>JAABUN010000148.1_pt1 | contig 173345 bp, 157 predicted proteins | sample 5559311 | NCBI WGS metagenome assembly JAABUN01 (sample SAMN10711877, study PRJNA513370) | rock metagenome | isolation source: Antarctica rocks | place: Antarctica: Victoria Land, Siegfried Peak sud
TTTTTGATGGCAATCAACATGAAATTATTGATTTATTTCTTTAGTCTGGATAAATAAAAAGCAAAGCTTACATGACATGATAGAATGTGGATAAGTGTAAATCAATTTTTAATGCGTTTGCCCTGGGGAGAACCTAGACAAATAAATTTTTCATGACGAGAGTTTTTCTAACACGTAAGAATGCGAATAATCGTAATTCAATACAATAAATAACTATAGAGAAGTATGCTTGTTAAACTATTTATTGAAACATAATAAGTTCCGGAAATAATAACTCAAACAAGGAATTCAAAAAAAAGTACTCAAACAGAGTCATAAGTTAAAGTATTTTTATCATTTCTATCCTTAAAAAAGCAAATAACATTAAAAAATCCTATTATTTAGTTTAGTACAGTTTTAGTAAAATAAAAAAGCCTTATCTCAAAAAGATAAGACTTTGATAATAGTGTGGAGAATAGCGGGGTCGAACCGCTGACCTCTTGCATGCCATGCAAGCGCTCTACCAACTGAGCTAATTCCCCTTAATAATTTTTTTCCTGCTTTATGACTTTCCGGATGCTTTCGCGCACTCTGCCTACTCAAATAGCTTTCCCGTTTTCGGAGTGTAAAAGTATAGGTTGACTGTGTATGTAACAAATTTTTATCTTCATATCCAACCTCTTTTTTTGTAACACGTATAACCATCTCTAAAGCCTCATTTATCTAGTCATAACAACAGGATCGTTCTTTTAAGAGTTATAACATTTAAATCGTTCTAATATGGAAAGCTGCAGCCGTGAGATGAACAATAACTGCTTCAATTGACCTTCATTTCAAAAATAAGTGGCCATTTTTTACCTGTTATATACATAGACTTTTTAGTGCTGTCGTAGGCTATTCCGTTCAGTACATTACCTTCGTCGGTATCAACATGTTTTCCTGCTTTTGCAAGTAAGCCACTAAGATCTATTTTACCTGAAATGTGGCCATTCGCAGGATCAATTTTTATGATATAGTCAGTCAGGTAGATATTAGCATAAATGACCCCATCAATATATTCCAGTTCATTTAAATTCCCAACCGGGCCATTGTTGTCCGAAACCCCCATAATCTTTCTTATTTTAAAGGTTTCAGGGTCAACAAAATAAAGATTACTGTCTCCTGTAGATATAATTAAATCTGTTCCGTTGCTTGTTAATCCCCATCCTTCGTGTTCCCAGCTAAGTTCCTTCAGCTTTTTAAATGTTTTCGCATCATATACATATACCTTATGATTTTGATAGGTAAGCTGGTAAATTTTATTATCCAATATTGTTATTCCTTCACCGAAAATGGAAGGATCAAGAGAAATCGCCTGGCTTTCCTTGCCATTTTTAATATCAATTTTCATAAGTCTGCTTTGACCTTCAAGACCTGTACTTTCGTATAAAGTGTTGTTGTGCCATATCAGCCCCTCTGTAAAGGATGATGTATCGTGAGGGTATGTAGCAACAATGTTATAACTGATATTTGCCGGGGGCGGTATTGTATTAGTTGCAGTTGTTGTATCGTTACTATCGGGTGAATTATTATTACAAGCGCAAAAAAATAATACTATAACCGTAAAAACTGAAAATCTTTTCATTTTGATTGTCTTAAAACAAATGTAGGGAAGATGAGGTATGGTTATGGTTAAGAAATAATTATAGAATGATCTGTTATGTCAGCAGAAACTTTATTCTATATGTTTTAACCGAATCAAAACACAATTTTATTGAAACATAAAATGAATGGTACCATCTTTGACCTGCAACGACAAATTAACATGAAACATTTTATAGTAATTTTCTTTTTTTCTTCCCTTTTTATGGCCAATACAGAAGCGCAGGGATTGAAAGGACTTATCAAAAAGATTACAAAAGATACATCTGCAGGCTCTTCTATAGATAAAGTTGTAAAGGTGGTGTCTGCATACAATAAAGACACTTTATCAACTTCTACTATCGCAAACGGATTAAAAGAGGCTTTGCGGGTCGGTACCGAAAGAGGTACAGCAAAACTTTCTTCACCGGATGGTTTTTTTAAAGATGCGGCTATAAAAATCTTAATGCCTGAAGAAGCAAAAAAGGTTGAGCAAAGATTGAGAAGCATTGGCCTGGGAAAGCAGGTAGATAATGCAATATTAAGTATGAACCGGGCAGCAGAAGATGCAAGTAAAAGTGCGACACCCATTTTTATAAATGCTATAAAACAAATGAGCATACAAGATGCAACAGGCATTTTGAGAGGAGGAGATTTTGCCGCCACTAATTTTCTCAAAAGCAAAACAACTAATAATCTCACAGAAGCTTTCCGCCCTTTTATCGAACAATCCCTTGCAAAAGTAAATGCAACCAAATACTGGAACACTATTTTTTCTGCCTATAACCAGTTTAGTTTGCAGAAAGTAAATACAGACCTTTCGGCATATGTTACTCAAAAATCATTGGAAGGCATATTTCATGAGATAGGGTTACAAGAGCAGAAAATCAGAAAAGACCCAATGGCGCAAACAACTGAATTATTAAAAAAGGTGTTTGGAAAGTGAGAAGTTTTTTTTGGGTACGTGCATCTGTTCTTCATGCATCGTTGCTGTCTTTGTTGTAGTATATCGAAAACGATAAATATTTATTGATTATTATTTTCGGCTTCTTTAAAGCTTAATAACTGCTTATTTTTCTTCAGCAAATGAATTTTGAAGGGTAATAAAAACCTTTGATCCTATTGGCTTTAAAAGCATAATAAATCTTTTCAAAAAACCCGATAAAAATCCTTTTTAAGGGGGTTTTTATAAAACTGATCGTGTACTTCAAGATACATCAGTAAAAGTATAAAGTATTATTGTTTTGTTGAACATTTTACCCTTTTCAGGTTATTTATACAGCTGCAATTTTTTCAGTCAATATCCATAGGAGTATGACTATCAGTCATTTACTTCGAAAATATCTGCCACAATAACCTGCTTTTTTGCATTGGATAATTATTTGAGTATTATAATTCAGTTATAAAAAATTATTTAATTATTTATATAGACAAACATCGGCGCGTAATAGTGATTAAAGAAGTAGAATAAATAAAATATAGCGATATGCCAGAACCAACGATGTTAATTAAATTTTTAAACTAAACCATAAAAAATAACTACATTTTTCAATATGAACCTAAACAATTATACGATCAAAGCCCAGGAGATTATCCAGCAGGCACAGCAGATTGCCTTCAATAGTGGCAACTCCAATATTGAGACCAATCATGTGTTAAAAGCTTTGCTGGACGACGAGAACAGTCCTGTGGAATTTTTGCTGAAAAAGAATAACGTCAACGTCGCTTTTGTAAAAAGCAAAGTAGAAGATTCTATCAGCAAGTTGCCTAAAGTATCAGGCACAGAACCGGCGCAAAATATAAGCCGAGATTTAAATAATGCACTATTGCGTGCTAATAGTGTAATTAAAGATTTTAAAGATGAATTTGTAAGCGTAGAACATTTGCTTCTTGCTCTGGTGCATAGTAATGATGATGTGGCCAGATTGCTTAAAGATGCAGGCGTGACAGAAAAGGGTTTGAAAGCAGCAATCCTTGATTTGCGCAAAGGAACAACAGTTAACTCACAGACTTCGTCTCAACAGTTCAACGCTCTTCAGAAATATGCCAGGAACTTAAATGATATGGCCCGAAGCGGAAAGCTTGATCCTGTTATAGGCCGGGATGAAGAAATACGCCGTACCCTGCATATTTTATCGCGCCGGAGCAAAAATAATCCAATATTAGTTGGTGAGCCGGGCGTTGGTAAAACTGCAATTGCAGAAGGATTGGCACACAGAATAGTAAACGGTGATGTGCCTGAAAACCTTAAGAGCAAAATTATCTTTGCTCTCGACATGGGTCAGCTAATCGCTGGGGCAAAATACAAAGGTGAGTTTGAAGAGCGCCTGAAAAGCGTCGTGAAAGAAGTGGCCGAAAGCGAAGGTGAGATTATATTGTTTATAGATGAAATACATACGTTGGTAGGAGCCGGCGGCGGCGAAGGTGCAATGGATGCTGCAAACATATTAAAACCTGCACTCGCAAGAGGTGAACTTCGGGCAATTGGTGCAACTACTTTAAATGAGTACCAGAAATATTTTGAAAAAGATAAAGCTCTTGAACGCCGTTTCCAAAGGGTAATGATAGACGAGCCGAACATAGAAGATGCAGTTTCTATTTTACGTGGTTTAAAAGACCGTTATGAAACCCATCATCACGTGCGAATAAAAGACGAAGCAATTATAGCCGCGGTTGAGTTATCAAGCCGTTATATTACCGACCGTTTTCTCCCTGATAAAGCCATCGACCTGATTGATGAAAGTGCTGCCAAGCTTCGTCTGGAGATGAACAGCATGCCTGAAGAACTGGATGAACTGGAGAGAAAAATACGCCAGTTAGAGATAGAGCGTGAGGCAATCAAAAGGGAAAATGATGAAGACAAGCTGAAGCAACTCGCACTGGATATAAGTACGCTAAGCCTCGAAAGAGATACACTCAAAGCAAAGTGGCAACAGGAAAAAGAACTGGTTGAAAAGATTCAAAATGCTAAAGCCGAGATAGAAAACCTAAAGCAACAGGCCGAGCAGGCTGAGCGTAACGGTGAATATGGAAGGGTGGCAGAAATTCGCTATGGGAAAGTACAGGAGCAGGAAAGAATTATTGCTGAATATTCTCAGAAGCTTGAAGAAATAAGTGAAAATAAACGCTTGCTGAAAGAAGAGGTCGACGCTGAAGATATTGCAGAAAATGTGGCAAAAGCAACTGGTATACCTGTTTCTAAAATGCTTCAGACTGAAAGAGAAAAGCTATTGAATCTTGAAGACGAATTGCATAAGAGAGTAGTAGGGCAGGATGAAGCGATTGAGGCTGTTGCTGATGCAATAAGAAGAAGCCGTGCAGGTCTGCATGATCCTAAAAAACCAATAGGTTCTTTTATATTTCTCGGTACTACAGGAGTTGGTAAAACAGAATTGGCTAAGGCTTTGGCTGAATACCTGTTTGACGATGAAACCATGATGACTCGCATAGACATGAGCGAATACCAGGAGAAACATACCGTGAGCCGTTTAATAGGTGCGCCTCCCGGATATGTAGGATATGATGAAGGTGGCCAGTTAACAGAAGCTGTGCGTCGTAAACCTTACAGTGTGGTATTGCTTGATGAGATTGAAAAAGCGCATCATGATGTGTATAACGTATTGCTACAGGTTTTAGATGATGGTCGTTTGACTGATAATAAAGGTCGCGTGGTTAACTTCAAAAATACCATTATCATTATGACCAGCAACATGGGCAGCCAGATTATACAGGAAGCTTTTGAAGATGTGGATGAGTACAACAAAGAAGAGGTAGTTGAAAAGGCTAAAGCCGAAGTTATTAACCTGCTGAAACAAACCATTCGCCCTGAATTTTTAAACAGGATTGATGAAGTAATAATGTTCCAGCCACTGATGAGGAAAGAGATAAAAGGTATCATACGAATTCAACTTGAAAATCTTAAAAAACTGGTAGAGCAAAACAGTGGAATTCATCTTGAGTTCAGTGAATATGCCCTTGATTACCTTGCTCAAAATGGGTACAATCCCCAGTTTGGTGCAAGACCTTTGAAGCGCTTAATTCAGAAGGAAGTTATTAATCCTTTAAGTAAAAGAATTTTAGCCGGAGATATTGATAAAACCAAACCGGTACTGGTTGATGTATTTGACGGAGTAGTGGTCTTCAGGAACCAGGAAGTGCCTGAGGTAGCGTAATTAAAATGAATAAATTGGAAGAGTCCCCGGATTATTATCTGCGGGACTCTTTTAGTTTATAACCGATATTCTGCAAGATATCTTTTTTTTGGAACCAGCGGCAGAATAAAAATTAAAATTTTGTTGCGTCGCACTCTTTTACTGAAGGAAGTTTATTGAGCTTCTTATAATATTTGCAGCACACTTCGTATATTTGAATAAAGAATTATTATGGGATTAATATATGCAGAAATTGAATTAATTAATGGAGGTGACCTGGAGTTGGTGCGACGTGGATATATGGACAAGGATGAAGTAAAGCGCATGTGGGTTACAGCTCTGGTTGATACAGGTTCTTATATGCTTGCTATTAATGAAAATATACAGGAGCAATTACAGTTACCTGTTGTCGAAAAACGCAAAGCCCAATTAGCTAACGGAGACATTGTACAATGTGATGTTGTAACGCCTGTTGAATTGAGATTTAAAAACCGTCAAACTACCTGCAGAGCAATGGTATTACCAGGAGATTCGGAAATCTTATTAGGCTCACTTCCGTTAGAAGATATGGATGTTTTAATTCATCCTTTGCGGCAGGAATTAATTGTAAATCCTGACCATCCTTATTTTGCTCAAACGAAATTGAAATAAATTTTCGTTTTTTTAGAATATTTATACAAAGAATAGGCTATGAAAAGCAAAGCAAGCATAAAAAGTCATCCTCTGCATCCAATACTTGTTGGCTTTCCAATTACATTTTACATAAGTACCTTGTTGTTTGATGTATTAGCTGTATTTTATAACGATGCAGAATACAGTGTTACTGGCAAATATGTGCATATTGCCGGAATAGCTGGTGCAGTACTTGCAGCAATTCCCGGGGTAATTGATTATTTATTTGTTATTCCGCCTGATAGTTCTGCTAAAAAGAGAGGAGCTAAACATGGATTGATTAATACAACTGTTCTTATCATTTTTACAATTGCTTTATATCTCAAATACAGAGATGATATTTCTCTTTATATCATACTATTATTTGAACTGACAGGAGTGGCTCTTACATTTGTTGCAGGATGGATGGGCGGAACTTTAGTATACCGAAACCAAATAGGAGTAGACATAAGATATGCCGGAGCAGGAAAATGGAAAGAGCTATATATAAATGAAAATACAGGACCGTTGGAAGTTTGTACTGCAGATGAATTGCAGGTTGATCAGATGAAACTTATTCACGTAAAAGACAAACGTATTGTAATCGGACGTACAGTTCATGGTTATGTTGCTTTTGATGATCATTGTACTCACAGAGGAGGCTCACTTGCAGCCGGGGCTATGATTTGCGGTACTGTGCAATGTCCGTGGCACGGCAGTCAGTTCGATGTTCAGACAGGTGAGGTTAAGGCAGGCCCGGCAAAACAAAAGATTGATACTTATGAAGTCAAAGAAGCGGAAGGGAAGTTATTTCTCATTGTCTAAAAACTATAAGAAATTTGTATATTTGAAAAATTTGGCAGGATTATATTATATCAAATAAAGAGATACTTTTAGGCAAGCCTGTTATTAAGGGAACAAGAATATCTGTTGAATTGATTTTGGAATTGTTATCTGCAGGCTGGACAGAAGCGCAAATATTAGAAAGTTACCCTAATCTACTACAGAAACTTTAAAAGCAATTTTCTCATACTTGAAGGATTGCATTCAGTATGAATTTTATTTTCCATTATCTGCTACTGCTTAATATGTTTCTTGCTAATGAAAACTTCCCCGTTCCGTCTATCGATTTATTGAGAAATAATGATTACGGCGTCAGAAGCATACAGGAAGCTTCACCCGGAATATCAGATGAAGAAGTTTTAAATATTGCTGTAAATGATAATTTTATAATTCTCACTTTCGATAAGGATTATGGTGACTTAATCTTTCGTTACAAATTACAAACCCGGAAATTTCCTGGCAGTTGTTTTCTTTACAGAAAAAGGACAATTTCCTTTATTTGCTGGTGAAATATCACTTTAGTATTTTGAGATCAGAATCTATTGATCTTAAAAATGCATTCACAGTTATTGAACATCAAAACATAAGGCAAAGGCATTATAAGAAATAGCTGCTTCATAAAAATCAATTACCTCTAACTCTTATCATTGACATTCTTTATAATTAAACGTTTATAATTGCTATATCTTCTGCTATTCTTTCCTTTTATGCCTTACCTTTTTATATTTAAGAATTCATGTAAATTGATTAACTAATTTCGCCTCTCTAATTTATTTTCTAAATAATTATTTATGAGCTTAGGATATTTCAGTTACCCAATTCCTTTAAATGAACCGGTATTAAATTATGCTCCGGGAAGCTCCGAAAGAACTGCATTAAAAAAGGCTTTGGCTGAGTTGAAAAAAGAAGAAATTGATATACCTATGTGTATAGGCGGAGAGGAAGTACGTAGCGGTGATAAAAGGTCTTTGCGTCCTCCTCATGAAATAGCTCATACTTTAGGCCATTATCATTTCGGCGATGAGCAGCATGTAAGGCAGGCAATAGATGCAGCATTAAAAGTAAGAGAGTCATGGGAAAACACAAGTTGGGAAGCAAGGGCTCATATTTTTCTCAAAGCCGCTGACCTCATAGCAACAAAGTATCGCCCTTACATGAATGCTACAACTATGCTCGGTCAAAGCAAAACTGCTTACCAGGCGGAGATTGACAGTGCTTGTGAGTTGATAGATTTCTTACGTTTCAATGTTTATTTTCTTACTGAAATATATAAGCAACAACCTATATCAAGTCCAGGCATGCACAACCGTACCGAATGGAGGGGACTTGAAGGATTCGTACTCGCTGTTACGCCTTTTAATTTTACCGCTATTGCCGGCAATCTGCCGGCAAGCGCAGCTATGTGTGGAAATGTAGTTGTATGGAAACCGGCTGATACACAGGTATACGCTGCACAAATGTTTATGCGGATTATGAAAGAGGCGGGACTTCCTGATGGTGTTATTAACCTTATTTATGTCGAAGGACCGGTACTTGGAAATGTGTGCTTTACTCATCCTGATTTCGCCGGTATTCACTTCACCGGCTCCTCAGCTGTCTTCAATAATATTTGGAGGACCATTGGCGAGAATATCGGTAAATACAAAGGCTACCCTAGAATTGTTGGTGAAACGGGGGGAAAAGATTTTGTAATTGCCCACAAAAGTGCACACGTTGATGTAGTCGTTACTGCACTTGCCCGTGGTGCTTTTGAATACCAGGGACAAAAATGTTCGGCTGCATCCAGGGCTTACATACCCAACAACCTTGCTGAAGAAATTAAGTCGAAACTGGTAGCAGAAGTGCAAACCATGAAAATGGGAAGTGTTGAAGACTTCAGCAATTTTATAGGTGCAGTTATAGATGAAAGAAGCTTTGATAAAATAAAAAGATACATTGATAATATTGATGGCACAACTGCAAAAATAGTAGTGGGTGGCAAGTGCGATAAAACAAATGGCTATTTTATAGAGCCCACAATTATTGAAACAGGTGATTCGCGATATGCAACGATGTGTGAAGAAATTTTCGGACCTGTTCTTACCATATATACTTACGATGCTGATAAATTTGAAGAAGCTCTTGAGTTTGTTGACAACACTTCTCCCTATGCTCTTACCGGAGCAATCATTTCACAGGACAGAGCGGCGGTAGAACTTGCTACACAAAAGCTTAGACATAGTGCCGGTAACTTTTATATAAATGATAAACCCACAGGAGCAGTTGTAGGCCAGCAACCTTTTGGCGGTGGCAGGGGAAGCGGAACCAATGATAAAGCAGGAAGTATGATTAATTTGTATAGATGGTTAAGTGCAAGAACTATCAAAGAAACATTTAATCCCGCGACGGATTACAGGTATTCTTTTTTACAGGAGGGCTGATAATATGTAAGAGACTGTCTTTTGAAGACAGCCTCTTACATATTACTATTACATTAAGGTTAGTAAACGTTCAAATAACTGTCTGCTAATCCTTTAATCCAAGATATTTTTTTACTTCTGCATAATTATTCCAATTGATAGTACCTGTTGCGTTACGACCTGCAGGAGTACCACCGGGAATAAGAATATATCTAAATTGAGAATAATTGTTGCCGCTCTGTGTATAAGTGGTAAGATCGGCATTGGCGTATAGGGAAATTATGTTTCTTGAAAAATAGACGTTTGTCAAAATACCGGATCTTAAAAGATCATTAAAAGGTAATGCCAATACAAGACTGTAACTTGTATCTGTAGAGCTTCCGGCATTCCAGTATACCTTTACATCCCCTTGATTTAAGATAGAATCAACTAACTGCGGAGCAGGAATTTCAGCACTATAGCCTAGCGTATCTAACATGCCGGTAGAAGCGTTTGTAGCAGTATCAGGCTGAAATGTTACGTCTAACCAGGTAGAATAAATGACGTTAGCAGTTCCAGGGTCACCTTGCGCACCCTGTGCTCCCGCAGCACCTGCAGCTCCGGTTGGGCCTGCTGGCCCTGCTGGTCCCTGTGCTCCTGCAGGCCCTTCTTTGGAACAGGAAGCAAAAAATAAAGGGACTGCTAACAATAAGTAAAAAGGTGCACTAAAATTAAATTTCATGAAGTGTCGTTTTTGAATGTTTTAGTCTTAATTGTAATTCAGTTGTAAATTAATGTTTTATTGATAAAAAAGCTTTTTTTATCAATATTATTACAATATAAATTTTCGCCTGTTTGTTTTTACTTTTAATAATAATTATTTAATTATAGTAAAAGCTCGTAATTATTTCAAGCGACTATTTTCTTTTTCTGAATTTATAAATTTAATTAAGTACAACATTTCGAAATACATTAGTCCTCCTATAGAAAAGAAATTAAACACAGTAATCCACCATTCATGAAAAAATTTATGAAACATATTTGTTAGCACTAAAAGGGAAAAACAATAAATGATGACTAATACAATAATTATCCGCTTTTTTCTAACTCGTGCTTTTATTAAAGCATCAGTAATTAAGTGTGTAACTAACATAGAAAAACGTTGTTCTAATTTAAAGTAAAGCTAGCAAGTGCCGTTATGGAAGGATATGATTAATACCAGCTTATCCACGATCTTCCATCTAACGCGCTTACCATGTCATAAGTATTTTGACTTGTCTGAACAAAATAATAACCCCTTGAATTGTATAGCTTTATTGCACTATTGGCAGCAGGACCTGTAGCCGGATAGGATCCATAAGTGCCTAATTCCGTAAATACACCACGACCGTCAGATGTAAAAGCCGGCGTATTGGGAGCGCTGCCATACTCAAGCGTAAGTGAATTAGCGGAAACATCTAAAAAAACAGGTCCGAACAAATCATTTGTTGTATCATATTTAGGCCAGTAGATCAAATAATAGTAGGAAAAGCCTGTAGCTGTAAGTGTATCTAAATGGTAAGCATCATCAACCCCATTAACATGATACCCACTAAATGAAAACCAATAACTGCCATTTGCAGGAGAATTCCACCACCTTCTTGGTGCATTAACATCCACTTTTAGCGGCACTGTTACACTGCTAATTGTAGCAGCAGTATTATTTACTGTACAACTGATTAGTTGATTTGAAGGATTATAACTGATATTACTTATGCCGGTAATATTTTGGTTTCCTGCAGATATGGTTTTTATAAATCCTATGCCTCCAAAAGTCATGTAATAACGTGTGGTCATGAGTGTATCTAAAAGATTACCTGTCGCATCAGTTATTGAAATGGTTCTTGCAGAAGGATCAGTGTGAAAATCAACTGAACCAGAGCTTGTAGTCAATCGTTTGTAATAAGTCAGAATCTTATTTAATAAAAAACCTGTTGCCAACTGGCCATTTATAAATCCGGCAGCTTCTTCCGGGGTTGCTTTTATCAGTGTTGCTTTACTACCATTAAACCTGCCGATAAGATTAATGGTATCAACAGAACTGGAATCAAAATAAAACTCGAAATCAGATAATAGTCCGGCGTTGCCTGTTCCTCCATTTACCTGAGGGTTCGGATCAGCTAAAACATGCAGATAAGAATAAGTATCAAATAAAAGACTTGGTTGCTGGAGAGCTTTTAAACGGTAACTGCTTTCTTTAAGTGTAACTGCAGAAGCAGAGTCAAAACTAGATAACATATTAACTCTGTTAGCTTCATTAAATTTAAAATAGAAACTATACACACCTCCGCTTTTTGGGTAAATAAATCCTTTCCAGCCATCTGTCGCACTGGTCAGGTGGCTTTGATATGCTGCAAGTGCTTCATTTAACCGTTCGTCAGCTGATTTATTAAAAAGCGGCTCATCGTCCTTTTGACAGGATGAAAAGGTTACTACTGATAAAAGGATAATTACTAAAAACTTTTTCATATATTAAATATAATATCAATTAATAAAGAAGGGCATCAATGGCTCCTTTTGTGCGTGCCTGCAGACTGTAAAAATCTATGTTCCATGCCTGCTTAAAATAACTTACCACAGATGCTTCCTTTTGCCTTAATCTGGCTTTGGCTTCTTCGGCTGTTGTTCCGTTTGCTGTAGTACCTGTATAATTAATGCTGTTTACTAACCGGTCAAATGAGGGTTTTCCTTCAACAAGCATTATTGAAACCATTTCAGCCCAGTCATCTGCTTTACTTGATATGGCATATTGAGTAATGAAACCTTCATTCAGTGTCTCTTGCGGAGTAAGGTTTAGCCAGTCAGAAGTATAAGACCTAGCACTGGGAGCACTGAACTCAACCGGAACTTTTATATTTTGATCAAGAATGTGAGCGTATTCGTGTTGTATAACATGAAACATTTCTATCACTGTGCTTGTATCGTCAGGAACATAACCTGGCATTCCTTTAATACGAAAACTATTAATATTATAAAGAACTACTTTTCTTCCGCCTTCAGCAGTGCCTAATTTAACTGCCCCCCGTTCATACGCAGGACTTCCTACCAAAACAAAAAATTTAGGGCTTATGTTTTTAAAAAAAATATCTCCCGCCTCTGCAATATACGTGTCAATCCAGGCCGCTTTGATAGCGCTCATTACAGGTATAACTTTTTCTTCCATCGGAGGAACCAATGTTTTATTCATATCAGACTGCAGTTCAGACTGATCCCATTTATATTTTACGCCAATATTATAAGGAAGGGTCAGATTATCATTTACCCAGTTATCTATAGGACCTTTGGCCCATATATCGCCTCCCAAACCAGGAATATTACCTACCGTTCCTAATGGATCTTCTTTTCTACAGGAAGAAGCAAAAAAAGCAAACGACAGCACGAAAAGAAGCGTTTTCAAAATTTTCATATAAACTATAATTTTTTTAATTCAAACCTATCTTTTGTTTCCAGGCAACCCTGCAAGGGCAGTTGATTGAGGTAACTGCAATACCCGGCGTGGATCGTCCGGTGCCAGGGTTATGATTTGTCCGTCGGTAGTAGTATGTACAACAGGAATATTGTACCGTAAAATATCAAACCAACGCATCCCTTCATGAATAAACTCAGCTCTTTTATAATATAGTATAGCTCCAATTAAACCTTGCCTGACATCTGAAGTTCGAAAGGCTGATTTGACTTTTGCTTCAGTGACAGTATGTGTAGCAGGTGTATAGTTATTGATACGTTTACTTGCATAGGTATTAAGATCTGCAATTGCCGCCGCTGTATTCCCTGTATAAGTATATGCTTCAGCACGATTAAATAAAACTTCTTCAACAGTAAAAAGGGGCACCATCACGTATGGATCTCCAATGTTTGCATTTACAGAAACCTTTACAAAATACTCATCAATCTTCGGTATTAAAATATGGGTTCCTTCAAAAACAGAATATTGTTTAAATGCAAGATTACCACCGGTCAAAGGATCTGGTCTTGGAAATATTTCACTTTGCTTTTGTTCACTAACTCCATATCTTTTGCTATAATAATTACGTGCCCAAATAGATTTTGTTTCAACTAACAACAGGTTGGCAGGTTCAGATGCCCTTGAATATATTTTATATAATTCAGTAACATCAGTTATATCCTGGTAAGTACTATTCCAGCCCCGTAAATTTGCTGCAAAATTATTTCCGGGTACCGCCAGGTTTGCATACTGAATCACTTTTTCATAATCTTTCCTGAATAAGTAGTAACGTGCAGCAAAAGCATTAGCTGCAGCACGGTTAAAATGATATTTTGCAACATTATAGTTCTGATCCTGTATCAGCGGCAGTCCTTCTAAAAGATCTTTTTCTACCATATCATACACATACTTTACTGTTTTTCTTTCGTATTGTTTTATTACAACTGTTTCAGGTTCGGTAACGTAAGGAATTCCGGGGTCAGTTTCAGCAGTTGCAGGATCGTAAAATTTAGAGAAAAAATTTACCAGCATAAAATGAGCATAAGCTCTTGCAACCAGTGCTTCACCTTTTTGCATTTGGTATACATCCTGGTTTTCGGCTTTGCTGATTGTTTCCAGTGCCTGGTTAGCAGCAGCTATGGCAGTATAGCAGGAGAACCAATAATTTTCAGGTGAATCTTCAAAAATAGCACGGCTGTCTTCAAAAAAATAAGGATCGTGCACCGTGTTATCATAACTGTCTGTATTGCCATATCCTATATCTGTTACATTATCAGACATAGATTCGGCAAACGGCTGGTAATTTCCCTGGGGGTAAGCAGTACCGAGCAACTGGGAAACTTTTTCAGGTGTATTTAATTTAACCCTGTTATCCGGTTCTTTATCAAGATATTTGTTACAACCGGCAGCAGCTACCAAAAAACAACAGGAAGTATATATTAATATTCTTTTCATTATTTAAGTTTAAAGTCCGACTTTAAGTGACAGGGTTAATTGTTTTTGAATTGGTTGAGCAACTCCGCCGGTATTAAAAAATTCCGGATCCTGTCCTTTCAACTGTTTATCAGAATAAATTAACCAGGGGTTAGCTGCAACAATAGTTACCGCTAAAGAGTTAATACCAATCCTGCTTAATACTTCCTTATTTACGTTATACGAAAGGGACACAGTTTTTAATCGCACAAAACCCCCATCCGCTACCCTTACTGTTGAATAATTATAAACATTGTAAGGATAAATATTCAGAGAACCTATAACATACTGCAGGTATGCATCTGCGACAGAAGGTACATTAGTAATTTTTTCGTCACCCGGAAGCACCCATCGGTCAGCAAATTCATTTGGTAAGGCATCAAAATCAGAGTATGAAGCTCCTGAGACTTGTGCAGAAGTTGAAGTTCTAAAGACCGGAGCCAGCCTTATTTTATTACCTGCCTGATATGTAACAAAAATATTTAATGAAAAAGCTTTATAATTAAAGGTATTTGAAAATCCTCCGGTAAACCTTGGATCAACAGAACCGGAATAAATAAGGTTTGAAGTATTCTGATCCTGCAAATAAACATCAGAAGTAGTAGCACCTTTTTCATTAACAAAAAGAGGCACACCGGTGAAATGGTCTAAACCTTTATAATTAATAGAAAACAGGCTGTTTACAGGATATCCTTCCTTATTTCCACCTTCTGCCTGTACCAGGTCATATATCGTAGGAATGTTTTTTACGTTGGTTATTTTAGTTTCATTATAGCCAAACGTCAGATTTGTTCTCCACCCCCAGTTTCTTTGACGGATTATATGACCGCCTATTAACATTTCAGCACCTTTTGAAGTCATGTCAGCATAGTTTGCTGCTTTAAAAGCTTCTCCGCCAATACCTGCAGTTTTTATTCTGCTTATCAGGTCAAAGCTTTTTCTCTGGTAAATATCAAAACTCATATTTACTCTTCCCTTAAATAATCCTGCATCTAAACCCAGGTTAGTTTGGTAATTCTTTTCCCAGGTAAGATCAGAATTTTCAAGATTAGCTAACTGAATTACAGATTCTCTTTCAGCAGGTATTGTTCTGTTTGTTGTAAGACTTCTTAAAACTATTGCAGAATTGGTTGCAGGCCCCAGACTGGCTGTCAGACCATAACTTGCTCTTAATTTTATATAATCAACCCATCTGACATCCTGCATAAAAGACTCTTCATCAATATTCCATGCACCGCCAAAACTCCAGGTAGGAAGCCAGCGTGCTGTTTTCGAGGAACCCAAACGATTGGAACCGTCATAGCGGACAGTTCCATAAAAATTATACTTTCTTTGATAAGTGTATTGACCATTTAAGTAAAATGCAGCAAAACGGTCATAATCTTTACTCATTCCATAGTAGTTAAAGCTGCTTTCGATGGTTTGTTTTAAGATACGATAATCAATGAATGGAATACCGCCGTTTTCATATTGGTAACCATAACCTGTATTATTAAAATTTTGCCTGTCAGCAAACTTTACCTGCTGGCCTGCCAAAATATTAACCGTATGCTTTTCGTTAAAGGTATTGGTATAATTTAAGCTGTTTCTGATATCAAAATTCACCAATTGATCGTCCGTTCTGTTATAAAAGCCACCATAAGGTAAAACAACAACAGGTTCTGCTGCAGGATTATCAGGGTCACGGTACAAAAACTTATTATTTCCTGCGATTGTTGCATTTTCATTCGATCTGTAAGCTTCGGCCATGTTTGCATTTTCCGTTATCTGGTGCTCTCTTGTAGATTTTACATAACGAAGCGCTCCTATAAAATCATAACGAAGGTTTTTAGTAAACTTATATCCTAACTCGCCCTGCAGTTTCAAATCAATTACATTTATATTGAGTGAATTATTTTTCAACTCATTAATGATGTTGAAAGGAGCGAAGTTTCTTCTGAAATATTCAAGGTCTCCGTTTTCATCATAAGCAGTTAATGTTCTGCTTGAATTTAAAGCATAACTAAAAGGATTAATATCAAAATCACGGTCATATTGACCGGAAACAGGATTACTAACACGGCCTAAAGCTCCCGGAGCTTTTTGCTGGCGAACTGAACCTACAGTCGTAAATCCTGCAGAGAGTTTGTCTGAAAAATTGTAGTTATTACGGAAGTTTAAAGTATAACGTTTCACATTATCCGCAATCGTCCAGCCATTATCTGAATAGAAACTCGTGGAAAAGAAATTTTGCGATCTTTCTGTTCCTGATGATATGCTTAAAGAATGCTCCTGAGTTAATGAATTTTTAAACAGAATATCAAACCAGTCTGTATTAACTAAAGCATACTTATTAAGAAACGCAGCTTTAGCCTCAGGTGTATTCATTAAAGCGAAGTTGCCGTTAGCGTCAGGTACATTTATTAAATCATACATTTTCCCATATACTCCATAATCTGCCCTGCTTAAAATGTCCGGGGCTAATATGCCTTTACGGTCAAGCTCACCCAACACAGACATCTGTTGTACCGAATTCATAATGTTGTAGTTGCTGTATTCAGGCTTTAACTGTGTACTGAAGTTGCCTGTGTAAGAAACTACCGGTTTGCCTGCCCTTCCTTTTTTTGTAGTAATTACCACAACACCATTCATTGCTCTTGCGCCATATAAGGCTGTCGCTGCTGCGTCTTTCAAAATATCAAAAGTTTCTATATCATTAGCATTTATTCCGGCAACGGAAGAACCCAATAAAGTAGTAGGATCTCCGCTTGATAACTGGTCATTAGATATATTTATTATATCTTCCAATACAACTCCATCTACTACCCACAATGGTTTATTGTCTCCGTTTATAGAAGTTGCACCCCGTACACGTACTTTGGGAGCACTGCCAAAAGTGCTTGAAACATTTTGAACTGATACACCTGCAGCCCTCCCCTCGAGCATACGACTCACGTCAATAACTCCTTCAGTTTTTACGTCCTCAGCTCTTAGCGTTACTGCTGCTCCTGTAAACTTTTTCTTATCAATTCGCTGAAAGCCGGTGACCACCACATCCTGCAGATTGCTGACATCTTCGTGCATTACAATATTTAGGGAACGCTGGCCTGCAGAAAGCCTCACTTCCTGCGTGGCAAGTCCGATAAAACTCATTACAAGAGTTGATCTTTCGGGTACTCCGGCCAGTTGAAATTCACCAGATGCATTTGTGCTGGTTCCTGTTTTGCTACCTCTTATAATCACAGACACATCTTGCAAAGGCTTTCCAACTGAGTCTGTTATTCTGCCCCGTACTGTGTTATTCTGTGATTTTACAGCAATGCTAACCAGGAAAAAAATAGAAATGTTCAGGACAAAAGAAAATTTCTTCAACTTAATATTTTGAAGAATGAGGCATCCTAACACTTTTTTTATCATAATTTTCTTTTATTTAAAAATAATAAATACAGGTTTATATAAAGCAACAAAGCGAATTCAGAATACTATAGAAAACTTTGAAAGGACTAAATGATTATTTAGAAACAATTATAGTACAAAATCAAAATATTCTTCAAGACAAATCGTCTGGTTACTCAAAAATAATATTTGATTAACCTATGTAAAAAAAAAATTATGAAAAAAAGGAGGAAATGTATTATTCCTATTGCTTACATCATCTTAAGGTAAGAAAAATAAGTTAATTCCTTCGATTTCTTTTGTACATATGAAAAAAATGATTTGCATTACCTGTTTAAACAAAAAAGCTGTTGTTTGTATCTTACAGGAAAAGATAATAGCAGAAAATGCTGCTTTAGAAGGAGAAAAAAAGAAGTCGCTTCATAGAGAAGCGGGCTTAAAAACAATTTTTAATTTTTTTTTAAACAGCTTCTTATGTGTTTCTGAATTTTTTATAACTGTTTATTAAACCATTGGTAGAGGAGTCATGATCTTTCACTTCATCCTGGTTCTCAAGTTCGGGAAGAATTTTGTTAGCCAACTGTTTGCCTAATTCAACACCCCATTGATCGAAGCTGAAGATATTCCAGATAATCCCTTGTACAAATATCTTATGCTCATACATTGCGATCAGGCTACCCAAACTTTTGGGTGTTATTTCCTTTAGCAAAAAAGAATTGGTTGGTTTATTTCCTTTAAAGCTTTTAAATTTAAGCAGCTTTTTAATTTCTTCTTTCGATTTGCCTGCTTTCAACAATTCAGCGGTTACTTCTTCTTCAGTTTTTCCATTCATTAAAGCTTCTGTCTGGGCAAAAAAGTTACTTAGCAATTTTATATGATGGTCGCCGATTTGATTATGGCTTTTAGATGGCGCTATAAAGTCACATGGGATTATCAGGGTTCCCTGGTGGATTAACTGGTAAAAAGCGTGTTGGCCATTAGTGCCGGCTTCGCCCCATATTACCGGGCCTGTTGCATAATTAACTTCATACCCGTTTCTGTCTACGCTTTTGCCATTGCTTTCCATATTTCCCTGTTGAAAATATGCCGCAAAACGATGCATATATTGATCATAAGGTAAAATGGCTTCGCTTTGTGCTCCGAAGAAGTTGGTGTACCAGACACCTAAAAGCGCCATGATAACAGGAATGTTATTGGCAAATTTTGTGGTTCTGAAATGTTCATCAACTATAAACGCTCCTCTAAGCAATTCTTCAAAATTTTCATAACCTATTGTAAGTGCAATTGACAATCCGATAGCACTCCATAACGAATATCTTCCGCCGACCCAATCCCAAAAAACAAACATGTTTTCTGCGGCAATGCCAAATGAGGTTACTTCTTTCTCATTTGTGCTTAATGCGACAAAATGTTTCGCTATGTGGCTTTCATCTTCTGCTGACTTCATAAACCAGTCTCTTGCTGTATGAGCGTTAGTCATAGTTTCCTGGGTAGTAAAAGTCTTTGATGCTACCAGGAAAAGTGTTTCTTCAGGGGTTACTTTTTTTAGTGTTTCAGCTATGTGTGTTCCATCCACATTACTTACAAAATAGGTTTGTATTCCTTCTTTCCAATAAGGGCGTAGTGCTTCGGTTACCATTACCGGCCCTAAGTCACTACCGCCAATTCCGATATTTACAATATACTTTATTTTTTTTCCGGTGTATCCTTTCCAATCTCCCGAGTGAATTTTTTCAGTAAACTTCCGCATATGTTCTCTTACTTTTTCAATCTCAGGCATCACATTTTGTCCATCGGAAAGATATGGTTTGTCTGAAAAATTTCGTAAAGCTACATGCAACACAGACCTGTTTTCAGTTTCATTAATCTTTTCACCTGTAAACATTGCCTCAATGCCATCCTTAATACCACACTCTTCCGCCAGTTGAAAGAGCAACTGAACAGTTTTATTATTAATTATATTCTTTGAGTAATCGAAAAGTATCTCTTCAAAAGATATAGAAAATTTCTTAAACCGATCTGCATCTGATGTAAATAACTTTCGTAAATGTGTCCGCTGCATTTCGTCATCATAATGCCTTTTCAACAGAAGCCATGCCTGGGTATTGGTGGGATTAACTTTTGGAAACATTATTGCTTTTGTTTTTTCTCCGGTTATAAACAAATTATATTATAATTTTTGAATTACTTCAATGGTTTTTGCTGTCATCTCGTCTGTTATATCTAAATGTAAAACCATTCTTACCTGTGTTTTTGAGATAACTGTTACCCTTATATCATTTTTTCGCATTTCTTCTGTAAATGATGCAGGGGTATGCATTCCCTCTGCTTCAAAAATAAGAATGTTTGTCTCCACCGGAAGAAAAGCACCAATAAAGTCTTTTTTACTTAAAGCTTCAGCAATTTTTTTAGCCCGATGATGATCGTCGGCAAGACGTTCTATATTGTGTTCAAGAGCATAAATTCCTGCTGCTGCAAGATACCCTGCCTGCCTCATTCCTCCGCCAAAAACCTTTCTTATACGTCTTGATCTTTTAATAAAATCTTTCCCTCCAATTAAAACACTTCCTACAGGTGTACCTAAACCTTTGCTTAAACAAATGGAAATACTATCAAAAGTTTCACCATATTTCTTAAGCTTTTCTCCTTTAGCAACCGTAGCATTGAACAAACGGGCTCCGTCAAGATGAAGAGCAAGTTTATTTTTCAAACATACTTCTTTAATTTTTTCTATTTCGGTAAATTCATAACAACTGCCGCCGCCCCTGTTAGCGGTATTTTCAAGACTTACCAGGCTCGTTCTTGGCTTATGAATATCATCAGGATTAATAGCTTCCAAAACCTGTTCTGCAGTTATACGACCTTTATCTCCTTTAAGAGGACGTACAGAGCTTGCGGAATTAAGAGCTATACCACCGCCTTCGTAAATATACACATGAGAAACATTATCACAAATAACCTCATCACCCGGAACAGTATGGCATTTTATAGCTATTTGATTGGTCATAGTGCCACTTGGGCAAAAAAGAGCTGCTTCCATTCCAAACATTTCTGTCGCACAAGCCTCTAATTTATTTACCGTCGGGTCTTCACCATACACATCGTCACCTACCTCTGCTTTAAACATAGCTTCCAACATTTCCGGAGAGGGTTTGGTAAACGTATCCGAACGAAAATCAATCATAGGGCACGAAATTAAGCGAATAGCGGTTATTGTGCATTTTATGGGTACGCTTTTTGAATAATAATTTCTAATAAGATATGTATCTTTTTAATGAAATTTTATAAAAATAATTATTAAATCAGATTCATCATGCAATTAGGTACTAACTTATAGGAAAAATACAAAGACACCTTAAAAAAAGGTTGTATTCTGGTTAATTTATAGACAAAAGAGTATGTTTTTCCACAAATGCTGGTAAAAGTTGAATGTTGAATCGTAATTTTGCAACACCTCAAGACGTCCTATGAATGCTAACCTTACACACAGATGTCTTAATGGCGTTTAATTTTTAAATACTTTACATTATGAGGCAACTCAAAATTGCTACCCAGATTACAAACCGTGACTCCCAGGCGGTTGAGAAATATCTCCAGGAGATTTCTAAGATACCGATGATCACTCCTGAAGAAGAAACCATTCTGGCGCAAAAAATAAAAATGGGTGATCAAAGAGCCCTGGAACGGTTAACAACTGCTAACCTTCGTTTCGTGGTTTCAGTAGCCAAGCAATATCAGCACCAGGGATTATCTCTTAGTGATCTGATAAATGAAGGTAATCTTGGTTTAATCAAAGCAGCCCAGCGTTTTGATGAAACAAAAGGTTTTAAATTTATTTCCTATGCAGTATGGTGGATCCGTCAATCTATTCTGCAGGCGTTAGCCGAACAGGGCAGATTGGTAAGGTTGCCTCAAAATAAAATCGGTACTTATAACAAAGCCAATAAAGCTTATATGGCTTTTGAGCAAGAGCATGAGAGAGAGCCAAGTACTGAAGAATTAGCCGACATTCTTGAAATGAGTGAAACTGAAATCAATAATATTTTTCAGAGCAATACACGGCATACTTCTTTAGATGCGCCTGTGCATGAGGCAGAAGATGTAGCTATGGGTGATTTGCTCGAAGGCGGAGATGATACGGACGATGATGTGATGAAGGACAGTTTAAGAGAAGAGATTCGCCGGGTGTTAAAATCCCTTTCACCGAGAGAAGCTGAAATTGTAAATGCGTATTTTGGCCTGGATGGTGAAAACGGAGTGACTATTGAACAGATTGGTCAGAAATATGATCTTACAAAAGAGCGTATCCGCCAGATAAAAGAAAGAGCTATTAAACGTTTGCAGAAAGCTAGATATAGTAATGCTTTGAAGGCATACTTAGGATAATAATACATAACTTACTTAATATCTTTTGTAACTAAAAAGTTACCTCAGTGAGGTAACTTTTTTCTATTATATCGATAAACTTTATTTCCTGGCTTTGATAATAAGGTCGTGTCCCTGATTGTCCTTTCCACTAATTTCCAATTCATTGTTACTAATTGTGCCTAATTTATCTGAACCAGAATACATTACGGTAGTTGAACTTTCTTTCTTTAATTGTACCGATCCTAATTCATCGTCGTCAGAAACACCGGCAACTATCGTTCGGGATGAAATAGTCACAACATTTTTATCAGTTCTATTTACAAAAATGGTAGCAGATAAACTATCTTGCGGTAGATTATAAGGCTGTCCCTGAGTCATAATATAATACACTTCATACGTTCCCTGCACTGACTCTGCAAGATCAACCTCTTCTGCCATTGCATCTTTTTTACAGGAAGAAACGGCAAACAGAATGGTAAAGAGAATAGCTAAACTGGTAATAATTTTCTTTTTCATAATTTTATTTTTTTATTGATTGGTTAAAGTTTATAAACCGAACATGTATCCGAAGCGGAGATCAAATGAAGATGTGCCGCTTTTAAAGCCTGTTATATAATGGGTGGAAACGTTGATGAATCTATTTTTGCCAGTTGGCGTAACATATCCCAAACCGGGAGAAAAATGAAACTGCGTAGAGGCTAGTTGGTTCAATTTTTACATCAACACCAACTTCTAAATCACTATGCAAACCATTGATAATATAATATCTGCCTCCTAACCATAATGGCAGATACAAGCCCATAGATACACCATATTCTTCTTTCAAACTTTGCCGGTAATTACTTTTTGCCGGAGAAATGCCTATGCCGGTGGTCGTAGTTATGGCAAAATTATCAGCTACCGGAAACTGTGCCTGGGCAAGTGCATTTATTTGCATACTGCTTACCCAGTGACTGTATAAATAAAACCCGACATCAGCATTGACACTAAGGCTTTTTTGTTTAGAAGCATCCTGTGCCAACACTGCAAAGTGCGGGAGGGAAACAAATAGACATACATAAACTGCTTTTTTCATACTTGTAAATATTTAGATGAAACAAATGGGTTAAAAATTGATTGACTCTTTTGTATTTGTTACTTCAAAATTAGAAGGGCTGAAAATGCAGGATAAGCGAGAAACTACCCGTTTTATAAATTGGGTGTTTCCACCCGGTTTTGTAAAAAAACGGAAGTGTAATTTAGTTGCGGCAAATAGTTAGGTTCTTTATGCAAGTAACAAACTATTTAACCACGAAAATAAATGCAGTTAAGGCGCTAATACAATCATTATCTTCATTAATCTATATATGCAAAATTCTGTTTCCTTATATGCTTCGCTTCTTTTTTTATGCAGTATAGGTATTATCAGCACTAATGCGCAAAAAGAAAAAACTACAGAAGAAAATCTATTTATAACAGAACCTGGAAAACCCGACAGCGGCAGGATAAATTCATTAATAAAATATGGTGAAACAAAAGAAGAAACCAGCCGGGATGAAGCCATAAGAATTTATGAGCGTGCTGCCAGGTTAGCTCAAAGCATTAATTATTTTTTAGGTGCCGGAAGAGCTTATAATTATGCCGGTATTTTGTATTCTGATGAAGGGGATTTCGAAAAGGCGATTCAATTTAATGAAAAGGCCATTTTCTACTATTCTAAAATAAACTATAAGTCAGGCCTGGGCAGTGCGTATTGTAATATAGGTAATGTATATAAATTCCGGGGCGAAAACAAAGAGGCTTTAGGGTATTATCTCCAGGGCAGCGCTTTATTGGAAGAGACTGCTGACTCTTCCCGTCTTACGATTCTTTACAATAATATCGGCGCCCTTTTTTCTTCTTTAAAAAACAATAGCAAAGCTATAGAGTACTCACAAAAGGCTCTTACAATAGCAGAGAAAACAAGGAGTGAAGGAAACATTATAAATGCCTGTATTAATTTAAGCAAAGCTTATAGCAACGAAAAAGATACTGCCAAAGCTATTCAGGTCCTTTTAAAAAGCTTTCCTGTAGCTAATAAATTAAAAGACTATAAAATATTAAACTATCTGCATAATAACCTTGGAGTTATTTATATGCATCAAAAAAAGATTAATCAATCTGCTTATCATTTAAATAGAGCGCTGGAATGCAGTCATAAGTATGGAAATCCTTACGATATCAGCTATACTTATTTTTCAATGGCTGTTTTTTACAAAATGCAAAAAAAATGGTTTCAATCCGAACAGTTTTGCAAAAAGACTATAAAAATTGCAGACACCCTGCAACTGCACGACCTGCTTGCAAAAACCTATAATGTATTATCAGATATTGAAGAAGAAAGAGGCAATTACAAAAAAGCGTATGAGTACTATATCGTTTTTACAAACTACAACGATAGTGTAAACAGCAAAGACCAGGTGGAGCTTATGCACGAAATGGAGGCCAAATATCAAAGCACTGCAAAGGATAAATCTCTTTCCCAAAAACAACTTCTGATAGAACGCTCCAACGCCGCTATTCACAATAAAAATAACCTGATACTGTTTTCTATAAGCGGTATCGTTATTATGGTATTGCTTACGCTTTTAATATATTTTTACAACCGCAGCAAACGAAGGCTGGCTTTGCAACATATTGAAGCCTTGGAAACAGACCGGGAACTGAAAATTTTGCAAGCTATGATGGATGGCGAAGAACGGGAACGCGGCCGCATTGCCGGCCATTTACATGATGGTATTGGCGGCATGATATCGGCCATAAAAATGCATTTAGGCGTTTCTAAATTAGAAAATGAAGCTCTTGGAAAATCAGAAGCGTACCAGCAGGGACTTCACCTGTTGGAAGATATGGCAAAAGAAGTACGTAAAACAGCGCACAACCTGATGCCCGAAGTACTGCACAAGTATGGCCTGGAAGAAGCCATCAGGCTGCATTGCCGCAGCACAAGCAATAAAACGCTCGAGGTGCATTTTCAAAGCTATAATTTAACCAAAGAATGGAACAGCAATGCCGAACTTATTATTTACCGTATCGTGCAGGAACTGGTGAACAATGCAGTAAAGCATGCCGCCTGCACCGAAGTATTAGTAGATATATCACAGGACGAAAAAAGTATGACAATTACAGTTGAAGATAACGGAAAGGGTTTTACACCATCTGAGCAAAACAGTAAAGATGGCATGGGCTTATCTAATATTCGGTCAAAAGCAGTAGCGCTTGAAGGTAAAATAGAACTAACAAGTGAGCCTGGCACCGGAACCACTGTAACCATTGAACTGCCGCTTCAAAATCTTGAACTTACATGAAACCTATTACTATCGCCATAGCCGACGATCATCCTTTAGTGCTTAACGGCCTTAAAACAGTGCTCAACCAATTTAGTGCTCGTTTTCAGTTGCTCTGGAAAGCTGTGAATGGAAAAGAGGTTTTACAAAATCTGGAAACACTGCCAGAGCCGGATGTACTGCTGCTGGATATTCAGATGCCTGAAAAGGATGGAATGGAAACATGTAAGATCATTCATCAAAAATATCCTGCTATCCGCATTATAGCTTTAACCAACTTCGAAGATGTTTTCTATGTAAAAAATATGATGAAGAACGGCGCACAGGGATACTTACTGAAAACGGCAGATATTGAAGTATTGCTTAAAGCTATTGAAACGGTAAACGAAGGCGAAGAATTTTTTGACGAAGCCATTAAAAGTAAACTTATACAGGACTCTCTTTTTGGCAAGCGAAGAACGGGTCTCACCCCGATGCTTACCCGCCGTGAGAAAGAGGTATTGAAATTTATTATTGATGAATTTACCAATCCTCAGATTGCAAACAAGCTATTTCTTAGCCTGCGTACTGTAGAGAAACATCGCACCAGTTTGTTGCAGAAATTGGGTGTAAAAAATACTGCGGGACTTGTAAAAGAAGCCATCACTAAAGGCCTGGTTGATTTGTAACATAAACATGCCATTTGCAGCATTTATCAAAATATTTTCAAATAACAAAAAAGGCTGCTTCAACAGAAACAACCTTTTAACCTGTAAAATTTGCTATAGTTATTATTTCTACCTTAAAGATGTAGCTTGACCCGTACTGTCAGACTGTATCAATTGCATCAACTGATCTAACTTAGGTTCAAGAATAATCTCAGTCCTGCGGTTTTTAGCTCTTCCTTCTGCTGTTGAATTTAAGTCTACCGGCTCAAACCTGCTTCGGCCGCTGGCTGTTACACGTGTAGGGTCAACTTTATAAGTTTCGGTAAGAATTCTTACAATCGCGGTTGATCTTGCAACACTCAAATCCCAGTTGTCCTTAAATCTGCCCCTGATAGGAATAGAATCTGTATGTCCTTCGATCTCTACATTTATATCATTATTTGCATTCAATACATCTGCCAGGTTGCTCAGCGCTTCTTTACCTTTCGGATTTACCACTGCGCTTCCCGAAGGAAACAATAGATTTTCCTGCAGGCTGACATACACCTTACCATTTTTTGTAGAGACAGTAAGTTCATTCGAAGTAAAGCCTGTGAGTGCATTATTTATTTTAGAACGTAATTCCTGGGTATTTTTTCTTTGCTGATCTATTAAAGCCTGCAATTGTTCGAGGCGGCGTTGCTGTTCTGCGATCTGTTGCTGACTCATATTAAGCCTTGAAGATGCGTCCTGCAAACGGCTGGTAGCTTCTGTACGGGTAGATTCCAATTGCTTCTGAAGATTGGATCTTGTGCTTTCCAATTGGCTTAGGTTTTGCTCTAACGAACTTATTCTTGTTGCCAACTGTGTGCTGTCAGATTGTAATCTTCTTATTGTATCCCCGGCAGATAAGAGGTGTCTTTTGGGTACACAGGAACCTGTAATTAATACTGAACTAATAAGCAATGCAGATATTGCAAAAGGTCTTTTTTGCATAAAGTTTTTTTGGAAAAAATTTAAAATGTTATGCAATGTAATTAATTGTTAAATGATTATCAATAATACAAGCAGCAAAATATATGTTTGCTCAATAAGGATAGACTTTAAGGCAGTATGAGTAATTTTGCACGATGAAATACATGTGGTATTTTTTTATATTATTCTTTTTGCCAGCGTGTGAAAAAGCGATAAATATTCAGCCTATGTCTCAAAAACCTCTGCTGGTTGTAGATGGAACAATTGAAGACGGCAAACCGCCTTATATTGTTTTAAGTACTTCGCTTGACTACTTCGCTAAGATAGACCCCAAAATATTGATCGCTTCAAATGTGAAAGATGCGAAAGTTACATTATCGGATGGGGTTACTGCTGCAGAACTGAAGGAATACAAACAGCCGTTGGGAGGAAATTATTATCTTGTTTACTATAGCAGTGATACAACTGACATGGCATCAGCTATAACCGGACAACAAGGTAAAACATACACTTTGCAGATAGAGTATAACAACGAAAAGTATTCATCTGTTACTACAATTCCTGTGGCAGCCAAGACTGTTGACAGTGTTTGGTGGAAACAAGCACTTGATAACAGTGATACTTCAAAAGTGGTTGTAATGGCTAAACTAACTGATCCTGCGGGTTATGGAAATTATATAAGGTATTTTACAAAGGTTAACAGTGAACCTTATTTGCCTGGCGCTCTTTCGGTTTTCGATGACCAGTTTACCGACGGAACTACTTATGAGTACCCAATTGACCAGGGCATTGATCGTAATAACCCTCCTCGGGAGAATGATTATGGTTTTTTTAAAAGGGGAGATACAATTATTGCTAAACTTGCCAATATAGATAAAGCAACATTCGATTTTTGGAGAACGCTTGAGTATAGTTATCAAAGCGTTGGTAATCCCTTTTCCAGTCCTGTAAAAGTATTAGGTAATGTTAGTAACGGAGCTTTAGGCGCCTTTTGCGGATACGGTGTACAATACAAAACCATTATAATCCCTAAATGAATGAAAGGTGAATATAACAAAAGTCCATAGCTTTTGTAAACTATCTTGCATCAATCAATAAAAATGACTTATCACCAGCAATAAAATATTTAAGCCTCTTTAGGGGTTTGGGGAATAACATTTTATTTATAAAAAGAAAGAATGGAAAGTAATACAGAGAAAGTTCAATGTTTAATTATAGGATCCGGGCCTGCAGGTTATACTGCGGCTATTTATGCTGCCCGTGCTAATCTGAGACCTGTGTTGTACCAGGGCATACAACCAGGAGGTCAGTTAACAATCACTACTGATGTTGAGAATTATCCTGGCTACCCAGAGGGAATTGGCGGTCCGGAAATGATGGAGCATTTTGAGAAACAGGCAGCACGCATGGGAGCAGATATCAGGTACGGATTGGCAACTAAGGTAGATTTTATGGAACCACCTTTTAAGGTTTGGGTAGATGAGGAAAAATTGATATTGGCAGAGACAGTTATCATAAGTACAGGAGCATCAGCAAAATGGCTGGGCATAGAAAGTGAGCAACGTTTAAACGGTTATGGCGTGAGTGCATGTGCGGTTTGTGATGGCTTTTTCTTCAAAGGAAAAGAAGTTGCCATTGTAGGTGGCGGTGATACTGCGGCCGAAGAAGCGTTGTATTTATCTAAACTTTGCAGTAAGGTGCATATGCTGGTAAGGAGCGACAAACTAAGAGCATCTAAAATCATGCAGGACCGTGTTTTAAAAAGCCCTAATATTCAAGTTTACTGGAATTCTTTAACTGATGAAGTGCTTGGTGAAAATAAAGTTGAAGGTGTAAGAATAAAGAACCTCATTACCAATGAATTATCCGAAATTCCTGCTAGCGCGTTTTTTGTTGCTATAGGTCACCATCCCAATAGCGACATATTTAAAGGATGGATTGAAATGGATGATAGTGGTTACCTCATAACTATTCCGGGTACTTCAAAAACAAATATTGACGGTGTTTTTGCTGCAGGTGATATCCAGGACAAACACTATCGTCAGGCGGTAACAGCAGCAGGCAGCGGTTGTATGGCCGCTCTTGATGCAGAAAAATACCTGATGGTGAAAGGCGAATTGTGATAAAACACGATTTTTTGGTTTTGAAAGGATTGTGATGAAATGAATTTATTATAACCAGAACTACATTCAATTCTTATTTTATGTTCTTAGGTAAAGCTAGTGGATTTGACTTTTTTTAGGGCTCATTAACCTTAGTAGGAAACCAGCAAATTAAATTTTACCTAACAGCTATTACCTTATCTGGTTTGTTTGCTTTAAGATGTCACTTGCCTTTAAAACATGACCTGTGTGATAAGGTAATGAAAGCATTTCCTGAACTATTTTCTACTAAGGTTTATACCTGCAATAGAGTAAATGCTCACATTTGAATTCCACTAACTTTACCGAAGAACCTATTTTTTAATAAATACAAAAAAAATCGCCGATGCATGCAGAAATGCAAATTCATTTACAAAAAGTAAAGCTCTTTGGCTACCATGGTCTGCATGCAGGAGAGGAAGTAACCGGAGGAGAATTTGAAGTGAGTCTTGTAACACATTATATACCAGAACAAATACCAATAAATAAAATAGAAGAAACACTTGATTATACTGCTTTGCTGGCTTTAGTAAGGGAGAAAATGAAAAAACCGGTACACCTGCTCGAAACCCTTGCAACAGAAATTTCAAGTGAAATAATTGCAAAATTTTCGATAGTTACAGAGGTAGATATTTCTATATCTAAATTGCACCCACCTATCGAAAACTTTGAGGGTTCGGTAGGAGTAGCTTTTAAATTAAAAAGAAATTAATGAAGAAAATATTGGTGGCTGTTTTTGTCTTGCTTTCGGTTCAGCTTTTTTCACAGCAGGCAGATGTGCTTCTGAAAGAAGCCACAAACTTAGAAAGGTCCCTAAAAGAAGAGGCTGCCTTAGACAAATACAAACAGGTGCTTGCAGCAGACCCGGCTAATATAAAGGCTCTGGTAAGAAGCAGTGAACTTTCTTCCGCAATAGGAGCAAGACAGGCAGATAAAAATGCAAAAATAAATTATTATAATCTTGCAAAGAATTATGCTGATAAAGCAATATCTACAGACTCAAACAATGCTGATGCTTATTATGTAAGAGCTGTAGTGGCAGGTAAATTAACCGGGGTGGAGACAGAAAATAAAAAGCTGGTTGCAGATGTAAAAGATATTAAAACATATGCAGACAAAGCTCTTTCAATAAATCCTAACCATGGCAGGGCAAACTATGTTTTAGGAAAATGGAACTATGAAGTGCTGACATTGCCATGGGCAAAAAAAGCCGCAGTAAAAGTTTTGTTTGGCGGTATGCCGCCAGCTACAATTGAAAATGCGTACAAATACATGGAAAAGTGCAAGACACTTGAACCATATTTTGTCCTTAACTATCTTGACCTTGCAAAAGCCTATAAATATGATCATAAACCTGCACAGGCAGTTGAGATACTTAATAAACTGGTAAAACTGCCAACGAGGACAGCAGATGACGCAGCATTAAAATCAGAAGGGAAAAAGCTGCTTTCGGAGATGCAATAAAATATTTTCAGGCACCCTGTTTTTGTTAACCATCATATTCCCCGATGGCAGGATTATTTTTTTGTATAATTGCAGTTGCAATAAACACTTCATGCCTAATAAGAGTTTCAGTATTTATAATTCTAAAGAAGATGCTATAGCAGACACAGATGAACGGCTTGTGCTTGAAGTCGGAAAAACTCATATTGCCTGCATCAGAAAACAAGAGCATAAAAGAACCATTTCAGCTTTTGAGTTATTTACTTTTACTGAAAATGAAGCTGCTGATTTTCCAAAGCTTTTTAAAACAGTTTCTGCAGATTCGAAACTTCTAAATAATACTTACCCGGCTACGCAGGTATTCATAAACAATGAAGTAAGCATGCTGGTTCCTATATTTAAGTTTAATATAGAAATAGCAGCAGATTACCTCAACGTTATATTTGGAGAAGATTTCCTTTCTAAAATACAGTTCGAACATTTGCCTATAGAGCCGGGCATGATCAATGTATACAGGGTGTCTGAAGAGTTAATGACTACTCTGCATCACCATTTTACTCAAGTCACCTTTAAACATACGTATTCAAATATTGTAAAAACAGTAGTTTCTAATATTTCTGCATTTCCTTCCGAATATATTTATATTCAGTTTTATAACACTTTTATTATTGTAACTGTTTTGATGAATGAAAAACTGCAAATTATTCAATCCTTTATTTATCAATCGCCTGAAGATGTATTATATAACTTACTGAATATTACTGAGCGATTTAAATTAAACACCCATCGCCTTACACTACAGATCAGTGGAATGATTGACCTTGATTTTACATTGTACAGAGAGTTGATTACATACTTCAGACAGGTTAAAGTCCAAAATGTAGACCCGTCTAAGTTTCTTTTGAATATAAATGAATACCCGCTTCATTATTTCACTCCTTTTTTTAATCTTGCCTTATGAGAATAATATCAGGTGAATTTCGCGGAAGGAAGATAAATCCGCCGGCAAGCATGCCAAATACACGGCCTACAACAGATATTGCAAAAGAGGGTTTGTTTAATATTTTACAACATCGTATAGACATGGAAGGCATCAAAACACTTGACCTTTTTGGCGGAACAGGAAGCATAAGTTACGAACTTGCATCAAGAGGCGCTGCTGACCTTACCATTGTTGAGAAAGATGCGATAATGCACGATTTCATTAAAAAGAATATGGAAATGCTGAAAGTGGAAAATTATAAAGTGCTTCGTTTAGATGTTTTTTCTTTCCTGTCTTCATGCAACGAAATATTTGATTTCATCTTTGCCGGTCCGCCGTATGCATTGGGTACAATTGATGAATTGCCGAAAATAATAGTTGAAAAAAAGCTGATTGCTGAAGGTGGATACTTTGTATTGGAACACACTCCCCGGAATGACTATGAAAAGTTTCCGGGATTTGAGTTTCAGAGAAATTATGGGACGACTGTGTTTTCGTTTTTTTCAAATGTGAAGGTAGGAGATAAAAGTTAAGAAAAGAGAAGGACGCAGTAAGAAGTATGAAGTATGAAGTATGAAGTAAATTACCTTCTGTCATTTGACTTTTTCTGGTACCAGCATTTGTTTTTCATGGTGTCATCGTTGCGACGCATTTCGTTCGTCTGTATTTCTTGCAGCAGCTTTTCCCACGCTGGTTTTTTAGATTAAATTTTTAGGAATAGATACCTTAAATAGAATTTATATTAAATAATTTTTCCGTCTTCCCTCCGGATGTTCATCAATTAATATGATGGCTACTTCTAACGACGATTATGAGCTTTTATTAGTAAGGAAAAATAATTTTTAATTTGTTTTTGAGAATACATAAATAAATAATTCCCACATCATGATTAAAAAGGAACTCCGGAAAATATACAAACAAAAAAGGCTTGCCTTATCTGCAACAGACAGACTTAAACTCGATGATTTGCTGCTGATACAATTGCAACGACTTACTTTTGGTAATAATGTACACGTAGTTATGAGCTTTTGGCCGTTAGAAAATCACGGCGAAATGAATACTCATTTATATACCCGTTACCTTGAACATGCCATACCTGATGTGAAAGTTGCTTTTCCGGTTATTGATTTTTCTAAAAATGAAATGCAGGCTGTGCTTATAAATGCCGATACTGAATTTGTTGAAAACAAATACGGAATTGCAGAACCCATGGAAGGTGAAGAAGTTGTACCAGATGAAATAGACCTTGTTTTTGTGCCTTTACTTGCTTTTGACAAAAACGGTTATCGTGTCGGATATGGCAAGGGTTATTATGACCGTTTTTTACAACACTGCCGCGAAAATGTTATAACTGTAGGTTTTTCTTATTTTGAAGCTGTGGACAAAATAGATGATACCCATCAATTTGATGTACCTTTAGATTATTGTATTACGCCTCATAAAATCTATGCATTTTAATTTCTGCCTGCTTAAATCTTTTAGAATCCTTCTTTTTCCTTTTTCGTTACTGTACGGCCTTATTGTAATAACCAGGAATTATCTGTTTGATAAAAACCTGATAAAATCTGTTTTATTTAATTTGCCAATTATTGCCGTTGGTAATCTATCAGTAGGAGGAACAGGCAAATCGCCGATGGTGGAATATTTCCTTACACTATTAAAAGACAAGTATGAAGTAGCCACGCTGAGCCGTGGATACAAACGCAAAACAAAAGGCTATGTATTGGCTCATGCTGAAACTACTGCACTCGAAATAGGAGACGAGCCAATGCAGTTCCACAGCAAGTTTCCTGATATTGCAGTAGCCGTGGGCGAAGAAAGAATTGTGGCAATTCCACAATTATTACAGGATCGCCCTGAAACCAATGTAATTATTTTGGATGATGCTTTTCAGCATAGAATTATAAAACCTGGTTTTAATATTCTGCTTACCGAATGTAGTAATTTATTTACACGAGACTTTTTTTTGCCGGCAGGCGATTTAAGAGACCAAAAGTCTTCGTATAAAAGGGCGGATGTTATAGTTATTACAAAATGCCCTTCTAATTTAACAGTAAAGGAAAAGAATACAATAAAAAAAGAAATTAATCCGTTGCCTCATCAAAGAATTTTTTTTACAGTTATAGAATATGGGCATCCATATCATATAATTAATAAGGCACAAAAACCTGTTACTTCAAACGATGAAGTATTACTTGTTTGTGGCATTGCAAATCCGTCACCTTTAAAAAACTACCTCTCGCAGAATGCTAAAACCTATAACCAACTTTCTTTTCCAAACCACCATATTTTTACCATTGAGGACGTTATAGAAATAAGAAAGAAATTTAATGATCTCAATGCTGATGAAAAAATGATTATCACTACTGAAAAAGATGCGGTAAGGTTAATGAAGTTTAATGAAGAATTGGTAAGTATGCCGGTATTTGTGTTGCCGGTAAAGCATAGATTTTTGTTTGGCGAGGGCATACAATTTGATAGCATTGTAAATACTTTTATAGAAACATTTCCTGTAGATAAAAAATAATATGAGCAAAAAAGAAAAGCCTTCACGCGGAAAAAAGCACGAAGCAGATAGTACAGAAGGAATACTTGAAATAACGCGCAGCGGGATAGGATATGTAGTTGTTAACGAAGAAGGGGGTGATGTTTTGGTACGGCCAAACGATTTTAATACAGCGCTTAATGGAGATACAGTAAGAGTAAGAGTATTGAAAGAAAACCTGAGAAGCGGCAAAAAAGAAGGCAAAATAACAGAAGTGGTCACTCGCAAGCAAAGCGAATTTATCGGGCATCTGCAGGTAAGCTCAAATTACGCCTTCTTTATCCCCGATACCGGTAAACCTATGCCTGACCTGTATATTCCCCTTGATAAATTGAATAATGCAAAAGACAAAGACAGGGTTTTGGCGAGAGTCACAAAATGGGACAGCACAAATAAAAAACCTGAAGGAGAAGTGGTGCAGGTATTGCTTGCAGAACATGAAAGCGATATTGCTATGAAACAACTGCTGGTGGAAAATGGTTTTCCGCTGGTATTTGAAGATGATGTGATGGAAGAGGCTATGAGATTACCTGATATAATATCACATGCTGATATTGTAAAGCGTAAAGACATGAGAGATGTGCTGACGTTTACCATTGACCCTGTTGATGCAAGAGATTTTGACGACGCCATATCCGTAAAAAAGATCAAAGCAGACTTGTATGAAATTGGCGTACATATAGCAGATGTTAGCCATTATGTATTGCCTGGTTCAGTTCTGGATGATGATGCTTATCATCGGGCAACCTCTGTATATCTTCCTGACAGGGTAAATCCAATGTTGCCCGAGAGAATATCGAATGAACTGTGTTCTTTAAGGCCAAAAGAAGATAAACTTACTTTTTCTGCAGTATTTCAAATAAATCTTAAAGGACATGTAAAGGATTTTTGGTTAGGTAAAACAGTTATTCATAGCGACCACAGGTACACGTACGAAGATGTGCAGGAAATAATAGAAAAGAAAGAAGGCATTAACCAGGAAGAGATTTTGCTGCTGAATGACCTTGCACAGGGTTTCAGAGCAGAAAGATTTAAAAAAGGAGCTATTAACTTTTCCTCTACAGAAGTGCGTTTTAAACTGGATGAAAAAGGAAAGCCCATTGGTATAATCGTAAAAGAAAGCAAAGAAGCACACCAGCTCATTGAAGAGTTTATGCTTCTTGCAAATAAAACCGTGGCAGAATATGTATCGAAGGTAAAAGTGAATAAAAAAGAAGTGCCTTTTGCATATCGTATCCACGACGTGCCTGATGAACAAAAGCTGACTCCATTCATGGCTTTTGCAGCAAAATACGGTCATAAGTTTGATACATCTACACCTGAAAAAATTGCTTCCAGCTTCAATACTATGCTTGATGATGCAAGAGGCAAACCCGAACAGCATGTACTGGAACAATTAGGTATTCGTACAATGGCCAAAGCTGTTTATTCTCCTGATAATATTGGCCACTATGGATTATCATTTGAATATTATTGTCATTTTACATCTCCCATCCGCCGTTATCCTGATGTGCTCGTTCACCGGGTACTGGAAAGCTGCCTCGAAGGAGCACCTTTTTTTGATAAGAAAATGGAAGAGAAGTGTAAGCACTGCAGTGATATGGAACGCAGCGCCATGGATTGTGAAAGAGCAGGAAATAAATACAAACAAGTTGAATTTCTAAAAGAACATCTGGGAGAAGAATTTTTAGGCGTAATAAGCGGCGTAGCCGGATTTGGATTTTGGGTAGAAACAGTAGAGCATAAGTGTGAAGGCCTTGTCTCTGTTACCAGCCTCTCAGATTATGATGATTTCCGCTTAATTGAATCTGATTATAGCCTCGTTGGTCACCGTAGCGGACGCAAATTCAGGATGGGAGATAAGGTGTATATAAAGGTAGTGGCAGCTAATCTTGCTAAAAGACAACTTGATTTTGATTGGGTTTTAAAGCCCGATATTGAAGATCAGTTGAATGAAGATAACTCATCCAAAGGAAAACATGCAGGCAGAGGTAAAAGCAGAGAGAAGAAAAAGAATAAATCGCAATAGAAGAATATATTTCCTCACAATCCACTAAATCCAAAAAATCATCGTTCTATTAAACTGCTACCCTTTGCAATATTACTTTGCAAGGTATATCGGAGGTAACTTTAACCATGTGAGCTTTAAAAAGCGGAATTGCTAAAAAATCTCCGGGAGTTAAGTGATGAACATCTTTTTCTATTATAATTTCGCAAGTGCCTTCTACGATAAGAAATTTCTCAATCTCATTAGTATGCACTTCAGCCGGAGCCGTGTTTTTTATCCAGACAATAGCAGTTGTAATCTCTGGTGTATACGATATAATCCTTGCATATACATCTTCTGCTTTAGCTGGAAGCACCATATCATTACGTTGTAACCATTCTGAATAATCTATTATTTGTGAACCCTTATTTAACACAGGCGGAAAACTCATCGGTTCGCCTTTCTCCATTCTGTCAATATAATTAATGGTTGCTAAAACCATTGGCTTTATAATAGGATCAGGTACGATTGCATTTGATAAAACCTGTTGTTCAAGTATCTGGCCAAATTCATGTATTGCTGCACGCACTTCATCATGGGTGGCAGCCATTTCTTCCACTTCCTTTGCTTCCAAAGCTGTTACTAAACCTAAAACATAAGATTCTATCATACCTGACTCGATATACTCACTTATTTTTTTCATTCTCCTGCGCTTCATTTAGCTATTATAAAACCTAATTTATTCCGTTATACAGACATCATACAAATTTTAATTCTACGATTGAAGCTGTATTATAATTTTATCAATTAGTCTAAAACTTTTTAGCTTTTATAGTTCCCTTTTCTTTACGTAAAAATAGCTTTGAAGATCTAATTAATATACTAAAATATTACAAGAACGGATTTATCAAACTACGAGCATTAAAAACAAAGTAATAAATTGAATATAATGCCTGATACAAAAGCTACGGTAAATGAAATTGCATTTCATTTATGCAGAACAAAAGGAGCTATAAAATCACCTATAAAAAAGTTGCGTAAGAAAGATTATTAAACATTGTGTTCCCCGCAGATTACGCAAATGATACAGCTTTTATTTCTGAATCCCACAAACAATTTCTTCTTGCTCTGCTTAACTCCGCAGTCTCTGCAAGCTTTTCTTTCCGCATTTTTCTGCGTTTTCCACGAGACTAACAAAGGACTCATTAATTTTACTCAAAATAATTTTCTTGAAAACTATTTTAAATGAACAGCAGATTTCTTTAACTATAAAGCGCCTTGCCCACCAGGTGCTTGAAAATCATTTAGACCTTACTGATACTGTAATTATCGGGTTGCAACCTCGGGGACTGTATTTAAGTGACAAGATTGTAGAAGAGCTTAAAAGAAACTTGCCCGAAAAAGCGGTGCAGTATGGTATTCTTGATATCACTTTTTATCGGGATGATATACGGCGGGAAATAAAAGTTCCAAATAAGACTGATATAAATTTCAGTATAGAAAATAAGAAGGTTGTGCTGATAGATGATGTATTGTATACAGGGCGCACCACTCGTGCTGCTTTAGATGCATTGCTTGATTTTGGCAGACCCGCCAAAGTTGAATTATGTGTTTTGATAGACCGCAGGTTTAGCAGACAATTACCTATACAGCCGGATTATTCAGGCAAAGTAATTGACGCTCTGATATCACAAAAAGTAAAAGTATTATGGAAAGAAAAGGATCCGGCTACAGAAGTGATCATCACTGAATAAGTCCATTTACGTTCTGTTTTTCCTGCCAAAATAGGAGTTGCTCAAATTGAACTGAGACCATTATCTTTGCCTTCTGAAATGACACTTTCTACTCCGCACCTTTTAGGGATAAAAGATCTTCAGCCAAATGATATTCGCTTAATTCTCGATACTGCCAGGCAATTTAAAGACGTTTTGCAAAGGCCGGTAAAAAAGGTGCCTTCGCTTCGTGATGTTACTATAGTAAACCTTTTTTTTGAAAACTCTACCCGCACACGTATTTCGTTTGAGCTGGCAGAAAAGCGCCTGAGTGCCGATGTGCTCAATTTTACTACCAGTTCTTCTTCTGTTGCCAAGGGAGAAACCATGCTTGATACAGTAAATAATATTCTGAGCATGAAAGTAGACATGGTAGTATTGCGACATAGTGCAAGCGGTGCACCTCATTTTTTGGCAAAGCATATTCCTGCTGCTATTGTAAATGCGGGCGATGGCACAAATGAGCATCCTACCCAGGCTTTGCTCGATGCCTTATCCATCACAGAAGCAACCGGAGGGCTTGAGGGCAGAAAAATTGCGATAATCGGTGATATTATGCATAGCCGTGTGGCTTTAAGCAATATTTATTTGCTCACTAAAATGGGAGCGGAAGTTACAGTATCGGGGCCACCGACATTAATTCCCAAATATATAAAAGAAGCATTGGGTGTAAATGTTACCTACAACGTAAAGGAAGCATTAGACTGGTGCGATGTTGCTAATGTATTACGCATACAGCTTGAAAGACAAAACCAGCCTTTGTTTTCGTCTTTACGGGAGTATAACATTGCTTATGGCATTAGCCGCAAATTGCTGGACAGCCTAAAAAAACAAATTGTGATTATGCATCCGGGACCAATTAACAGAGGCGTCGAACTTGACAGCGATGTTGCTAATGGCAATGAAAGTATTATACTTCAGCAGGTAGAAAATGGGGTGGCCGTAAGAATGGCTGTTTTATATCTTTTGGCTAACCGTGAAAGCTGATTATTTTTAACTTATTCGCTTTAATTGGAAATGGAATTTTTAATAAGAAATGCTTTTTGTCTCCAACTTAAAATCTTTTTTCAACACAAAATCTCTTAGATGCTAAAATAAATTCAGCATAACGATTCGAATGAAACAAATATTTTTTGTTTGCAGGGTCATCTTCATCTGTAAACACAAGTGATTCTACTTGGGACTAAAAATACAGTTCTTAACACTCTAATTTTAGCAGATGCATTAGTTTGCAACTTTAAATCACTTTCATGAAGCAGGTATTCTTAACTTTTGCGTTTACTATCGCTGGTATTGTTGTGGCTAAATCACAAAATACGATGGATTTTGAAACTTACAATCCTCCCTCTACACTGGTTGTACCACAACATATTGTTACCAAAGCAAAGTTTCCTTTTATAGACATACACAATCACCAGGGTAATATGCCCGATCAAAACCTGGCTGACCTTGTAAAAGTAATGGATACGCTAAACATGGCAGTGATGGTAAATCTTAGCGGCTCTAATGGAAACCAACTGAAACAGGCTGTTAAAAACATTAAAGCAAATGCACCAAAACGTTTCGTAGTGTTTGCTAATATAAATTTTGATGGCATTGGTGAAACCAACTGGACTGCAAATGCAGTAAAACAGTTGGAAGAAGATGTAAAGAATGGTGCTGCCGGCTTGAAAATCTTTAAAAGCCTGGGCTTTTCGGTAAAGGATAACAAGGGTAAAAGAGTTGCAGTGGATGATGAAAGGCTTGACGCTATCTGGAAGAAATGCGCCGAACTGAAAATTCCTGTACTTATTCACACTGCCGATCCAAAACCATTTTGGGATCAGGTGGATAAAAATAATGAACGTTGGCTTGAGCTGACCACAAGACCTAACCGCAAAAGAAGCAATACCGACCCTGCACCCTGGCAGCAGTTAATAGACGAACAGCACAGGATGTTTAAAAAAAATCAGACAACTACTTTTATTGCTGCACATTTTGGCTGGTATGCCAATGACCTTGAAAAGCTGGGTAAGCTGATGGATGATATGAAAAATGTATATGTTGAGTTTGGTGCTGTAATTGCCGAACTCGGCAGGCAACCTCTTGCTGCAAATAATTTTTTTACAAAGTACCAGGACCGGATATTATTTGGTAAAGACAGTTGGGTGCCAGAAGAATATACCACCTACTTCAGGGTATTGGAAACTAAGGATGAATACTTTCCTTATCACAAAAAATATCACGCATTCTGGAGTATGTATGGTATGGGTCTGCCGGATGAAATACTGCGAAAGGTATACTATAAAAATGCGTTGAAATTACTTCCGTCATTAGATAAAACCTTATTTCCTTAAGGGCAGGTCATAAATTATAAGTCCTTGTAAACACCTGCCTCAATTCGTTGCTTATAATGGTTAAGCTCATTGATAATCACCTGCCATTTACATTATTTTCCGCCTTACAGGAGATGACTGCCTTGATCTTTTTAATTCTGTCTTATCGTCTTTTGTTTAATTTTTATTTCTATAATAAAACTTGAAATGGCATTACCTTTTGTTATAAAAATGAATTTGTCTTTTAATTAGGCATTCTATGTTTAAAAATAATACTCTTAAAATAATCCTATAAATCCCGTTCAGACAACTTCTCAAAAAATCCTCGTTTAGACTTTTTTGTGTAGGTTTGACCCTTAGTTTTTCTGCGCGTACCATGAAGTATAATTTTATTACAATTGAGGGAAATATCGGTGCCGGAAAAACTACTCTTGCCCAACTGCTTGCTAAAAAACTAAATGCAAAATTGATTTTGGAAGAATTTGCTGAAAATCCTTTTTTAGCAAGATTTTACGAAAATCCTGAACACTACGCTTTTCCCCTGGAACTATTTTTTATGGCGGAGCGTTATAAACAATTGAAAGAATTGATCTATACCAAAGATTTATTTCAATGCTTAACTGTGAGTGATTATCTTTTTACGAAATGTCTTCTTTTTGCTAAAGTCAACCTTCCCACCGAAGAATTTCGGCTCTACCAAAAGCTGTTTGATATTATTCACCAGCAACTGCTGCATCCTGACATTCTTATATATCTTCATGCTCCTGTAGAAAGGCTGCAGGAAAACATAAAGAAAAGGAATCGGGAGTATGAGCAGTCAATACCAGACCAATACTTACTAAATATCCAGGAAACATATACCAGCTATATTAAGCAACAAAACATAAAAACGCTTTTTATAGATGCCACCAATGCTGACTTTGAGGGTAATGAAAATCAAGTGGCAGTTGTATTAAACGCTCTTGAAGGAGATTACCCTAACGGCCCGCATTATTTTACTTTACCATAACCTGATACTTTTGACTGAAACGATAACTTATAAACACAATCCCTTAGCCGCTATTAAAATTACTGAATACCGGAACATGCTTATCGGACGTTTTTGTTTTGTAATGGCTTTACGCATGCTTGGTACTCTTGTAGGTTGGTGGATGTATGAGCTTACAAATGCACCGTTTGCCATAGGTCTGATTGGCCTGGCCGAAGTGATACCTGCTTTGTCACTTGCTTTATATGCCGGGCATGTTATAGATATAAGCGAAAAAAGAAAACTTTTGCTTAAAGGAATAATAGCCTATCTATCGTGCGCAGTCATACTATTATTTTTTTCTACTGCATATTTTAGTAACCACAGCAGCAAAGCAATTATTATCGGGGGAATATATACCATAATTTTTATTACGGGAATCATCCGGGCCTTTTCCGGGCCTGTTTTCGGTGCTATTTTGGGTCAAATGGTACCACGCGAAATTTTAGCAAACGCAATTACCTGGAACCAGGGAACTTATCTTTCAGCATCCGTAGTCGGTCATGCTACAGCCGGCTTTTGCATTGCCTTTTTTAAAAATACCGGAACACTGGTAGTAATAGTTGCACTCATGTTCACAGCATTATTTATGCTTTCTAAATTATCTCCAAAACCTGCTGCAGCTATTGCCGGAAACAAACGTACATGGGAAAGTGTGCGTGAAGGATTACACTTTGTTTTCAGTACAAAGGAGGTATTGGGTGCTTTGTCTCTTGACCTTTTTGCAGTTTTATTTGGCGGAGCTGTTGCTATGGTACCTGTTTATGCCAGAGATATTTTGCATGTTGGCCCCATCGGTTTTGGGTGGCTTAACGCGGCGACAGATTTGGGAAGTATTATTATGGTTATAGCCCTTACTATCTTTCCTCTAAGAACGAAACAGGGGCAAAAACTACTATTTGTGGTTGCGGGATTTGGCCTGTGTATTATCTTGTTTGGCATATCAAAAATCTTCTGGATATCTTTTGCAGCATTATTATTAAGCGGGCTGCTCGATGCGATTAGTGTAGTTGTAAGAGGAACCATCGTACAAATGAAAACACCTGATGAGATGCGCGGACGTGTCATGAGTGTAAACTCTATGTTTATAAATAGCAGCAACGAACTTGGTCAATTTGAAAGTGGCCTTACAGCAAAACTTATGGGTGTGGTGCCATCAGTTGTATTTGGAGGCGTAATGACACTTTTGGTGGTTGTAATTACCTGGTTTAAAGCCCCTGCATTTCGAAAAATGGAATATTGATAGAACCACGATTTATTGGATTTGGAGGGACTTCGAGGAAAACTGTCTGAAACTACATCAAAGAAGTCTTATTTTTATCAAATGCAGCTTTACATAAAAAACATGGTTTGCAACCGATGTATATTAGTGGTAAGACAGGAATTGGATAAACTTAATGTCCAATACAAAGACGTTGCCCTTGGGGAAGTAGAATTGGATAATGCAACCCCTGAAGAGCAAATACAACAGTTTAGCAGTAATTTAAATGCGCTGGGCTTTGAACTGCTTGACAACAGCAAGCAACAACTGATTGAAAAAATTAAGAATACTATCATTAAACATGTTCATTACAACGAAGAGGATACTCAATACAACTTTTCAACAATTTTGTCTGAAAAGCTTCACAGGGATTATTCTTACTTAAGCAGCCTGTTCTCTGAAGTAGAAGGAATTACAATAGAAAAGTATGTTATAAATCAAAAGATTGAGAAAGTGAAGGAGCTTATTATTTATGACCAACTCAGCCTGAGTGAAATTGCTTATAAAGTTGGCTATAGCAGTGTTGCACATCTTTCTGCACAGTTTAAAAAAGTAACCGGGCTCACACCAAGTCATTTTAAACAGGTAGGCCAAAACAAACGTAAACCATTAGATAAAATTTAATAGCTTTAAGAAGCTGTTTAAAATTTATTTTTTTGATTACCAGCATTTGTTTTCATGGCATCATCGTTGCGACGCATTACGTTTATCTGTATATCTTTTGGCATCTTTTTTTGGCTTTATTACAAAGTTTTCTTCGGGCGTAAAGAGTTTCTAAGAGTGTTGGGCGTAAAAAGAAAGAAATGAGACTTCCGCTGCTAAAATTAATTGGGCAACAGGTTTCATAAGTGAAAGTTAAACCCAGACTTTCTCATTTTAAAAATCATTTTTAATAAATCGTGCCTCGTTCGGCTTAATCCTGGCTTATATACTTGTACTATCTTTGTCGGATGGATGAAAAAAGATCAGTAGCATTTCACACATTAGGTTGTAAACTCAACTTTTCTGAGACCTCTACCCTATCCAGGTTGCTGGAAAACGAAGGATTTGAAAAGAAAGATTTTGACGACAGGGCAGACGTATATGTAATAAATACCTGCTCGGTTACTGACAATGCAGATAAAGAATGCAGGCAACTCGTTCGCCGCATTCAAAGAAAAGCACCTGAAAGCCTGGTGGTTATAACGGGTTGCTATGCACAACTAAAACCTCAAGAAATAGCTGGAATAGAAGGTGTAGATCTTGTGCTGGGAGCGGCTGAAAAATTTAATATTGCCCGGCATCTTAAAGAACTAACTAAAAACGACAGCGCTAAAATCTGCAGTTGCGATATTGCTGAAGTTACCGGTTTCAATGCCTCTTTTTCAATAAACGACCGCACACGTACTTTCTTAAAAGTACAGGATGGCTGCGATTACAGTTGCTCATTCTGTACCATTCCAATGGCAAGGGGTAAAAGCCGCAGCGACGCTATTGAAAATGTTGTTAGAAATGCAGAACAACTTGCAGAAACAGGTGTTAAGGAAATAGTATTAACCGGCGTTAATCTTGGCGATTTTGGTAAAGGACCATTTGGCAATAAAAAGCATGAAGAGAACTTTTTCGAGCTGGTAAAGGCTTTGGAAAAATCAGACGGAATTGAACGCTACCGCATATCATCTATTGAGCCAAACCTGCTTACCAATGAGATTATAGAGTTTGTTGCGAATAGTGATAAATTCATGCCTCATTTTCATATACCCTTACAAAGCGGAAGCAATGCAATTCTTGCATTAATGAGAAGAAGGTATAAGAAAGAATTGTATACTGAAAGGGTAAACCTGATAAAAACATTAATGCCTCATTGTGCAATCGGTGTTGATGTAATTGTGGGTTTTCCCGGAGAAACAGAAGAACATTTTATGGAAACTTACAACTTTTTACATGACCTTGACGTCTCTTACCTGCATGTTTTTACCTATAGCGAAAGACAAAATACATTGGCGGCAGAAATGAAAGATGCTGTACCTGTCAACATCCGCAATGAACGAAACAAAGAGTTACGTAACCTTAGTTATATGAAGATGAGCGAACATACAAGAAGACATATCGGGCAAACAAGAAAAGTGCTTTTTGAAGGGCATGCCAAAAACGCGATGATGGAAGGCTATACAGATAATTATATTAGGATTAACGCGCCTTTAAAAACTGAATGGATAAATCAAATCGTAGATTGGACAATATAAAAACTTTTACATGGAGGAAACTATCCTTAAAAGATTTATTGTTACCATAAACTTTTTTATGGATGAGCAATTTATGAACCTTGTTCCTCCTCACCGCACATATATTAACTATCTTATCAATAAAGGCATTATTGACTCCTATGCTGTAAGCATGGAAAGTTACCGCTCGTGGATAATGCTGATCTGTGAAAGCAAAGATGAAGTAAGAAAATATCTTAAAAAATCCCCACTATATAAGTATTGGACGTTTGAAATTGATGAGCTTGTAGTGTATGATGGACAAACTTATCGTTTGCCGGCTTTACAGATGAACTGAGTTTTGTCACTCTTTGCCGTTAGCTAATTTATCAGTAGTTGCACTTTAGAAACTATGGCAATAAGAACAAAAAAGGCCTCATAGAGGCCTCATATTTATATGTTTTATATTACTAATATTTTTTAAGCTGCTTGTTTCTGTTTCTGACGCTTTAGCTGATTAACTATAGACTCAAAAGCACTGTCAAAAGACTCTTCAAAGGACTTAGATGAGGCTTTTACAAAAAAATCGTGTTTTGGAACATGAACATGAAGTTCTACGATCTTGTCTTTTAAAGCATGAACAATATTATCTAATTTTAAAAAGACCTGTACTTTCGTTATTTTGTCGTGGAAAGTGTTTAACTTTTCTACCTTTTTTCTAACTAATTCAATAAGTTTTTCGTCTCCTGTAAAATGCACAGTTTGAATTTTTACGTCCATAACATTCTAATTTTATGTGAATAAATAAATTAAAGAACTAAGCGTACATTTTATACATAGGCCAATGCGAATTTTGTTCAACTTATATGAAGTTATAATAATTGGACCGAAAGTAAAGCGAATTATACATGGTTTTTTTAAAAAAGATTATATGTACAGAAAAGATTGCCTATTAAAAAACATTTTAAAATAAATAATTATTGTAAAATAAAGAAATTACAATAATTAAATTAAATCTTAATATTTTTAAAAGAGTTACTTTTTGTTGCTTCGAACTCGTCGCTTAGAGGTGAGCAACCAACATTTTTGTACAGGTACCGTCGCAATTAAGTTTTTAAATCAGTTTTTTTGGAGGCAGCGCAAAGGCTATTGCCTCATGTTCAAAATGGCCTTTGTGAGAGGCATCACAGAAAGGCTTATTTTTTGAAAGACCACAACGGCATATAGAAACCCTATCTCTTCCTCCCAGGTCATAAACATTTCCATTTTTGTCTACAATCTCGAAATCACCTTCTACTATTAAAGAACCGTTGTTGTTTACTGTTATTTTAGTTGTTGCCATATTAATTTATTAAAATGCCAAAAGTATAGAATTACAAATTAATCTCAGTTCTTTTTTAATTGTAATAATACGGTCTGGCAATAGCTTTTGACCTTGGGGTTTAGCCTCAGGCTTTTAATTCAGATATTATTAACTTATGTATTTTAAGTTGATTAACCTGTGAATTTTAAATTCAAAATTATATTTGATATGCAGTATTACTATAGAATTTAATACCCATTCTGCAACTATTTTATTATTAAAACTTTGATTTAATGAATACTTTTTCAGGCAATTAATATGCATAATTACAGTAATGAATGAATTACCGAATATTTTCTTAGCAGAGGATGACTTTGCTGACTTTCAATTTTTTGTTGAAGCTTTTAAAAAAATTTCTCCCTTATATAAAGTTACCCGTGCCAAAAACGGGCTTGAATGTATGAGTATGTTAAAAACTTCAATTAAACCTGAGCTTATTTTTCTAGACCTTAACATGCCGGGACATAATGGTATAGACTGTCTTAAGTTTATAAAATCCAATAAAGCTCTGGCCGATATTCCTGTTGTTATTTATTCAACTTCGCACTATATAAAAGACATTGATACATGTTTTAAAAAAAATGCTCATTTTTATATTTTTAAACCTGCTTCAGGCGATCTTCTTGTTCTTATCTTAAAGAAGGTTATAGGTACTCTACATGAGAGTTTGCAACGGCCAGGCAAAGAAAATTTTGTTGTGAGAGTAGGGGCAACAATCGAAAGTTAAAAATAACTGTATTTTGAAGTTGAGGTTATGTTCTTTTATGAAATAAAAAAATTCTATGAAACAAGAAAACAGCTGCTATTTAAGTGAAAAGTTTAATTGCAAACCCCCTTTGTTGTTTGTATTGCCCCTTGATGATTATTCTGATGAAATTAAAAGACAAAGAGATAAGGAATGGTTTTTAAAATGCAGCAACTGGAAAAAAAATCGCAGCAGCTTAGAGAAAAAATGGAGTTGTTGTCAAAAAAATATTTTTTTCAATTACAGGTAATCCAGGGAATGATATCAAACACGAACGATATTAATTATAGGTGTATACAGAGAAGAAACGAGGTAAAATTGAATATACCAAAATAGCATCTGCCATTCTCCTTATTATTTTAATACTTTTTTTTAAAGGACGATAATTAGTTAACGGCAATGACAAGTTAAGCTTATATTATTGATGATCATATCATTGCACCTGCATTAAAAAGGCTGAAATAAGATAGTTTTTATTTGCTAAACTGCATTGATGAACAATTGATGAACAGAAGAGGAAACAAACTCTGGTGGAGACCAACTTTTCAGACAGGGTTGATGCATAGATGGTAATGAGGCTATCCATTTATCGGGCTGCCTTTTTTGTATGTTACAGGAATGCTTTGATGGCTAATTCCCATACAATTGAAGATTGAAGATGATTTTTCAGATAGGTAAAAAAATTCCGGTTTTATGACAATTTGTATGGCTAAAATTGCCATGACCTTTAGGTCGTGGGTTGCGTAAAAAATTTAGGTATTGGCTTCAGCCAAATCTTTTCTTTGATACGCTGTAGTAATAATAACTTAAACTCTTTGTTTATTAAACACTTCCAACTCTTCGGCGCCGAAAAGAAAGGTATCGATACTTTAATGCATGACATATTGTGTGTAGTTTTTGGCTAAAGCCTGCAATTGCCACGACCTGAAGGTCGTGGCAATTGCAGGCTTAATCATAATTACCAATACTATCCGTCATAGAACCAAAATTCCTCTATCAAATAGTTTGTTGATGGGCATCAAAGGATTAATAAGTAGTAAACCACGTTAGAAAGTTCTTTTCATAATAAAGCGCAGGAACGGCAGTGTAATTTTTGCAACCCTTTTTTTAGAATTTTTTGTAAGCAAAAAAAGTTTACTGAAACCTGTTTCAGTAAACTTCCGCAAATCCTTACCCAGCTTAAACTTTGATCCCGTTCTACTAATTCTTTTTTTAGTATTAGACCAATATTAAATCAATAATCTCATTATTGTGCATTGTTCAGTCCCCTGCCTGTTTTATGCTGCAATTCATCTATTTTTTTTGAAGCTTCAGCCTTTGTAAGATTTTCATCTAACTCCTCCCCTGCTTCGTCTGATAATGTTTTTAGGTAAGATTGTTGTGCCCCTGTCATCGGCTCTGCACCTGTGGTCCATTCATCAGGATTTTTTACCGTATTAGATTTTTGTGAAGCTTCCTGCTCTGACGACTCATTCTTCATATTTTCCATGTTGTGGTTTTAATAATATTCTGCAAAAAATGAACCAAGTCTTTTTATGATTTTATAGTCACATTTCCACATTATATAGCAAACTCTTAAAAGTCTTCTTCTCTTATTAAAAGACTATTTAAAATTTTTATAAACCATTTTAATAATAAAGCTTAAAGAAGCACAATAATATGCCGGAATGAATGAAATGCAACGTATGATAATGTCGATTTTTTAAAAAAAGATAGTACAATTACTCTCGCGCTACGAATGGCTTTGATAACATATGGAGGTTAAGTTGCAGTAAAGATTTAATTAAAATCAGGATTTGGATTTTTTTCAGCAAGTCCAAACAACTCATCCAAAGCACTTCAATATCCAAAAAAAGCAATTTAGGTTTTTGCTCATTAATTGCCCTTAAAGCGTCATTACCGAATAGCACATTTTACTACTTCTATCTGTAAATAATAGTGTGATCATCTGTCAACTATCAACTGCGTCTGTCATATTTACTTAATCCCCAACGACTCCAAAAAAGCCTGGGAATTGGGCTCACGTCCTAAGAAGTTTCTAAGCATATCCATTTCTTCTATAGTTGAAGATTTTTCAAGTATGTTTTTTCGATAACTTACACCTGTAGCAGTATCCATAACACCGTTTTTCTTAAATACTAAAAACATATCTTCAGCAAAAACTCGTGACCACAGGTAACCATAATAGTTAGCAGCATAACCGTTTAAATGGCCAAAGCTGGCAATAAAATGAGTTCCTTCAACAAACGGAACCTGGCGTATCGCACTAAGATCTTTTGATACAGCTAAAATTCCGCTGTTTTTTATACTATCATATTTGTCCTCATAAGTAAAATCCAACATACCAAGGTAAGCCTGCCTCATATAGGTAATAGCTACACCAACCAATTGTGTCTCTTTCATTTTATTAAACAAGCTTTCCGGCAACACCTCCCCTGTTCTGTAATGCTTTGCAAAAAGTTTTAAAGGTTCATACTGCCAAACCCAGTTTTCCAGAAACTGGGACGGAGCTTCTGTAAAATCGCCCTTTACGGTAAATGGACCCTGGGAAGCAATATCTGAACGGCCAAGCATAGAATGTACAAGATGCCCAAACTCATGAAACAGGGTTATTACATCTAAGTGGTACAACAATGAAGGTTGATCAGAATTACCTTCAGGAAAATTACATATCAATGCCGAAACTGGAACAACTTCTTTACCGTCGGCCATTCTGTATTGGCTTATCGGGAAACAGGCAAAGTGAGTATACTTATCAAGTCTCGGATAAAGGTCAAGATAAAAGTTACCGATCTTTTTACCTTCTTTATACATCTCGTAAGTCCTGACCTTACTATACCAAACCGAAACCCCTTTTACCTCTTTAATCTCAATATTAAACAACTTCTCATACACCGTAAACATCCCCTGCAAAGTGTTGTTCATTTCAAAATACTCCTTCACTTCATCTGTATTCAACTGGTATTTTGTATCGAGCAGTTTCTTGCGGTAATAAGATAAATCCCACTCGTAAATAGAATCTGCTGACTGTGGATGCAACTGTTTTTTTAATTGCTTCAGTTCATTCATTTGCTCGGTCACAAAAGGAGTAAGTTTTGTTACCAGGTCATTTTCAAATTTCCAAACCTGTTCCGGTGATGCTGCCATCTTATCGACAACTGCATATTCTGCATAACTTCTGAAACCTAATTTTTTAGCAAACCTGTGCCGGTAATAGAAAAGGCTGTCAAGTACCTTAATATTTTTTGGATAAGCCCTGTTCATATAATGAACATACATTGTACGCCTTGTCGCCTCGTTATCAGCATTGCTCATAACTTCGGTATAGTTGGGTCCGTTTACATTCACCATATATTTAGCATTAGCTCTCCATGGCGCTTTTGTATTTTCAGCAACACCTGCCAGTTGGCTTTCGTCAAACTCTACACTGTCTTTTGATTCGGCAATATTTTTATCAAACTGAATTCCATAATTGATCAGCTTTTCATTTAATACCTGCAATTGTTTTCTGCCGCGGGCATTCAGCCGCATGCCGTTCTTTTCAAAAGCTATGAGCGCTTCCTTCAAAAACTTTTTATGATTCGGCTTAAGCTCATCAGCAGCAGCAGATGAAGCATAATTTTTTATAGTTTCATACAAACCCTCGTTTAGAAAAAGGTTATTGACATACAAACCCAGCTTACCCGCTTCGTCATTTGCTGCATCTCTCGTGCTCTTATCGGTATAAGTTGAGGCAATTAAACCGACCTTCATAGAAAGGTCCGCCAAATCATAATTCAATTCGTCAAAAGCCATTAAAGTATTAGAAAGTGTCCGGTCTTTTGCAGAAACAGCGATAATTTTTTTAACCCGCGCATCTGACAATTTGGTAACAACTTTTACCGCCTCTCTTATTGTTGAAGCTTTTACTTCATCAAATTGAATAGGCTCATTGGAATGGATAAGCAGTGGATTATTGGATAAAGCTTGTTGAGCTTGGCATGATAATGATGCAAAGGCAAGAATAGAAATTAAAAAAAATTTGGGGCTAAACATTGGAAACCTTTTTGAAAAAATAAGTAACAAATGTAGGAAGATACCGCAGCGGGGGAAATAGATAAGATGTCAAATGGAGCTGTTAGATGGCAATTAAGCACTAAAAGGAAAAATTTATTTTAGGGATTATTTCCGGTAGAAGCATCTGAAAATAAACTTTTGAATGCTTTTACAAATAATGCTGCGTCTATATTCACAGAAACATAGGTCGAGCATTCCATCTCTTTTTTGTTATGAGGGTTCCGGTAAATGTTTGTTTACCATAATTAAAATTTTTATAATCAATTGGGTAACTAACCTCACCGCAATGAAATCCTCCATTAAAGAATAATCCATTGGCAATTTCTACATTCATTTCTAAAAATACATTAATTATAAGGTTAAATACGATTATCATATTCGTAAGAAAGGGGGAGATTATATAAGAATACTTCAACAGGTTGTAACCATACCATCTAACAGAGATGAAGGCGTGCTGCGCACTTTTGGTGTACATGCGGATATAACAGCCATCAAGAAGGAAGGACTACCGGTTTTATCATTTATAGGCCTGAACGGAGAGCCTTCGTACCATGATGTAAAGGTTACAAAAGTCTTTACCCACGGAACTACCAATTTAACCCGTCGTGAATTTGAAGTATTGACTTTACTAATAGCCGGGAAAAAAAAGCGAAGAGATTGCCAGCTTGTTATTTATCAGCAAGCAAACAGCCGATTCGCACAGAAAGCATTTGTTGAAGGAAACAGGGTGTAAAAACACGGTATCACTTATTTCGATGGCGATTAAAAAAGGATGGGTATGATAAAAACATAAATAATACAGGTTTTTCCCTTGAGGCTTCTCAAAGTCTAACAGGTGTTCCCGAAGCTTTGCGGTTGCAAGGTGTAGTTAAACCCTATGCAGCAATGCATAGAATTCAACTTCTGCACACATAACTGCTCCGCAAATCATTACTCAAAAACCTTTCGTTCCCAAAACTAATATACTCCGTCAAAAAGCTTCGGCATATAATTTTAAACTCATTACTCCCTTAATTAATCATCCTAAACTTCATCTTTTGTGCTGTTAACCATAAAAGAACCATCTTTACCTACCCTTATCTATAATAGATGCTAAGCTGTCAATAATAACATTATTTATTCAACTATCGCCTGACAAATGCTTTCCTTCAATAACTATTAAAACGAAAGAGATGTGTTATAACTTTCGTTTTAATAGTTTAATAAAAAATTGAGTGAAAAAAAACAGGAAGGAAAAAATGAATGACTTTTTATCCTTTGAACTCCTGGCTTTTCATTGTATTCGTATTATGCCCCATAGCCCTTGAGAAACTGCCCATCGTAAAACTCCTGAGCGAAAAGCATAATCACCTTCTTTTGATGAAAGAACTATTTTTAATGATTTTACTGCACCGGTGCATAAAGATGTTATACTGCCTACACGCGTAGGGCTGCCTGTAGAAGGCCATTCGGGCCATGTATGAGCGTGTACAGTAAAACTATGGTTTCGCGGTTTATCTCCAGCAGTTAACAGATGAAGGTGCAGTTCGCGTTCAGGCTTTACATGAAAAATTAAGGGGCGGGGATTTATTTCTGAATGATCCTTGAATAAATGGCGCAATTGTATCCAGTGAGGTGCACCAACAGGAAGTGCACGGTAATTGAAAGCTCTTTGTCCCTGGTCGTCCGGATCTGGTCCCATTTCTCCGGGATCCGCAGGAGGGTCACCCATAGGTAAAGAAAGGTTTCCAAAATGAAACAACCGAATCCCATCCTGAATAAGCAGCACAATTTCGTCATAGCTCTGGTCTCTCAATTTAATCAATGCATGATCTGCATCAGCACGCAGACTTATCTTCGCTCCTGTTGGTTCTACAATGAGTGCACCAATAAGTCCATGATGCCGGTGATTACGAAAGTCGGCGAAATCCTGAAGGAGTGCAGGACCTTCTTCTGCAGCATACCAGCGATATACTTTGTGGGAGTAGTAGGTTTTGCCTGATTCTTTCTTACTTGCAGCAACTGTTTGAAAAGAATTGCGACCAACATTAGCGCCATCACTGTTCATAACGTCATAGTGTACCATATCCGCATGCAATGAAACCTGGCCGGATACCGGACGGTCAAATATTTCTACCGGCACCATAGGTGCCGCTGGTTCAGGAGTTAGGTGTTCCGGCACTGTGTTCCAAAGTATAATTTCCACCCAATCTCCTTTTTCACAACGTAAGACGAGGGGCTTTGAAACAGGAACCCCGTTTCCTGGTATCTGGGTCGCCTTTCCTTCCCCTATCTCTTTCACGGGCTGATCGAGCAGCCTGTAAACCAAACCAAAAGGATCAGAAAGGGATGGAACTGCACAATAAGGAATTTCCTGTTTTTCGGCTACTACATGAAACCGCTTTACTTTTTTTGCATCAAAAGGTGGGGTGCCGGTTGAGCCAAAGTTAACAGCTCCGGCAGGAAGTGGCTTGACAGAATTGTTTTCACTTACCCGGATAACTCCCCATGCTCCCATCCACAAATCATCAGCCGTTCCAAATTTATAGAGATAATCTCCCTGTCCATACCCGTGCTCTATGTGAAAAGTAAAAGCCTCGGAGATGCCTATTGTTTGCTGATTTACTAAAGGTGAAGAAGGATCATTCCGAAAACGATGCCATCTCATACCATGGATCTGAAAACTGTGTTGCTCTTCGTGAGAGCCCTGCAGCAAACGTATTCGAATTGGGTCGCCAGGACGGGATTTAAAAATCGGGGTATCAGGACTGCCCCAAACATCGGAAGAAAAAATGTAAGCCGGATCTTTTTTTCGCACATCTCCCCCATCCGCAGATGGATCATGTGGTCTCAATGTCCGCTCCCGTATTGGTGCAGACCGATAGTTAATCCCAACAACTCCGTAATCACTATGGCCACCAGGAATAGGGGGTTCATTCAAAGGCAAATAATGTCGGTTATACAATGGCACAAAATCACCCAGGCCAATACAAAATTCGCGGAAGAAGGTAAGTTTGTTATTTGCATCGGGATGTTTAATAACTGCTTCGTCTCCAAATCGAATTGGAATGTCCAGGTCAGCAGCGTTATGCCAGGTTGAATTATGTGGTTCGGCAATCATGGCGCCAAATAGTCCCCTCTTCTGCCGGAAATTGGCAAACAGATGGTCATGGGTAAAAATTACGCCAAATTCTTCATCTACCCACCAGGTATAACGCATACGTAGGTACCGCCATTTTTGTATCCCTTCATCATAAAAAGGAGCTCGCGGACCAGAAAGATAATTCCAGCCGGTAGAAGCACCATCGCAGACCAATGGATCAAATTTAACCAGGTGAACATGTAAACCGCACTGCATCGGTGGAGTTTTGTCTGCCAGCCAATGATAGTCATGATCATGGTAGCCGTCGTTTTGAGAGACCGGAACTGAATATTTTTCACAAGGCGGCAAAGCTTCATCAAAAGGATTAAGGCAAAATACGCGTGGCAAGCGGTTCTCAAGCTCAAGAATAACTACATCGCCATGATTAGCTCTTACAAATAAAGGTTTATCCTTGCTTTCGTAATCGTCTGTAGGTTCAGGATTCACATTAGCACTGCCAGGAGTATTGGCCAGATGTGCATGCCCATCGGAAACGCCATCGCAGGAAGCGTGGACAAAGGCGTGGTTACCTCTTTTATCTTTTACGAAGGGAGGGCACTGGTTTGAGTTTACCCGTGGCCCATCGACAGGGCGATATAGATGACCTTCAGGATCATGCCAGCAGTGTTCGTTATATTTGAATCGTTGGGTTTCAACGGAAAGATGAACAATATCATTTTTATTAAAACGCGTAAGAATATTGGGCTTCCCATCCGACAACGGTTCTTTGTCTTCCGGCAAGCGAAAAGCATTAAACATCCACCCTGCACGCGGATTATGGTTTAAATGCTTCCGGGGATCATCCTTCAACCATTCAAGCCTTTCCTTTTCATTTGGAGATAAAACCCGGTAATCATATCCTTTCGGAATATCTGTTTTTATATCTGACTCCCAAGGGGGTAAGGGTGAACGCTGACCGGGAGTACCGGCAATAAAATTTGGAAAACCTAAACCTGCCGACGGAGCCTTTCGGTCTGGCAAAACGGCTAAATTTTCAATAAACGTTCCATCCGGATATGTTGTTGTTCCATCCTGTAAGCGATCAAAAGTCCGGAACATGCCCCACATACCTTCATGGAAATGCGGGTACAGGTGGCAGTGCCAGATTACATCTCCGGTTGCCCCTTGCCTATTACCGGCACCCCATAGTGGCTTAATGGTATGCCCGGTTTGCGGACTAATAGATATTGCATCAATAATCGGCGAGTTTTTATTATTTGGATCATGGTGCCAGGAATATACATGAAGGTGGTAAACATGAGTTTCCTTTACACCGGCATGCACCAGCCTTATCCGTACAGGGTCGCCAATATAAGCTTTCAGAACAGGGGTGGCGGGGTCACCAAACATCCATGAGGAATGATGCTGCTCTTCGTGGACGACAGGAGCTTTAAGCTTATTGTCCCGCATCATTTTCCATAACGCCTGCTGTCGTGCAACCATTGGTTCTGCCCGATAACTAATTGGCATTATCGGATGGCTAGCATGTTCAGGGGGCGGCGGGTTTCCGCAAATGTCCAACTGGTCATGACAAATATCCGGCTGATGATTGGTATGTGAAAGCGCAAATTCGGGTTCGTCGTGAAAAAAAATAACATATTCGCGGAAGCTTTTCCTTGGCTTACCACCTTCAACATCCTCAGGATATTTTGTTGGGTTGGCTAACCAATCTGTTTTATTATGCATATCAACATCATTTGGTATTACATCAACATAAAGCCCGTCTCCATACCACTCCATTTCCGAGGTAATTCCATCAACTATTGTACATGCCTCCTTGTCGAACTTTCCTGTAACCGGATTTCGCCAGGTTGTTCCCTCAGGCTCTACCACCAGCGCTCCAAAAAGGCCATGCAGGTTTGTTCCATCTTCCATCCCGGACAAATTTCCTGCATCATGAAAAACGAATACTCCTTCGTGGTTACACCTCCAGGTGTAAGTTGTACTTCGGTATTCTTCTGGTTTTTCTTCCGAAGGGCCATCAACTAATGTAGAAGGGTTGTTCCCCACTGCTGCGCCATCAGAACTATTAACATTGTAACCATCGGCAACCAGATGAATACCAACTTTTGTATTCTTAATTTGATTTTCAAATTTTATTTCAACAGTGTCCCCAACCCAAGCCCGTAATACTAATGGCCTTACGAGATTATAATATTTTTGGCTTACTCTTTCTGTATCAGTAATATCTTTTGCTCCTCCCTTTTCTATCTGGTATTGCTTGATTTTCTCTTCATTTTCTTTCAGTGCAAACATCATCCCGTTATGATCATGATCTCCCCATTTATTAAACCAGACAGAAACCGAAAGTGCGACAACATGATATTTCCTTTTCATTGGTATTGTTTTAAATAGAATAATATTTAAACTTGATTTGTCAACTTTAATTGATTTAATATATTGCCCAGATAAAATATAAAGACTGTTTATAGGAGTGCAAACTGAAGCCTCAGTATTCTTAAATTAATCCTTAACTAAATGCAGTTTCCCCTTAAAGATTTCCCCTTGAAGCGGGGCCTTTTCGTGCCGTTACACATGTCGTCATCAACATGGTAACCTGTTCATCTTTTAAATCATCTTATTTCAATTGTTAAGGCCTTTGCTCTAAGTAACCCTGTTTCAAGACCGCTTTATTTGGTTATCCAATTTATAGAAGTTGTTATTGATCTAAGAACAATGGTTAAAGGTTTAAAAATAAATCACACAGTTATAATACTTGCCTCTATTATTAATAGCCAAAAGACAAAAAATCTAATCTTAAATTTGAAGAATTATTTAAAATAATACGATTTTCTTTTTTTTTTGCCTGTTTCAATAATCAGAACTCTTGCTCAATTTTTACAATTTATTAGAGCATAATAATTAAACAACAATGGGCCGATTCTGAGTCTGAAACAGCGCAAAGAATGGTGGACGGTTTTCAAACCAACCGTACCCGACAAGATATTTATTCTTTCACTGAAGGCAACAGGTACAAGTTAAAATTTTACCGCTGACAATCACCCCATACACACGACTTTCGCAACGGAACATGGCTGTAGAAGCGCAGGCAACTGACCGCGCCTATCGCATTGGTCAAAAAAGTGATGTTATGGTACATCGTTTCATAACAAAAGGCACTTTTGAAGAACGCATAAACGAAATGATACAAAGCAAAAAAGCCCTCGCCAACCTAACCATAGCCACCGGCGAAAACTGGATAGGCAATATGAGCAACAAAGAGTTGAAAGAGATATTTGAGCTGGGTTGAGCAAAGGCTCCTTTCCGTGACTTTGCCAATTAAGACAAATTTTTTATGCATTTCAGGACGTTTCTTGAAGCAGTGCTATCGATATTAAGGGTAAACCAATTCCCCTGTTGTCTACTATTTAATTCTTTCCCTATTTGAATTAATTCCTCATTTATTTTTATTAACAACAAATCTTTACTGGAAGCTGTTGGCGCAATTGGAGTTTTAAGTTTGCCCTATTGGCAGTTTTGACTACCATGAATAGAAAGAGAGCAATTATAATAAAAGTAACAGAAGTCTGGAGAAACAAACCATACTTTAATTCTGCAGACCCCCCTTTAATTGATAAAGATTTTAAATCTATGCCACCTGTAAGAATTCCTACAATTAGCATTAATAAATTTTCCACTACAGAAGTTACAATTGCTACTAAAGAGGGCACCAATAACAATACGTATAGCAAGGTTAAGTACATTACTGCTGATAACAAAATCTTTAAAGTCTTTTAGCATTGCCACTTAATTAATTTTTAATGCAGTGAAAATAATTATACGCTTTTATTCCTCTATCCATCAGTAATGTCGTGGAGTTGATCACCCGGTATTATAGCAACGATTATAATTGGCAACGAATAACTTATTGTTGTTGCTGTCTTCTATCTATGTCTTTAAAATACGATTCTGCTTTTTTAATATATTCTGCTATTAAAAATATTCACGTGCTTTCAAATGTTAGTATGAATATGCTATTTTTATAAAAAATACAAACATGGAAAATTTACCAATTCCCCAGGGCTACCAGAGAGTAATGCCTTATTTGATTATAAAAAATGCAACAGTCTTTTTCAATTTTATGCAAAAGGTCTTTGAGGCTACAGAAAAGATGAAAATAATGCGGGATAACTCTCACATTATGCATGGTGAGTTACAAATTGGAGAAAGCACAATTATGTTTGCAGATAGCACAGAAGAGTTTAAAACCCAAACAGCAGGTTTATTTGTATATGTAAATGATGCAGACGAAACATACAATAAAGCACTCGAAGAAGGTGCAACTATTGTTACGGCAATGTCAAACCAGGATTACGGAAGAAGCGGTGGAGTAACAGACCCTTTTGGAAATGTTTGGTGGATTACTTCAGTGAAAAAATATTAATCTCCTTTTTTGCAAAAATCGATCTAATAATATATCAATTTCGGGTTTGGTTATTCCGGCTAAACAAGAACATTCAATGTTTATTTGCAACTTTATCGTTTCTGAAAAATTTACTTCTGCAGTTCCAGTATCCACATTCTGTTGCCGGAGATTGTAATTTTTTCAGAGATTCGATACGTTTCATTCCCTATTATTGATCTTGCTTTGGTAAAATCTTTTGTACGTTCATTATATTTAGAAAAATCAACCTCCTTGTCCTGGTTATTGGTATTCATAATGCACATTACTGTCTGGTTATTATCGTAACGAAAGTAGACATACAAGCCATCATCAGGCACGTATTGGGTAGTATTTCCTGTTTTTAAAGCAGAAGAGCTCCTGCGAAAATTTGCAAGAGACCTTGTCATATTTAAAACTTCCTGCTGATCGCTTCGCAATCCTTCGCCGGTAAAAGCACTTGTTTTATCACCTTTCCAACCGCCGGGAAAATCTAAGCGGACATAACCATCAGGGTTAGAAATTCCTTTCATTAATATTTCAGTGCCATAATACATTTGAGGAATTCCCCTGAAGGTCATTAACCACTGAATTCCCATTTTCAATTTATCAGTATTTTCATCCAACTGTGAGTAAAACCTGGTCATATCATGGTTATCAAGAAAGATAACATTGTTCATGGGATTTTTATATAAAAAATCATTGCTTAAAGTCTGGTATAGATTATTTACACCATTTTTCTCTTTCAAAGCAGGTTGTATTCCCTGAAACAGGGATTGGAAATCAGTAACACCCAGCAGATTACTTTTAAAAGGAGTATTGATATTATTTTGCACAAAAAAAGCTTCATTAACAGTTCCGTTTACCCATACCTCGCCAAATTCTGTAAGATTAGGATATTCATCTCTTAATGCCTGGTTACACCTGTTCATAAAGTTAAGATCGCAATAAATGTAAGTATCTATCCGCCATCCATCTACACCAAATTCTTCGACGCAGTATATAGCATGCTGAATAAGAAAGTTTGCAACATAGGGATTGGAATGGTTTAGGTCAGGCATTTCATTTGTAAACCATCCATTTACTTGTTGCTTTCTATCTCTTTGTGCTGCATAGAGATCAAAAAGGGTCTGCTCTTTATAATTAGGTTTTGTAAATGATGGCCACTGGTGCAGCCAGTCTTTCATGGGAGGATCTGTAACAGTAAAATGATGTATGCCAACATGATTGTACACTGCATCCTGTATGAGCTTCATTCCGCGCTTATGCAAAGAGTCACTTAATGCTTTATATGCGGCAATACCTCCGAGTCTTGGTTCAATTTTATAATGATTGGTAAAAGCATAACCATGTTCAGTACGGTTAGGCATATCGTTTTCAAGAACCGGCGTCATCCATAAAGTAGTAACACCAAGGTTTTGCAAATAATCAAGGTGATTAATAACACCTTTCAGGTCGCCCCCATGTCTTAAATAAATAGAATCCCGGTTTAGTGACTGATCTTTCATGCCCACAATGCGGTCATTACTTTCATCACCATTACTAAAGCGATCAGGCATTAATAAATACACAAAATCAGAAGATGTGACTCCCTGAGCAAATTTTGTTCCTTTACCTTCTCTTCTTTTCTTAAGTTCATAGTTAATCACTACAGGCTTTCCCTGTATTTTAATGATTATTTTAAAACTTCCGGGTTTAGCTTGAGGACTGATATTAAGATCTGCAAAAAGATAATTTTTACTTTCTACTTTATGTACTTTTTCTAAAGTAACTCCCGCGTAATTTATCGTAACATCTCCACTGCCGCTTCCTATACTTTGAGAGTGTATCATTAGCTGCACCTTCGGGTTTTTCATTCGTACCCACCAGTGAGTTGGATAAACTTCTGCATTTTGGGCAAATAACAATACATAACTACTGGCCGCAGCTAACAATAAAATAATTTTTTTCATAAATTTTTATTCGTCTGCATCTTTTACAAACACATTAAGTAACCCGGCAATAATCATCGCTACGCCACCAACGACAAGTGCATAAATGCTTTGAGCATTAAATAGTGTTCTTACAAAAAAACCGAGAATGGCAGCAGCTAAGATTTGTGGAATGACAATGAAGAAATTGAATACGCCCATATAAAATCCCATTTTATGAGAAGGCAGAGCACCGGCAAGTATTGCATAAGGCATAGTCAATGTTGAAGACCAGGCAAGGCCAATACCTACCATTGGAAGCAAAAGCATGGATTTTTCTTGTATAAACAGCATTGAAACAAGACCAATGCCACCAATAATAAGGCAAATCATATGAGTATATTTTCTTCCAATTTTTAATGCAAGCATAGGAAGAAGGAAAGCAGTAATCGCCGAGATGCCATTATATACCATAAACATGACACCTACCCAATCTCCTGCATCCTGGTAAGTTTTGGAAGTTGTATCGGTAGAATGAAATGCATTTTGAGCAACGGCCGAAGTTGTATAAATCCACATCGAAAAAAAGGCGAGCCATGTAAAGAACTGCACAATGGCCAGTTGCAACATAGTAGGTGGCATTGCTGTAAACCCGTTAGTGATTTCTGTAAAGCCTTTCATCATTCCCTTACTGCGCATTTTTTCTTCATTCCAGGAATCTATATCATCGGGAGGAAGTTCTTTAGTAGAAAAAACTGTCCATGAAACGGCTGCGAAAAAGACAAAACCACCAATATAAAATGAATATCTTACAGAATCAGGAATTACTCCTTCGGGAGCTGTATTACTGATATTTAAAACATTGGTAAAAAAATATGGAAGCAAAGAAGCAATTACAGCTCCAATTCCTATAAAAAAAGTTTGCATGGCAAAACCTGTAGTACGCTGACGGCTGTTTAATTTGTCTCCTACAAATGCCCTGAATGGCTCCATTGAAATGTTTATCGAAGCGTCTAGCACCCAAAGCAATAAAGCAGCCATCCATAGAGCGGTTGAATTCGGCATGGTGAACAAAGCCAGCGATGCAAGTATAGATCCTATAAAAAAGAAAGGTCGCCTTCTTCCCCAATACGGATGCCAGGTACGGTCACTTAAATAACCAATTATTGGTTGCACGAGTAATCCTGTAATGGGAGCTGCTATCCATAATATAGGAATTTCATCCACCTTTGCTCCTAAAGTCTGAAAAATACGGCTAACATTTGCATTTTGCAAAGCAAAGCCAAATTGGATTCCCAGAAATCCAAAACTCATATTAAAGATCTGTGCAATAGTAAGATTGGGCTTAATTTTACGGGCAGGGGCAATGGGATCAATAGTTACAAGAGCCATAGGAGTCGTTAGATTCGAGTGAATGTATAATAATTACATACTTAATAAAAGTAACGAAAAAACATCCTTAAAAAGGATGTTTTATATTATATCTTTCAAATTTTATTCCCCGATTGTAAAGCCATCAGGAATTACAGCATTTTTTTTAACTACTACAATTTCATCTTTTACCGTATATAATTCGTGTTCAGCATTTGCAATTTTGTTTCCCCCGACGATGCGTACATCATTTCCTATACGGCAATTTTTATCTATTATAGCATGTTCTATATGGCATCTCTGACCAATGCCAACGGTAGGAATACCCTTTTCTTCATTAATCAGTAATTGTTCCAAGGTTTCGTAATAGTCATTACCCATAAGGTAACTATTCACAATCTTTGTTTCCTCTCCTATTCGGGACCTTATGCCCACAACACTTCCCTTTATCCGTGCTGCATGAATAATTGAGCCTTCAGCGACTATTGATTTTTCTAATGTACTGTTTGTGAATTTGGCCGGAGGAAGCATACGTGCACGTGTAAAGACAGTATTTGTATTATCAAAAAGGTTAAAAGGCGGAAGTGCATCCGTAAGTGCGAGGTTAGCTTCATAAAAAGAATAAATATTTCCGATATCTGTCCAGTAGCCCTCGTACTGGTAGCTGGCGACTTTGTATTTGCCAATAGATTCAGGAAGTATTTGTTTTCCAAAATCAGTAGCATCTTTCATTGTATCTTCCAGAAGTTCGAAAAGCAACTTGCGGTTGAAAACATAAATACCCATCGAGCCAAGATATATACGTCCCTCCGCTTTCATTTCCTCACCGGTATCGCTCACCCAGTCAGGCAGAAGATCCTGTTTTGGCTTCTCAATAAAAGAAGTAATCATGTTATTCTCGTCTGACTTCAAAATACCAAACTCACTTGCTTCACGTTTTGCCACAGGTATGGTTGCAATAGATATATCGGCACTTGTTTTTTTATGATGGTCAAGCATTTCACAAAAATCCATCTGGTACAACTGGTCACCGCTTAAAATAAGCACCTGCTCAAAGTCATAAGTCTGCAGGTGACGGAGCGATTGGCGCACGGCGTCAGCAGTTCCCTGGAACCAGCCTGGGTTATCAGGGGTTTGCTCAGCAGCAAGTATGTCAACAAAACCACTGCTGAAAGCACTGAAGTGATACGTGTTTTTAATGTGCCTGTTTAATGAAGCAGAATTATATTGCGTCAGTACAAACATACGACTAATGTTACTGTTTATACAGTTGCTGATAGGTATATCAACCAAACGATATTTACCTGCAATAGGTACGGCTGGTTTACTGCGGCTGGCTGTAAGAGGATGCAATCTTGTTCCGGCTCCTCCGCCAAGTATAACTGCTACTACTGATTTTGTCTGGTTAAGCATATTTAGGATCGTTAGTTTTAAAGTTAGTAATTGTTAGGTTAAAAAGGGTTTTTATAAAGTTTGGTAAACATCTATGTACTGTTGAGCACTACTGTCCCAACTATTATCAACATGCATCATCCGGTCGCGCATAAGACTAAGAGTCGCGGGATCTCTAAACACATTAACAGCACGGTTAACCGAATGGATGATGTCTCCAACTGAGGCATGAATAAAACGGATGCCATAACCTCCATCATCCCCCATATCGATCACAGTATCTCGCAGACCGCCTGTACTTCGTACCACGGGCACAGTACCATATCGCATTGCATACATTTGATTCAATCCACACGGTTCTACCCTGCTGGGCATCAATAAAAAATCTGCGCCAGCATACATTTGGTGACTCAACTTCTCATTGTAACCTATAAGACTGTTATAATTTCCGGGAAATTCTGATGTAAGATTATTTAATCTCCATTCAATATCTGCCTCTCCGCTGCCAAGAATAAGAAAACAAACATTTTTCTGTGTGCTGTAAATTGAAGCAAGAATACCATCGGGCAAAATATCTGCTGCCTTTTCACCAACAAGACGTCCGATAAAAACGATTAAAGGCTTAGTTACATCAAGATTAAACTGCTCGCATAATATTAGCTTATTTGCTTGTTTACCGTCAGCAACATTTTTTGGGGAGAAGTTCTCACTAATATAAGTATCTGTTTGAGGATCCCAGACCTGTGTATCAATGCCGTTTAAAATTCCTATGCATTTTCCCCTTTCATATTCAAAAAGGCTTTCTAAACCTCTTGCTGAATGTCGCAACTCCTCCAAATAACTTGGGCTTACAGTGGTTACTTTATCAGCACATTTTATTCCGCTTGCTAAAGAATTAATATTATCCTGCCAGTCAAGCATGCCTTGTTTCCAGTTATCGTATGCAGGTATATAATAGCTTCTGTCCCAGCCTATCCATCCCTGGTATTGAGCATTGTGAATGGTTAATATGCTTTTAACTGTACCTAAAGAATAATTGAAATCATAACAATACCTCATCATAAAAGGTACAAGCCCAGCCTGGTGATCATGACAATGCACGATGTCAGGTTTGTAAGCCCAATGATTTAACCAGTCAACCACCGCAATCTGAAAGGCAACAAATCTTTCATTATCATCATTGTAACCATATATTCTTTCCCTGTCAAGCAAACCATAGATATCTACAAGATAAAGATCAAATCCAAGTTTGTTGTTACGTTCTTTAATAATAGTATAATCGAAATAGCGGGGGCCTAAATGATGATGACCTTTAAAATCTACATCCCATTCATTATCACTTAAAAATTTGGTACGATACATAGGCATAACTACTCTTGCTGTATGCCCAAGATCGTTTTGATATTTTGGCAAAGCCCCGACTACATCACCTAAGCCGCCTGCTTTAGCTACGGGGTAACATTCTGCGCTTATATGTAATATTTCCATTGGCAAATAAATATGCTGTCAAAGTAAGCAAGATTTTGGCATTAACAAATAATTAAATGAAAATTTTCCAGATAAACAGCTCCGAAACCTTTTGGAGAAAAACAAGCCTTCAGATCTTTTAAAACAAAGTAATCATCTGCTCAGAAATAACTTATGATTTTTATAAGTTTAAAAGAAATTTTATTCAGGTTAATACTATTTCAAATTTAATGATATTAAGCGATGGATTATAAAAAATGAATATCGGGGAACAAACTGTACAAGAGTGCGACGCAACAAAAGCATTATCAAAGTTATACTGCTGGGTACAAAAATTTTCCTGTTTTATATTTTTAAAGCAAATAATCTACCGGTCTTATGGATGTAATTATTGTCGGAGCAGGGGCAGCAGGTTTAATGGCAGCAAAAAAACTATCAACTGCAGGTCTTTCAGTTTGTGTACTGGAAGCAAGAGATCGCATTGGAGGGCGTATTTATACAATCAATGAATCACATTTATCAATGCCGGTAGAAGGAGGTGCAGAATTCATTCATGGGAACCTTGCGGTGACACTTGACTTATTGAAGGAAGCAGCAATAGATAAGCAGGAAATTAAAGGTGACATATGGCAGCTAAAAGAAGGGCGGTGGACGCAGGAAAATGATTTTTTTAAAAATGCAGAACTGGTTATAAAACATATAAACGCTTTAAAAGAAGATATTAGTATTGCGGACCTTATAAACCAATTTTTTGCGGAAGATAAATACAGCAATCTTAGAATATCTCTTACATCTTATATTGAAGGCTATTATTCAGGCAACACAGAACGAACGAGTGCAAAAGCCTTTTTAGAAGAATGGCTGAGCGAAGAGGAACAGCAGTACAGACCTGTAGGCGGATATGGTAAAATGATAAGTTACCTCGCTGAACATTGCTTAACAGCCGGAACATCAGTTCAGTTATCAACAGTTGTAAAAGAAATAAGATGGCAAAAAGGACATGTGGAAGTTATTGATGAGCAGCAAAACAAGTTCGTTGCAACTAAAGCAATTATTACCGTTCCTTTAGGTGTCTGGCTTGCAGGGGAAAATACAAAAGGAGCAATACTTTACTCTCCCGGGTTGCAATCGAAAGCAGCAGCTGCAAAACAAATGGGTTTTGGATCGGCTATAAAAATACTGCTTGAATTTGAAGAAAATTTTTGGGAAGACCGCACGATAACAAACCTAATAAAAATAAATACAGCAAATCTTCAATTTATGTTATCAGACTCAACTATACCTACCTGGTGGACACAATTACCCCAACATACCCCAATACTAACAGGATGGCTTTCGGGGTCCAAAGCAGAAAAAATGAAAAATGAGAACGATAAAGTTATTATCGGGCAATCGCTTTATTCGCTCAGTAATATTTTTAGTATTGATATTAATGTTCTTAGGGAGAAACTGAAATGGTATAAAGTTTTTAACTGGGCAAATAATTCTTTTACATCAGGCTCATACTCATACTCTACTTTATATACAGAAAAGGCACGAAAAATTTTAATGGAGCCTGTAGAAAATACTTTGTTTTTTGCAGGAGAGGCATTGTATGAAGGAACTGAAACGGGAACTGTGGAAGCTGCACTAACCAGCGGAATAAAAGCAGCAGCAGCAATACTTTTGCACTGATCACTATGTTTAAAAATTTTATCTAATTATTAAAACCAAACTCTTTACCATCTGTAATTAAAAGCGGGTTTGCTTTGGCTACTTCAAGGGCTTTTAAGATCACGGTGTAGATAGGATCACAAGTATGCGCCCTAATGGATTAAGCAGTATAATTTTTCGGGTGAGATATGATTATTACCTTTGGTTTAAAAAAAATAACGTTATCACTAATTTCCAGTTAAAAATATTTACTGCACAATAATTGATAAAAACATAATTTTATCCCGGCTTTCATTATAACCGGGTAACACTATAAATAATAATAATAAAACAAGTATTCCCCTCCCGAATTTTATGTCGAATAACCCTTTCAGTTCTTTTTGGATGGCAGGTTATGAGTGTACAGACAAGCTTAATGCATTTGGACACCGGGTGGACTTTCTAAATGAGACAGGACATCTTCAGCTTATTGACCAGGATTACCAGCGTTTAAAACCTTTTAATATCAGTACTGTTCGTGAAGGCATCAGGTGGAGTCATGTAGAAACGAAGCCTTACCACTATGACTGGAGCACTGTGAAAGTAATGCTGGAGCGTGGAAAGGCGAATGGAATACAGCAATTGTGGGATATTTGCCACTTTGGTTTTCCTGATGATCTTACTCCGTTACATCCTATGTTTCCCCGTCGCTTTGCAGCACTTTGCCGGGCTTTTGTTAAGTTTTACCGTTCATTCGACCCTTATGGAACACTGATCGTAACTCCCATAAACGAAGTAAGCTTTTTATCATGGCTTGGTGGAGATGTCCGTGGCACATCTCCTTATTGTACAGGATATGGGTGGCAGGTGAAATATGCATTGATGCGTGCCTACATAGAAGGAGCAGCTGCAATGCGGGAAGAAGATCCTTCAATCAAAATACTTACTACTGAGCCACTAATAAATGCTGTTCCTGAACTTGATGCTCCACCTGAAAGGATGGAACAAGCCCTTATATGGCACAACTTTCAATACCAGGCAGCAGATATACTCTCGGGTTATATGAGTCCGGAGTTGGGGGGAAAACCGGAATATGTTGATATTATAGGCTTAAATTTTTATTACACAAATCAGTGGGAGATAGATGTATGGAAACCCCTGATATGGAAGGCAACACCTCCTGATCCCCGATGGGTTCCTTTACGTGATTTATACATGGAGGTTTATGAACGGTATCAAAAACCTTTAGCCCTTTCCGAGACCAGCCATCCAAAAGAAGACCGCCCACAATGGATAGATATGATAGCCGAAGAAACCGCGGCCGTTATAGAGCAGGGGGTGCCTTTTTATGGTATCTGCATCTACCCCATTATTGATCGCCCCGATTGGGATTACTTAACTCCATGGCACAATTCGGGATTGTGGGATGCGGAGTTACGTGAAAATGAACCTCCGGGAAGAGTATTATATGAACCATATGCCGAGGCTTTATTAGAAAGCCAGGTACTGATTGCCGATGCTTTAGAACAGTCCAGACTTGAAGTAGCATAACTGGCATAGATTTTTAAAGATTTATGCAAAACAGAACAATGAGTACAAACGATAATACCGATGATTTAAAAACCCCGGTAAATCCCTCAACTAACAGCAATATTAGTGTAACAAGGCAAAATAAGTTTTTAGATGAAGATATACACGATTCGCCGCAGGATGAGGAGAAAATGAAATCAGAAACCTTTGTTATTGATCTTCCTGATGTAAGCGATATTCCCGGACAGGAAAACATTGTAGTCCCTAACATCGGCGAGATGCAGGACGTGACTATATCTTCCGATGATGAAGAAGGTCTTGGTCTTTTTGATGATGATGAGGGTGATGAAGATACAGACCTTGTGATGGGCAATGAAGCAGATGTAACTGCAATAGAAAGAACTATTTTAAAACGGGCAGACGAAGATATGCCTGTGGAAGATGATCCGCGTTTAAGACAGGCTGAACTTGATAGAACAGATGCCCAAGGGGATTTACTAAATGAAGGAAGCCTTGCAACAAGCGTTTCGGGCGCAGATCTTGATATGGCAGGCGTAGACGCAGATGATCCTATGGAAGCAATCGGAGAAGAGGATGAAGAAAATAATGCATACAGCCTTGGAAGTGACAGCAACGATAATGTTACTGAGGGTACGCCATAACTTTAAAAGCTTCTATTTCAATCTCCTAAAATAAGTTGACAGATTTTAATTAAGTCCCGGTTGCTTCGGTAGCTGGGATTTTTTGTAAATGTATTTCATTTGGTATTTTCCTTTTCAAAGCCCGCCGTAGTCGGCAGTTAACCTACACCTCAACACCTTCTTCTATTAATCTGAAGGCTTTTTTCCTATAAAAACTTTTTAAATAAACTAAAAAATTGCAGTCATCTGGTTCTTTAAAAGAGCAGATGTATTGCAAAGCATTATATTCCATTACTACAGAAATCCTGAGCGCTAAAGCTGAAAGTTTGGAAAAATTCTCAAAATGAAATTCCTGAAAGGAAGATGTACAGGCATCTTTTTCTCCAAGGAATGAGGATGGGTAAACTACATAATTGAAACTGGGAGGCATTAAGAGTTACCTAAATACTTCAAAAATAAAATGCCCCTGGTGTAAGCCAAGAGCATTTTAAATAATAAATAAAAGAAAGATTCTTATTTTTCGCCTTCTTCCTGTTGTAATCTGTCTCTGATAGATGCTAAAGCACTTAAATCTCCCAAAGTAGCTTTTTCAACTTTCGTCTGGATGTTTTTAACTGTTTTATTTGTTTTTTCAGCTTCCACACGTGCTTCCTTTCTTGCAGCATCTTTTTCCTGTTGCTGAGCCTGCTCCCAAACGCGGGTATGACTTACAACAATACGCTTTTCGTTCCGGTCAAACTCTATTACCATAAATTGAGCATGCTCATCAATTCCTATGCTCTTTCCATCATCTTTTATAAGATGACGGGCAGGTGCAAATCCTTCTAAACCATAAGGCAATTGTACTGAAGCTCCTTTATCATCCTTCCTTGTAACGGTAGCTTCGTGAATTGTTCCAATTTTGAAAGTATCTTCAAGAGCGTTCCAGGGATCTTCCTCTAATTGTTTATGACCTAACTGCAGTTTACGGTTTTCTTTATCTATTCCCATTATAATAATGTCAATTCTTTCACCAACTTTAGTATAGTCTCCGGGGTGATTATAACGCTTCAGCCAGCTTAAGTCACTGATATGGATCATACCACCAATACCTGGCTCAAGCTCAACAAATACGCCGTAAGGAGTAATGTTTTTAACAAGGCCACTGTGTTTGCTCCGTTCAGGGAATTTATTTTCGATAGTGCTCCATGGATCGTCGCTCATTTGTTTGATAGACAGGCTCATCTTGCGGCTATCTTTATCAAGCGTTACGATCTTAGCTTCATACTCATCGCCAAGCTTAAAGAATTCTTTAGCATTGATCGGTGTATTGGCCCATGTAATTTCACTTACGTGTACAAGACCTTCAACACCTGGCATAATTTCCAGGAAAGCGCCGTAATCTTCAATATTTACAACTTTACCTTTTACAACTTCACCTTCTTTGATTGTTTCAGGCAGCACGTCCCAGGGGTGCGGAGTAAGTTGCTTTAAACCGAGGCTGATACGCTTCTTGTCGTCGTCGAAATCCAACACAACCACATTCAGTCTCTGATCCAGTTTCAACACCTCGCTCGGATGATTTATACGCCCCCAGCTAATATCAGTAATATATAACAAACCATCTAAGCCGCCAAGGTCCATAAATGCACCAAAGTCAGTGATGTTTTTGATAGTACCTTCCAATACCTGTCCTTTCTCAAGCTTAGACATTATCTCGGCTCTTTGAGCTTCGATATCGCTTTCAATAAGAGCTTTATGAGATACAACGGCATTTTTAATTGCTTCGTTTACCTTAACAACTTTAAATTCCATTGTTTTACCAACAAACTGGTCGTAATCAGTAACCGGCTTAACATCGATCTGAGAACCCGGCAGGAATGTTTCCATACCAAATACGTCGACGATAAGGCCTCCTTTGGTTTTGCTGGTAACAAGGCCTGTAATAACCTCTCCTGTTTTGTGTACCTCTACAATTCTTTCCCATGCACGGAAGATTCTTGCCGACTTACGGCTAAGATGAAGGTGCCCCTGCCTGTCTTCTTTTTCGACAACCATAACCTCAACATCGTCACCAACCTGCAGATTAGATAAATCTCTGAATTCATTGAGAGAAACCAATCCGTCGCTTTTAAAGCCAATGTTTACTACGACATCAGTTTTGGTTAATGCTACCACGCTTCCGTTAATGATTTCACCGTCATTGATTTGTACGAAAGTGTTGTCATATACACTGTCATACTTTTCTCTTTCTTCTTTTTTATACGTACTAACATTGCGTTTGTCAATACTCCAGTCAAAATCATCATGAGCAGTTGCAAAAGCTGTTTCTGCAGGCTGAGTAGCCGGAATAACAGGTTCTTCTCCAGCCGCAGGATTTTCTACAGGTGCATTTGTTATCGCTGCAGGAACTTCAGTAGCTTCAGAAACTACCGGGCGCTCCTCCTGTACATCAGCGTTTGGGTTAACAATTTCGTTTTCTTCTGACATAATATAGTCCGGGAGTTTTAATCCGGGCTGCAAAGGTAAGAAAAGATGCTAAAAAAATAATTGAAAAAGCAAACTAAATCCGCCCCCGCAGATCATCTTTGTGCTTTCATTGCAAACTATCGTTTTTGCCATCCGCTTTTTTAATCACTAATTCCTTAAATCCAAAAGTTGGGTCTATCTCTCTTTCATATAGCACTGCAGGCAAAATTCCTATAACTATTTCCGCTGTTGTATAAACGATTGATCCTTCTTTCAAATGACCACCAATCGTTTTTCCCTTGCTGTCGCTAATAATTATGTGCAGGTGAGAGCCGCTTTCGGCAAGCGTTCCCGCAAGTGACACAATTTCAAATTTGCCACTTATCGTCTCAAGGTCAGATTGATTTGCAAACCTTATGACTACCCGTTGCAAGCTACCTACACACGTAATAATGCAGCCTGCTTTTAGGTTATTTGCTTTTACGTATTCTTCCAATTGTGCTTTCAGGTCTTCTCCCGGACTTAACCGGATAGTCACTGCTTTTACAGAAGAAATAACAGAAGCGGAAAGATTTTGTGCAAACATCGAAAAGGTAGTTTTACAGCGAATATTTGTACAGAATCAACGTTATTTAAAAAATCATCAGTTTCAAAAGTAAAGTTTTCAAATCAATTGATTTGTCATCTTTGGCTTCCTTTTCAATCTTTGATTTCAGTTGTTTTAATTGTCCTGATGCCAAAGCCTTTACAATTTTAAGCAACTGACCAAATCCTAAGTCTACGTACTTGCATAAGTTCAAATTTAAGAGATTTTGTCCCGTTAAGCAGAGTAGAAAAGTTAATACATGACTTGGAATTAGTTCAAATCAGCCGCACTTTACTGAACCTCTCTACTGTCCCCGGAAGCATTGACAGACATCGTAAAATCATTTTAAGATTATAACTAATTAAATCTTTTTTATATTTTTTTACTTTAGTTAACGATGTTGGCATTTTTGTTGTGATTTAGATATAAAAGGTAAACCTTTTTTAACATAATACAAATTATTATCCTGTTCATATTCTACGAAGTATTTTATTTTTCTACGAAGTATTGTATTTAGCTCATCTAATGATTGCCTGTCTATGAGAAAATTATATTTTTTCCATTACTGTGTTATTGTATTTGTATTAGGATTTAAAATTGAAGCCTGGGCGCAGGTAAGCTTACCGACCGATTATTTTCGATCTTCGAAATCAGGTGCATGGGATGCTGCAAATACCTGGGAAAGTTCGCCGGACGGAACTAATAATTGGGTACCTTCTGCAACAGTGCCAACTTCTGATGCGAGCATTATTAATATTAGAAGTAGCCATAGCATTACTATCAGCAACAATATTGTAGTCGATCAGCTAATAATATCAACGGGCGGCATATTAGATGTTGCGACAGTTCCTTTAAGCATATTGACAATACATAATGGGCAAGGTCATGACATCGTAGTGGAAAATGGCGGAGTATTTAAACATAACATCGCAGCCAATTCTTCTTTACCATCTTTTGCTAGTTCTGCCACACTTGAGATACAAGGCGGTGGCATTCTCGAAGCTGCAAATAATAATGGTACTCCCAGCAATTATGCAAACACTGCTTCCCCTATCGCAACAAATATGATTTGGAATGACGGAGCTATATTTAATTGGAACATTGGATTTAATCCTGCCGAAGGAGTGACATATTTTCCGGCAACTTCTGCTGTTCCCATTTTCAGAGTTTCACAACCAGTTACTATTGGTGGAAGTACAAACACCGTGATCAATGGTTTATTGGAAGCTAATGCAAATGTTAGTTTTCAGGGCAGTGGATCAAAGACTTTTAGAGATGGAATTACAGGCACAGGTAAAGTTGGGGTAACTGCTGTGACTGGCGGACAGTTTGTTATAAACGGAACCGCAGCGATATTGGGCGGTACAGGAATATTAGAATTAAACAATAGTGGTTTACTAATTAATAGCAGTACAATTGTTACGTTAACTTCTGATAAAACTATTAATAATTACAGTAGTGGCACTGGCAGTATTACTGATGAGGGTACGTTGGTTTTAGATAAATACGTAATCAGTGGCAACAGCAAGATTAAAATTGATGGCACCGTTAAAACGGCAAACAATTATGGTTTGCTAGGAGGTTCTAATACCTCTTTTGCTACAGCATCAGGTTTTATTGTAAATACTTTAGGCATTCCTTCTACCATCGAATATAATGACTTAGGTAACCAGGTTGTAACACCTCTTACATATAATAATCTCATCATTTCCGGAAGCGGTACTAAAACTGCCGGTTCAGGTGCAGATGTTTTTGTTTCCGGTGTATTAAATATTATCGCAGGCAGCACTTTCTCATTAAACGGCAGCAATCATCTAAAGCTAAATAGTGGAGGCACACTAAATATTAATGCAGATGCGATCTTTGATAATGGAGGCGAAAGCCAGGTGAGCGGAGGTGGTTCGCCAACAATTAATATTTACGGAACTTTTATAACCAGAGATGCACAGGGTTTTACAGGACTCAATACATCCATTCCCGGAATTGTACCAAACATTTTTTCAGGCAGCACTATTGAATATGGCAAAGCAGGCGATCAGGCAGTAACCTCAAGAGACGATTACAGAAATATTACTTTTTCGGGAAGTGGAATTAAGACGATACCAACCTGCAGCCCCAAAGGTACCGTTACCATTAAAGACGACAAAGTAATTGCAGATGCTTCCAATAAAACATTTGGCGACTCAACCACCAACCTTGCCATGACCGACGGACGCTTTAAAGTTGGCGGCACGGGAACTAAGCCCGACATAGCAGGTACGTATACTTTAACAGGAGGTGTAATAGAATTTACAAATTCAGGCCTTACAAAGCAGACCATTCGCTCACCCCGTACATATCTTAATATTGAAGTAAGCGGCTCTAATGTAGGTAATTCAAAAGGGATTACTACCCTGGCTGCAGGCGGATCTTTTACAGTTAAGACAGGAGGAAGTTTTGATAATAGTGGTTACCGGATAGATGGAATTGAAGGTAATCAAACAGTTACGTTGGAAGCGGGTGCCACTTTTAAAACAGAAGTAAAAGGTGGTTTTTCGGGTAATGACTCTGCTGCATTGAAAAATATTGAAACCCTTAGCATCAATCCAAAATCAACTATTATATACACACGTGCAGGATATCAGACCATCTCTCCTTTGACTGCCTATCCTAAGCTAATATTAACGGGTAGTGGTACTAAAACAGTTGCAGCCGGTATATTAATAATTGCCGCTGCTGCGGACTCAGTCATTATTGATACATCGGTAGTGTTTAAAGTAAACTCAGGAGCTAAAGTTGATTTTCAAGGTAGTGCGGTATTAGTTCGAAGTGGTGCTGATGGTACAGGTATTATTGGTGAAATTTCTGATGGCCCTTCCGCATTATTGAATGCAACTAATATAATTGTCGAGCGTTTTATACCTGCAAGAAGATCATTTCGTTTTTTATCACCTTCTGTCACAACCACCAGCAACCTCAAAGATAACTGGATGGAAGGTGCAGTTAATCCAAACACAACTACGAGGGTTGATCCAAATCCCGGTTACGGAACTAACATTACCGGCAGAGGAGGTACAGCTAATGGTTTTGATCCGACAATTACCAACAATCCTTCATTGTTCACTTTTAACTCGTCAACTCAAAACTGGGACTCTGTATCAAATACTAATAGTACATTATCCGCCGGTAGTGCCTACCGCTTAATGGTAAGAGGAAACAGGAGCATAGATATGACAAAAACCGACAATAATCCTGCGCCTACGAATACTATCCTTAGAGCTAAGGGTAAACTTTTTACCGGAACATTTTCCCCAGCCTTAAGCACAGTTAACAATGGATATACTTTTATAGGCAACCCTTATGTCGCACCTGTTGACTTCAAGAAAATGTGGACTGCCTCTAAAACAAATAATGTAGGCTCCACTTACTACGTCTGGGATCCCCGGCTTGGAAGCCGAGGTGCCTATGTCATCTATAATGCAACCCAGGACAAAAACAACAACGCCGAGTCTGAAGTTGACAAAAACATTCAATCGGGTCAGGCATTTTTTTTACAAACTAAGGGAAGCTCACCTTACATAGAATTCCTTGAAAGTTATAAATCAACCGGCATTACCAATGTCTTCCGTAACCCCTCCATTACCCCAGAACTTTCTGTACAACTGCTGTTAAGCTTAAATGCAGGATTAGAAAATAATGCTGACGGAGTGGTAACTACCTTTGATGATAACTTTACTACTGCTATAGGAAATGATGACTCTTATAAATTCACTAACCTTGATGAGAATCTCTCCATTGACCGGAACGGAACTCAATTAAGTATGGAAGGCCGTCCATCCATAACTGCTAATGATACCATTCCATTAAAGATTTGGCAACTTAGGCAAAACAATTATTACCTCCGGTTGACCGCCAGTAATTTTTCCCCTGAAATTTCTGCTTTTCTAAAAGATTCATATTTGCACAAGGAGACTCCTGTTGACTTATCATCAGAGAGTCTAGTATCTTTTTCGGTTGATGCCAGCCTTCCGGCCTCTTTTGCACCAGACCGGTTTAGCATAGTATTTAAAACCGGCAATGCACTACCAGTAACGCAGGTTGTTGTAAAGGCGTATCAGAAAGAAGGTGGCATACAGGTAAATTGGACAGCAGAGGCAGAAATAGATATTGATTACTATGAGTTAGAAAAATCAGCAGATGGCAGTAATTTCGAAAAGTTAGCTGCTATGCCTGCAAAAGGAAATAATGCTGTTGCTCAAACTTATAACTGGTTTGATGTTAAGGCAAATCTCGGTAACAATTTTTATCGTATTAAGATTGTAGAAAAATCAGGTGAAGTAAAATATAGTTCTATAACGAACGTTAACACAATAAGCGGCAATCCCCGTATTACTATATCTCCAAATCCGGTAAGGGGAAATGTAATTACTTTGCAGTTAAGGGACATTGAGAAAGGAAAGTATAGTATAGCTATTTTTAACAATATTGGGCAGAAGGTCTATACAGGCACAATGAATTATTCGGGACTTTCTGCTACAAATATTATTTTATTAAACAAGAGCATACCAAAAGGTATATACAGATTTTTAATAAGCAGGAAAGATAAAACAGTTACTGAAAGTATAGTTTTCGAATAACATTCGACTTTTATGATTTTTGATTTTTAATGTACAAATAATAAACTTCTAATTACACAACATACATATGAAAAAGATTAAGAATTTGAAGATGATGCTGCTGATGGGCATGATAGTTATCCCTGCTTTTGTAATAGCTCAACCTCCTATAGATCCTGAAGTGGAAGATGTGCCTTTTGATGGCGGTGTCAGCTTATTAGTTGCAGCCGGAATTGGTTATGGTTTAAAGAAAGTACACGACAGGAAAAAAGCAGAAAAGAAAGAAGTTTGATAATTTTCGTCTTGTCTAAAAAAAACCCCTCAGTCAACAATTATTTTTTTTATTCAATGAAAATTATTGGTAAAACTTCCGGGAAGCAGTATTGCATCAAAAGGGTTAATTGAAAAGATTTTAATTAACCCTTTTAGTTCTTGACTACTTTTCAGCATCTAAAATTTTATATACTCTCATTTTAGTCTATTTCCATTTTGAAACCTCCTCGCTATCCATTTCCAGGTCAACAACTTTTTTACCTAAAATAAAATTTAGAAATATAGCATGTCCGCCTGAGTACCCTGAATAAGGCAGATTATTCTATAATGTCTTTCAGTATCTTGTAACCGGTAAAATAAATTAACCTTCAATTTCATAATATGAAGAAGGGCGGTACTTAATAAGCTTTTACAGCAACAAGTGGAGAGATAGTTTATACCGGTTATATAACACACAATGGCAGATTTGCTTCACAACAATTGTAATAGACAAAGCGAACACACAAAGGAATGTACCATTTGCATTTATTCGTCTGTCCCACTAAAATAAACAGAAATCTATTTCAATAAACAATCTTTCCCAATTTTACTAACCTAATTGTTCCAACTGTTTTTTATAGTCAAAACGCAAATCTTCATGTACCTGCTCCACAAGCGTATTTAATTTCTTAAGTTGCTGGTCATAAAGATGGGAAAGAGCTTTATTGGTACGAAAGTGAATGGCAGAATTATTAAGGTTTATACAAAAATGAATAAGCATTTCAACCTCTGATTCTTTATCTGCAGTATGTTTACTGTATTTTGCAATTGACCTTAGTATTTTTCGAAGTGCTTTTCTTATAATGTACATATTACCCCTTGGCAGATTCCAAAATCCATCATTGATCTCTTTTTTAATACTATCTATATATCCCTGCTCATCATGTGCCTCAAACAAAAGATAGTTTAATAGTTCCTTGTTTTCTTTTCTGAACTTAGCCAGACGAAGACATAACTCCAGCAACTTTTTTGGCGGCAAAGTGATAAGTTCCTGTTTTATTTCATTTATGCTTGCTGCTTTCATTTGTGAGTTCTTAATTATTCGATGTTTTCCCGATGTTTTATTAACTGTTTAGTTTCTGCAAAAGAAACACTTCACAAATAGCGTTATCTACTGCTTAGGATGTGGTCGGAAAAATACTTTAATTTCTAAAAAATGGAAATAGATTATAGGAAATAACAGAACCTGTTCCTGCTATTTCAGAAGCAGAAAATGATTTTTGATTAATCGCTTAAGGCTTTACGTAATGCCTGAACTTCTTCCGGCATAATTGCATTATTCAAATAATCACTTTTAATGGCAGAAAACGCCGGATGAATAAAATTCATTTTGCTGGCCGAGAAGCTGCTTAGTGAAGAATGAAATTCTGTTGCCCCGGTTTTTTCTGCTAACTCTTTTATATTTTCTTTTCTCACACCACTGCCCGGCATAATGATAATTCTGCCCTTTGCAACTTCAATTAATTGTTTAATCAACCCTGTTCCTTCAATTGCTTTATTCTTTTGTGCCGAAGTAAGTACGCGTTTACATCCCGCGTCAATTATATCTTCCAAAGCCTTGAACGGATCGAGACACCTGTCAAATGCGCGATGAAAAGTAACCTGCAGGGGATAAGCCAATTCAGTTATAATAGAAATCCGCTCTTTATCAATATTTCCATCTTTTAGCAAAAAGCCTGTTACTATGCCATTGCAACCAAATTGCTTACAAAAAGCCACATCTTTTTTTATAATGTCAAATTCTTTTTCTGTGTATAAGAAATCTCCGCCCCTTGGCCTCATAATGGTGAATAAAGGAATATCAAAATCTTCTTTGCACTGTGCAATTAAACCGTAAGAGGGAGTTAAGCCTCCTTCAGATAAAGCGCTGCACAGTTCGATGCGGTCTGCCCCACCTTTTACAGCAGAAGCAGTAGACATATAATCAGTTGTTGCTATTTCTATTATAAAAGACAATAATTTATGTTTTGAAAACTTACAGTTAACGACTTTTATTTGTAGCGAAACCGCTTAATTTCAATTGTTCAAACAGCTTTTGCACTTTTGCTACACTGCTTTGGTCATTAAGATCAAAATACCAGAATGCCTCGATGCCAAATTTATTAATATAATTGTTTTGAGTATCGCCTTGTGATTTATATTCTGCAATTGTCCAATCGTGTACAATCATATAGCTGACTAAGTTCATGAACCCAAACCTGGCAGTACGATCGAATGTAAACACAGGGACGTTGTTGTTTATTTTACTCTCGGGGTACCCGCTTAATTCCTTAAAACTAAAGGTATCCAACTCTGGCTTATTCATTTCCAAGCCGCCTAAAACAACCGGTTTATTTTTACCTGTGAGCCTTTTTACTGCACGCAAGGCCATCAGGCTTGCAGTTTTATGATGAGCATGCTGATCGGTGGTGGGGAGGAGAACGAATACGAAATCATAAGAGGTGTGAGATAATATCTGGTCAAGTTTTTTTTCTATCATAGGTACATCCCATTTGACACCTTCTGCATAAGGTTTGGGATTCTGAGAATAAAAATCGTCTACCTGGTCAAAAAAGAAAAAGTTTCGGATACCCATTATTTTTCCTGAGGCCATTAGCTCCCGCTTTCTGATAGCAGGCAGGTAGGTTCGGCCAATTAACGAGTCCCTCAAATTCAATCCGTAATATTCCGATGCAAGTTCTGTATTACGATAACCACCCTGACCGTCCGTCATCAGCGCCAGGTCAGCAACTCCTTTCAGGTCATGTACTATTTTATATATAGTAACCGGAAAAGTGGTTTCATCATCAGGATGAGATGTGACAATGAGAACTTTGGGTCCGGGACCAAGTTGAGCGAAAATAGTTTGCATCAATAAGCAGCATAACAGACAGCAGAATATTTCTTTTTTATACATCTGTGAAGATAAGGGATAGTTTATTTGTAAGAAAGCCAGTAGAGGCGCATTTATAAATAATAATTATTGCCGGAAAATTATGGACAATAATACTTAGCTTTTCTATAATTTAATTTTTTCTATCTCGGCTACCAATGCAATAAAATAAAAAATGCTGGTTTCTCCGTGCTTATACTATCAAAGCTGAAAGTCTATTTAATTTAAGCCTTTTATCAACAAAACGAACAGAAGGATTGGCAGAAATTAAACTTATCGGGGGCAACATCATTTTGCTATTCTTTATAAGTTTCAGAAACAATTTTTAGATTGTTTCTTTTTTTCCTACCTATAAGACAATAAAAGACGGTAAACCGTATTATGAAAAGAACTTTCCTCTATATCTTCATAGCTTTTACCGATTTAATTTGGTTTTGATCTTATTTAATTAATAAAATAATTTTGTTAATAAATTTCTTAGAACTATTTTTATCATATTCTTAACCTCTTTTAATGATTGCTTTTATGTCCAGAAGATTAACTATTCACAGTTTATTTTTAACTGTGTGCCTGCTCTTATTTTCCATCATTTCGTTTGCTCAAAGAACGATAACCGGTAAAGTTACCGGAGGTACAAATAATCAGCCTGTTGCAGGTGCTACAGTTGCTGTAAAAGGAACCGCTATTGCAACACAAACAGATGCAGGTGGAAACTTTACACTAAAAAATGCTCCCAATGACGGATCAACTCTTGTAATTACAAACGTTGGTTTTGAGTCTGCCGAAATTGCTGCAAATGGCAGAGGCCCGATCAATGTTTCTTTAAAAGCAGCAAATGCTGCTCTTACTGAGGTGATTGTAACGGGATATTCATCGCAGGCAAAAAAAGACATTACCGGTTCAGTTGCTGTAGTGAATGTGAAAGAATTAACAGCAAACCCGGGTTCAAATATTCAAAACCTCTTACAGGGACGTGCGGCTGGTGTAACGGTAGGTACTTCAGGTGTACCGGGTGCCGGCAGCAATGTGCGGATACATGGTTACAGCACATTCGGAAACAATGAACCTTTATACGTGGTGGATGGTGCCCGTGTAAGTTCTATCACCGAATTAAATCCTAATGACATTGAAAGCATGCAGGTATTAAAAGATGCTTCTGCAGCCTCCATTTATGGTTCGGCAGCAGCCGGAGGTGTTATTATCATTACCACAAGAAAAGGAAGGTCGGGCCGTCCCAGAATAACTTATGATAGTTATTATGGCTGGCAAAGTTTTAATAAAAGGTTGGATTTGCTGAATACGAAAGAATATGGAGACTATCTTTTTCTATTAGCAAAAAACTCAGGGAACCTGAATGCAGCCGGTGAATTTTCTCACGGACAATATGCCGGTCCAACAGGCAAAAGTACAGTGCCGATTATTCCCGCATATATTTATGCCGGCGGAGGCCAGCCGGGAGGCAAAAGTGGTGCTATTGCAGCAGGTGATTCCGCTGCGGATCCCTCCAAATATAAGCTCGACCTCTTTGATGTGAACGGTCCGGGTACTTACCTGATTGTTCCCGCAAGCCAGCAGGGTACCGATTGGATGGGAGCAATCCTTCAAAAAGCACCTATGCATAATCACCAGGTTACTGCTTCAGGTGGTTCTGATAATGCCAATTACCTTTTTGGGTTGGATTATTTCGACCAGAAGGGTATCGTGTATACAACTCGTTACCAACGTTATGCATTGCGTGCCAATACCAGCTTTACAATAAAAAATAAAGTAAGAGTGGGTGAAAATTTACAGGTTTATTTCACAAACAGATCAGGTGTACAAGGATTCGATAACCAGAGTGAAGGAAATCCGATTGCTTTTTCTTACAGGATGCAGCCAATCGTTCCCGTATTTGATATAGCAGGTAATTATGCCGGCACCAGGGGTGCTAACCTGGGTAATGCCCAAAGTCCTTATTCTAACTTAGACAGAAGAAAAGATGCCAGGGAAAAAAGAATTGGTATCCTTGGTAGTGTATTTATGGAAGCTGATTTCTTACGTTACTTTACTTTCCGCTCAAACTTAGGGATGGATTATGGAAACGGCAACAGCTATGCTTTTGTTAAAGGATTTTATGAGGGTGCTGAAGGCAGAAGCAATATTGCCAATTTTAGTGAAGCACAAAATTATGGCTACCAGTTAACTTGGTATAACACACTAAATTTCAAAAAAACTTTCAAAGACATACATGAGGTAAGGGCTATGGTTGGTACTGAGCTTGTTCAAATCCAGGGAAGAAACATCTTTGCAAACGCATCAGATTTCTTTAACTTAGACCCTAACTTCCAGCAAGTTAGTTCCTCCCTTAGTCCTACACCCTTTGGTACAAGCAGTTTGTTCAGAAGCAGAAAATACTCTCCCATCATTGCCCAGTTAAATTATTCTTATGGAGATAAATATTTATTAAGTGCATCAATCCGAAGAGATGGTTCTTCAGATGCGTTTGGCCCTAAAAATAAATATGGAAACTTTCCTGCTTTCAGCGTAGGATGGAGGGTTTCAGAAGAAAATTTCTTTAAAAATGTTAAAGGTATAAATGATCTTAAGCTTAGATTTGGATATGGTATTTTAGGTAATGATAATATCAGTCCATTAGGGTTTCTTACCTTTTTTACTATAAACAATGATGCAGCTTATCCCATAAATCTGAGCAATACAAGCTTCATACCCGGAGTACGACATCAAACTATTGGTAACCCTGACATAAAATGGGAGCAAACAACGACATCAACTATAGGTATAGACGCAACCTTTCTTAACAATAAAATGACGATGTCGCTGGATCTGTATAATCGTGAGACAACAGATCTGCTGTTTGAAAGAGAAATAGACCCAAGCATCTTTGGAGGAAGAATTGAAAGACAGCCCAGAAACATTGGTTCAATGAATAACAAAGGCATTGATCTTGCCTTATCTTATCGTGGCACTCCTTCCACTGACCTTCGTTATGATATAAGTACAACATTCTCGCTGTATAAAAATAGGGTTGGAACACTAGGCGATCCCTTTTTTGAAGGCGACAGAACAAGAATAGATCCTTTTAACCGCTCAGTTACCGGCAGACCTATATCAAGCTTTTTTGGTTACCAGATTGATGGTTTTTTTGATGATGAGACAGAACTTGCGACACTCGATCAAAAAGGTAAATTCATTGGAGGATGGAAGTACAAGGATTTATCAGGCCCTGATGGAAAGCCTGATGGCAGAATTACCCCTGATGACAGAACATTTATTGGTAATCCGCATCCTAAATTTATTATGGGCTTTAATTTTAATGTTAGTTATAAAAGCTTTGACTTTACTACTTTCCTTTATTGGAAAGCCGGAGGCCAGATCGCCAACTATACCCGCTACTGGACAGATTTCAATACTTTCCAGGGAAACAGAACCCGCAGGGTATTGTATGATAGCTGGACGCCAGAAAATCATAATGCAAAACTGCCGCTTATAACCAGTAACGATGCTACCAGCGGTACTGTACCTGTAGATTATTATATAGAACCAGGTGGCTATTTAAGAATGCGTAACCTGCAGTTAGGCTATACAATTCCAAAAGGAATTATGGATAGATTAGGGATTGATCGTATAAGAATATATGTGCAGGCTCAAAACATTTTCACTATCACCAAATATACCGGGCTCGATCCTGAAATTACAACAACCAATACAGGTCGAAATGACTACACCAGGCGTTTTGCTGACAGGAATATCGGGGTTGATGTGGGAAACTATCCTACTCCCAAGGCTTATATTTTCGGGCTTAATGTAGGATTTTAGAAAACTTAATATAATAGTAATTTTTATAAAAGAAAACAATTATGAAATCAAAGACACTAAATTTATTAATGGTTAGTATTACAGCCCTTACATTGATAGGGCTGAATGCCTGCAAAAGAGAGTTTCTCGAACCGGTGCCTTATGGCAGATACTTACCGGAACAATTACAAAGCAAAAAAGGTATTGAAGGAGTGTTGGTAGGAGCATATGGCATGATTGACGGACAAGGAATAGCAGGAGCAGCGGGATGGATGGTAGGTGCTACTAACTGGGTATATGGAGATGTAGTATCTGATGATGCTTATAAAGGTACGGATGCAGGGGATCAGCCTCAAATGACGGAAATAGAATTATGGGCCTCCCAGGCTGCCAATACCTATTTTTATTATAAATGGCTGTCGTTATACGATGGTGTTGCCAGGACAAATGATGTAATCAGGTTAGCTAATCAAATCGAGGTATTAACAGATGTAGAAAAGACAGATTACATAGCACAGGCAAGATTCTTAAGAGGTCATTTTCATTTTGATGCAAAGAGAAACTGGAATAAAGTGCCATACATATCTGAAGACACTAAAAACTATGATAACAAAGCTGATATATGGCCAATGATTGAAGAAGATTTTAAATTTGCATATGATAATTTATCAGAAATTTACCCCGTTGGTGGTAAAGCAAATAAGTGGGCGGCGGCTTCTTACCTTGCAAAGGTTTATATGTACGAGAAAAAGTTTACCGAGGCTAAAGCATTGTATGATGTTATTATAGCCAATGGGGTAACTTCAAACGGCAAAGTAAAATATAGTCTGCAGCCAGAGTATTGGAAAAATTTTGATGCAAGTTTTGAAAACAGTGCCGAAGCAGTTTTCTCTCAGCAAACTTCAGCAAGCGGTATAGTTACCGCCTCTGCTGAAACCAGCTATGAGCTTGCATACCCCTATGGAGGTGATTTTGGATGTTGCGGATTTTTTCAACCATCACAAAACCTTGTAAATTCATTTAAAGTTGATGCAAACGGACTGCCCTTTTTGGATGACTTATATAACAATACTAATCTTAAAAGTGATGAAGGTATTACCTCAAATGATCCATTTACCAATGATACAGAAACTGCTTTAGATCCACGTTTAGACTGGACAGTAGGAAGAAGAGATATTCCTTATTATGATTGGGGTCCCCACCCTGGCCGTAACTGGATACGTGACCAGGCTTATGCCGGCCCCTACAGCCCTAAAAAACATGTTTATAAAGCATCTGATGTAGGTACTTTAACAGGTCAAAACAACCATAGACAAACAGCAAAGAATTATAATATAATACGTTATGCTGATGTACTGCTAATGGCTGCAGAAGCTGAGATTGAAGTAGGTTCGCTAACTAAAGCCCAGGAATATATTAATATTGTTCGTGCAAGAGCAGCCAATCCTGCTGGTTTTGTACAAAACGCTCCGGCAAATTACCAGATACAATTATATACAGCACCATTTGCAGACCAGGCTACCGCAAGAAAAGCCGTACGGTTTGAGAGAAGACTTGAACTTGCTATGGAAGGACATCGCTTTTTTGACTTGGTAAGATGGGGAATTGCCGATGAGGTGTTAAATGCATATTTAGCTAAAGAAAAAGACAGGAGAAGTTATTTGAAGAGTTCCGGCGGATTTACAAAAGGTAAAAATGAATATTACCCTATCCCGAACAGGGTTATTCAAATTGCTCAGGTTGCAGGGAACACTCTTGAGCAAAATCCAGGTTATTAATTGTTATAATTTATATCGGAATAGAGCTGAAAGAAAACAGGTGAATAGCATTTGCTGTCACCTGTTTTTGTTTTTATGTCTTCATGAGGTAAAAGACTTTTTGGAAAGGACTCGTTTTATAAAAAAAATTTCTTTCTATGGCTTCTCAAAATTACTCAGCCAGTCTGGTAAGAGCTTCCTTTTGCAGTTAATAAGGACAGTTTACATTTTCTGGCTCCATCGGTGCCTCCTGTTAGCATTTAAGGAGGCTCTGATGAGCCTTGTTTTATTTTTATTAAAACTAACTATAAACAGGACACTCCAAAGGGCAATGAACTGTTTCGCGGCCAAAAAATATTTTATTCGTTAGTCATATATTTTTCAATTCCCGCCTGTGGTTCCCATTTACTTTTAGGCTCATAATGATGCCATAAAAGAGCAGATAACTTTTTAATAAAAACAACAGCCTCGTTGTCCGGCGTCCAGCTTTGGTCTTTTAAATTTTTAGTGATAATACTAAATACATAATCGCCATGCGGCGCATTTACCAATACAGTTTCTGAACGGGATTCATTTAGTGAACCGTGCTTTGAGATTGTATGTATATAGGGTGGTACCTGAGATAAAGCGTTCTCGTCCCAATATATCCTGCTCATATTTCTTACCATACGCTCGCTTGCTGCTTCACTTACGGCTTTGCCCTGTGCAATCATTGTAAACAACTGGCACATTTCCCTCGGAGTTGTTACACCCCAGCCGTATATATTCCGCATGCTATCCCGTCCTGCAACTCTTGAATTTACCCTCATATTACTGAATGAATTCTCCTGCAGCCAGTTATTTATGTAGTCGCCACCCACCAATTTTTGTAACCAGATACTCGCAGTATTATCGCTCATTGTGATCATTAAAAGGTAAACCTTGCTTAACTGAATAGTATCATTATTTTTAAAAGAACCCAGAATATCTTCCCCCGGATATAAAAGAGAATCATTGTAAACCAGCTTTTGATTGTATTGAAGTTCACCCTTTTCGATCTTATCCAGTAAACCGCATTGTATGCTTACCTTGATCATGCTGGCAGTAGGAAACAACGTATCGGAATTGATAGCAGCAACCTTGTGTGTTTTTAAATTTTCTACATAAATACCAACTTGTCCGTTAAAACCTTCAACAAGCTTCTGCAATTGCCGGGTAAGTTTTTTATCCGTTTGTGAAAAGGTTGGAGATGAACCTAATAATAAAACAATCAGAAGGCAATATTTCATCCCGTTAAATTAAGCAAACAATAGGAATTACTTTGTAAAAATATATCCAAGAGGTCTTGATGAAAAAAGGCTATCTATCAAAAGAAACTCTCGCGATACTCCCTGTCGCTGTGCCTTATTAGTTGAAAGAAAGCCTTTCAATCACAAAGACACTTACGATCCGGAGCGACACAGAGATAATTCCCAAAAAGCTAATCCTCTATTATTTGCGCAAGCAAGAACTTATTATCATAGTAATTCTTACCCGAGAAATTCCGATATTATGCTTTATATTTAAACCTTCTATAATCTAAAGCGGATGATTTTATCTTTTAATTAAAAACATTCTGATGATCCAAGAGATGCTGGCTTTTATAATAAAGAAAGTTTTCCTGCCCTTTCTTTTAGTACTAATAAATGGAATAATATTACAATGGAAAACAAATATAGAATTACTCAATAGCTTTTAATAAGTTTATATAACTACTTAAATCAATAATATGTTTTTCAATTGTTTTTCCTTCTTCTTTTTATTTACTTGTATTATTTATGGCAACCTTACTGCACAGTCTAAACCATTTAAAGGAGGTTCAGGAAAATTTAAAAATCTTATATGGTCGGAAGAATTTAATTACAATGGACTGCCTGATTCGACTAAGTGGAAGTATGACACAGGTTACCTTCGAAACCATGAGTTGCAATATTATACCAATAAAAGGTTAGAAAATGCAGAGGTAAAAGATGGCCATCTTACGATTACAGCAAGAAATGACTCTATGAGATCAGGAGTGAAGATTTTGCCGGTTACTTCTGCAGGCATAAGTACACAGGGCAAAGCAGACTGGACTTATGGACGTTTTGAAGTACGAGCCAAAATTCCTTCAAGCTTAGGTACATGGCCTGCCATCTGGACACTCGGCAACAATATCAGTAAAGTGGGATGGCCTGCGGGCGGAGAAATAGACATGATGGAGCATGTTGGTTATATGCCTGACACTTTGCATTTTAATGTGCATACCGAAAAGTACAACCATGTAAAGAAAACAAACAAGGGAGTGAAGGTGCCATACAACCAGCCTTATAAAGATTATCATGTGTTTGCCGTTGAATGGTTTAAAGATCATATCGACTGGTACCTTGATGAAAGGAGAGTATTTACATTTAATAACGAAGGAACAGGTGATGCTGCATGGCCTTTTGACAAACCTCAATTTATAATATTAAATTTAGCATTTGGCGGAGACTGGGGCGGGCAAAAGGGTGTAAATCTGCAATCGCTGCCGCAGGCTTTTATGATTGATTATGTAAGAGTATATCAATAACCCTCACAAGCTGTTTCAATATTTAAAAAAAATAATATTAGAAAGGATACAATATTTAAATACTTAGAATTCTAAGCTTTTTAGTATTTCTTTATTTTCATATTGTCTCAGCTTGAAATTTAATATTTTATATACTTAGCTGAATAAGCAATACTCTTTTCTATATCTGTTCATACCTAAAGAGCGAACAGACTGACAGAATTAAACAAAGAGTAAGCCCTATTTTGTTTTAAAATGTGTAAAGCAATAATTGAAGTTGAACCAAAAGAAAAAACCTAAGACAGGAAAGCCAAACGATAGATCTCTCTTTGATGTAGTTTATCACTTAAACTGCTGCAGCTTTTATAAAATAATTTACTAATAAAGATAGAAAATGATGTTTTTTATAACAATACTTAAAATCGAGTGGCCTTGAGAAGTTGTATTAGTGAGGGGCAAAAGTTTATCCAATAAGCGCTGGAATAATTAGTATTCAAGTACTTTTAGTTTATTAGCAGTTAAATTTTAAATATTCTTCTGCAGGCTTTGCTTATTATTATATCAGCATTCTCAACGCTCAAGTTTTTTCACTTGCGCCGCTTATTCAAAGTTCCTTGCATTACTGCCTATATACATTGCAAAAGCCGCTAAAGCGGTATCTTTAAGCAGATTTATTAAAGCCATTTGCTTCATATCGCTATCACCTGCATTAAGATAATTTGGAAAATGAATGGATAATACAAAAATTATAAGCAACAGCGCAAGTAAGTATCCTGCGACTTTTACCTGCTTATGAGCAATGAAGGCAATACCTGCCAATATGAATGCTGCGCCAACTACATAAACCCAAATAAGTCCTCCGGGAATAAACTCGGGAACGTAAACCAGCAGGGTTGATGGTTTCATAAAATGATAAAGACCAAAAATTATCATAACAACGCCTAAAATTATCACAGAGATGCGTGAAACTGTATGTTGAGTCATTTTTTAGGTTTTTATAATATTAAGGTATACTCTTTTTTTGATTCCATCAAAAATTTATGCGAAAATTGAGATTATATTTATTTACATGCTTAGTATTATATTAAAAATATTAATTTCTACTAGTTATATAATTGAATACCAGTTGAGGTTACTGTTTTTATCTTGTTCTAACCGCTATAATTATAAGCACCTCTATTAATAAAGTGAGCGATGATGAATAAATACAGTCCACAAAAAAAATTTCTATAGAAAATAAATTAAATGAAATTTATCTACCCCCAGATCCACTTAACCACCTGTTTTGCATTCATCTCATTGTTAAAAATATTATCGAGAAGGCAGTGTCTTACATTTAAATCCTCATTGCCAAATGGCTGTTTGTACAATTGAATAATTTTAGATTTAAATGCATTTGCATCAGCAGCAATATGACAAGTTTTTTCAAGATTTGTTCCTTCAACTGTTTGTTCATTGACGAGGCAGTGACGTCCGTTGAATAAAGCATTTATAAGTTTTAACTTAATGCCCGTAGAATTGTAAGATGGAATAATATTGATGTGAGCCTTTTCTATCAGATCCTGCATTTCTTTTTCGTCAGGATTGGCTATAAGGCAAGTTGTGTTTGTATTGTGCAGCAATTTACAGACCCGCAGAGAGGGTTTTTTTCCGGCAATAACAAAAGGTATCTGCAGGTCTTTGAAAACATGGTTAATAAGCCATATTGCAGCTTTTTCATTATCGGCAACACTAAGGTCACCATGATATAAACAAAAAGTGCCATTACCTTCAATGGCCTTTACCTTCCATCCAGGTAGAAATAAAGTTAAAAAAAATACTTTTTCACATCCAAGCATTTTATAAATTTCCGCATCTTTTTCAGTAACACTCCAAAATGCCGCCTTTTTTGCAATACGTTTTTCATATCGGGCAAGCACTTTGCTTTCCCAATAGAAGTATATTTTTTTCAAAAGTGATGCTGTATTTTCATATAAGTGCCTGTAGTAAATATATTCCACATTGTGCATCCTTACGAAGCACCTCCGATGCTTAAATCTCTTATCATTCAGCAAATAAGTACAATGTATACCTTCCATTAAAATAGGGTAATCATCTTCAATTAATTTATTCAATAAAGCTTCACTGCTTCTGCTGCTTACAATATAAGGGTACACTAATGAAAAGCCATATAGGCCTTTTTTGCGTTTATAATATTGTACACTCTCGCAATATTGGTTAAGCTCATGCTGTTCGGGCCTGCCATATTGAAAACAGTGTAAGTGTATCTTTACGCCCTGTTGCTGCAGTGCTGGAAGTTTATAAAAAAGGTCAAATACACCGCCATAATCTACAGGGTAAGGAACGTTTAAACAAATTATGTGAAGGTGTTTATCCAACTGGTTCTTTTAGATATCGTGACATAGTTTTAAGCCCCTTCAGGGATTTGGGGGTTAGCTAAATACCTTTCTGTAAATATCTATTAATACTTTTTCTTCTGTTTCCCAGTTCAATTCTTTGCGGGCCTTTAGACAATTCTGCTGAAGTGTATGGTAATAAACATCATTATGGAGCAGATTGTTTAAAGCAGTTGCTATAGTGTCTGCATCCGTATTGGTGATAAGGCAGGCGATGCCATATTTATCATTAACGGCTTTATACTCAGGATAGGCAACGCAAACCTGCGGAATGCCGGCCATTATATAATCAAAGAAACGATTTGCGAGCGAATGATATTGATTTAGGCCTGTATCTTCAAACAACATTACTGCCATATAAGCAGTTGGAGTTATCCTTCGTAATTCTTCAGGCCTAACCAATCCTTTTAGTTCAACTTTGTCTTCAACCTCATAATCTTTAATGAGCTGCAAAGCCTTATCAAAAAAATTTCCGTAGCCATAAATTTTTAAACGTGTCTCTGCCTTCTTCATTGCAGGTATTAGTGTTTCAAAACTTCGTCCTTCATTTACAGCTCCCTGGTAGATGATAAAAGTATCTTTTTTATCGTAAGCAGGTTGTAAAAGGCTAAGCTTAGGAAGATTTCTTACAACTGAATAATGTACACCATGTCTTTTCTTAAATTCATTTGCAATAAAATCATTAACCGTATATCCATGCAAAAATTTTGGAACAGAAAATTTTTCAAGTCTTAGCCAAAATTTATAAATAGCAGGCCGTGTTACAATTTCCTTTTGCTCAGTAAAAAGTTCATGTGCATCATATACTCTTTTTTTTCTTTTAATCCTGGATGCAAAATAATTGGGTAAAATAGTATCGAGGTCAATAGCACAATAACAATCTGAAGATACCCAAAGCAGATAAAACAATAAGCGTAAGTTAAACTCAAAATACATTAATTTTCCTTTTCTAAAAATACATTGTAAACGCTTTTGCTTATATGACTGATTAATTAAAGAGAGAGAGGAAGGTATTTTTCGTCCAATAAGCAAAACATTATAACCTGCATAAGCTAATGTGGTGCATATTCGCTGCATTCGCTGGTCATAGGTAAGATCATTGATAACCGTAAAGGTTAAAGACTTCAAGTGTAAAGGGTTATATACAAATTTACCGGCATTAGAACTATAAACAATGCTATATTAGAAAACCTGTTAACAGCAGAATACCTTTCAGTAGGCATTCTAACTGTAGCATGATTAACACACTTACGTCCGATTGGCTCCAGGTGTTATTGCCTTAGTACGAAATCTTTAAGAACCGAGAGAGCATTACATGTGTTTTCCTTTTAAGGGTTTGCGGGGATTGCGGGTCTAAAATTAAAAATGGCTGTTTTAAGGCAGCCATCTTTATCAAATTATTATTAAGATTATAAATTTAGCTCCTTTTATCGATCATTTAAATTCAGCGGATAATGGTAATTGCCTTGATAACCCGGATAAATCCCTTCAAGATTAATAGTATTACCTTTATTTTTTTCAAGTGCAACCCGTAAATCATCAAGATTTTTAATAACCATTCCGTTCGCACTTGTTATTACAAAGCCATCCTGCATTTTTGATTTATTTAAAACACCATTACCGGTTTTTTTCACTACAACACCTCCCGGAATATCATAACTATCGGCATTCTTTTTATCAAGTGTCTCAAGCTGGCCTCCGAGTTTTTCAATAATGGTTGCATTTTTTACAAGATCTGTATTTCCTGCACTATTTTTAAGAGTAAGAGTTACAGTATTTTCTTTACCAGCTCTTAAATAGGTAACAGAAACTTTATCACCGGGTTTATACCGGGTAACCTGTTCAACCATTTCCGGTCCTGTTGTTACCTTTATGTTATTTATCTTGGTTACAATATCTCCTTTCTTTATTCCTGCAACGTTAGCAGCTCCGCCAACAGGTGCCTCACCCACCAATACTCCTTCGCCTTCTTTTAAGCTATACTCTTTCCTTTCCTCTTCTGAAGGGTCTTCCATTGAATATTGTATACCAAGAAAAGCTCTTTGTACGGTTCCGAACTTCATTAAGTCATTCACTATCTTTTTTACAATATTCACCGGAACTGCATAAGAATAACCCGCGTAGCTGCCTGTCGGAGAGGCAATAGCAGAGTTGATACCAATAAGCTGTCCGTCTGTATTTATCAGAGCACCACCACTATTGCCCGGGTTTACTGCAGCATCAGTCTGAAGAAAACTTTCAATAGCATTTTGGCTTTGTCTGCGGTTTATACCGATATATCTTGCTTTTGCGCTAATAATACCTGCAGTAACAGTTACATCTAATGTAAGCGGGTATCCAACTGCAAGTACCCACTGCCCTAATTTTACCTCATCACTGTTTCCATATACCATGTATGGTAAACTTTTGCCCTCAATTTTCAATACTGCAATGTCAGTGCTCGCGTCGGCACCAACTAATATTGCTTTAAAAGAACGTTTGTTATTAAGAGTGATATTGATATCATCTGCTCCATCAATTACGTGATTGTTGGTAACAATATAACCATCATCGCTTATTAAAACTCCACTACCACTGGCACGTTGCTCAGGTATAGTTTGAGAATTAGGTCCTCCGAAAAGATCGCCAAAATCATCTCCGAAAAGATCGGAAAAGGGGTTTCGGCCACGTGGTAAGTTATTAGTTGCCTGGCGTGATTTTGTTTTTGTTTTAATATGAACTACTGCAGGGGTTGCTGAGGTAGAAGCGGCAGTAAAATCAACGGGGCCGGCGGCTCTCTCTCCATTAAAAAAACCTGCGTAATTAACAGGCAATTTTCCGGTTTCCTGAATTCCTGCCCTTTGTTGGGGTGCCCATCTGTTATAACCCCAAACACTTGTAAGTGCTGTGGCCGAACTGATGAGTACTACCAAAAGAATGTTTTTAAATTTCATCATCTATTTTTTATTTAATTAGTCAAAATATATGCCTTATTGTTCCGCAAAGAAACTAATCTCTTTAAACCCAATAATTACCGGTCAACTCATTTAACAATTTTTTTAACGAAGGTTATCGTAGATAGATAAAAAGTCACATTTTTTGTCAGAAAAGAAATCAGGAATGACTTAACGGCATTATTATTAGTTTTACAGGAAGGTAAATAGTAAACTTCTAGTTTTACAGGAAGGTAAATAGTAAACTTCAAACAACTAGCCTTATAAAGACATAGCAAATTTCATCGTGTCAACACAATCGGCATAATCTGTCAGCAGTGGCTTTTGAGCCTGGCCAAAAGGAATACCTGTATGACCAATTAAGCATTGAATATTTTCATTGTTTCGCAGCAATTCCAAATCTTTGTTACTGTGATAATATTCGTAATTAACCTGGCTAACGGCTGTAAAAAGAGAAGCATTTTCTGATAATAAAACAGTTCCATTTGTCATGTAGAATTTATTACCCATCATCAATAAGGCCAATTGGTAATCGTAATTATGCTTGTACTTGTGGAAATCTTCGTAGTGCTCATATTTGTTTAATGCTTTCAGCAGTCTTTCAAAATCGTAATTCTCAGGTACGTATAACTTCGTTACATTTCTACATCCTAAACCAAAATAGGTCTGAATATCATCAGCAAGCTTATCCAGATCTTCAGCAGTTTCTGTTCCGTCAATGACTGCAACACTCGTTCGATTCTTGCGGATAATGTTTGGATATTTGCCAAAATAATAATCAAAATACCTGCTTGAATTATTGCTTCCTGTTGCAATATATGCTTCACACCCTTTTAGATTTTCGGCAAATAAAAGATATTTGTCAACTTCCGGTTCCCATTTATTCATCCCCGATACCAAATGTTTTATAAGAATATTGTCTTTTGATGACAGTTTAATTGATTGTTTATGACCGGTTATAAAAATACAAAGCATATCATGAAAGCCAACCATTGGTATATTTCCGGCCATTACTATTCCTACACCCAGCGGGTTTGTATTTTCTGCAGGCACGTTATATCTTCTTACCCAGTCTTCAAGTTTATCTTTTTGCAAATAAGCCGAAACTATATTGGCGGAAGCCATTTCTATAAACTCAGGCACAAACCAGGGATTGGCTCTGTTAGCCTGCTGCTTTACTGCAACCCAATCGTGGCTATTATTTTGCATATATTCACCAAGCTTAACCAATATCTCAATTCGATGTTGTAAAGTCATTTTTCAAAACCTTATTTTTGCAGCGCAAAACTACATTGAATAATACTATATAAACTGAAAACAATATGGCAATAAAAATAACAGATGAATGTATAAACTGCGGGGCATGTGAACCGGAATGTCCGAACAATGCAATTTATGAGGGTGGCGTAGAGTGGGCAATGAGCGATGGAACCGCTGTAAAGGGCTCTTATGTTTTACTTGATGGCACAGTGGTAAGTGCAGACAAAAGAATGCCTCCGATCTCTGTGGATATTTACTATATTACGCCTAATAAGTGTACCGAGTGCCAGGGCTTTCATGAAGAGCCGCAATGTGCAGCAGTTTGTCCTGTAGATTGTTGCGTACCCGATGAAATGTATACAGAAACTGTGGAAGAGCTAATGGCCAAAAAAGAAAAAATGCATTTGTAATTTCAAATCCTGGTTTTACTGCTAACGACAATAATACTTGCATAAAAGGTGAAGGCTTCTTCACCTTTTTTGTTTTCATTACACTTATCAAAAACAATTCCCTAAACTCTTTATTAAAATTCTTTTATCTGGTAATAGAATTTTTACTTATTCAATCCCTTCTTCCTTCCTTATTAAATTTTTGCTTTCTTTGCGGGCAAACACCTGCTTATGACCAAAAAGACAATTGCTTTTGTTACAGGCGGCTACAGTGGCGAGGCTGTAATCAGTTATAAAAGTGCTGTTACTATCGAAAACAACATTGATGAAGACAAATACAATGTTTATAAGATCGACGTGCATCCAACAGGCTGGTGGTACGAAACTGCAGAAGGTGAAGAAGTTGCAGTTGATAAAAATGATTTTTCTATAAAATTAAATGGCGGCAAAATAACTTTTGACGCGGTACTTATCGGTATTCACGGCACTCCCGGTGAAGATGGAAAGATACAGGGATATTTTGACCTGCTTAAAATTCCTTACACAAGTTGTAATGCAGCAACATCAGCATTAACTTTTAACAAACGAAACACGATTGCCGTAGCTGCTTTTGGAGGTATTAAGGTGGCGCGATCTGTTTTATTAATTAAAGATAGTTTTATAAGCCCTGATAAAATTGCAGGTCAACTTAAATTTCCTGTTTTTATCAAGCCGAATAATGGTGGTTCAAGTATTGGGATGTCTAAAGTAAATGAGCCATCTGAAGAGTTGGGGATGGCTATCGGGAAGGCTTTCAAAGAAGATGATCAGGTGCTTATCGAAGAATTTATAAAAGGGAGGGAATTTACAATTGGTGTTTTTAAAAGCGGAGGAAATATTATTACATTACCTATTACAGAAGTAATCAGTAAAAATGACTTTTTTGATTATGAAGCAAAATACGTAGCAGGAATGAGCGAGGAAATAACACCTGCAGTGGTTGATGAAGTAATTACAGAAAAAATAAGAAGTAATGCAAAGTTAGTTTACCAGTTGCTTAATTGCCGCGGAGTGGTAAGAATTGATTTTATATACAACGAATCAGATCAGCAGCCATATATGCTCGAAGTAAATACAGTACCTGGCCAAAGTGAAGCAAGCATTGTACCGAAGCAGGTACGTGCAATGGGCTGGACGTTAAAAGAGTTTTATTCGGCATTAATAGACGAATGTTTTAAATATTAATTTACTTTCAATTTTATAAATATCATTTTGTGTTTAAATTTATAACGCACAAGCCTCTTTGGGTCAACATACTGGTAGTTATAGTATTAACAGTGTTAATGGTCTTGCTGTTTCTGGGCTCTCTTGATTATTTAACCAAGCATGCCCAATATGAAAAAGTGCCGCCTGTTGTGGGCAAAAACGTAGATGCAGCAAGAAAAATACTTGAAGACAAAGGTTTTGAAGTGGAAATACTGGATAGCTTATACATTGACTCCGTTCCAAAGCTTGCAGTGATAAAGCAGAGTCCTGAAAGCGATGCTAATGTAAAAGTTAATCGTACTATTTATCTTACTGTTAACCGTGCACAACCACCGCTTGTAGAAATGCCCAACCTTGTTGGTTTTTCGATTCGCAATGCTCAGATGTACCTTGAGAATCTTGGTCTTCATCTTGGTGAAACCACTTACAGGCCTGACATTGCCAAAAATGCAGTATTGGAGCAACTTTATAATGGCGAGCCAATAAAATCAGGGACAAAAATTTTTATGGGCAGTACCATTAACTTTGTATTAGGGAACGGTGTGGGAAACCTTGAAATGGCTGTGCCAGATTTGATGGGTAAACGTTATAGTCAGGTAAGATCATTACTAAGAGGGGTTAATTTAAATTTTACTCCCGTTTTTGATCCGGATGTCAATGATACCCCAAACTCTTATGTTACAAGGCAGAGTCCACAAAAATATAGTCAATCGGCCAGTGGAGAAAAAAAATACAATAGAATTAAACCTGGTCAGACAATTGATATCTGGTTAAGTGCGAGGCCTTTGATCACCGACAGCTCCGGTACCAGAACTGCTGAAGACCCTTCAGATTTTTAGTTAGCAATTAAGACAATTAAAACATTAAATATGCGACAAATAACTGTAGATGAATTAAAGTCCCGGATGGACTCAGGTGAAAAATTAAATCTTTTTGATGTACGGGAAGACATTGAAAGGGCAGACTTTAATATTGGGGGCACTCATTTTCGTCTTGGTCGTATACAGGATATGGCTCTAGAAGAAATTGAGGATTTGAAAGATGAAGAAGTGATCGTTTATTGCCGCAGTGGTAACCGCAGCCGCACAGCCTGTCTTATACTTGAACACTTAGGTTTTAAAAACACTGTAAATGTTACTGGCGGCGTTTTAGATTGGATTGAGAAATTCGGAAGGTAGGGATGGAAGCTATAATATATTTTAGGATCTAAAGCGCAAGGTTTAAAATTGTAGAGCTATAAACAGAAAACAATACCCAATAACAGTTTAAACGGTTTTAAATTTTACATATGCCTAATTGGGGTTTTTTTTTTCTAAAAAAGAAAAAATTTAAATTTTATTTGACAAAATATTTAAAAAAAAACTATTGCTTTTGGTGTTTTGAGTACTTTATCTATCTTTACCTCGGTTTTTCATAGGATATTGGATTTTAAAAACGGGGCTGGATATTCATCCTGGCCCCTTTATTTTTAAATTAACCTCCATTTTCACTCTACAGGTTAAAGTAACTTGTAATCATCCTGGCTTTAGACAAACCAATAACCTTAGCTATTTGTTCCTGAGATTTTGTTTGAACGTTTTTTACTGATTTGAATTCTTTCAACAATAGCTCTGCAGTTGATTTTCCAATTCCTTTAATATTCTCAAATTCATTTTTGAAAGTGCCTTTACTTCTTTTGTCGCGGTGAAAGTTTATACCGAACCTGTGTACTTCATCTCTTATACGCCTTATAAGTTTCAGGCTTTCACTATCCCAAAGCAATTTTATAGATTCCTTATCACCTGCAAAGAATATTTCTTCTTCGTTTTTTGCCAAACCAACAACCGTTACTGATCCTGCAAGATTTAGTGTCCGGATGCTTTCCATGGCCGATGAAAGTTGCCCTTTACCTCCATCAATAATAATCAATTGTGGAAGAGGCAGTTCTTCTTTTACAAGACGACTGTAGCGCCTGTAAACAACTTCTTTCATGGTCGCAAAGTCGTTTATTCCTTCTACTGTCTTTACGTTAAAATGGCGGTAATCTTTTTTACTTGGTATACCTTCCTTAAAACAAACCATAGCGCTTACCGGGTAACTTCCCTGGAAGTTGGAGTTATCAAAACATTCAATATGCACAGGTACTTCGTTTAGCTGCAGATCCTTTTGCAGTTGGTAAAGCACCTCCTTCTTTTGCATGTCGCTTTTACCTTCTAACTGCAGTATTTTTTTCTTTCTCAATTCTTCTGTAAAGTAATTTACGTTTTTAACAGACAGCTCAAGAAGTTTCTTTTTATCTCCTGCTTTTGGTACTGTCACTGTTATCCCCTCCACGGCAAAATCTATTTCAAAAGGGACAATTATTTCATATGCTAGGCTGTTAAATGTTTCTCTTAACTGAAGAATGGCAAGTGGTAATACTTCTTCTTCCTTTTCCTCAAGTTTGGTTTCTATGCGCACAGTATGTGTTTGTACGATTGATCCGTTACAAACCATGAGATAGTTTACATAAGCTGTATCGCCATCTTTTAAAATAGAAAATACATCAAGGTTTGATAAATGTTTACTAACAACTACTGAGCGTTCCTGGTAGTTTTCAAGATGCTCAATTTTTTTTCGTATCAATTCGGCCTTCTCAAAATTAAGATGTGTGGCATGTTGAATCATCTCAGCTTTAAAATGATGAATGACTGATTGAATGTTGCCTTTCAAAATGTTACGTACCTGCTGCAAAGCCTCTGCATATTCCTGATCTGACTGACGCGCTTCGCAAGGCCCTTTGCAGTTGCCCAAATGGTATTCGAGGCAAACCTTAAACTTGCCTTTTTGAATGTTGGGCTGCGTCAGGTTTAACTTACAGGTGCGTAAAGAAACGTTTTGTTTAATAAAAGTTAGTAACTCTCTTACCTTGGCTACAGAAGTAAATGGCCCTAAGTATTCTGACCCATCGTTTATCTTCGTTCGTGTTAAAAACACTCTCGGAAAAGGCTCTTTTTTTATAACTATATAAGGAAATGATTTATCATCTTTAAGATCAATATTAAACTTAGGTCTAAACTGTTTGATCAGCGAGTTTTCGAGTAAAAAAGCATCTGCTTCGCTATTTGTTATCGTAAATTCAACCTTTCTAATCCGCCGAACAAGTTCATGAGTTTTGTAGTTTGTAAAAGTTTTAGTAAAGTAGCTGCTGGTTCGCTTCCTCAGATCTTTTGCTTTTCCTACATATAATAATTCATTTTGTGCATCAAAATATTTGTAAATACCGGGTTGATGCGGTATTGTATGTGCTATCTCCTGAAACTCCTTTGCTGTCATAATAGTTGCTTCTTAACTCTTTTCGTTCCATACAATGTTAGTTAAATATGAGTTTTCTTTTTTGCCTGGTTTTTGTACCAACCGGTTTATCTGAAAGCTTTCCCCTGGCTTCCAACTTAACTGCTCTATAGCAGAACTATCTATATAATTAAAAAATTTACGTATAAACAGGCGTTTTACAGTTTGCCCGTCTTCCTGCAGCAAAACTTCTATATTTTGAATCTCAAGCTCTTTATCCTTAGCAGTATAACTTATTGTAAAACTCTTTGTTGTCTGATCATGAAAAATATTTTCAATATAATGTTTTTTAAGATCTTTATTATTTATATCCGGCTTTAGAAAGCGTGTTGAAATTTGGTTAAAAACAGAAGTATTAATGGCATTTGAGTCTTTTTTCCTGTTAATAATGTCAAGTTTGTATATATAATAAGGAGTCTTATTTACCTCTTCGATTTGTGTCTTAATATATTGTGCAACCTCAAAAAAATGTGTTGTATCATTCTTTCCGGTTTGCCTTGTCGTCGCCTGATTTCCATTTTGCCTGCAGGAATAAAATAAATAAAGTATAAGAATAAAAAAATATACTTCTTTCATCAGGCAAAAATAAGGTAACAAAATGAGGTTGGAAAAAGGAGACATGTTAAAGAAAACAGCCTCAACTCCTAAAAAGGCCTAATCATACAAAAAGAAATTGCTGATTTTTTGATGCAGCACAAGTGTGCGACGCAAGGATGCTGATGGAGATTTTATTGCTGGTAACAAAAAAAATCATGTTCAATACTACTAAGCCTGGTTTTGAAAACTATAAACTATAACATGTAAAAAACAGCTTGTTTTGATAAAATCGCATAAAACAGGCAAAGTTTTTAAAATGCTAATCGAAAGTTTTAGACAAGCCTATCTTGATTCCATAATCCATTAAATGCTCTTTTATTGGATACTGACGAATGAAGGTCGAGTAAGGCTGATAGCGAAATTGCGGTCCTAATTGCCATTTAAAATCACCTGCTTTAAAGCTTATAAATGTTTCTATATTACTGTTAATGTTAAAGCTGCGGACCATATCAGGATTCTCACTATAGTTTTTAAAGTTTGTAGAAAGTATATATGCATTTCGGTTTATCAGGTAAGTAGGTTGAATGCTACCTGCAACATTAAGCTGAATTCTTTTATTGCCTATAATTGCCCACTCAACACCTATAGGAATTGCCAGTTGATAGTAGCGGTTAACTAATTCTGCTGAGTAGTATCCGTTAGTGTTTCTGTAAACCGCCATTGTATTGACGGTATCAATTCCATGATCTCCTATCAATGCAATGCTTGCAAGTTCTCTACCCGAACGATATGCTTCAATACTATATTGCCGAACATTAAATTGAAGGCCTGATTTGAATCTGAATTTATCCGTCAGATTATATAAAATGCTTACACCTGCTTCTAAGCCATTTCCAGGTTTATGTCTAACCACATTATTAACATCTGTTACATAATTCAATCCTACCGGCCCGGTAATAGTACCTTCTTTCAACATTGACCTGTCTTCTATAAGTTTACGATAGCTAACAGAAGGAGCTAAATAAATTTGAAAGCCAAGTTTATTCCTTGAAGCTCTTGTTTTAGAAGTTTTGTATAAGGAAATATTATTTTTATGGCCTTTAAGAAAACTTTCAAACACGTTTTTATCATTATAATCTTTAACAGTTTTAAAATTTCCTTCCACAGGTTGAGTTTCCTCAAAGGTATCAGATGTGATTGCTTTATTTATAGAAGGAGGTGAGTTTACATAGCCCCCAAAGTCTTTGTTTTCTGCTTTAGAAAGTAAGGCTATATGAGGAGCAATAATTTTTGGAATGAAGTGTTTTTTTGCAGGTATATTAACTGCTTGTTTAACTCTTGGTGCATCAATAACTTTTTTATCCTTTCTTCCTTGAGCAGCGGCTATTTCATTTTGTTCAATTACTTCATTTGTAGTATTGATTATTAAAATACCAGGTGAAACTGCAGTATTTCCAACTGATTGATCAAGTACGGGCATTAAGCTCTTTTCTTTATATAAAGAAGCAGAAGATGGCAGGTTATTTAAAACACTTTCAGGTTGAGAATTTTCTGATGCAGAATCTCTTAGTTGATTTGAAGGTTTTATTACAAAAATGTCTGGTTTAGGTGTAAAGTGGATGCAAATGGCAATAGTTGCACTTAAAAGCGCGAATGCAGCAATAGTTAAAGCAGGCCATTTCTTATCACCATGGAGTTTTTTATTAATATCTCTCCAGACTGTATCTGCAGGATACATGCGGTGATTTTTCACCTGTTCTTTTAGAAACTCTTCAAAATCGTTTTGATTAAAATTATCTTCCATCAACTCAAATACTTTTTATGATTTCTTAACTCCCGCAAACCATGTAAACTGGGTTTTAGGTTTTTCAAGAATATTTTTCTTAACAAGAATATTTTCTAACATTGATTTAGCCCTTGTATACTGGCTTCTGCTTGTGCTCTCCTCTATGTCGAGCATAGTTGAGATTTCCCTGTGACTATAGCCTTCTATTGCATAAAGGTTAAGAACAGTACGATAGCCTATTGGCAAGAGACGTATACACTCAATGACCTGTTTTGCATGCATAATCGAGGGAATGCTCTCTTCCTTTATGTGTACAAACCCAGCATGATCAAGATCTACACTATCATTAAATTTTTTGTACTTCTTTAAAAAATTAATACAGGTATGAACTACTATTCTTCTTATCCATCCTTCGAAAGCACCCTTGTTTTGAAAAGTATGTATTTGGGTAAATACTTTTATAAAACCTTCCTGCAACATGTCTTCTGCATCTTCACGGCTTTGAGCAAACCGATAACAAACGGACAGCATTTTAGGACTGAACCGGTTATACAATTCCCTTTGTGCGGCGGGATCATTATGAAGACACCCTGCAATTATATATTCTTCTGTCATGAAGCTATTTGAAATAGTTCCTCTAAAATAAGACAATAAATTGAACGAAGCGCTGCTTTTCTTTTTATTTTTTTAAGAAATAAGTAAACAAGTTATTTAGACCTCCAAAAGAGAACTTTTATGTTAAATAATTGCAACAGGATTTAGAAAAAACTGATCTATTATTATGAAACCCAAAAAAAGTATCTGACCAAAATTCTTAATTAGACTAGCTGCATAACTATTTCTCCTGATAAAAATGGCTATATAACCTGGGGTACTACCATCTAAATTCCTTCTGTTATTGCCTTCATTTTCTTAAAAGCTGTTTTTGCAACCTGTAATGCATCTTTCCTATAATAGTTTTTGTTGAATACTTCAAAAGAAATTATCAGTGGCCGATCCGGATTTTGGAGAATATGTAAAACACGGCGAACAGGCGCAACTCCATCTCCAGGATATATCCGGTCAGCATCTGTAATAGCCGAAGCAGGCAGGTTTGCCGGATAATCATTTACATGCAATATTTCAATAGCTGAGTTACTGATTAATGGAAGAGTATCTACGCTTGAGCCTCCTTTATAAAGATGAAATATATCAAGCAAAACCCGTGCGGCTGAATGACCGCTTTCTAAGGCAACATACATTACATCACTAACACGGCTAAGGTTTTTTGAAAAACCCCACATTTCAAGCTGGGGTACTACACTTGTTTTATCGCCAAGTTCAAGAATAGCCCGGTAACGTTCAGCCACCCGTTTTAAATCAAGTACCGGAGTGTCTGTTGCACCCATCGGTGGTGCTGCTGTTCGTTTGCAGCCTATCTGTGCAAGCAGATCCATTTCCCTTTGCATTTGTGCCAAACCTTCTTTGCGTTTAGCTTCATCCTCTACGATCCACTGCGCAAATCCTATCGCATTTTCAACCTTTATACCTAAATCATCCAGGCGTTTTTTTGCCTCCCTGGTTGTTCCGCCCTTGTCAAGATAAGTCTTCAAAGAGTCCATCCAGATCTCTACTGAGCGAAAACCAGCGTTAGAAGCAACTTCTAATTCCTTAACAAAACCAAGATTATGACCGCGGAGAGTGGCCATATTAAGGCAATAAGTAAAGGCATTGGCATATGGGGTTTTTGCTTCAGCTTCACCGGGGCGCGGCAAAAAAGACATACCTGTTGTTACCCCTAATATTCTCAGAACCTGTCGTCTATTGATCATCTTTTAAATTAAGTTGAATAATTAATTAAGGCCCGTTATTTAGATATTTTGGTTTTACACACCAAACCGCTATCTTCTTTTTAGAAAAAAATTATTTTACACTTTCATTGAAAATTTTTCTTTCAGGAAAAGGACTGCAATAGAAAATAAAATTATAAATGTTTTTCGTTGCAACACTATTTATAAATTTTAATTTCATGGGTTTAGTTAAATGAGATAAAAGTAATAATCTTTTTGTTTTATTGTTTATTGAAGATAAAAATTGTCATAATGCTGTTTCGATAGTTGCAGTCTAGACCTAAATTTTTATTTGCTTTTCAAAATAAAACCTTACTTCTTTATCAATTTCCTCTACGAGGCCGTATCTCTTAGCCATCTTGTATTGAGTATTCCTTTCATTCAGATGCTTCATAAAACCAGAAATTAAATTCCTGAATTCTTCTATGCTCATTTGATGTTTATTAATGTTGCAGCTTGCACAGGCCGGCATACAGTTTTCAATTGAATCCCTGTTGGGGTATCTGCATTTTCCGTTCTTTTTAATACTTCTTCTTATTGGTTTTACATGATCTGCATGCCAGCCTTTACTTAATTCACATCCGCAGTATGCACATCTGCCTTCATACTTATCAAATACTGCCTGCCTGTCATTTTTAGTCATCTGCACGAAGATAATTGGGAAAGTAATTTGCCTGCATATAAGAAAACAAAACCGCTATTTCCAATTTCCCTTTTTTTATTTAAACCATGTGCTTGTGTTACAAAAAAGGCTAACCGTACCTGTTTTAAACATGTACAAATAGCATCATAAAATCGAAACTATAGTCTCTTGCAATGGCATGATTATTATTACTATAATTCAAAAAAATTATTTTCTCATGGAAAATTCTAAAAGTATATTACAAGGTTCAAGTGAAATGGAAAAAGGAGCGTACCTGGGCGCAATAGCATCCATAGCTACTGCTGACCGTCAGGCTACCCAAGAAGAAGTAGAATACCTTTCTGCACTTGCCGACGCTGCAGGTTTGTCCGCTGAACAAAAAGAATCTGTAATTAACGCAGCAAATGAAATATCTGACGATGACGTACTACGATGTTTAGATGTTTTAAAGAGTAGCGATCTTAGATACTCCCTTGTTACTGACGTTATAGCTTTTGCCAAAACAGATAATAATTACTCTGAAGAAGAACAAAAGAGTGTTCAAAAAATGGCCAATTATTTAGGTGTTAACCAGCAACAGTTTTCACTTTTAGATAATTTTACCGAAAAAGCAAAAGCTTCCAATATTTCAAATACCTCAACTGTATCTGGTCAGCAAACCGAGCCAGATGATTTTCTGTCTTCTCTTGGCTTAAAAGACAAATTACAAAGTGCCGGAATTAATGGCAGCAGCCTTTTAAAAGGATTATTAGGTATTGCAGCTCCCATGATATTGGCTAAAATGGTAACAGGAGGACTAAACCGCAACCGGGGTGGAGGAATGTTTGGTAGCGGTGGAGGTGGAATGTTTGGCGGAGGAGGTGGAATGTTAGGGGGTGGTTTAGGTTCTGTTTTTTCTATGCTTAATGGTGGCAGAGGATTTGGTAATTCGGGGGGATTGCTCTCAAGGGTATTAAGAGGCGGTTTTTAAATTATCCATTGAGTTTTTGCCTTGGCTACAGCAAAATATCTCATATAATTTAAATAACTTCAACATAAGATGAACTGGATATTGCAATTACTCATTAATGCCGTAGTTTTATTATTAGCATCTAAAATAATGCCCACGGTTAAAATAAGAAGCTTTAGTACAGCGGTAGGCGTAGCAATCGTTATTGGAATTTTAAATGCTACCATTGGAGCTATTTTAAGGTTTCCCTTAAATTTAGTGACACTTTTCTTTCTTTCATTTTTTGTACGCCTTATTGTTCTGGCAATTGTAATAAAGATTGCAGATAAGTTTTTTTCCGGCTTTGAAGTAAGCTCGTTTACCACCGCTGTTATACTTGCCTGTATTATGGCTGTGGCTGGCAGCTTATTAACTTACTTACTTGTTGGGCCTACTAATTATTAATTAAAAAAAACGATATGATACGTTCTAATCTTAAAATTTTAGTTATTACATACCTGCTTTTAGCAGGTCTTTACTTCACCTCGTGCAAAAGTAAATCTAAGGATACCGGTAATAGTCTAGATACAACTTCTATGACCACCCCTGCTCCCGTCCCTCCTGCTCCGGTAGAGGTAAACTCAGATGATGCATTAACGACAGGTGTAAAAGATGCTACAAAAGATTATCCGGGTGTTAAAGCCGACGTTAATAACGGTGAAATAACACTTACAGGAGAGATTAAACGAAGTAAACTACCTGATTTGATGATGTCTTTAAATTCATTAAAGCCAAAAAAAATAAATAACCAGTTAACAGTTAAATAAACGGAGGAAAACATTATGGCGCTACAGGATAAATACTTTCAACTTATAAATGCAGCCAGAACTTCAGAAGTGAATAATCTGCAGGTAAGGGAACAGGAGAATGTGCTCTATATGGATGGTGAAGCACCAACCGGGCAAGTAAAGGATAACCTCTGGAATATATATAACAAGATTGATCCCGATTTCAGATCAGGGGATTTGATAATGAATATTAATGTGTCTGCGATGGCTCCCGGAGCGCAAGCTACAGTTACAACTGAGTCATCAAATCTGAATGTAAGGAAAGGCCCTGGCACTGATCAACCGATTGTAGGTAAAGCGGCTCATGGATCAACTGTTACACTTGTAAGCAAAACAAACGACCAATGGTGGCTGATAAGAACAGAAAACGGGGAAGAAGGATATGCTTATGCACAGTATCTGACGGTATAATAAAATTTACTATCATTGATATAAAGCTAAAGAGGACTTCCATCCTCTTTAGTTTCAAGCTGAAATATTTGTGTCAAAAGTTTTATCTACCTCAAAGATGCTTTCTATAATAAAAAATTTCTCACTTCTGTCACTTAGAGTTGTTTTAACTTTCTTGTATTTCTTTACTTCTCTTACGCTTTATAGCCAGGACAAGCAAATAGAAAAAGGAACAGTTCAAAGAATTAAAGTTCATGGCAAAGGACTTGAGGGAAACCTTGAAGGAGACTCCGCAGATCGTTATGTTTCCGTTTATTTACCTGCCGGCTACAAAAACAATCCTAACCGCAGGTATCCTGTCGTTTACTTCTTACATGGCTATACGGATGATGACGCCAAATGGCATGGATTCAAAAAACATTGGATTAATCTACCGCAAATTCTTGACTCAGTTTTTTCAACGGGTACATCAAATGAAATGATTGTGGTAACTCCTGATGCTTATACCCGTTATCAGGGCAGCATGTACTCAAACTCTATAACGACCGGCAATTGGGGAAGACTTTGTGGCCAAAGAACTTGTCTCTTTTGTTGACAGCCATTACCGCACTATCCCTCAGGCTGCCAGCCGTGGATTGGCAGGTCATTCTATGGGTGGATACGGAACAATGAGAATTGGTGAGAAACATCCCGAAGTATTTTCAAGCATTTATTTATTAAGCCCTTGTTGCCTTACGCCCAACTTCAACGCTCCACAAAAACCTGAAGCTATATCAAAAATAGAAGCAATTAAAAATTTTGCTGAATTTGAAAAAGCTGATTTCCTGACTAAGGTATCTTTCGCTTCTGCTGCGGCATGGTCTCCCGATCCTGTTAATCCTCCCTTTTACCTTCAGCTTCCCATTAAAAGCGGACAATTGCAATCCATTGTCCAGGAGAAGTGGACAGCCAATATGCCACTCGCAACTCTTGATCAATACATTTTTAATTTAAAAAAGCTTCATTCCATTGCATTTGATGCGGGATCAAAAGATGAAGGCATAGCAGCAAGCATAAAGACACTTGACCAGGAACTAAATAAATATGGTATAAAACATATGTTTGAAATATATGAGGGAGACCATACAAACCGTATTGCAGATCGTATAGCAGAAAAGATGCTTCTTTTCTTTTCGGATAACTTATTTACCTCAAAAAGTAAAAAGAAAATAATAAGATGAAGATATATAAAATTTTTGCCTAAAATTCTTTTTCCAGTATCTTTTGCTCGGAAGATACACTGGTATTTACCGCAAAAGATAAATATCTCCGTTTATAGTTCTATCAACAAAAATTGATTCTTTAACCATCTGATTGCGTTTTTTAAAACACATCAGACAAGCCTTGGATCTTATTCAACCACTACAAATGCGGCCCAAAAGTAAGGTGGATATTTTTCTTTCATCTTCAGTTGTGCTGATCGTAATGCTTCCCTTGTAGACTGACCGCCAAGCCAGTTCCCGTAAAACAGCTTCATTAACTCCGCTGTTTCTTTATCCGGTACCCGCCACAAGCTTACGATTAACTGTTTGACCCCTGCCATCTTAAACGCCCGCTGCAGACCAATTACTCCTTCATTGCCCTGCAGGTCGCCAAGCGCTGTTTCACATGCACTCAACACTACCAGGTCTGTATTGCTTAGATCCATCTGTGCTATTTCATAAGCCGTTAGTATACCATCTTCTTTTCCAGCTATTGCCACTCCCCCCTTCCATGCATAATTGGCTCCAGCCAATACTAAACCGCTTCTGAACATAGGATTTTGTTGTACAAAAAAAACATTGTTGCCTGCATCTCTATCGTTTAGTTTGGTTTCTGCTACAGGAAGAAAAAAACCGTGAGTGGCAAGATGCAATACCTCCGGGCTTCTGCCATCCAAAGCCTTAAATGCTTCTTCTGTAGCAACTGTGCCGCTGTCGATAGCAGTAGTAGTACCGGCCTGCTGCAACTCCTTTGTAATGCTTTCCATTTCCTGCTTTGTGCTGGTTAATGGCCTCCATTCCTTACCGCGGATTTCCCGTTTATCCCAGGTATAAAAATTAAATGAAGAGGGGTTGGAATCTATTCCGGATGCTGACTTTTCAGAACCACGACCGATAGCTTCTGTTTGAAGGCTATACTGTATATTAGCCCATATAGCAGCAGAACCAGGCTTCTTAGTTGCCCTTAGCGGCAATGCAATCGAACGTGTACTTAAAACCTGGTTAAGTTGGTATTTATTTATTAATAAATGCCCGGAGTTTATGCCTAAGGCCTGGAAAGCTATACGATGCAACAAACCTGCAGGAGCATAATACAGAGTGTTTACCCCTGTAAGGTATTTTTCTAAGGGTTTCCAGATCAGTTGATAGAGCGAACCTCCACCGTACAATTTTTTAATGGCTGCTACAGGATTAACCTTTTTAGAGGAAGATTTAAGTAGGCTCTGCAACTGCTTTTCTTCAAACAGCGGTATAAAGTGGGCGGAGTTATCCCCATGTAATAAAATTAGGGCTCCATACATTGTACTGTCTGTCCACGTTTTATCATATAGCCTGAAAGATATAAATTCTACTGCTGCCTCACCTTTTTGCAACTTTTTAATAATATCTGCAACAGTGATGAACCGGCTGTGTTGCAGGTTACGGAAACTTGCTGTACGGCGGGAAAGTTGCTGCTCAAGCTGATTGGTTAGTTCCTGCAGGCTGTCCAGGGTAGATATTCGATCAAATGCAGGTAAAAGAAGTTGCCTGCCTAAAAAGGTTTTATTAGAGCGCCACTGTTTGTAGAGTTGAAATCCAGTGCTGTCACCACTTTTGCGGATGCTGTTAAGCAAGCCTTGTTGGTCTTCCAACACCATTCCTTTAAGAACAAGCTCATTGGTATATACCTGATTTGCAAGATAAGATTGCGCACTATGGATAGATAAAAAAGAGGGAAGAAAATCAAATTCAGCTGCCTTTATTTTTAAAAATTTAATTTTCTCCTGCTCAGAAAGGGTAGCATAAGTTTGGTTTAGGTATTTTAGAGCACGGTCAGAGGCCTCCATTAATAAAGCGGGCGCCTGGTTAAAGCTGTCTGTTGAAGTATAAAACAAAGCTAAATTATTTAAGCTATGGAAATAATCAGGATGTTCTTCCCCCAGTACTTTTTTTATGATCGTTAAAGCCTGCTGTTGCAAAGACAGAGCCTCCGCATACCGGCCTGTCTTATACAATAGAACAGCCAGGTTGTCCAGGGAAAGGGCATACTCGGGATGCGCTTCGCCTAATACTTTCTTTCTAATTAATAAGGTTTGCAGGCACAAGGGCATGGCTTTTTCATAGTGGCCCATTTCAATGTGTAAACGAGCCAGGCTGGCTAAGCTGTTGGCGTAGTCAGGATGTTGTTCACCTACGACCTTCTTTGAAATTGCTGATACCTGATCATTAAAACGGAGTGCTTTCTCATACTGACCCATGTTGTAATATAAATTAACCATGCTTCGTAAGACAGAGATATATTCAATATGTTCTTCACCTAAGAGCTTCTTTCTAATTGCCAAAGTTTGCTGATATAATTGTAGAGCTTTTTCATACTGACCCATTTCCATGTATATATCAGCCATCGCGCTTAAGCTATATGAATAAGTATGCTCTTCTCCCGGTGCTTTCTTTCTGAGTGCTAATGCTTGCTGATATAACGGTAGCGCTTTCTCATACTGACCCATTTCCTTATACAGATTAGCCAGGTTATTTAAGATAGAGGCATAGTCAGAATGTTCTTCTCCCAATACTTTCTTTCCGATTGCTGAACATTGCTGATACAGCGATAAGGCTTTCTCATACTGCCCCATCATGGTATACAACATAGCCACGGCTTTTAAATTTAAAATATATTCCCGGCTATCTTCTCCCAGTGCTTTCCCTCTGATAGCTAAGGCTTGCTGGTATAAAGGCAGGGCTTTATCATACTGGCCTGTACGCCAATATGCAACAGACAAGTCGTCTAAACTATTAGCATAATTGGGATGTTCTTCTCCTAATGTTTTCTTTTTAAATGCTAGGACTTCTTTATACAAAGGAAGGGCTTTGCCATACAAGCCCCAGCGTCTGTACAAGCCAGCCAGTTCGTTTAAACTTTTCGAATAATTTGAATTATCTTCTCCTAAAACCTTCTTTTTAATAGCCAAAGCTTGCTGATACAAAGGCAAAGCATTTTTATACTCACGAATCTTTATGAAAAATTTAGCCAGGCGGCTTAAGCTTGTAGCATAATCGAGATGCTCTTGCTTAGGAGACAGATCCTTAAATAGTTGCACTAATACTTTAGCGTAGGATAAAGCCGGCAACTGATCTATTGGTGAAGCATTCAATAATAAACTATCTATAATCAATAGTTTTTTTACCAGGGAATCTTTAATTACATCGCTTGTATATAACGTCTTTGCCTCCCGGACCCTATTCAGCAAAACATCATTCTTTGTCCCTTCCTCAATATGGTTTAGCATTTGCCTCAGGCTATCGTGCAATGAAGGCCTCGTATACAAGTTCTGAGCGCTCACAAAAAGAGCCGGTATAGAAACCAGGCCAACCAGCAAAACATTTTTTAAAAGCTTTTTCATTGGGTAAATATTAAGCTTTCCTGTTGCAGAAATGTGAAACGGCGGTTATAGGCTTTTTAAAAATGAACTTCTTCTATTACTTTTTTAACTAATATCTGTGAATGGTTAAGTGTGAATTTACTAGTGAGCAATGACCAGTGACTAAACCGCTATTTACGTTTAACATAACACCAGGTGTACCTATTAATCCTTTTTTAACTCATCAATCAGTTTAATAGCTCTTTGTTTGTAATTGTTAGGGCGTTCATTTTTAGCAACTTTTTCCAATAATGTTTCCGCCATGTGTATTTGGCCGGTCTTAAGAAATGCTAATGCCATATACCATTGAACTTTGTTTTTCCATATTTTATCCGGTGCTTTTGATATCGCGTTCCCCAATTCCTGCATTGCATTTTTCATATTGTTAACAGACATATAGCTTTGTGCAAGGTAATAATGTGCATAAAAAGCAATAAGCTCTACTTCTTTATCCTCGCCTCTCGCTTCAAGGTCCGAATTTTTTGCATCTTTTATATCTGCAAGCAGGTTTTTATATTCCTGAATCGCCTTTTCAGGCTTTCGGTCACTATAAAAAGCAGAAGGATCTTCTAAAGGTGCAGGTATTTGGGCAGGTAAATTGTCGGGTTCAAAATTTTTGACAAACAATTTTTCCCTTTTTGACTTTTCTATACTTATCCTGTCTGGAACTGTACTATTGCGAGAGGCATTATCAGAAGCAGAACTATTTACCTGAGAAGAAGTTGTGTCAGGAATATTGTTTTCTTTCTGACTTTCCGTATTTTTATTCTCAACAGCTACTTTTGAATTAGGTTCTTTTTTATTATATACAAGCCCCTGATCCGCATTCTTATTTCGCAAATACTGAAAGGTAACACCTATACAAACAAAGCCCATTAACACCGCCGCTGCCAGCCATTGATACAGGTACATTCTTTTTACCTTAGGTTCTTCTTTTAAAGGTCGCTTAAAATCCTCGGTATGAACGTTTCTCACTTCTCTTAGCGGCATACCATGTTCTTGTCTTAAATCATTTTCATGACTATTTTCCCAATTTGCCCTTGCTTGTTTTATCATCCGCAAAACTTTATCAGTTCCAGTTTTTTTCTCACCTGTATCCTTATGTATATTATATATTTTTTCATCTACAGACTCAATAAGCGTCCGTATTTCTTTATAGAATTCTACTTCGTCCCTTATAGTGGTATTATGAATAAGAACAGCCTCAAATGCTTTACTTTCGGTTGCATTCATCTCACCATCAGCATATCTTAAAACCTGACCGTATTGTTCATCTGACAGTTCCATTTGATTGTCTTTGAAAATTATATTTAGTAATTAGAAGTTCCCGAAGTTTTTTGTAAGCTTTTGCTGAGTCATTATCTACATTTCCGGGTGTAACGTTTAATATTTCAGCAATTTGCCTGGATTTTAATTTATGAAAAAACTTCATTATTAAAATTTCCCTCTGTTTTGGAGATAAATCTTTTAGCGCTTCCATTAAAACCTTTTCTCTTTCAGTATAAAACGGCCGCCTTTCCTTTTCAGAAAACTCGTCATCAAAAAGCAAATCAATACAGGCTATATAATTACCAGTTCCGTACACCAATTTATCTTTTTTAAAAAAAGCTAAAAGCTGAAGTAATCCAAATGAGTAGATTACGGTTTTAAGGCTTCCTTTTATATTTAATTCATTTTTCTTTGATTTTTCATAGAGTGCTAATATTCCATTTTCGAATGCATCTTTTGCGTCTTCCAGCAGTTTATCTTTCAATACGTTCTTATGGCTGTATTTATTTAATATCCAGTTGAGAAAGCTTTCGTGAAACAATGAATAGATACAACTAAATAATTTTTCCAATCGCTTGTCTCCAGGCGTTTGCATAATGGTAAGCGCAACAGATGCCTGCGTTATTTTTTCACATTCCATTTTGCAAAAATGTATAGCTTATTCTTTTATAGTAAAATTCAATGTTTTCTAATCGCATAATATAATTTTTGAATAATATTTTTATAAGAACTCTATAGTATAGATCTTCTTTTTTGTACATATTACTTCCTTTACAAAAGATACCAGGTTTCTTAAACTTAAAGATTTGTAACCGTTTCTTCCCTGATTGCTCGAAAATGAGGTTCTAAACCTACAAAAAATTTAGAAGATAGACAAATTTTTTTTCATGTATTTATATCATTTGGGCAGCAAATAAAGGGAACTATACTCGTGGTATTTTCTGATATAATTTTTTATAAACGTGATTAGAAAATTTAAAAAAAAACTATTAATAATAGAAAGCAATCGAAAATGATGGTTATAAAAAAGGATAAAATAAGCTGGAAATGTTATTAGTAACTGCTACAGCATTTTTCCAAAGGCAACTATTTGAAAATTTTGGTTCGCTAAACAGTTACTGGTCTTATCAGGAAAAATGGCAGAAGCATGCAGGAACAGCTTATTGGATAACATACTTCCTGAGATTATGGAAAGGTCACAGCTCTTTCAAATGTCTTTTTACGTAGAATATTCGCTGTAATAAATTCTTTCCTGAAATTGAACTAAGTGAGTCTACCGCAAAGAAGACCTTTTTGTCCAATCTTGTTTCTAACAGGTTATATTATAATTTTTTCTCTCTTATACAGAGGAACATTTGTGCTGCTTTTTATAAAAAGAACATTCGTTAAACTCACTAAAATACCCGTTATGTTACTAGTACAAAAAGATTTATTAAACAACGTCAAGATTATGAAAAAAAATTCCGGTTCCTTTCTAAGCCCGTACCTGCCAGGCTTTTTGAAATTCTATTTTACCTTATTTGTTTTAGGAAATATTTGTCCCCCGATTTCCTCTCAAACTACTGCAAAATCTATATTATTCAACCAGGCTTCTGAGTCTGCAGAAGTACAGCAGGGAACTTCTCAAAGTCTGCCGGAATATATTTCTACTTCAGACCATAATCCTGTCAGTACTAAATTAAAGGCCGTTGATAATGGAGGCAATATACCTGCCTGGCTTACTGTAAATGGCAAAATTCTAAACAGTATCAGTTATACTACCGGTTCTGAAATCTCTTTTAATTTTGATGCCACCAATCTATCTATAGGTACCTATTATGCTACAGTGACGGCTTCTGCTACAGGATACAATAATGGAGTACTTAGTATAAAACTTAGTGTAATTTCCACCTCAACAGGTACTTTAGCAAATTTTAAAGTAAATTTCCAGGACTCTGCAACAGTACCCCCCGCAGGGTGGCTTCGGGATTATGGACAACCGTTTGGCGCTCGCACTTCAGCCTACCAGGGCAGCGGAAAGGCTTATGGATGGATAAAAAGGCTGGATAAGACTGCCGTTGATCTTACAAAAAACGGCAGGAAAAGAATTTTTCCTCCGGATACTTTGTTGTCTACTTTCATGCATATGCAGGGCAGCGATTTATCTGTCTATACATTTAAAGGAACCCGTATTGAAGGAATATGGCAAGCCAGGGTTACCAATGGAAATTATGAAGTAACGGTTTCTGCAGGTGATGGTACAAACACTGACAGCAGGCATTCGGTAAATATAGAAGGGGTTAGCACTATAGCAGGCTTTGTTCCAACTGCAAGTGTCAAATTTAAGACTGCAACTGTTATCGTATCTGTGTCTGATGGATCTTTAACTGTTGATGCAATCGGTGGTTTTAATACTAAAATAAACTGGATTAGCATAAAGCCTTCTAAGGTTAAACGACCTTCTGTCATCGCAGTAAATCCATATAGCAGTTCTGTAAATGTTAGTGAGAATACTTCTATATCTACAAGTATTTTAAAATTGCCAAATGGTGGAATAAATAATGCTACTATTAACTCAAATACTGTATTCCTTACTGAAGAAGGAACCGGTGTTTTAGTACCTGCCAATGTTAATGGGACAGGTGGAGGAGATGCGATAACATTAGTACCTGCCCTTCCATTAAAAACAAGTACTACCTATAGATTTACTATTACCCCCGGCGTAAAGGATTTGGCTGACTCTTCATTCATCCCTTATTCAAGTACGTTTATAACAGGAGCCAGTTTAGCAGGTGACTTAACTACTGTAAAATTCGATAAAATTGATCTGCCATATACCACAGGGCAGCATACAAGTCTTACTATAGGTCCGGATGGAAAATTGTATGCTTTAACTATTGACGGAATTATTAAAAGATTTACTATAAAGACTGACGGGACACTATCAACACCGCAATTATTGTTTTCTTTACAGGATGCCTATGGCACACGCATACAAAGGCTTGCCATTGGTTTTGCTTTTGACCCTTCCGCCACTGCCACAAACCTTGTTGCCTGGGTTACCCATAGCACTTATGTCTTTATAAACGGACCTGATATGGATGGGAAACTGACTAAATTAAGTGGACCAAATCTTGAGTCGGTGCAGGATGTATTAATTCATTTGCCAAGGGCAAAAAAAGATCATCTTACCAATAGCATTGCTTTTGGTCCTGACCGGGCTTTATATTTCACACAAGGCAGTACATCTGCTATGGGAAGAATGGACAAGACATGGGGTTACAGAAATGAACGTTTGCTTTCTGCTGCAGTACTCAGGTTAGATGTCGCAAAACTCGGACGCCTTCCACTGGATGTCAGAACTCCTGAAACAACAGGAGGTATTTATAATCCTTATGACTCCAATGCGCCTTTGACGATTTACGCTTCCGGCACACGAAATGCATATGACCTCGTCTGGCACAGCAACGGCAGTCTTTATGTGCCTACAAATAGTTCAGCCGCTGGCGGTAATACCCCTGCTTCTGTAAGCGGTACACTCAGGCCTGATGGTTCTACCTATAACGGGCCTTCAGTTCCAGCCTTAACAAATGTGCAGCAAACCCAAAAAGATTTCCTATTCAGAGTTGTAAAGGGAGGATATTATGGCCACCCGAATCCACTGCGGGGAGAGTATGTGATGAATGGTGGAAATCCTACCTCTCCAATAGATCCGGCACAGGTCAAAGATTACCCTTTTGGTACTAAACCTGATGCAAACTACCGTGGCTATTCTTATGACTTTCAAACCAATGCGTCTCCTGATGGAGCCATCGAATATAAGAGCAATACTTTTAACGGCGCACTAAAAGGGAAGTTGCTGGTGGTAAGGTATAGCCAGCACGATGATATTATTACCCTCACTTCGGGTGGCCTGCATAATGATATCGTAAGCGCTACAGAAGGCTACTTAATAGAAGGATTTTCAGGATTTAATGATCCTTTAGATCTTACAGAAAATATACGAAACGGCAATATATATGTTTCAGAATATGGAGGAGAGGGAAAGATTGTTTTGCTAAAACCAAGAAAGGTAATAGTAACAGCGGTTAAAAAAACATTATATCCGATCGGAGATGCTTATGTACGTAACGGAGACTTTGCAGGAATTAATTATGGTAAATACGATTCTTTATTTGTAAAGAGTTCTGCCACTGTCAGGTTCAACCGTGCAGCTTATCTTAAATTCAAACTTGCAGACACTATCAAACAGGTCTATCGTGCTGTTTTACGCCTTTATGGCAAAAATATTGAAAGTTTCGGCCTTATAAATATTTCTGCTTTTGGTGTAACTAATGATAGCTGGACCGAAAGCGGCATTAACTGGAATAATGCTCCTGCCAGCCAGACAACTCCTTTAGGTTCTGTAGGATGTACTTATGAAGAAAAATATTATGAGATCGATGTTACCGGTTTTGTAAAGACCCAATTAGCCGGAGATAAAACTGTAAGCCTGGCAATAAAAGATGCAGCTACCCAGGAGAAAAAAGTTACGTTTAGAAGCAGGGAAAATGCAACACACAAGCCTGAGTTGCTCATTACTATAGACACTATAACGATAACTTCTTCAAGGCCCGCTATAAGCTCAGCGCCTATCAAAATGCCTCCTGCAAGTCCTTCTTGTGATGACCCTTCGGCAGTTGTAATACCTTCAGATAATACCAGGCTTCCCCTGGCCCTTATCAATAATTCTGAGAGACCAAAAGTTTATCCAAACCCGGTGCATAAAAGATTTAATATGCAATTTCCGCCTCAATACCAGGGAATTGTGACGTTACAAATTGCAGATGCTGTTGGCAAAACAGTTCAGCTCGGTAAATACCAGTTAAAACCGGGAGGAACAAATATAGAGGTGAATGTTTCAAACCTGTCTCTGAAACCAGGAGCTTATTTCCTTAAAATAAATTCAGAAACAAAAACTGAAGTAATGAAATTGATCGTTCAATAGACAGTTATAGATAATAAAGGAGCCGTTCTTCAAGTTGTAACGACTCCTTTATTTTTTGATAAATACATTTTTCGCTTTGATTTTAGCACTTTGTGCAAGTGTTTTAGCCACCCTTTTGGCAAAACAGGATAATAAATTTTCATTACTTCTTCGCTGTGTATTTCACTTCCTGCTGCAAAGCCTCAATAGCATTAGCCAGATAAACAAAAGGCGCATTCTAGTTAATGGCTATTTCATTAGATGCAAATGAACAATCAAGGTCTGCAAAAGTAGTTTCCGGTTCAGAAAACTCATACTTACAACCATCCTGCTTACCAGGGTTTGGACCGCCGGATAATAAACCCGGAACAGGATCGGTAACACCATCAGAAACTGATTGGCGGTGATGCGGATGCATGATTGACTTACTACCGACACCAGATAGAAATGAATAACCGGTTGCATTTCTTCCAAGCAAATAATCGAGATTAGTTAAAGCATAATCTATATACTTTTTATCTTTTGTAAGAAAATAAGCATTTATCAAAACAATGCCCTGGTTAGCTGCATCAGAGTTGCTTCCCCACTTAAAGTCTTTTGGTGTTTGCCCCATAACGGTTTGAAAAGCATTGGCAGGAACATTTGAAATATATTTATCTGCTAATTGTATTAATTGCTGCTTTATCAATTGAACATCTTTTTGTATGAAAGCAGGCAATTTATCTTTAAAACGTAATAATGTATAATCACCTAACATCTCTACATTACTCCATGATGGCAATAAAACGCTATCTTTTTTTTGCTTATTGAAAACATCAAAATAGCTCTTGTTTTTTGTAGTAGCAAATAACTCCGCCGCAGCCCATGCCCATTCATCGGTAAAGGTTTTATCACCATATGCTCCCGTAGTGACTTTAGGTTCAAACTTTTTGTTATTAGCATTTTGGTCATATTCTAATGCAGGATTTTTTTCAGCCCATTGCCAGGCCTTTACGGCAGCTTTTAAACAACTGTCTGACAGGCCGGGCAATTGTTTTGAGTACTTATGTAAAATACGGCTTGCCTGTGCAGCTACCGCAGCTAAATCTAAGGTGGCTGCAACTCCTTTTTGCACTACATACCGTGGCGCTGATGTTACCCCGGGCATTACCATACCGTCGAAGGTGGCATTGGTACATTTATTATAAACACCGCCATCATTAGGGTCCTGCATTGTCAGCATCCAGCGAAGGTTGTAAATGAGTTCATTCAGCAAATCGGGCACTCCATCATTGCTTTCAGGAATGTTTGTTTTTATGGTGTCAAAATATTTTGAGAAATCTTCATAAGCTGATAACATAGTTCCCATGGTTATGCCTGAATTGACAGTATACTTATTATAATCTCCCGCATCGTACCATCCACCGGGAGTTGAAATTTTTGTTCCCGAAGGGCGTTCTTTGCTTGCAGCAGAAGGATGAATAAAAACTGCCGTATCTGCATGACCGGCAGAACGATGCCACTTGCTTGCATACTTATCTTCAAGTGGCATTGAAACCCGCTGGTAATAGTAACCTTTAATGCCTGCCAAAGCAGCCTGGTGGTTAACATTGTTACCTATGTCAAAAACATAAGAATGGCCAACACCTGGAATGAGGACAAAAAAAGCTCCGCCGGTTTTAAATGAAGAAAAATCTGCAACCTTTGTTTTGGTTGATGAATTAGAAGATTGCTTTTCTTCACTCAACTTTCCGGTGAACAAAGTGTCTTTGATATTTGTAGAAGTAATGTAAAAAGTTTGTGCATCTGTACTTCCGGTAACAACTGCAACTTTTGGAGCGTTAGTATAGTAGCCGAGCTGATTAACTTTAATTCTGTCGGTCACATTTTGTGATAATGAAGTGAGGGCGAATAATAAAGAGAAAAAAAAAGTGGATAACTTTTTTGTGTTTTTAGACTGAAAAAGTACATTGACACGGAGGAACACAGAGGAAACTGTTTTATTTGACATAAAGTTTTTTTGCAGCATGAAGATATAGTTGTTGATGTTATATTTTAATCATTCTTAATCATTTTATATGCAATATCGTTTATTGAAAGGAACAAAAGTATCGGAAATCGGTTTAGGAACATGGCAGTTAGGAAGTGCCGACTGGGGAGTGGTAGATGATAAGGAAGCCTTCTCAATTTTAAAAGCATTTACAGCTAACGGTGGCAATTTTATTGATACTGCTGATGTTTATGGTATGGGCATTAGCGAAAAGGTGATTGGAAGATTTAAAAAAACAGTTAATGAACAATTGTTTGTCGCTACCAAACTAGGACGCAGAAGCGATAAAGGTTTTGGATGGCCGAAGAACTTTACTTATGATGGAATGAAACGTCAGGTAGAAAGTTCATTGGAAAATCTGGATGTACCCCAATTATTTCTGGAGCAATTGCATTGCATTCCAACAGAAGAGTTGCGCAAAGGAGATGTATTTGAACACTTGCGTAAACTGCAGGATCAAAAATATATTGCTCATTGGGGAGTAAGTGTCGAAACAAGTGAGGAAGCATTGATTTGTCTTGAACAGGAAGGACTTGCATCATTACAAATCATCTTTAATTTGTTTAGACAGCATGTAGCTGATGAAGTGTTTGCTAAAGCAAAAGCTAAAGATGTAGCCTTAATTGTTCGTGTACCACTTGCCAGTGGATTGCTTACAGGTAAGTTTAATGAAAATACAACGTTTGCAGAAAAAGATCACCGCAACTTCAATGTAAATGGTGATGCCTTTAATGCAGGTGAAACTTTTTCAGGAATTGAATTTTCAAAAGGCATAGAATTATCACGCGAAATAGCACCCTTGCTTCCTGATGATAAAATGGCTCAATGGGCCATACGCTGGGTACTGGATCATCCACAAGTAACAACTGTTATACCGGGAGCCTCTAAAGTATCGCAGGTAGAAAGTAATGTAGCAGCATCAGGTTTAAAGCCTTTGCCAGAAGAAACGCATCGTAAACTAAGGACATTGTATGATCAAAAGATAAAACCAATTATCCGGGGGCATTATTAAATGCTTTCAAATTACTGGTGTAGCTGCTATCAAAAACATAATTAGTGCCTTTTATGTGAGTACAGTAATGGCCTTATCCCCATATCTTACTGTAACTTTATTGCCTGATTTTGATAATATTTTCACCTTTTTAACTTACCTTCTTCCCAGTCTTATTCTCCTTGTACAAACCTCGTTCGTAAAACGACAGTGCAATTAAACCAGGTTTAATTGCACTGCAATAGTTTCCAAAAAAATCGTTTCTTTTTAATATTATATGTACCTGTTTATCAGATTTTCCAGGTATTCCTGTCGTCCGCTTCTTTTTTGTGGTTCGCCATTTTCTATCGCAAATGCTCTAAGGTCTTCCAGTGATAATTTCCCCTGTTCAAACTCTGCTCCTTTTCCACTGTCAAAAGAGGCATATCTTTCCGTACGTATTTTTTTATATTCAGAGGTGTTAAGAATTTCATCGGCAGTTAACAATGCTCTTGCAAATACATCCATTCCGCCGATGTGCCCATAAAATAGATCTTCAGGATCAGTAGAGTTCCTGCGAATTTTAGCATCGAAGTTTACTCCGCCGCCTTGTAAGCCACCTGCTTCCAATACTATTAGCATGGCTTCAGTTAATTCCTCAACACTGTTGGGAAACTGGTCAGTATCCCATCCGTTCTGGTAGTCGCCGCGGTTGGCATCCATAGAACCCAGCATACCTGCATCTGCAGCTACCTGCACTTCATGAGCAAAAGTGTGTCCCGCCAAAGTAGCATGGTTAACTTCAAGATTTATTTTAAAATCTTTATCTAAACCAAAGTGACGAAGAAACCCTACAACAGTTGCTGCATCGTAGTCGTACTGGTGCTTTGTGGGTTCCATCGGTTTAGGCTCAATTAGGAAAGTGCCTTTGAAGCCTTGTTTTCTTGCATAGTCTTTTGCAGAATGCAAGAACTTTGCAAGATGCTCCTGCTCACGTTTCATATTAGTGTTAAGCAGGGTCATATATCCTTCTCTGCCTCCCCAGAATACGTAGTTCTTACCGCCCAAAGCAATAGTAGCGTCGAGCGCAGCCTTTACCTGTGCACTGGCATGAGCCAGCACATGAAAATCAGGGTTAGTAGACGCTCCGTTCATATAACGGGGATGAGAAAAGACATTAGCTGTTCCCCATAATAATTTAATTCCTGTTTTCGCCTGTTTTTCTTTGGCGTATTCTACCATAGCCTGTAATCTTCTATCATTATCGGCTATATCATTGGTATAATCTACGACATCAACATCATGGAAACAGTAATATTCCATTCCCAGTTTTGTCATAAACTCAAAAGCAGCGTCCATCTTATCTTTTGCTCTGCCAATAGCATCTGATTTTTCGTTCCATGGAAAAATGTGAGTACCGGGTCCAAAAGGGTCTGAACCTTCATTGTTGAATGAATGCCAGTAAGCACATGAAAACTTTAAAAATTCTTTCATGGTCTTTCCACCAATCATTTTGGTTTCATCGTACCAGCGAAACGCCATGGGGTTATCGCTTTCCGGGCCTTCATATTTTATCTGATCAATTCCCTTAAAAAATTCTTTTTCACCAATTAAGACTGACATAGCTATCTGTTTTGTTTATGTTTGAGAATATTGTGTTTTAGATGTGAGCTACTAGCTGCGAGCTTTTAAAATTAGCTTTTAGCTATTGGTTGCAAGCTTCAAGCTTTCTACGAAATACTTAATGACTGATGACTTAATGACCCAATGACTTAAGGACTATTTCCTCCTAATCCTTTCAATCCTTCTAATCGTGGTTCTAAAATTTTCGTCCATTCGTGGTAAAGTGTGTTATATATTTCCTGGTTATTTGGCTCAATCAATTGCAAAGGCTTCATTTTACTGAATGCATCCTGCTCATTTGCAAAGGCTTTAGCGCCAATTCCTGCACCAATAGCTGCGCCAACACTTCCGTCGCTTGCATATAACTCCACCGGTACACCAGTGGCATTTACAAATGCTTCTGTAAACACCGGGCTATAAAACATATTGGCCTTTCCTGCACGGATAACGGTAGGATTCATTTCATTTTCCCGCATAATATCCAGACCATAACGAAAGGCAAAAGCAATGCCTTCCTGAGCAGCCCGAAAAATGTGTGAACGTGTATGAACGTTTAGATCAATGTCATGAAAATGAGCACCAACTATTTTATTATTTAACATTCTTTCTGCACCGTTTCCAAAAGGCAACACTTTTAATCCGTTGCTTCCTGCCGGTATTTTTGAAGCTTCCTTATCAATTTCAAAATAAGGCATACCAGGAGCCATATTGTCTCTTACCCAACGGTTCAAAATCCCTGTTCCGTTTATACATAACAAAATGCCTAATCGTTTTTCGTTATCTGCATGGTTTACATGCGCAAATGTATTTACGCGTGATTGTTTATCATAGGTAAGATGATCGCTTACCCCATATATCACACCCGAAGTGCCGGCAGTCGCAGCTACTTCACCTGGTTTCAGTACATTTAGAGATAAAGCATTATTAGGCTGATCGCCGGCCTTATAAGTGACCGGTATACCTTCTTTCAATCCTAACATTTGTGCTACAGATTTTTGCAGCCTGCCATGTTCAGCAAATACAGGATTGATTTGAGGAATAAAAGATGGATCGAATTCGAAATAATTAATTACATCTTCTGATAATCCGTCTTTTTGAAAGTCCCAGAAAACACCTTCGGAAAGTGCGGATGAACTGGTGGTAACTTCACCTGTAAGCTTCATAGCGATATAATCTCCCGGAAGCATTATTTTATCAATCGACTCATAAACCTGCGGTTCGTTTTCTTTTACCCATGCCAGTTTTGCTGCGGTAAAGTTGCCGGGTGAATTAAGCAGGTGAGACAAAGACTTTTGTTCACCAATAGCATGAAAGGCTTTTTCGCCAAATGGAACTGCACGGCTGTCACACCATATAATTGAATCTCTGAGAGGATTTTGTTTTTTATCAACGACAACAAGCCCATGCATTTGATAAGCTATACCAATAGCACCAACATCAGCGATGTTCATACTATTTAATGCGCCTGCACGCTTAATTGCTTCCTGCACATGGTTCCACCACATATCAGGAGATTGTTCTGCCCAGCCTGGTTGCACAGATTTTATTTCACTTTCAACATCAGGAAATTGTGCTGAACCTACACATTGTTGTGTTTGAGAATCAACAACAGAAACTTTAATGGAAGAAGTACCTACGTCTATACCAAGTAATAGCATTGTTATTTTTTTGTTTAAAAAAACAATTTTCCCGGCAAAGTGCAGATATGAAAGCAATAGGCTACTCACAAATGGCAAGCTTACTATACAGCAACTTTGAGGCTGCAAATTATTTTGAATTCCAACCAAATACTACTACTTTTTTATAGATTACATAAACTATTTTAATAAAAATCTTACATTTAACTTCATTTCCTCCTTAATATTATTTATGAAGCCAATAATTGAGCATCTTCCGCTTTCTGATGATACCTCTTTTGTTGCCCGTACACATCGCACACCAAATTTTGAGATGCCCTGGCACCAACATATCGAGTATGAAATTATCCTGTTTACAGAAGGTGCTGGTCTTAGCTTTATAGGAAACTATGTAGGTGAATTTGAGGCAGGTGATATTTTTTTTCTTGGAGCTAACCTTCCTCATACGTTTAAAAAAAGTGACAACCTTATTACAAGTGCAGTTGTTGTACATTTTCGTAGTGACTTTTGGGGGAAGGAATTTTTAAATCTGCCGGAGAGCAAAGAGGTACAACAACTATTAAATTTATCTGTACAAGGATTAAAGATCACAGGCAAAAGCAAGGAAATATTAAATCCGCTAATTACATTTCTTGAAAAAGAAAAAGGATTTAAGCGAATAATAACTCTATGTGAATGTCTTGATATCCTCGCTAAAAAGAAAGAGTACACGTCACTCTCAACACAGGAAGTAAAAGTGGTAAATAATAAAACCAGGGAGCGGATAGACAGGATATTTGACTATACAATGGAAAATTTTAAAGAGCCTATCCGGTTATCGGCGATAGCAGCCATAGCAGATATGAGCATTCCGGCTTTCTGCAATTACTTTAAAAAAAGCACTAAAAAAAAGTATATTGATTTTTTAAATGAAGTAAGGATCGGGTATGCGTGCAAGCAACTTACCGATAATACCCAAACAACGGTTGAAGGGGCGTGTTATGAAAGCGGATTTAATACATTAGCCAATTTTAATAAGCAATTTTTGAAGGCGAAGGGAATGACCCCTTCTACATACAGGAAGTTTTTTTTGTACAGAGAAAGTGCGGACGATGTGTAAATTCAGAACTGCTCATTCCTCGCAATTTTCATTTGTGTAGTTTACGTCATCTTCGTTCCTTCTTCTTAAAGGAGCTCTGTTTAAGACACATTTTTAAAGCCATAGAGGGGCCATCAAGATCGGTAGAAAAAAGAATGCCTCCGATTATGTCTTCGAATTTTTTGAGTTTAAGCTTAGAGGAGTTCCGAGATTAATAAAACAGGCAGAATTCTTTGATTTAGGCAATCTTTATGGAATTCATAACAGGAGTCGTTAAATAAGATACATTTAAATTTCAAACAACATACCTTTGCAAACTTTATTAATATTTGTGCTTAATTAAAGTGCATGCAAAGTAAATTTAAATATTTAAATAAGTCTATAGGCATGAGGGGAAATGATTAGGTTAAAAAAATATTTGTAGACGGTATTGATTTTGAAGGAATATGTAATTATCAAGGTTCTTCAATTATGCTAAACAATAAGTGCTCATGGCCAAAGGAACTTGATGCTTTAGTTGCGTCTCCTGAGCATCACTTTCTTTTATTTGAAAATGAATTTGTGCGTGTATTAGAAGTCTGTATTAAGCCTGGTGAAACCACCAGCATACACACTCACCAATGGCCTGCCACTGTTTATAACCTGAGTTGGTCGGATTTTATACGCTTTGATCTTAATGGAAATATCTTACTTGAATCAAGGAACTTAAAATCTCCACCTCCTTCTTATTTCCAGACAGAGCCAATACCTCCGCACACTTTAAAAAATATCGGTGAAAAAAAAATTCGTAATATCTGTGTTGAAATTAAGAAAAAATAAAGCCAATGCCATTGATAGTGGAAAGATGACAGTTGATATATGAGGAAAATGAAGTTTTTTTTTCAACAACCATTTAAACATAACGTATGAAACTTTCGAAGTTTATTTTTGATCTGCCTCTTAATTTGATTGCTCAAAATCCTGCCAAAAAAAGAGAAGACAGCCGGATGATGGTTGTGCATCGAAAGACAGGACAAATAGAGGACAGGCATTTTCGTGATATTCTTGATTATTTTGATGATAAGGATGTTTTTATTGTAAACAACACCAAGGTCTTTCCCGCGCGAATGTATGGTCGTAAAGAAAAAACCGGTGCTCTTGTTGAAGTTTTTTTGCTTAGGGAATTAAACCATACCAACCGCTTGTGGGATGTAGTAGTTGATCCGGCAAGAAAAATACGTGTAGGTAATAAACTTTTTTTTGGAGATGAAGAAGAATTAGTAGCTGAAGTTATTGATAATACTACCAGCCGTGGCCGTACCATTCGTTTCCTGTGGGATGGAAATGATGAGGATTTTAAAAAACAATTAGAAGCATTAGGTGAAACGCCCTTGCCAAAATACATTAAACGCAAGCCTGATGAAGAAGACCGTGAAAGGTATCAAACGGTGTATGCCAAACATGAAGGGGCAGTAGCTGCACCAACAGCAGGCTTTCACTTTAGCCAGGAATTAATTAAACGTTGCGAAATCAAAGGAATCCGGTTTGCTGAAATTACGCTTCATACAGGATTGGGTACCTTCAGAACTATAGAAGTAGAAGATTTGCATAAGCATAAGATGGATGCGGAGTATTTTGAAATAGATGAATTTGCATGTAAGATAGTGAACAAAGCAAAGGAAGAAAGTCGTCGTATATGCTCCATTGGTACCACTACTATGCGGGCTCTTGAGAGCAGTTATACTTCTCAAAAATTACTTAAACCAAGCCATGGGTGGACAAACAATTTTATTTATCCTCCGTATGAGTTCAATGTAGCTAATGCAATGGTTACTAACTTTCATTTACCTAAAAGCAGCTTACTTATTTTAACCTGCGCTTTTGCAGGGTATGATCTTATTATGGAAGCGTATAAGAAAGCTATAAAGGATAAATATAGTTTCTCAACTTATGGAGATGCGATGTTGGTGCTATAAGCGATACACACCTCCTCATTCACCCGTAGTTGCACTACATCTTTAAAAAGGTTAATTGAATAATTCAATTAACCTTTTTAATAAACTTTTTTCGCACCGCAACTCCAAATAGTTTTGCTTTTTGGAGTTTTATTATTTTAATTTCTAACGGGTGCTACTTTCAGAAAGTGCTTTTTTACTTAGCCTTATCACTTGGTTCCATTTGCTTATGAATCATTTCTGCTGTCATAGTATCAGGCATCACATGGCTCATACCAACCTGTACTTTATTTTTTAAGCCTGAAATAATTTCACTTTTTCCGCTCATTAAAGCCTGGTACCCATCTTTTGCAACTTTGGCCGGATCAGATAAACTTCCTTCCTGTACAAGTTTGGTATCTTCCATATCAGCTTTATTGAAAAAGTCTGTATCAGTTGGGCCCGGCAATAAAGCAGTAATAGTAACTCCTGTATCTTTTAGCTCATTTGCTAATGCTTCGGTATGAGAAACTATAAAGGCTTTTGTTGCATGATAGACTGATATATAAGGGCCGGGAAGTTTTCCACCTATAGAGGCGACCTGCAAAATCTTTCCTTCGTTGCGGCCAACCATTTCTTTTAAAAACTTTTTGGTTAGCACAAGGTAAGCTACAATGTTCAATCGCACCATTTCAAGCTCTCTTTGTATATCTGTTTCCACAAAAGCACCATGCTGGCCCTGCGCTGCGTCATTTACCAATACATCTACCTGTATACCTTTTGCTATAACTTCATCATACACTTCGAAGGGTGCGTGGATGTCTGACAAATCTTTAGCAATTGTAACGACCTCTATACCATAATTAGAGGATAGCTCGTTTGCCGTCCTTTGTAAATTATCTTCGCTTCTTGATACAATTACAAGGTTATAGCCATCTTTAGCAAATAACTTCGCCAATTCATACCCGATTCCACTTGTAGCACCTGTAATCAGTGCATATTTACCGTTTGATTTTGACATAAAATTTTTATGATTTAGTAAAAGAATATATAATAATTGGAAAGATTATGCCATACTGGTATTCATAGTTTTTTCCCGAAATCCCGGGGAAATTTCTGCTATCTGTGGGGAGGGGCTGATGCAGTGGCCATTCAAAGTGATGGCAAAATAGTGGCCGCCGGACATAACACGGATAATCATACAGTCACTCTGATAAGATATAATAAAGATAGCAGCCTTGACAGCAGTTTTTCAGATGATGGAATACAGGAGACTTCTATTTCTTATTACTATTTAGGAGTTGTATCTATAGCTATACAGAGTGATGGAAAAATTATAACAGGAGGCAGTGCTTCTGACACAACTGCTCTTGCAACTGCTCTTGGTCGCTACAATACTGATGGGAACGCAGATACAACCTTCAGTAAAGATGGAATACAGATGACAAACTTTTCTATTGCTTCTATAGCTATTCAAAAGATGGAAAAGTAGTGGCAGCAGGTGGAAGCAATAATAATTTTACCCTTTCCAGGTTTAATGTCAACGGAAGTTTAGATAATACTTTTTCAGCCGATGGAATGCAAACGACAGGCTTTGCTGAAAATGCTTTTGCATACTCGGTAGCCATTAAAAATGATGGCCAAATAGTCGCAGCAGGTGCCAGTGGAAATGTTTTCGCCCTTGCCCGCTATAACGTTGATGGCAGTATAGACAATACATTTGATGGAGACGGAAAGTTAACAGATTATGTGCGGCTTGGCTCGACCTTTTATACCGGTTCGGCTATTCAAAACAATGGTAAGTTAGTGACGGCAGGATATACCTGGAATGGAAGTAATTATGATTATGTGGTTTCCCGTTACAATACAAATGGAAGTCCTGACAGTACTTTTTCAGGCGATGGATCTGAGATAACTGACTTTGGTTCTGATGATAGAGCATACTCAGTAGCTATTCAAAGTGATGGCAAAATAGTAGCGGCAGGCTCTGCTGCCGGAAATTTTGCTTTAGTCCGCTACAATACGGATGGCAGCCTCGACAATACCTTTTCAAGTGATGGAAAGCAAACCACTGATTTTTCTTCTGACAACGATATTGTAAGGTCAATAGCAATCCAATCTGATGGTAAAATTGTCGCAGCAGGGGGAGCTCCTAATAGTTTGGCCATTGCCCGTTACAATACAGATGGAAGTTTAGACAACACCTTTGCAAACGATGGAACACAAACTTTAACTTCTCTCGGTGATGCACGGTCTGTAGCTATCCAGGCTGATGGAAAAATTGTGACGTTGGGAGGCACAGAGGTTTTTGAAATTGTCCGTCTTAATACTGATGGAAGTTTAGACAATACTTTTGGTAATAATGGAGTACAAACTACTAACTATTTTCCTGAGGCTAACTACGAAGAATATAATCTTAATTTTGGGCGCTCAGTAGCTATACAAAATGATGGCAAAATAGTAGCCGGAGGTTATTACGAATATGGTCGTAGAGAAACAGACTACGTTTTAGCTCTTGGCCGTTATAATCAAAATGGAAGTTTAGATAGTAGTTTCTCAGAAGATGGAATGCAAATACTTTCCCGTAACGATTATATTATCACCTCGATAGCTCTTCAAACCAATGGCAAAATAGTTGTTGCCGGGTATATCAGAAGAGACATGAATAATGATTTTGCACTTTTCCGTTATAATAATGATGGGAATATTGACAGCAGCTTTGGCACAAATGGAATACAAGTAACCCCGGTAAGCGATGCAAATGATGAAATACAAAGTATAGCTATAGCAGATAGTAAATTATATGCATTTGGCAATGCTCAGTATCCAGACAATATAGGAGTTATAGTTCGATTTTTACTTGATAATGAAGATAAAGCTCCCACTGTAACTCTTGTAATCCCTTCCAATATTGTAAAGTACACTGGTCCTGCAAGGATCAAATTGAATGCTGCAGTGGCTAATATAACCGGCAAAATAACTAAAGTCCAACTCTATAACGGCACGACTTTATTGCATACAGAAACTAAAGCTCCCTATGGTTTCTTATGGAATAATGTCCGGGAGGGTAATTACACCCTAACCGCTAAAGCTTTCGATAACAGTGGCAATGTAACTACATCTAACAGCATTAAAGTTTCAGTAGTTGACGAAAATGTACCACCTGTTGTAAATATTGTAAGTCCTGTTGATGATACAACTTATACAAGCCCTGCTACCATTCGTCTAATTGCAGATGCAGAAGATGGAAATGATAAAATAAGTAAAGTAGAGTTTTATAATGGAACTACATTATTAAGAACAGAGTATTACTACCCTTATACTTATATATGGACTAATGTAAAACCAGGTACTTACACCATTACGGCTAAAGCTTATGATGACAAAGGTCTTTCAGCCACATCTGCTCCTGTTACTGTAACAGTGACAAATGCGGCGATGGTAAGCAGGCCATCTTTTTCAAATGACAAAACTGATTTGAATAATGCTTTAAGTCTGAAATTAAGTCCTGTTCCTGCAAGAAGTACTTTACAGATTTCTACTAAGGGACTTCAGCTTAATAAGCCATTAACAATATCAGTAATATCTGCTTCAGGAGTTGTAATAAAAACTATTCAGTCAAACAATCAAAATAAAGTTGTACAACTCGATGTTTCATCAATGATTAGCGGAGTGTACAGCTTAAAGATTATATCAGGAGATAAAATTTTGTACAAGCAGTTTGTGAAATTGTAAGTATGAAAATAAAGGCATCGAAGTAATTATTCTTTAACTCAAACGCAAAAATCCCCGGCATTATGCTTCGGGCTTTTTGCATATATTCAATTATAAGTATATTAAAATTATAGATTATTGTGCATATTTGCTCCAATAAAATTATTGTTATAGAAGGGACGGCGTAACGACAGGAGATAGAAAAACTTTCAATTGACATAATAGTTCCTTTCTCTGTTACAACTTATAAAAGTTTTAATAGCAAGTGTTAACTCTGTTGGGGTTGGTGTTATTTAAAATTTTAAAGCTTCAATACATCATCAAGCCTTAATTTTACATAATGCCTTATTTTAATTTAAACGATACTACAAACTTACTTTCGAAAGTAACCCTACCCCGCGCTTGGAATGCAATAAAGGTCTGGAGCAGTTATCGTTTGAGCAGAATCATTGGTAAACCTGTACAGTGGGGTTATCCTATTTCAGTTTCTATTGAGCCCACTACTTCCTGCAATCTTCGGTGTCCTGAATGTCCGAGTGGTTTACGCGCCTTCACACGTCCTACAGGGATGCTGAAAAAAGATTTTTTCCGGCGCACAATCGATGATATTTATAAAGAGCTTACTTATCTTATATTTTATTTTCAGGGAGAGCCTTATCTGAATCCCGATTTTCTCGAGATGGTAAAGTATGCTTCTGATAAAGGCATTTACACTGCAACCAGCACCAATGCTCATTACCTTACTGATGCTAATGCAAAAAAAACCGTGGAAAGTGGTCTTGACCGCCTTATCATTTCTATTGACGGAACTACACAGGATGTATATAAACAATACCGTGTAGGCGGCAACCTCGAGAAAGTGATTCAAGGTGCAAAAAACATAGTAAAGTGGAAAAAAGAACTAAAAAGCAAAACTCCATTTGTATTTTTCCAATTTCTTGTAGTTAAGCACAATGAACACCAGATAGAAGAGATAAAACAAATTGCCAAAGAAATCGGTGTTGACCAGGTAAGGTTTAAAACGGCGCAGGTGTACGATTATGAAAATGATCCTAACCAATTAATTCCTACTATTGATAAATATAGCCGTTACCGCAAAGGGAAAGATGGAAAAATGAAAAGTAAAAGTGGCTTGGGCAATCATTGCTGGAAGCTGTGGCAGGGTAATGTAATATCGTGGGACGGGCTGGTAGTTCCCTGTTGTTTTGATAAAGATGCAGCACATCGTTTAGGAAATCTGCAGGTACAAACTTTTAAAGAAGTTTGGAATAACGAAAACTATAAACAGTTTCGTAAAGAAATAATGACCAGCCGTAAAAACATTGACATTTGTGCCAACTGCAGTGAAGGATTGAAAGTATGGGAAGATTAAATTTTATTAACTTATTTAATTTTAAGCATTAATGCTACTTAGTAACTTTCTAAAAAGATGCGGAATGCTTCAAATGAAACACTCCGCAAGTTGCTGCCATGAAAAAATGTGGTACAAGTGAGTGACACAACCGGAGATGCAATGAAAACCAAAGTCGGTACCATAAAAAGATCTTTAAATAAATAAACTTATCAAAGTAGAATTAAGTTGCCAAACTAATTTCCCTGTTTTTCAAACCAGTAACATGCCTCTTGAAAAAGAAATTCCAAAAAATTATTTTCGCAATTCAAGTCATAAAACGCTTGTCAATATATTGTATACTGCTAACTGGATTTTGGAAAGGCTAAAACAGTTTCTCGAAACTGAAGACATCACTCATCAGCAATACAATATTCTTCGTATTCTAAATAATAGCGACACACCACTGTCTACATTGCAAATAAGAGAGCGTATGCTTGATAAAATGAGCGATACCAGCCGCATAGTTGAGCGCCTTTTGAAAAAAAACCTGGTAAACAAACAAATTTGCAGGTATGATAAACGTTTAGTTGACGTTACAATCAGTGAAAAAGGACTTGAGCTTCTGAATCGGCTCGAAAAGAATACTCTTGAACTTGACTCCATCATTTCAAACCTCAATTCCGGAGATATTGATACTGTTAACCAATTGCTCGATAAAATAAGAGAAAAAGAATAGTAAGGCTTTATTTCAGTTTCATTTACCAATAGTTCTATGAGGATTTCAATTATTCTTATTATTTGCATCATAAATTCATTCGGCATTTCTGCACAAAAACCTCCGCAATACGAATTCAGAGCTGCATGGATCGTCACAGTTGCAAATATTGACTGGCCCAGCAAAAAAGGTTTGCCTGCGGGGCAGCAGAAAGAAGAATTTATTCGTTTGCTCGATATGCACAAAAAGAATGGAATGAATGCAGTAATAATGCAAATCAGGCCTGTTGCTGATGCTTTTTATCCGTCACGTTTTGAACCTTGGAGCGAATATCTGACAGGAATACAGGGATTGCCACCTGATCCATACTACGATCCTCTTCAGTTTATGATAGAAGAAACGCACAAGCGTGGAATGGAATTTCATGCCTGGATAAATCCATATCGTGCAGTCTTTAATGTTAACCGTTCTTCTGTTGCCGCCAACCATATCACAATGTTATTTCCCCAATGGTTTGTAACGTATGGAAATACAAAGTTTTTTGACCCGGGTATACCCGAAGTACGTGAACATGTAAACCGTGTGGTGAGAGACCTGGTAGAAAGGTATGACCTTGATGCCATACACTTCGATGATTATTTTTACCCATATCATATCTCTGGCAAAGAGTTTCCTGATGATGTCAGTTATGTTAAATATGGTAATGGAATAGACAAAGGAGACTGGCGCCGGAGTAATGTAGACACTATTATAAAAATGGTTGGTGAAACCATTAAAAGCGTAAATAAACGCGTCAAATTTGGCGTGAGTCCTTTTGGTATATGGAGAAACAGCAGCAAAGACCAGCGAGGGAGTGCCTCCAGAGCAGGTATCACTAATTACGATGATTTGTATGCCGATATTTTGTTGTGGCTCGAAAAAGGTTGGATAGATTATATTGCTCCGCAATTGTACTGGGAAACAACTAATAAATTTGTGGGCTTCAATATGCTGCTTGATTGGTGGGCAAATAATACCTATGGAAAGCACCTGTATATTGGTCATGGCATTTACAGAGCCCTGGAATACAAAAGCGGTTCGTGGAAAAATCCTAATGAGATACCGAGCCAGATAAAAGCAGTAAGGGCGAATACCAATGTGCAGGGAAGCATTTATTATAGCAGCGCAAGTTTAGCCAAAAACCCCAACGGCTGGTGCGACAGCCTTCAAAATTATTATAAATATCCTGCACTTATCCCACCCATGAAATGGATTGACAGCATTCCGCCTATTAATCCACTGGTGGAGAATCTTAACGAAGACCAAATCAGGCTATATTATCGTGGGGCCGAACCAATCAAAGGATTTGCAATATATACTGTTTCTCCCGGAGAAATTGAGAATATAAATGATGCTACACTTGCAGAAATAATTGTTGCCGATAAAACCATAGATGTAAATTTTTCATCAATTTCATCGATTAGTGGAGATAAAATTTATGCTGCTTCAATAGATAGGAACAATAATGTCAGTGAGTGGATACAATTGAGATAGAGGAAGATGTTTTACTCTTGAAACCCTTTTTTTATATAATTTCACTGTAGTGACAGCATTGAAAGATAAATGATGTAGTCGAAAATTGTGATTATGAAATTGCCTTTCCTTTTTTTTCTCTTAATTTCCTCAGATTGTATTTCTCAAACAGCCCTATTAGATTATACTTTAATAGACAGCACAGTTAAAGAGGTTCCACCAGGTTCCCCTGATACACTCTCTCAAAATCTCACAGAAGGGTATATAACAGATATTGAAAAAGTCAGATCCATTTTTAAATGGATTACAGAAAATATTGCTTATGATACAAAGGGATACTATAATTTAAATAGCATATATGAAGGACTATTTCAAGCAATTGGTTCTTTAGACAGTGCAACCATTTATAGTAATTATAACGATAACATAGTAAGGAAAGTTTTAAGGGAGAAGGTGGCAATTTGTGATGGTTATAGCAGACTTTTTAAAACACTCTGTGATTATGCTAATATCAGATCAGAAATAATTACAGGGTATATTCGTTGGTATTCAGACTCAATAGGTGAACAAACAAAAAGAATACATGCCTGGAATGCTGTTAAAATAAACAACAAATGGTACTTGTTGGACGCTACATGGGCAAGTGGTTATTCGAATGCTGATGTAACTAATTTTAAGAAGGAATATGATGACTATTATTTTTTGACACCGCCCGATAACCTTATTAATGATCATTTTCCATTAGACAGTAAATGGGCATTAACTTCGCGTTCCCTTACAATTGATGAATTCTATAATCAACCCTATTTATTCCCCGCTTTCAGAAAATACAAAATCAAATCTTACAAACCGTCGGCAGGCTTAATAGTTACGAAGGTAGGAAGTAAGATTTCGTTTGAACTTGAAACCGATGAACGTGAAAAAGATATAGATGTTGTAACATCACTTATAGCACATCCTGCTGAAGATGATCTTGATAGTAATCCAAATATTAACATAAGTAACTTATTTAAACCAAAATATACTGTTACAGGAAATAAAGTAGCTTACATATATTACATTAAATCAACTGAAACAAAAGAGTTAAATGTGATTTATAAAGGTGAACTGGCAATGAGATATAGAGTAAGACTTGAAAATTGATTTATCTAAAAGTTAATTGGTCTTCTTATAAAGTCGTAAGTAAATTAATTATCAACCTGCTTTATTTAGTAAATGTTAACCAGCTATAAAGTGGAATCTTTGTGAGACGATTGTTTGTTATAAAAAAGGTGATATTACAAGAAGTAGAAAGTTTGTACTATTTCTACATTATTTTTTCGCATTTCTCCTTATTTAAAACTTTTACCTTTGACCTTCAATTACAAAACCTTTTCAATTTTTATCATATGCCAGGCTTTGAATTATGGGGGGAAGAAGAGCGGAAAGAAGTAAATGACGTCCTGGAAACAGGAATTTTAATGCGTTACGGATTTGACGGTCCGAGAAAAGGAATTTGGAAAGCTAAAGAACTCGAGCAGGAAATATGCAATACATTTGGCAGCAATTATGCCCAGCTTACCAGCAGCGGTACTGCTGCGTTAACGACAGCAATGGCTGCATTAGGTATCGGTCATGGCGATGAAGTTATTATGCCGACCTTCACCTTTGTAGCAAGTTTTGAGGCTGTGCTTAGTGTAGGCGCTATCCCGGTTTTGGCAGATGTAGATGAAACATTAACCCTTAATCCCCAAGCGGTTAAAGAAGCAATTACACCAAATACAAAATGTATTATGCCTGTACACATGTGCGGCAGTATGGCAAACCTAGATGCACTAAAAAACATTTGCGAGCAGCACGACCTTTTATTACTCGAAGATGCCTGTCAAAGTATTGGCGCCAGTTATAAAGGTAAAATGGTTGGGACAATCGGCGATGCAGGAACTTTCAGTTTTGACTTTGTAAAAACAATTACCTGTGGCGAGGGCGGTGTAGTAATGACCAATAAAAAAGATGTATATATAAAATGTGATGGTTACACAGATCATGGCCACGATCACAAAGGAGGAGCAGACCGGGGCGCAGATCTTCATCCTTTTATTGGTTATAACTATAGAATCAGTGAACTGCATGCGGCAGTTGGCCTGGCACAAATAAGAAAAGTGCAACAGTTTTTAGCCATTCAAAAGAAAAATCATACACAGCTTAAGCAGATCCTTTCTCAGGTACCAGAAATTTCTTTTCGTTCAATTCCGGATCCTTATGGGGATAGCTGCACATTTTTAAGCTGGTTTTTACCATCAGAAGAAATTGCACAGGCATTTGTAGAAGAGATGAAATTACAGGGAACTTTAGCAGGAAATTTTTATTGGTACAAAAATAACTGGCATTATATAAGTAAATGGGATCATTTAAAAAATTCCGATTTTTTAAATGGCCAAAGCCATGCTCTCACAGAAAGACTAAGATCATATGCCACCCAAAAATTTCCTGCCAGTGATGCTATTATGAGCCGCTGTATTTCCACTGCTATAAACCTTACCTGGACAGAAGAGCAGATAAAAGAAAAAGGAGAAAAAATAGTAGCGGCAATTCGTAAGGTATTAGTTGCTCAAGGAGCCTTGGTATAAAAATTTTTTCTTTTAAATATAGTAAGTGTGATTGAGCTATTCCACTTACGCCTTAGCGAGTCACTTTACCTTTGCCTTCCATTTGATCGGTATAAGCAACACTTCCCAACCTGAATTTAATAGGGAATTTCACCACTTTTTCCATCTGCAATTCTTTCTGACAAAAAAAGCCTAAAGAGTTAAAATAAAACGTTGATGGTACAGGTTTAATGGTAGAGTTGAAAAAGTAGTTAACATCTGATCTGCTCCCGGAAGGTATAACAGGATTTCCACCTTTTTTGGAGGTATCATAAATAATTTGCTTTTTAGCAGAAGACAAAGCAGTAAAAAGATACTGACTTTTTGCAGGAATATATACGAATAAATTTATAAAGAAACAAATGCTCCAACCCCTCATGTTGCTTATATTTATGTGTAAATTTACCTCAATTTGTTGAAACCTTTTTATTTAGGGCTCAACAACAGATTTTGGCAAAATTAAAACATCTTATTTGCGAGTTTTGCGAGTCTATCAGAGGTAAAAAATGTCATTAAGTCAATCATTACAACAAAAGCTATTACAGAAGTTATCGCCCCAGCAGATTCAGTTGATGAAGCTGCTGCAGGTTCCTACTGCTAATTTGGAAGAGCGCGTAAAAGAAGAACTGGAGGAGAACCCTGCGCTTGAGGTGGGAGAAGATGGTCATGACGATTTTGAAGATGGGGACGATTTTAAAAGTGACTCAGAAGAAGATTATGACGCAGAAGTTAGTGCCGATGAATACGATAATATTGATCTTAGCGACTATGTTTACGAGGGAGATGACGAAGTAGGTGACTATAAACTGCGCGATGAGAATTATCCTGAAATGGACGAAGGTAAAGTCATACCTATAAGGGTTGAAACTTCTTTTCATGAAATGCTGCTAAACCAGTTAGGCATGATGGAACTGGACGAACGAACCCAAAAAATTTCAGAGCAAATAGTTGGAAGTATTGATGATGACGGTTACCTGCGAAGAGAGATATCATCTATATCTGATGATTTGGCTTTCAGGCAAAATATTATTTCCTCAGAAATTGAAATAGAAGGCTTAATTAAAAAAATACAGCAATTTGATCCTCCGGGCATTTGTGCACGTAATCTAAAGGAATGTTTAATACTGCAGCTAAGGCGTAAACTAAAAGAAGGAAAAGAAGTAGAAATAGCAATGCAGGTTTTAGAAAAGTACTTTGACGAATTTACCAAAAAGCATTACGAAAAAATACAGCGTGGCTTGGGTCTTACAGATGAACAGTTAAAAGCCGTGATTAACCAGATCATTAAGCTTAATCCCAAACCCGGCGGGAATATAGGTGAAGTAAATAAAGCCGAAAGTTATGTAGTTCCTGACTTTTTCATTTTTAATAATAATGGTGTTCTTGAGCTTACGCTAAACAGCAAAAATGCCCCGGATCTCCGTATCAGTGAAGGTTACCGGGATATGCTGAAAGATTATGAGAAAGGAACAAAAAAAGACAAACGTCAGAAGGAAGCGGTTCTGTTTATTAAGCAAAAGATAGACTCAGCCAAGTGGTTCATAGATATGATTAAGCAGCGCCAGCAGACCTTAATAGGTACCATGTCGAGCATAATGAATTATCAGAAAGAATTTTTTCTTACCGGTGATGAAACGACTTTAAAACCAATGATCCTGAAAGACATTGCTGAAATGACAGGACTCGACATAAGTACGGTAAGCCGGGTAGCCAACAGTAAATTTGTACAAACTGAGTTTGGCACATACCGCCTCAAATTCTTTTTTAGCGAATCGCTAAGCACCGATAGCGGCGAAGAAGTAAGTACCCGTGAAGTGAAAAAAATACTAAGCAATCTTATAGAAGCAGAAGATAAACGCAAGCCTTTGAGTGACGAACAACTCACTGATATGCTGCAGGAAAAAGGTTACAATATCGCCCGCCGTACAGTTGCAAAATACCGTGAACAATTAACCCTTCCTGTTGCCCGGTTGAGAAAGCAACTTTAAAACATGAAATGGCAAACAATTTTGATTCGATAGAAAAGCAAGTAGGCTACCCACTTCCCCAGCCGCAGATATTAAAATTGCTAAGCCGATTTTTTTCTTATCTTTTTCATCCGCTGTTTATTCCTCTTTATGTTGCAGCCTACCTTATTTACCTGCATCCTTATTCTTTTTCTGTGTTCGACCCAAGTCAAAAATTTATAAGGCTGCTTTCAGTTTTTTTAATAACAGCTTTTTTCCCGGCTTTCACAGTTTTTTTACTATGGCGTCTTCAATTTTCACAATCTATTTTTTTAAAAACCCGGAAAGAAAGAATTATTCCTTATGTAGCCTCTATTATTTATTTTTTTTGGGCTTTTTATGTTGCCCGCAATCTTGAGGGTACGCCTGCAGTTATGGTCTCCTTTTTTTTAGGAACATTTCTTTGTGCCAGCGCTGCACTTATGGCTAATAATTATTTAAAAATAAGTATGCATGCTTTAGCTGTAGGCGGCGCTGCCACTTATATGATTTTGCTTGGTATAATATCAGGCCAACCTATGGGCTTGCCTATTGCAATTGCCACACTTGTAACGGGTATAGTTTGTACTTCGAGGTTGATTGTTTCAGATCACCATCCCATGGAAATTTATTGGGGGTTGACTCTTGGCGCCTTAAGTCAATTAGTGGCCTGTTATTTTATATTGTAAAGTTTTATTTTTACCTGCGCAGGAATATAAATTTAACATTCTTGCGTCGCACTCTTGTACAGAAAATCTTTATTGAGCTTTTACCATTATTTTTATCTATTAAAAGGAAATATTTTTAAACAATATCAACAACTTTATAAAATTGCATCCAATACAAAAAATGTATTTTTATGAAAAGAACATTTTCAACCAATGTAAATAGCAATGCAGTAAACTCATGTTTGCTTATATTACGGGTGGCAGTAGGTTTGTTTATGCTTACACATGGTATTTCCAAATTGCAAATGCTGATGTCGGGAGATATTAAGTTTGCTGATCCGTTTGGTATCGGAGCTACTCCTTCACTTGTACTCTCTGTTTTTGCTGAGTTCGTCTGTTCTGTTTTATTAATTCTTGGCTTGGCTACAAGACTCGCAAGTATTCCCCTGATAATAAATATGCTGGTTGCAGTATTATATGCCCATTCTGCAGATCCGTTCGGAAAAAAAGAATTGCCTCTTATGTACCTACTTGTTTTTTTGACCCTTCTTATTTTAGGTGCCGGTAGATATTCAATTGATCATTTAATGGGCGGAAAGAGTAAAAAAAGGTAAGTACTTTGTAATAAATTATTTTTAAGCTAACAATTTTCGTATTGCTTCATGATAAGTTTCAAATGCAAAAGCTTCAATTGCTTCCTGCATTGCTTCAGCTATTTGCATGGTACATAAGTTACCAATACTTCCTTCATGGGTATGATTAACGGAAGTTGCGTATTCAAATTTGCCTTCTTCAATAGCTAATCCCACTTTTTTATAAGCATCTCTAAACGGAACCCCTTGCAGCACAAGCTTGTTCACTTCTTCCACGCTGAATAAATATTTGTATTGTTCATTTTTCAGCAAGTCCTGCTTTACTTTTATGTTACTAATCATCAGGTGCATCATATCTATGCAACTATTAATGGTTACAAAAGCAGGAAACAAATATTCTTTCAATAACTGAAAATCGCGGTGATAGCCGGAAGGAAGATTAGTTGTGAGTAAAGTAACATCGTTAGGCAAAGCCTGTAACTGGTTGCATTTTGCCCTTATCAGTTCAAATACATCAGGATTTTTTTTATGCGGCATAATTGAAGAGCCGGTAGTCAGTTCATCAGGAAAGGATATAAAGCTAAAGTTTTGGTTCATATACAAGCAACAATCCATACTAAGTTTATTAAGTGTTGCTGCAACGTTGCTCAAAGTTTGTGCAACAATACGTTCGCTTTTGCCACGACTCATTTGCGCATAAACAACATTAAAATTTAAATTTTCAAAGCCAAGTAATCCAGTTGTATATCTTCTGTTTAAAGGAAACGAAGAACCATAGCCGGCAGCAGAACCAAGGGGATTTTTGTTAATGACTTTATAGGCAGATTGTAAAGTAATAACATCATCTACAAGGCTTTCAGCATAAGCACCGAACCACAAGCCAAAAGATGATGGCATTGCCAATTGTAAATGAGTATAACCAGGCAAAAAAAGTTCCTTGTAATCTTCACTTTTTTGCTGAAGCAATTGAAAAAGGTTGTGTATGTTTTGAACAAGTTGGTCTATTGCACTTCTGAAAAACAGCTTTAAATCAACAAGTACCTGGTCGTTTCGGCTGCGGCCGCTATGTATTTTTTTCCCAACTTCGCCTAACCTTTGTGTAAGTAATAATTCAACCTGTGAATGAATGTCTTCTACACCTTCTTCAAGGGAAAATTTTCCTGTTTCAATTTCTATATAAATATTTTTTAGTTCGGCAGATAAAATCATCCATTCATCTGTTGAAAGTAGGCCGATACTTTCAAGCATTTTAATATGTGCTAAAGAGCCCTGCACATCAAAAGATGCAAGGTGCATATCCATTTCACGGTCATTTCCAACAGTAAAAGTTTCTACTGCTTCGGATACCTTTATATTTTTTTGCCAGAGTTTCATGAGTTTGTTGTCAGTTGCCCGTTACCGTTACCGGATACCAGCTGCCAGTCGGTACAGACTGTGGGTATTTAATTTTCAAGTTTAGGGAAATCATTAAGGTTATTTTCAACCCATTGAATGAATTATTAATGCGTTTACTTAAGGTGTCATATTCTGTCTTCAGTTCATTATACAACATTTCATTCTTTAAAGATTCAGTCTCAAACAAAAAATCCAAATGAAGAATTGTTTCATCACATTCTGATTGAGAATAAACCAAATATTTTATGAAATCCTGTTTATATCTTCCTCTGCCGTAACCTTCTACAATTAAAGAAGCTACAGCCTTGGCAGACCGTCTTATCTGGCTTCCTTCTTTATACATTTCAAACCTAGGAAGTATCATTGACATTTTGTGTATCTCAATTCCCAACCTTTTTGCCTCTTTAAAAACTTCCGAATCCCGATAACTTTTCATATCAAATAATTGTTTTAGTCGTGCAAGATTAACAAAGCAACAAATGATATCTGGAACCGGTAACAGGCATCTGGTAACCGCTTTACAACACCTCTTCCAACATCTTTACATATCCTTCAATGCCTTCTCTTATTTCGCTTAAATAAATAAATTCATCTGCTGTATGACTTCTTGCACTATCACCTGGACCGCATTTTAATGCAGGAAAAGGCATTAATGCTTTATCACTGCTGGTAGGCGAACCATAACACTTTTTTCCAAGATTAATTCCTGCCCTGACTATAGGATGATTTACATCAATACCTGTAGAACGTAATCGCATACTTCTTGGTATTACTTCACATTCAGCATTTTGCCTGATAGTATCAAATATTTCTTCGTGGGTATACAATTCAGTTATTCTCACATCAGCTACAAAATTGCAAAATGAGGGAATAATATTATGAGCCTTATTTTCGGTATTGATGACCGTAACATTCATTTTTACTGGTCCGAGCCATTCGCTCACTCTTTGAAAATGATAAGTGCGAAACCATTCAATATCTTTCAAGGCTTTATAAATGGCATTTTCTCCTTCTTCTCTTGCTGCATGTCCGGCTTTGCCATGTGCTGCACAATCCAAAACCATTAATCCTTTTTCGGCTATAGCCAAATCCATTTTAGTAGGTTCTCCAACAATGGCACAATCAGGCTCTTTGCCATTTAAGGCACTTTGAAATGACTTATTCCCAAGCAAAAGCTCTATACCGTTATACCCGCTTATTTCTTCTTCTGCCGTTGCCGCTATAATAAGATTGTATTTTAAGTCTTTTCTCTTATAGAAAAAAACGAAAGTTGCAATGAGGCTCACCAGGCTTCCGCCGGCATCATTACTTCCCAGGCCATATAGCTTTCCATCTTCAATAACAGGGGTAAATGGATCTCTTGTGTATTGAAGGCTAGGTCTTACCGTATCATGATGAGAATTAAGAAGAATAGAAGGTTTCGTTGTATCAAAGTATCTGTTAACAGCCCAAACATTATAAAGAAGTTTTTCTGTCTCAATGCCATGTTTTGAAAAGAAATTTTCTATAGCATCGGCAGTACCATCCTCGTATTTCGAATAAGATGCAATTGATATTAGCTGTTGCAGCAACTCAAGTGCTTCACTGTATAATGGTTCGATTGACATTATTGTATAAAAAGTGTTCCGCTTGTTTTTTCACCTGTATTTTGCAAAAGGTCTTTTGCGTCGCCCACCAGCACCTCTTTTACGCCGGCATCTATTGCTGCAAAAGCATTATCAATTTTAGGAAGAATGCCTGCAAATAATTTCTGATCGGTTAATAGTTGTTGATAAAAGGGTTTATTAATTAAATTAATCACTGTGTTATCGTCATCGACATTCTCCAAAATACCTTTCTTTTCAAAGCAATATATCAATCTAACCTCATAGTATACAGATAAAGCAACAGCCAGCGAAGAAGCAACGGTGTCTGCATTTGTATTTAGGATGTGTCCCTGCCCATCATGCGTAAGAGGGGCAAATACAGGAACAAATCCTCCCTCGAGCAACAACTTTAAACTTTCAACTTTCAACTTTCCACTTTCCACGTCTCCCACCCAACCGAAATCAACATCTTTAACAGGTCGCTTTGTTGCTGGAATAATATTTCCATCGGCACCTGTCAAACCCATTGCGTTGCATCCAATTGATTGAAGCAGGGCTACTATTTTCTTATTAACCAATCCCCCGTATACCATTGTTACAAGGTCTATGGTTGCATCATCTGTTATTCTTCTTCCCTCTATATACTTCGATTGAATACCTAATTGTTCCCCAATTTTCGTAGCAATTTTTCCGCCCCCATGAATTAAAATTTTTTTCCCACCAATTGCAGCAAAGTCTTTTAAAAACAATTGTAATGTCTTTTCATCATCAATTACATTACCGCCAATTTTTATAACAAATAACTTTTCCATGTACTCTTTTATATCCCCGTCAAAAATTTTTAGTTACAAGTTAATCCTGCTACTGAAGGCGAATAAAAGCTTTCTGTTTATTTCTTCAAAAAATACCTAAAAAACAAAAGTAATGAAAGGAGTGGATAAAGCATGTCTCATCACGGGTTGATGTTGAGGCTGCAAACTTTGATATTTATACTTTAAAACCTTTTTATAATATTTATGATCAGCGTAAGCAGCAGGCTCAATAAAATCATGGTAGTGACAGGAAAATAAAATTTAAAATTTTGTTTTTCAATTCTTATATCTCCCGGTAATCGTCCAATCCAGTTGAGTTTGTTATGAAAGAAGTAAAATATTATACCAATGACAATTATAAAAATGCCGGTAAAAATCAGATATTTTCCTGCCTGTGAACTCATTTCTAAAATTAATAAGAATAAAAAAGAAAGCAAATAAAAAGAGAGCAATTTAATGCATTAAAATAGAAAATATAATTAGATTTATCAATAGAAGTTACTTACATTTCTGATAAAATCATTTGCAAACTTTAAAGAAGAAACATTTAGCATAAAACTTAAACAAATGTTTTCACGGTTATTGTACTTCTAATTGCGAAAGCCGGGTTAATGTTTTCATAATCCTAATGAAAATTTTATATACTGAATAAAGAAAAGAACTTTACCTCTTTAATCAGTTGTTATAACGCCTGTTTTTATGCTTTTATCTTCTTTTTTGGCGCTTGTCGTTAATACCTAAAGATGCCACTGTAAAGTTCTGAAAGAATTTATATCGCAAGGTAGAAGGGAACTAAACTAAAGAATAATGCAAAGAAAAATAGCTTACCTGGTAAACCCGGTATCTGGTACAGGTAAAAAAGAGCTCCTGGAAAAATTAATACAAAAAAAAACCTTTGAACAATCAATTGATTTTGAAATACGTGAAACAAATCTGTATGGAGATTACGACTATTTAAAAGATAAAATTGAAAGTGAAGCAATAACAGATGTAGTGATAGCCGGTGGTGATGGTTCTGTGAGCCGCGTAGTCTCAGCATTGCAGGAAACGGGGGTAAATTTTGGCATTATACCAATCGGAAGCGGAAATGGTCTTGCTTTTTGTGCAGGCATTCCAAAAAATCCTGTAAAGGCATTAGACATTATTTTTAAAGCAAATTACGGTTATGTAGACGCCTTTACCATAAATAACAAATTTAGCTGTATGATAAGCGGGCTTGGTTTTGACGCCCAGGTTGCTCATGATTTTGCAAATAAAGCATCGAGGGGATTATTAACCTACACACAGCAAAGCTTGTATCAATACTTCAAAGCACACCCTTACCAGTTCCAGGTTGTGCTTGATAACTTTTCGTTTTACAGTGATGCTTTTTTTATAAGCGTCGCAAACAGCAACCAGTTTGGAAATCATTTTACCATTGCGCCAAAAGCCTCTCTCGATGATGGCTTACTTGATATCGTTATTGTACAAAAAATGAATAAGGCAAAACTGCCTTTTGCTATTTTAAAACAAATAAGAGGAAATAATGACCTGCAGCAACTTGTAGATGATATGGCCGGAAAAAATATTCTTTACTTTCAGACGCCATCTCTAACCATACGTAACCTTAAACATGCACCCTTTCATATCGATGGCGAGCCGGCAGAAACAGAGGAAGAATATAAAATTCAACTGATAAGAAGATGTTTTAAATTATACCAGCCTGAGACAAATTAATAATCTTCTATCCAGCTACTGAAAATTATTAAAAAAAAATTAAGCATCAAGTTCGGTAAAAGTTTTTATAAAATGCTTTTGGAAAAAGCTGAATAATGTTTCTATAAGTTGAAGTGAGTGACACAACGGTTGCTGAAGAGAGTTATTTGGCTGGTACCAAAAGTAGTCAGTTTGTTTTCACCTATCGATTTTTAACCTACTACCCTATTCATCTTTGAACTGTCGCCTGCTTTTTAGCTGCAATATATATAACAGCTACCAGACTTAGCAGCAGCAACATTCCGGTTAATTGATGTATTTCTGCCAGCCATTCAAATGTACCAAACTTGCCTGCTACTATTTTATTACTGCTCAGCACTGTAAATATTCCTAAACAGACCTGGGTTATTACAAGAAAAAAAGTCAGGTTTTTAGCTTTATTAAAAGTTGGGGATGCAGAAACACCCTTTGCATTAAACCACCAGATTATTATAAAAAAAGTAATGATGTATGCAAGCGTGCGGTGAATAAAGTGAATGGTTATTTTATTATGAACAATATTATAAAAGAAACCACCATTTGAAAAAATGCCTCCAGGCAGTATCATGCCATTTATATCAGGCCAGGTGGGTGCCGAAGCCGCAGCTTTTAAACCGGCCATAAAAGCACCAAAAATCAACTGAATGCAAACTAAAACTGTAATAACAATAGCTCCTCTCAGCAGAACTGGTTGTGCTATGCGGTCTGCCTTGTTTACCACGAGCTTTAAACCAAACACGAGCGCATAACATATTAAAACCATTGCAGCCATAAAATGGGCGGCTAACCGGATGTGGTTTACATATACGTCATTATCATTCAACCCGCTTTGTACCATTATCCATCCAATAGCACCCTGTAATGCCCCCAGTAAAAATAATATGACCAAGGGAACAACCATCCAGGTTTTAAAATATTTTTTTATGAGAAAATAAATGAAAGGAATAAGAAAAACTACTCCTATCAGCCTTGCCCACAAGCGATGAAACCATTCCCAGAAAAAAATGAATTTGAAATTGCTTAAGGTGAAATGTTGATTAATATATTTGTATTGAGCTATTTGCTGGTATTTATAAAATACCTGCTGCCATTCTGCTTCTCCCACCGGAGGCATAGCACCCATTATAGGTTTCCATTCGGTAATTGATAAACCTGAACCTGTCAGACGTGTAATGCCACCCAGTAAAACCTGTATAATTAACATTCCTACCCCTAAAAAAATCCAATTCGCTACAATCCTTGTTGATTTATCCTGATGCATATTTTTTTATTTGGAATGCATGGAAAAGTGCAAGTGCGGAAATTATTTTAAGCGGCAAAATTAGTGGTAAAAAAATAGTTATGACTTTTTGATTAATCTTTCGCGAGTTATTTATCCTAAATTAAAGTGGTAGTGTAGGTAATTTTTTAAGGAATTTAAGTTTTCACGCGAACCTATGTTCACTGCTGCAAATAGTTGACCAATTTGCAAGTGCAAAAAGAATTATAACGCTATGCACTATCTTTACCATGTTAAATTAAATTTATATGATCGAAGTAAGAGTTGCTACTAATGCTGCAGTTGAATATTTAAAACAATTTTTCCCTGATGCAAACAATGTACAATTGGAAGAGATAGAAATCTCGGAAGATGAAAGGTTTTGGACTGTTACATTAAGTTATGAGGACAATGATCGGTTTGGTATGGCTTACAACAGAACCAAGAAGTATAAGATATTTAAGATTGATGCAAATAGCGGAGGTGTATTATCTATGAAAATTCGTGAACTATCATGACGAATTTTGAGTACTTTATCAAAAAGTATGGAAGAAGTGATTTACTGATAGACGCTAATTTACTAATTGTTTTACTTGTAGGAAATACTGATGAAAAAATAATTGATAAAGTTAAACCCACCAGGGCATATACTTCGGAGGATTATCGATTTTTGATAAGACTGATAAAACATTTTAGGGTTGTAACTACTCCTCATATTTTAACTGAAGCCTCTAATTTGTGTGAGAAAACGGAGAAACATCATAAGGACAAAATAATGCTTGAATTTTCCAAAACCGTTATTGATTTAATAGAAGTTCCTATACCTTCGAAGGAAGCAGTCACAACGCCTATTTTTAGAAAGTTAGGCCTTTCAGATAGTATCATTTTTCAGTTAGGGAAAAAAGGGCTTATTGTATTAACTGATGACTTTGAACTGCATAGCTATTTGTTAGGTAACGATATTACAGCGGCTAATATAAATCATTTCAGAAGTGAATACATATTAAAAAAGAGATAACAACTTTAGCATTAATAACTATAATGTAAGAATTTTAAAATCAATTTCTACAATCCTATTGATATATCCTGATGCATATTTTTAATTGCAATACATAAAAAATGGAGTACTTAAACTATTTTCAGCGGCAAAATTAGTGGTAAAAAAATGGTGATAACTTTTTGATTAGTCTTTCCTTATTTTTTACTTTCTTTAAAATTCAAATTTCATTTTTGCGCACCATGCTACTGCCTTATTATCAAAAAACATATATAGAAGCCGGATGTGACGAGGCCGGGAGAGGTTGCTACGCTGGTCCGGTTTTCGCTGCTGCCGTTATTCTTCGTAAAGATTTTTATCATCCTTTTCTTAATGATAGCAAACAATTATCTGAGGTTCAAAGAAACGAATTGCGGCCGATTATTGAAAATGAAGCAGTAAGCTATAGCGTAGCCAAAGTAGATAATGAAGAGATAGATCGCATAAATATTTTGCGTGCCTCTATAAAAGCTATGCATATAGCCCTGGATAATCTGAAAAAACGCCCAAAATACCTGATAATAGATGGTAATCGTTTTACGTCTTATAATGACGTAAGGCATAAATGCATTATTAAGGGAGATGGATTATATTCATCCATAGCCGCTGCGAGTGTTCTTGCAAAAACCTACCGTGACCAATATATGAAGAACCTCCATCACGAGCATCCGCTATACAACTGGAGCTGCAACAAAGGGTATGGAACAGAAGAACACCGTCTTGCGATAGAAGCACATGGATTGTGCAAATACCACCGCATGAGTTTCAACATCAATACAAAACAATTATTATTAGATTTTGAGGAAGAAGGTATAATAATGTAATGCATCTCTCAAAGTAATTGCAGGAGGATTGTCTCCCCGCTAATTACACGACAATACATTTATAAAAGTAATAAGTTGTCAGGATGAACTAATACCTTGGCACTAAACTTTCCAGTTGTATTTAAAGAAGCTGTATGCCGTTCTTTAATGTGTTATTAATACACCTGTCTATATTACCTAAATTGTCTTCAAAATTAAATCCTTTAATGGAAGGCTAAGGTTTTAACAAAGAAAATAAAGCTGAACTAAACTGTAATTAATAATTGTTCTCATGCCTCAGACTTATCGCAATATTTCCCTTTCACATCTAAAAGGCATTCCTGCTGCAAAAGCAAATAAAATTTTTAATATACATTTCACTCCATATTTTAATTTAAAACAAAATCCTGGTGCATAGAAGGCATTTCCACTTTTTCAAACCCTTTTCTGTTTAATCTGGCAGACAGTTCCTGCTGCACAAGGTATTCACCGTGAACAAGAAAAACGCCTTTTACCTTCTCTGCATCCTGGCATCCTATAAATCTGCAAAGATCATCTGTATCGCCATGAGCGCTCATGCTTTTAATCTGACCAACTTCAGCCAGTACCTCACGGGGATCGCCAAAAATTTCAACCTTTCTTGCACCATTCAATAATTGGCCTCCTAAAGAAGACGTCTGGCAATAACCTGACATTAAAACTGCATTTGACTCCTGATCTATAGAATTAAAAATATGATGCTTTACACGGCCAGCATCACCTGTACCGCTTGATGAAATGATAACACATGGTTCTTTGTAATTTACAAGCTGCCTGCTTTCCTCTGCTGTCTCTACATATTTTAACCCCTTAAAATGAAAAGGATCTTCATCAATTTTCAAAATATTCTGCAACCGTTCATTATAATCATCCTTATAACTTTTTATCACCTCTGTTGCTTTAGTACTAAGCGGACCGTCAACAAAATAATTCATATCAGGGAGGCGATGCTCAAGTTCTAACTGGTTAAGTGAATATAATATCTCCTGTGTGCGGCCTACGCTAAAGGCAGGAATAATCAACTTACCACCTTTCTGAATACAAACTCTTTTAATCCACTTTTCTAAATTTTCAATAGTACTAAAAGCAATATCGTGCATTTTATCTCCGTAAGTACTCTCCAAAATTACATAATCTGCCTGCGGAAATTCAGCAGGTGATTGCAGCAAGGCACTTCTATACCTGCCAACATCGCCACTGAAGGTTATTGCGGTTGTCTTTCCACTTTCCGTTACTTTCAGGTTAATGGCAGCGCTTCCAATTAAATGGCCGGCATTGGAATACATAACTTCTAAATCTTCATCTGCTTTCACCCACTCATTATAGATAATGGGTTCAAATAAAGCCATTGCTGCAATTACGTCTTCCACAGTATAAAGTGGTTCGCTGTCAAAAGCTGATATAGATTTTTTACTTAAGTTCTCCACTTCATATACCTGTATTTCAGCACTATCATACATTAGTATTTCTGCCAGGTCCTTTGTAGCCTGGGTACTGTAAATCTTTCCTGAAAAGCCTTCTTTGACTAATTTAGGAATTAGTCCTGAATGATCTATATGAGCATGAGATAGAAAAAGACAGCCAATTTCTTTTGGATCAAATCCGAATTCGCTGTTTAAAGATTCTGTTGCAGCTCCCATTCCCTGAAACATGCCACAGTCAAGCAGATATTTTTTTCCGTTGTTTAAAGTAAGCAAATGTTTTGTTCCTGTAACCGTTCTTGCTGCCCCGTGAAAAGATAGCTTCATATATTTTATTGCTGGATATAAAAGTTTAAGTATTATTTTTAAAAATTATATTAATAAAGGTCTGTTTTTAGAACAAAATTTCTAACCGGAAAGATTGACCGCGTAATTCATACCTGGAATTTCAACCTCAAATCCTCTTTGCATCAGCTTCTCTGCAAAATCTCTTTGTACATCATATTCCCCATGAACCAGAAAAATCTTTTTTACTTTCTCCTTATCCTGGCACGAAATAAATTCACATAAATCATCGTAATCTCCATGCGCACTCATGCTGGTCATACTACCGATTTCCGCTTTAACGATACAGTCGTCACCATAGATATCCACCTCTTTAACTCCGTTTAATAATTTTCCAGCCAATGACCACGGGGAAGCATAACCTACCATTAATATGGTATTTTTTGCATCTGCAATATTGTTTTTAATATGATGCTTTACCCTTCCTGCCTCTGCCATTCCGCTAGAACTGATAATAACACAAGATTCGTTTAAAAAGTTTATCTGCTTGCTTTCTTCAGCAGTTTTAATATATGTTAATCCTTTAAAATCAAAAGGGTTTTTATCATGAAGTAAAATCGCCTGCAATTCTTTATTGAAATTTTCAGGATGACGTTTGATAACTTCTGTTGCTTCGAGGCTTAACGGACTATCAACAAAATATTTAATAGCTGGAAGTCTTCCGGCGTTTTCTAATTGGTTTAACGCATACAATAACTCCTGCGTTCTGCCAACGCTGAATGCAGGAATAATAAGTTTTCCTTTTTTTTCAATACACGTTTTTGTAATCCAGTGTAAAAAGGTTTCTGATGAGTTTATAACTTCCTCATGCAGTTTGTTTCCATAGGTACTTTCCAGTATTACAAAATCTGCCTGTGGAAATTCTTTAGGAGGATTTAAAATAGCATCATTATATCTTCCTACGTCACCGCTGAATGTAATGCGTGTAGTATTATTTTCTTCAATTATCTGAAGGCTGACAGCGGCGCTGCCTATTATATGACCAGCATCTGTAAATAATATTTTTATCTCATTATCTATACTAAACCATTTATCATATTCCACCGTACTAAAGAGTTCCAGGCAATTCTTTGCATCTTCAATTGAATACATCGGTTCAAACAGCGGTAATCCTTTCTTTACTCTTTTCTTATTTATATACTTCGTGTCTGCCCTTTGTATTTCAGCGCTGTCCATTAACAATATTTCACAAAGGTCTCTTGTTGCCGGCGTGCAAAATACCGGTCCTCTGAAACCTTCTTTATATAGCTTTGGTATCAGACCGGAATGGTCTATATGTGCATGAGACAAAACGAGGTAATTTATTTCTTCCGGATGAAATCCGAAATGACCATTCAGCTCATCAGTTTGCCGCCCCATTCCCTGGAACATACCACAATCCAATAAAAGTCTTTTACCATTTCGAAATGAAAGCAAATGTTTAGAACCTGTTACAGTTCTTGCTGCTCCATGAAAAGATATTTGCATAAATCAAACATTTCATTCAAATGCTAAAATATCAGGCCTTCCTTCTTGTTTTAAAACTCCAGGTGAAATAGAATTCTGCTACTGTTTCCTCTTGTTCATTTTTTCCAAGGCTTCGGCAGCGCACGGTCGTGGCGTCACCGTTTGCTATAGCTTTATCAATTGCTTCATTTATAATAAGTCCGTCTGTACAAGTGAAGGTAATTTTTCCTGTTGCCTTTTTATAAAAATTGCTTTCATTGTGTATTAGTAACATACTTACACCTAAACTTCTTTTATACAAATATGCCATGCATAAAATGCCTGTACTGATCTCTCCTGCCATCAGGAGTACGGCAAAATAAACGGAACGAAAAGGATTTTGATTGAACCAGGTATAGCGAACACTTATAGCGGCTTCCTGCATTTCCAGTTTCTCAAGCCTTAAGCCAGCAAAAAATGCAGCAGGAACTTTTGAAAGCAAAAACAGGCGAAAGGCAAACGGATTTGCTAATTGTTTTTTGAAAATGGTGAAGTTAGAAGTCAATTAATTTAAAAAAGTTTGAGGAGCAGTATTAGTAATAATATAATGGTAAATAAATTAGCGTTACCCTTCCTCTTTGTTTTGTTTTGAATGCTTTTCCCATTTTTCTTTTCACATATTTATTAAAAAAATTACTGCCAAATTATGCATTTGTTTTAAATTTGAGTAAATGTTCCACTTAATATGCATGAAATTATTTTTGTGGTAGAAGAGAGCGAAGAAGGCGGATTGACAGCGAAAGCGTTGGGAGTCTCAATCTTTACAGAAGCTGAAAATTTAGATGAACTGCGTGCTGCAGTGAAAGATGCAGTAAAATGCCATTTTGAGGACAATATGCAACGTATTATACGATTAGATATGGTTAAAGAAGAAGTATTTGCAGTATGAAGAAAATACCAAGAGATTTAAGCGCTGCAGACTTTATAAAACTTCCGGATAAAAAATATGGGTATACAAGACAAGGCAAAGCTGTAGCCACATAAGATTAACTACATATTCAAATGGAGAACACCATATAACTATTCCCGATCATACTCATGTTAAATTAGGTACATTATCTTCGATTCTTAATGATGTAGCTTCTCACTTTAAGAAAACAAAAGAGCAGATAGCAGATGAATTATTTAAATAATTAAAAAAAAGTAAGCCGTTTGTTGAATTTTTTTATCACTTCTTTGCCTTCATCTGCATCCTTTATCCCTTTCATTAAAGATACTTCCTGTTCAGCAAGCATTTTTTTAAGTAAATCTTTACCGCCATCTTCCATTATTTGAATACTTTTTCATTTGTTATGAAAAATGTACTGTTAATGCGAAACAATCAAAAATGTTTATTAATTATGCGGATGAAAGACAAGGGCTTTTATCAAAATTACTTCATTCACACCGCTTACCTTAACCTGTCTAAGCTTTTTACCAATTTGGTATCTTTCCTGATATTTATAGCTGCGAGAATAAAAAACAAAATCATGGCAACCGGTAATAATGCTCCCCATAGATAAGAGAGTTTTAAGATGCCATATGATTTGCTAAAATTTGCTGCCTGCCACACTTCTAACGCGATAAATGCAACCGACGCCAAAATTCCAAAAATCGTCAGCTTTATTTGTGCAGAGCGATTTTTAAAAAGAAAGACTGCTATTAGTGCTGATAAAGCAGCAATTATCGCCACAGCAAATAACAAAAGACTCTCAGTAGCAAAATATTTTTTTACTGCCTGACCTGCTAAGGAGCCCTCGTATAATGGTACCTGGGTTATAATAAAGCCTGCAATGGCCGCAAGCAAAAGCCAAATAGTTTGTACTCTTTGTATCATTTATTTAATTGTTGAATGTTGAATTGTTGAATTGGGGGATGGTTGAATTGCTGATAGTTACTAAAATACTATTAACATAACAATAAAAACAACTTAACTAAATAGCCCTTAACAATAATTTTTACCCCAATTCAGGATATAAAGGAAACTGCATCATATATTCATTAACCTGTTTACCAACTGTACAAATGGTTCTTTCGTCATCCGCATTCATTAAAACCCTGTCAATTATATCAGCAACAAACTGCATGTGTTCTTCTTTCATACCTCTTGTAGTAATTGCAGGAACACCAATCCTTATGCCACTGGTTACAAATGGGCTTTTATCATCGAAAGGAACCATATTCTTATTAACGGTTATATGAGCCTTTTCCAAAACATTTTCTGCTTTTTTGCCTGTTATGTTTTTGTTTCTAAGGTCTATCAGCATCAGGTGATTCTCTGTGCCTCCGCTTATTAGCTGGTAATCTTTTTCAACAAAAGCTTTGGCCATTGCCTGGGCGTTTGTTACAATTTGCTTTGCATAATTAGTAAATTCATCAGTAAGAATCTCACCAAACGAAACTGCTTTTGCAGCTATAACATTTTCCAGCGGTCCGCCCTGCGTACCCGGAAAAACAGCCATATCAATAAGATTGCTCATCATACGTATGTTTCCCTTGACGTCTTTTATTCCAAAAGGGTTTTCAAAATCCTTTTTCATTAATATAACGCCTCCGCGTGGACCGCGTAAAGTTTTATGAGTAGTTGAAGTAACAAAATGGCAATGGTCAAAAGGAGAATTTAATAACCCTTTGGCAATTAATCCTGCCGGGTGAGCTATATCGCAAAATACAAATGCACCAACTTCATCTGCCACTTTTCTTATTCTTTCGTAGTCCCACTGGCGGCTGTATGCACTTGCTCCGCAGATGATCATTTTTGGCTTTACCTCCCTTGCTTTTGCTTCCAGCATGTCATAATCAACAAGACCGCCCTCGCGGGTAACACCATAAAAATGCGACTGGTATAATTTACCGCTAAAGTTTACCCCACTTCCATGAGTGAGGTGACCACCCATACTTAAATCAAGGCCAAGAATAGCATCGCCAGCTTGCAGAACTGCCATCATTAATGCTGAGTTTGCCTGCGATCCACTATGCGGCTGCACATTTGCATATTCGCAATCAAAAATTTGTTTCAAACGGTCAATGGCCAGTTGTTCGGCCTGGTCTACTATTTCGCATCCGCCATAATATCGCCGGCCCGGATATCCTTCAGCATACTTGTTAGTTAATACAGTTCCCATAGCCTGCATTACCTGTAAACTCGTAAAATTTTCAGAAGCTATCAGTTCTAACCCCTGCCGCTGACGTTCGAGTTCTTTATTAATTAAGTCAAAAACCAATGTATCTCTTTGCATTTACAAGTGTTGTTTAAAAGGCAAAAATAATCTTATTTATATGAATAACAGAACCACGATTTACAGGATTGAAATCGGAAGTGCCAATAATTAATTATAAAAATACCTGTTAAAAAAAATGTCTACTGAAAAAAATGTTATTTTCACACCCTTTCATAAGCTAAAGCGTAGTTAATCAGATAAGATTTTTTGAAAGAATTTGGTGTTTTTTGATCAGTGCGTATGGTTTTATCAAAAAAAGGATTTATACATGAAAGCAATTATTCCTGTTGCAGGAGCGGGTGCCAAATTACGGCCACATACCTATACACAACCTAAAGCTTTAATACCAATAGCCGGAAAGACAATTTTAAGTTATATAGTTGACCAGTTACACGATGCAGGTATAAATGAATTCATTTTTATAATAGGTTACCTGGGAGAGAAGATCCGTGATTATGTAAATTTTGCATTTCCCCATCTCATATGCCATTTTGTAGAGCAGAATGAACGACGGGGTACAGGCCACGCCATTGAACTTGCTAAAAATCTCGCAGGTAATGATGAAGTATTCGTGGCACTTGGCGATACAATTTGCGAATATGATGTGAAAGAAATGATTAACAGCCCTTACAATATGCTGGGAGTTAAGAAAGTTGAGGATCCAAGGAAGTTCGGGGTTGCTGAAATTGATGGAGGTGATTTCATTGAGCATGTGGTAGAAAAGCCTTCTATCCCCAAAAGCAATATGGCTTTAGTCGGCTTATATAAGATAAGAGAAACAGAGTTTATGTATGGATGCCTGCATCATTTATTTGTGGAAAATATAAAAACGCATAATGATTATAGTCTTACAGATGCCTTAGATTTTATGATTAAGAGAGGCGCCCGCTTTAAAGCTTTTAAGGTAAAAAATTGGTATGATTGCGGTAAAAAAGATACTTTATTAGAGTGTAATGCTATTTTACTTAAAAAGTCAGGTGGAAATGTAAAGGTTAATCATAACTATAAGGGAAATATTATTCTTCCGCCTGTAAGTATTGCTCCCAACTGTACGATTAACGATTCTATAATAGGTCCGCATGTTGCTATTGGTGCAAATACCAATATTAGCCAATCTATAGTACGTGACAGTATAATTGGCTCTTACACAAATCTTTTTGATGTGGTGCTTGATAACTCGCTTATTGGCAGCGATGCTTCAGTTAAAGGACTGAGCCGCAGCTTAAATATTGGCGATAATACAGAAATTGAATTCGGGTAAAGAACAATTATTTGAAAATGATAAGAAGGCTCTTCTAAAGAGCAATCAATGGAGTAAAGAGACAAAGACCGAAGTACTTTTTATTAATAAAAAGCATATTAATAATAACAAATAAGAATAGTCAGTTCGGCCTTCTTGAAAACTTTAAATGTAAAGATGCACATGATATACAAAAAGCTTTTGCTGTTTTTTGTGTCGGCTTTATTATTTTCTAAAGTATTTAGCCAGGAAGGAAAATATTGTATTATAACCGGTATGATAAAAGATGCACAGACAAAATCGCCTTTAATAGAAGCTGTTATTACATTAAGTTCAAATGCTTTCGAAGGACGGAAGTTCGCTGTAACGGACACGGCAGGAAGGTATGAAATAAACAATTTACCAGCAGGTAATTATTCTATAACTTTTGAAATGGAAGGTTATCAAAAGTATGTTCAGGATAGCCTTATTTTAAAAGAAGATACTCCTGTCGCAGTTAGTTATGAGATGGTAAGAGAAAAAAAAGAGAAGCAGTAAGAATCAGTTACAGGTTACCAGTTACAGGACACCAGTTACCGGTAACCTGTAACCTGCATTTAATTCTTCCTCATTGCCCATCGGCCTATTTCTCTCCAGCTTGTTTTTTTTCCATACATAAGAATGCCAATTCGATAGATTTTTGCACTGATCCATGTAGTGAATAAAAATCCGGTTATCAGTAACAGCATACTTAAAATTAATTGCCAGTACGGAACTGTCCCGGGTACGCCAAATGGGATCCGTGCCATCATAACAATAGGGGAACAGAAAGGAATAAGGCTTGCCCATGTAGCAAGGCTGCCTGAAGGGTTTGTAATGGCATTCATCATTATAACTATTGAGACAATAATAGGCATGGTAATAGGAAATTGCAGACTTTGAGCATCCTGGGCATCTTCGTTTACTGTGCTGCCAACTGCCGCAAATAATGACGCATAAAAAAGATAGCCGAATAAAAAGTAAAACAAAAAGCATCCGACTATTAAAGGCCAGTTTGCTTCAGAAAGAACATCTTTAAAATCGTTAAACTCACTTGCAGTACCTGACGCTGCCTGCATACTTCCGCCCGGCATTTGTTGGGTTGACTCCTGTGCCTGTTGTAAAGTTTCTTTTGATAAAAATGCAGTTGCAGCAGACATTAGTCCCATAAGTAATATTATCCAAATTAAAAACTGAGTCAGGCCTACTGCACCTATCCCAACAATTTTTCCTATCATTAATTGAAATGGTTTCACTGAGGAAATAACTACTTCTGCTATACGATTTGTTTTTTCTTCTGAAACTCCACGCATCACCATTGTACCGTAGATAAGAAGTGTAATGTAAATGAGAAATCCGCTTCCGTAACCAATGCCATATGCAAGCCAGCTATTACCTTTTTTTACTTCTGATCCTTCCTGGTAGGTTTGGTCAATGTGCGCAGAGCCTGCTTTTTTTCGTTCGGCTTCCAGTTCTTTTACATCAATATGATATTTAGATGTAAGAAGATTATTTTCTACCGCTTCATTTATTTTTTCTTCAAGATCTCCTTCAGCCACCATTCCAAACTGTTTCCTGGATATAAGTCTGTAACCATTACTCTTTGCCGTGGGAGTATAAAGAATCGCTGAATAACCTTTGGCAATATAATTATTGCTGTCAACATTTTCAGGAAACGTAAAGGTTAAAGCTTTTGTATTTTCTATGTGGCCGTTGAGTACGTTTCCATTGTCTGTTATTGCCACTTTTTCATGATCAATATTTTTTATTGAAATCATTGTTACGGCTGTTATTAACCCTGCAAATAATAAAGGTGTGAGAATAGTTGAAAGAAGAAATGTTTTGTTTCGTACCCTTGTCAAATATTCCCTGTGTATTATTAGTAATATTTTATTCATTAAATATTAAATTTTTAAGAAGAATTATATCCTATACAGATACAGTTTGAAACTGTCTTGTAGTCCTTGTACCTTCAACCAATCTTATGAAGACTTCATTTAAGGATGGAAGGATTTCATTGAATGCTTCAATAGACGAATTTTCATTTATAAAATGTTGCAGAACGTCATTACTGTTGCTGCTTTCATTTATTTTTAATGTTAATTGGTTGTTGTTTTGCTTTATTACATTAAATGAAGGATGGTTTATATTAGCGGGGACGTTAGAAACCTGCATGCGAAAAATGTTTTCTTTAAACTGCTGTTTAATACTTAGCACGCTGCCATCGAGTATTTTTTTCCCTTGGTTAATCAGTACGATATGATCACAGATTTCTTCTACCTGCTCCATGCGATGAGTGCTGAATATGATTGTGCTGCCCTTTTTTGACAGTTCAAAAATTTCATCTTTAATAATATTGGCGTTTACAGGATCAAGTCCGCTGAAAGGTTCATCTAAAATAATAAGTTTTGGCTCATGTAAAACAGTTGTAACAAACTGAAGCTTTTGGCTCATTCCTTTGCTTAGATCTTCAACTTTTTTGTTCCACCAACTTTCCATTCCCAACTTTGAAAACCAATATTTAATTTTCTCCATTGCCTCGCTTTTGCTTAATCCCTTAAGGCGGGCAAGATATAACGTCTGTTCACCTATTTTCATCTTTTTATACAAGCCTCTTTCCTCGGGCATATAACCAATGTAAAGGTTGTCGCTTAGCGGGTCAAACTTCTTATCATCAAAAATTATTTCCCCCTCATCGGGATAAAAGATGCCCGTTATCATTCTTAGCAATGTAGTTTTGCCGGCACCGTTAGGTCCCAATAATCCAAAGATGCTTCCTTGTTCTATTGAAAAACTTATGTCATCTACGGCTTTCTGTGTAACGTAATATTTTTTAAGATTGTGAAGCTGAAGCAGGTTCATGTATTAGCAGTTAAGGTTTTTCAAAGGTAAGTTTAAGTTTATCTCAAAGCAATTATATAGCAAGGGTCGAAGCTTCAAGTATAGACATAAACTAAAAAAAGTAGCAAAATTTAAACTATTTTTTTACTTTTGCAGTCATTTCACTATATTTAGATATGAAATCAGGCTTAATATTTACACAAAATCAAATAGACAAACTGGGAAATACTTTGATTTTTTTGTCTGAAAAAATGAAGCCAATCTCAAAAACTCATCTTCTAAAATTAATATTTATAATACAGGAGATGTCGATAAAAAAATACGGTATCCCTTTTTTTGATCTAAGGTTTGATGTTTGGAAACTTGGGCCTGTTTCTAAGGACTTATATGTGGAACTTTCTGGTGAAATAACATTATTATCAGATTATATATCAAAAGATCCTAATGACGATAAATCTATTATTCCAAAAAAGGAATTTTCAGATGATGAATTCAACGATAATGAAATTGCTTTATTAAATGACATTTCTAATAGATTTCTATTCTGTACAGCTAAAGAGTTAATTAATTTCACTCATAGAAAAGGAACTCCCTGGTATGAAACTGCACAGCAAAACGGGGTTCTTGAATTATTGGAAAATGGCAAAATGACTGTTACTGATATTGAAATAGATTTAGCAAAAACTATAGAGGATGACGAAAGAAAACTTGCTTTATATAATAATTATCAGGATTTTTTAAAACAATCAAAAAGTTTAAAATTATAAGTATTTATACTGCTGGAAAATTATTTTATTTTGATCCATTTTACTTCAAAAATGGAAACAAAAGTGCTCCTAAGTATTTTTTGGTTTTAAAAGTTATTGATGATAGTGCTATTCTTGCAAGTTTGCCTTCAAGTCAAAATCACCTTCCAATAAATCAGCCTATTACTCACGGATGCTTAGAAATACCCGACATCTGTATTAACTGTTATATTTTTAAAGCCAACCAATCAATTACAAAAGGCGGTTGGTCATTCGCATTAGATACTATGCTATATGGGAATTGGTTGGATGATTACAGTTTGGAAATATTGAATGCAAGCTATTCCATAGAGGGCGTAGATTATGAAATAATTGGGGAATTAACAGAGTTAGAATTACAAAAGGTTATAAGCTGTTTTGCATTCTCAAGCTCGGTAAAAAGAAAATATAAACGATTATTAGTCTCCTAATTTTATTTTTCTATTTTGCTTCAAAAAATACTTCATAAGTAGCTAAACACTTGCTGCTTTCTTACGAACACTCAAAGTTTCACGAAGAACCCTTTGCGCCTCCTTTGTGTCTTTGAGTCTTCGTGGCATTCCAGTCAATCATAAATTTTCAAGCATATTTACAACACCTTCCCTTTTCAATATCAGGTAGCCTAGCCGGTCGTTACTTATGCCATCTTTTAACTGGTAACTAAAAATTAACTGCCCTTCTTCTATCCGGGTTTCAAAATAATTGAATTTTATATTGGGATACTGCCTTAATCCTTCGCCTATCTCATATAGATGTGTTGATAGGATGAACAATGTATTTTTCATTTTACGCAGTCCTTCAATTACTGTTGTACTGCACTTCATAGCGTCCTGTACATTGGTTCCCTTAAAAAGCTCGTCAATTAAAATAAGCCAGTTTCGGCCGTCATTTATTTTAGTGATGGTTTTTTTTATCCTCTGCACTTCATTGAAAAAATAACTTTCGCCCCGTGAAATATTATCTTCTACCTGTATATTGCTAAGCAGGCCATCGAACAAACTAAGCTCAAGACTTTCTGCAGGTACGCCCATACCAACGTGAGCTAAATAAACTGCCACGCCTACAGCCTTTATAAAAGTACTCTTACCTGCCATGTTAGCACCGGTAAGAAATAAAAAGTTTTGTCGTTGATTTAAGTCAACGTCATATGCTACAGGCGTAGGAACCAATATATGATACAGATTTTTAGCATTTATAAAAGGTGTGTTAGCCTTTTTAATTTCGGGAAAACAAAAATGGGATCTTTTGGTAGCAATAGCCATACTATAATAGGCGTCTAACCTGCTGTAGATCTCTACTAATTCGAAAGCTCTGTCTTTGAAATGATACTTTAAATAATTCCCAAAAGTGAGGTAATTGTTAATAGTTAATTTCTGTTTTTTATTCCAATTCATCATTGTTTTTATAACGGGCTTATCAGTTAAAAACTTAATGCGATCTACGATAACCTGTAACAGCTTAGGATTGTTTTCATTATCAAAACAATCAATAATGCCTTTTAAGCCAATTGTAAAATCAATAAAATGTGTAACGGAAAATTTGATTAAAGAAAAGTCCTGTGACTTTACGATCTTGTAGTATAAGCCATTCAACCGGTTAGGATCATTCGGTATTTCATCTATGGGTGAGTCGTAATATTTATGTACAACCATCACCGTTCCGTTGGTGATAAGAGAAGGCCATTGATCTTCTTTTTTCAGGATCAATTTAAGCAACTGTTGTGTTTCCTGTATTTTATCGAGATCGCTGTATGGATTAGCAAGCAGGTGTCTGAGCCAGTCTTTTCCGCCAATAGTGGTGGTAAAATCAAGATGATGAAAAACAGATTGTTCTTCTTCTCTATGAAAAATCGATAAGTCGTTTATAGTGGTTTTGTCTGCTTGCATATATAATTTTCTTGTTTCAGGCCCTGATAAAATACCTCAGCCTTTTTTCGCAGTTTCTAAGCTAAATAAATTATCTAACAAATTTCATTCTCATTCCTTTTGTAGACTCATTCCACTGCCCGTTTCCATAAACTAATTGCCCGTTTACAAATGAATGTGTCACTTTTGCGTTAAATTCACAACCTTCCAACGGGCTCCATCCACATTTATATAAAATGTTTTCTTTATTTACTACAGTGGTTGAGTTTGTATCAACAATTACAAGGTCTGCAAAATAGCCTTCTCTTATGTATCCACGCCTGTCTATTTTGAAGCAGTCTGCTACTGCATGACTCATTTTCTCAACCACTTTCTCAATTGTAGTCTTTCCCTCCTTCACATATTGCAACATTAGCAGCAGCGAATGTTGTACAAGCGGCAGACCGGCATGTGCTTTTTCGTATGGTTCATTTTTCTCCTGCCATGTATGCGGAGCATGATCTGTAGCAATAATATCAAGCTTGTTATCGAGTAATCCCTGCCACAATGCCCGTTTGTTGTAGGCAGCTTTAATTGCAGGATTACATTTTATCTGGTTTCCTAACCGGGCATAATCATCACTTGTAAAATGTAAATGATGTACACAAACTTCTGCTGTAATTTTTTTTTCTTTTAATGGGAGCATATTGCTAAATAACTGCAGTTCTCTTTCTGTTGTAATATGTAAAATATGTAACCGCGACACGTATTTTTTTGCAAGCTGAACTGCCCTGAAAGAAGACTCGAAACAACATTCTTCATCCCTTATTAAGGGATGATCTGCAGGTTCTAATGTTTTTTTTTCTCTTTTAATCCTTTCAAAGTTTTTTTTAATAGTTGCTTCATCTTCGCAGTGTGTCGCAATCAGCAAATCGACTCCGCCAAATACTTTCTCAAGGATAAGGGGATTATCAACCAATAAATTTCCCGTAGAGGAACCCATAAATACTTTAACTCCGCAAACCTCATTTTTTTTATCATTAGTTCTCAAAACTTCTTCGATGTTATCGTTACCTGTACCCATGTAGAATGAATAATTGGCAAGTGAGGACGAAGCGCCAATTGTATACTTCTCTTCAAGAAGTTTTTGTGTAAAAACCGGCGGAACGGTATTAGGCATCTCCATAAAAGATGTAACACCCCCTGCTACTGCTGCTTTTGATTCGGTGTAAATAGTTGCTTTATGAGTAAGTCCCGGTTCTCTAAAATGTACCTGGTCATCAATTGCTCCGGGCATTAACAATTTTCCGCTTCCAATGATTTCTGTAACTTTTTCCTTTACTCCAATATTATTATCAATTTTCTCTATAAAGCCATTTTTTATTAATACATCATACCCTAAAGTTTTACCTTCGTTAACAACTCTGAAATCTTTCAATAAATAATTCATATCAGATACTTATTTCAAAACAGGAATTTTCATGCAAATTATTAAATCCCTACGCACTCTTGTTTTTTTATTATTGCCCCTCGCTGCTTTTTGTCAAAGCTCTTATTTGCCACTTGGCACAAAAGATTACAAATTGTTAGACAGGTTAGAAATTAAAACTGGAAATGTTAACCTTAATTACTCCACAATAAAGCCATACAACCGACGGCTGGTAACCAAAGAAGTCGAAGAAATTGATAGCATGTATGCTGCAGGAGACAGCGCTTCATTTTATCTGACAGAGATTGATAAGTATAATATACAAAGCCTTTTAATGAATAATAGTGAATGGTCTAAACCCCGTGAGTCTTATAATAGTAAAAAGCCCATTCTAAATAGCTTTTATAAAACAAAAGGAAATCTATATGAGGTCAATACAAGTGATTTTTTTCTTGCAGTAAATCCTGTTATACAATACCAGCAAATGGTAGAAAAAGGCAATTCGCAAAGGCTTTTTTATAATAGCAGGGGCATAAGCCTGCGGGGCCTGATTGGTCGCAAAGTAGCCTTTGATTTTTATCTGACTGATAACCAGGAAAGAGACCCTTTATATGTACAGCGATGGATCGCTTCTCATTCTGCAGTGCCTGGTGCCCGTTTTTATAAAGATTTTAAAGGCCCTGGTGGTGTAGATTATTTTGATGCCAGAGGCTCTGTCAGTTTCAACGCATCTAAGTATATTGATATACAATTAGGGTACGACAAAAATTTTATCGGCGACGGATATCGAAGTTTATTTTTAAGTGATTTTTCCGGCAATGCCTTGTTCCTGAAGATCAATACCCGTATCTGGAAATTTAATTATGAGAATTTATTTATGGAATTAATTCCGGACGGCCCGAGAGCAAGAGGTAATAGTTTGTTGCCCAGAAAATATTTCAGAATGAATTACCTGAGCATTAATGCAACCAAATGGCTGAATGTCGGCATATTTGATGCGGTGATGTTTGGAAGAAAAGATCATTTTGATTTTCAATATTTAAACCCCGTTATTTTTTTACGTGCGGCCGAAAGTGATATAGGAAGTAAAGACAATGCACTGGTAGGCTTAAATGTAAAAGCAAATATAAAAAAGAAAGTACAGGTATATGGCCATTTATTGCTTGATGAATTTAAGTTTCGGGAGATGATAAAAAATAACGGATATTGGGCTAACAAATTTGGCTACCAGGCGGGCCTCAGATATCCTGATGCATTTGGCATTCCAAATCTCGATCTTCAGCTTGAGAGTAATAGGGTAAGGCCTTTCACCTATTCTCATTTTGATTCTGTATCTGACTATACGCACTACAATCAACCTTTTGCTCATCCGGTTGGCGCTAATTTCCAGGAGCGTATTGCTATTATAAAATACCAGCCATTGCCTAAGTTGTATTTGCAGGCTAAAGCAATTTATTACTACCAGGGCCTTGACCTTTTTGGTATAAATTATGGCAGCAATGTTTTACTTTCTTATACTGCCCGAAATAAAGATTATGGTTACTTTATTGGTGATGGCGATAAAGTAAAATCATTAAATACTTCCCTGCTCGCATCATATGAAATAAGAGAAAACCTTTTTATAGATGCAAATCTGCAACGTAGAACATACAAATTACAAAGTGGTGGAAATACACTAACAACTGTGTTTTCTTTTGGGGTAAGATGGAATATGGCCAGAAGAGATTTTGATTTTTAAGCGGTGCAAAAAAAGTCAAAAGTGTTTTTAGAAATGCTTCAACTATTATAAAATAGTGTGTTTCACAGCTTCAATTTTTATGAGAGCTAAATATATTTTGCAATAAAACCCGGGTTTGAATAAAAAGGATGTTTTTTCAAATAGTACTTTGCGTTTGTTTTCTGCTATTTTTGTAAAAATTTATAATATGCCGGACCAACAGCCCAGCCAGTTAAACATAGAGATTTCGGAAGAAGTAGCGGAAGGTACTTATGCTAATCTTGCGATTATTACACATAGTCATGCAGAATTCGTAATTGACTTTGTAAACGTAATGCCGGGCACTCCGAAAAGTAAAGTAAAAAGCCGGATTATTTTTACTCCAATGCATGCCAAGCGTTTTCTTAAAGCCCTGGAAGATAATGTAACACGTTATGAAGCGGCTAACGGTCCTATCCAGGATTTAGAGCAGGTAGAAATTCCATTAAATTTTGGCGGTCCCACAGCACAGGCGTAGTTACTGTTATATGGTCAATTTTTCAAATTTTGCAGAAAACCAACGACTTTGATCAAATCCTCTTGTTTGTCAAAATCTATAAGTCCAGTTAGTATAATAAGGAAGTAACTCAACATTGAATAAAATATATTTTAAACTATTTAAACGCTGAGTGCTCAGAGGAAAATACAACGCAAAGAAACACAGAGACAAACAATAGAAATGATGACAGAAAAAAAATTACAGAAGTAATAATTGGATGTGTAACGGCTTAAAAAGGATTGTAAACAATTATTAACTCTGCGCCTCTCTGCGAAAACCTCCCCGGAACTCTGCGTTTAAAAGACCAGAGTTGTAACAAAACATTTAAACGCAGAGTTCGCAAGAGAAAAATAGACGCAGAGAAACACATAGACGAACAATAGAAAAATGCATCGCGGAGAAACACAGAGACAAACAATAAAAATAGTGACAGAAAATGGAATTACAGAAGTAATAATTGGATGTGCAACGGCTTAAAAAGGGTTGTAAACATTATTAACTCTGTGCTCTTCTCTGCGAAAACCTCCCCGGAACTCTGCGTTTAAAAAAGACCGGAGTTGTAAGTAAATAGAAAAGGCAGCATTTCGCTACCTTTCCAATTTAGAAAAAACTACTGTCTCAGGGCTTCAAAATTACTTTAACACAGTTGTCTTCCTTTCTATTAAATATATCATAAGCATATGCTGCTTCTGTAAGCGGTAAACGGTGGGTTATTATATCATCAAGTCTTATCTTACCTTCTTCCACCCACTTGTTAAGTTCATCAATATAGGTATGAGCAGGTGCCTGGCCCGCGCGGATAGTAAGCCCCTTATCAAATATCTGGTGCCACGGAAAGTTATCGTATGGATAACCATATACACCTACCACAGAAACTGTTCCCCCGCGACGAACAGCTGAAAGACACATACGCAAAGCATTAATGGTACCTTTTTCCAAACGTATTACGCTGGTTACTCTGTCAAGAAAACTGCGGTCTGCTTCCATACCCACCGCATCTATAACTACATCGGCGCCACGGCCATGAGTCATTGATCTTATCTCTTCAATAGCATTTTCATTGTCTTTTACATTTATTATTTCTGCACCACAAACACTTTTTGCCATTGTTAACCGGTAATCTTCAATATCAAGCGCAATCACTTTTGATGCACCCCGAAGCCAGGCTACTTTTATAGCCATAAGGCCTACAGGACCACATCCAAAAACAGCGACAGTCTCGCCGCCCTTTACTCCGCCCCAGTCTACTGCTGCATAGCCTGTAGGCAAAATATCAGTCAAAAACAAAACCTGCTCATCAGTAAGCGTATCAGAAACTTTTCTAGGTCCAAAATCAGCATAAGGTACGCGTACATATTCTGCCTGACCCCCATCATAACCGCCATATAAATCAGTATAACCGAACAAAGCGCCACCTTTACTGGTCAGCAAGCCTCCCTCAGGCCCATAGTTGTCAGGATTAGAATTTTCACAATGGTTAACTATACCATGACTGCAAAAATAGCAACCTCCGCATGCCACAGGAAACGGGACAACAACCCGGTCACCTTTTTTTAATTTGGTGACATTGCTTCCCATGTCTTCAACAATTCCCATAAACTCATGTCCTAAAATCATATTTCTTGGCTGGGGAAACATGCCGTTATAAATATGCAGGTCAGAACCGCATATTGCCGTAGATGTAACCCTGATTATAGCATCGCCTTGTTGCTTTATTTCCGGATCAGGTACATTATCTACTCTGATGTCCTTTGGCTTATGAAATACTGCAGCTTTCATTGACAGTTAATTTTTTAGTTAAGAATAAAGAATGGTGTTTCTGAAGTCGGTCTGTTACTTATTAAAAAAATATGCCACTTAGAAATGAATAATGTTATCCTATTTGAATTTGAACCGCAAAGGAGGCACAAATACTCAAAGTATGACAAAAAACAATTTTCAATTCTCAACTTTTAACTTTCAATTCCGAATTCTCAATTATTGATTACTGCACGCCTACAGTAACCTGCACGATCAAATTTAAAAATTTTGTCGTTATTTTCCTGTTTTTCCAGTAGAGATTATAATTAAGCGTAGTCCCTCTTAAATAATTACTGATATCGGGGCTCTTAGAAGGAACAACGGTTATTGAGTCTGAAAAACTTTCAGGAAATTTAATTACTGCAATATCCGTTGAGGCCGTATCATTATAAATCCGCATTCTTGCTGACTCGAAATTTGCAAGATTATTTGCTTCGTCAGCATTTGATAATTTGATTACCATTTTTCTCACCCTGACAAAATGAACAGAATTGGCTCCAAAAGTTCCTGCAGTATTTGCTTTTATGGTACTGTCCATATTGATATGAGTTTTTAAAGCGCCAACAGGAATTTCTTTATCAAGAACTTTTGGAAGAGGAGGAACTGTGAGTTGTATATCAGGAATGTTTACATTAAAAGAGGGTAATAATTGCTCTTTGATCTGGGTAACCTCGTTACCTGTACAACCGGCATAAATAAAAACTGATATAATGAAACCCATTGCGCCATTTTTCATAAAATTCACTTTCGTGGAAAGACAGTGCAATAGATATACCAGTAATAATTTTTTTTAAGCTGTAATAAATGTTGTAAACCTTTTCCATCCTTTTTGCGTAAAGGTTTTGCTGAAAATTTCCTTTCTACTGTTGGAGGCTGTCTAAAGACTTTAAAAACAATTTGTAATAGAGCCAAAAGATGCACAATGATTTGCTGATGAACGAAATGCGTCGCAACGATGTTGCCATGAAAACAAACGCTGGTATCAAAAAAAAATAAATTCTAAACAACTTCTTAGTATTTGCCGAAATTTCTTCTTACCATCTGCAGCATATTTTCATAATGAGAACCTTTCCAGTAAACTTTTTTGCATGAAGAGCACTGAAAAAATTCATTGAAATATTGAATGGTTTTAGGAGGCAGTTTTTCTAAAACAGCTTCTTTTGCTACTTCTTCTATCCTTCCGTTGCAAGACAGGCATCTTTTGAAAAGTGAAACTTCCGGTAAAAGATTGTACCGGTTTAAAACCTCTTCTAACTGCTTTTCCACTTGTTGAGCGCGCAGCCAGTAACCCCATTTTATTAATTTGTGTTTTAATAAACCTGCATCACGTGTGAGAACAATCCGCTGCTCTTTTTCTGCAATCTCAACAATACATTTATCAAAAAAGTCATTTTTATAAATCGTGTCAATACCTAATATTATGAGCGCCTTAGCCAATTTGCCGAGGTGCACATCTGCAACAAAGGCCAATGGGTAATTGAGACCGGGTGTAAGGGAATAGCTTTTAGAAAATACAGGATTTGCATTCACAGGATAAAACCTCAACCCGATCATTATTATGAAGCTTATAAAAAAAGTCAACAGGTAAGTCTTTTACTAAAATAACATCAACTTCGGTGTGCGGAATGCCAATGGCTTCAATAGCATCTTTAACTGCAGGGGCGCCCTTAAAGTCATACTGAAATGATTTGTTTTTGTAAACCGGAGAAAGAAAATCATTAAGGGTCTGAAAGAATTGAAAACAGGCAGTTTGAAACATATATCTATACTATTCGACCTGTAAAAAGAAAATTTGTTTTAATATTCTATACCTCCTTCTTTCATGCTATCCTTTTTATGTCGGTCAATTGTATCCAGCACTTGTTCGGGGTTAATGTGCTGTGTTAATTCATCAAATTCAGGATTATGTGCTTCCTCAATTTCAAGTGCATGAGCAATGGCTTTGACCAAAGTAATTAAGTGTGTTATTTCGTGCTCCGCTAACAAACTTACCTGCAAATCTAAATTTGCCCTTTTATCGGCAAGTATATTCATCCGGTTTTGACGGATAAGTACAAAGGTGGATAAGAAAATAGCCTCAACCGAAGTTAATAGCATTAATCCTGTAAAAGAAGGATCTATAGGTTTAAGGCCAATCAGCCCTGTATTGTATACAACCCATAAAGCAAAAACTGCAATGTGAATATACACGAAAGACATACTGCCTGTAAAACGGGTAATCTTATCTGCAATACGCTCATCTGATGTCTTTTCTTTTTCGTCCTGCTGACGAAGTTTCATAAGTTCTTTAATATTCCGTTCCATCACTCCTGACATTATTGAAGCACTATCAGGAGAATTTGGAGATTTAGGTTTATTGCTCATAATTATAAAATTACAGTCAAAATGTTAAATTGTTCGAAGAGATGAGGATGGAGCAGGGAGTTTGGGTTTGAAGGATAAGACGCAGATTTTTATGATTACTGAGATAAGCGCAAATAAAAATCATAACTATCCATGATTAATATGCGTTTTAGAGCGTTTTCAAAGTTGCAGGTTGAATTGAAGGAGTGACTTCAACTTTCTGATTCGACTACTGATAGCTATTGAACTCCTTTAACCTGCATATTTAAAATATAAACAGATTCTGACGCTGTAATAAATAATTTATCCCTGTTCTTTCCTCCAAAGCAAACATTCGCAGTCCAGTTAGCCGGAATATCAATGTGTTCAATCTGTTTACCTTCAGGGTTATAAACTGTTACTCCTTTTCCCGTCAGGTAAATATTGCCTTTGTTATCTATTGTCATACCATCAGAGCCCTGCTCTGCAAAAAGTTGCGGTGACTGTAACGAACCATCAGTATTAATCCTATATTTATAAGTCTTGTTGCCACCGATGTCAGCAACATAAAGATATTTGCCATCAGGTGTACCAATAATTCCATTTGGCTTTTGGGTATTAGAGGCAGCAACAACAGCTTCCTTTTTATTTTTGGGAAGATAATATACCTGTTCTTTCTCAAGACGAGAACCTTGTCTTGTCCAGTAATCACGTTTATACAGAGGATCGGTGAAGTAAATTCCTCCGTTTGGGTGCACCCACAAATCATTAGGACCATTAAATAACTGTCCTTTATAATCGCTTAATAAAACCGTAATTTTTCCTTTAGGATCAATTGACCACAATTCATTTTTCTCATCTGCACAAGAGATTAAATTTCCTTTTTTATCAAAATATAAACCATTAGACCTGCCGGTATAATCTAGGAAAACAGATAGTTTTCCATTTGTATTATATTTCCATATTTTATCATTGGGTTGATCAGTAAAGTATACGTTACCATATTTATCAACTGCAGGTCCTTCAGTAAATTTAAACTGCTTCGAAACGAGTTGTGGAGAGGCTCCTTTAGCAATTATGCTGCTTTTTTGAGTCGTATCATAATATTTAAAACAGTATCCTTGTGAGGGCGCAGCAATTAGAAAAATAAATAAATAAATAAGGGAACCTATACAGCTCTTTTTCATTTTAGTAATTTATTAATATTAAAAACAATTGTTGAAATTACTTTTTAAAATGTAAAGAAACAGGAGACAATCAATCATTCACTAAAAGACTTTTTTCTTCAACGTTATTTTTATAAAAATTCACTCGTTTTATACTGTTGTTTTTCTTTACAGCAGCCGCCAATTTTATTGTATGTGGGTAAGTAGTCCATGATGCGGTATCTGTAATTGTATAATAAATGTTTAAATTGTTATTGTCTATTTCAGCTTTATGTATGTCTAGTGAAACAACTCTTTCTGTAGGTTGTAAAATTATTGCCACGACAGATTGTTTATTAAAATCAGGAACAATAGCAGTACCCGGAGTTGCTTTTGTCATATGAAATGTTTTATAAAATTCTTCAGCAGTTACAATAAATTTATGATTGATAGTATCGGGCAGTAGTACATTAGCATTGACAGCATAATTGTTTAAGATGACAAGGCCGACTTCTGAAGCTATATGTGCAGTGGAACTAAAAGCCATTGAAATGATAATAAACAAAACAAACGCACAAATTTTTTTCATATCAGGTTCAATTAATTTGTTTTTAAAATGAATTTCAGAGAAGTTCAAAACTTTTTTGTCATCAGCAAATAAATTCGTTCAAATTGTCCTGAGCCGTTTTCGTTTAAAGTGTTTGATTATTATTTTATATTATGGTTTAAGTTAATTATTTATATAACTTCTTTTAAACAATAAATTTTACGAAAATGCATGTGTCACCTTTGCTGCTTCTTAGTTTCCTTCAAAAGGTCCTTCCATAAGCCTGTATACTTCTTCCTGTACTTTACATCATCCTCCTTTTCAATAAGTGCAAGGGCTGTATCTTGCAATTTGTCGTCGTGTACCTGGTCGTATATTTTTCTAAACACCTCTAAAATATCATAACGGATGAGCGTGCAGTTCTTTTCAGTGATGCATTCATCAAAGCGTTTGCTCAAATTATCCACTACTTTCTTTTTCAAATCTTCACTTACCACTGCTACTTTCCATAACGATTGCAGGGAATGCCTTGCCGTTACAAACTTTTCATCCTTTGTTACTATCATTATCTGATCAAAGTCTTTCAGCACCCGCTTTTCGGAGTCGCTCTTTGCAAGGTTGCTTAATAGCTCAACAGCAATAGTACGCTGGTGATTATCTCCTGTTCGGGACAAGTTTAGTAAATCATCCCATACTTCATATGCCCAGTCAACCGGCTGCTTTGTTATATCGGTAATATATATTGAAAGGAAGCATAACGAAGATCTGCGTCTTTGCAGGTTGTTTAGGTGTCCCCAGGTAGTTTGATCCATGGTCTATGCATTTATAATAAAATAGTTTGGATTAGGTTATTTTGTTTGAAAAAAAGTATAAATGTCCAATCAAAGCTCAAGCCTATGACTTCATTATTGCAATAGTACTACGTAAGTTTCTTTAAAAAACTGGTATGGATGTTTTTGAATGCCTTGACCTTGCGTCAGGCACCGACTTGCAATTATTAATAAAAATAGAGATTATAGTAGTATGACGATCAGGCCCTGAATACCCAGCGGTGAGGGAGAAAAGTGTTTCATGAGAAGAGATTTGCAGGTGAAGAAACTGCCAAAAAAGTAAAAAACCTTTTAAATTTTATTATTTTCGTTAAAATATTGGTTAAATTCCTTGCGGGTTGAATAACTATAAATTAAAGCTGGAAAAGAATTCGTGTTTAGGACATACTCTATCAAATATTTAGCAGATTTACTTGAAATCACTGAAAGCGATTTTCACCGGGATAAAAAGCCAATGATACTACGTGATTTTAAAAAGGAATTAAATGACAGTGGAATTAAAAATCCGGACATTGGCTTAGATGAAGATAATAAGGTGTATTTAGTTCATCCGCAGGATTACACAAGTTATGTCATAACAGACCTGAAAATTTTTGATTACATTTGATTCAGATGAAGTATGCCGCCGTATATATAAGATTTGAAGGAAACCATTTTTATCCTTCGAGATTAAAAGAAAAAACAAATTATCCTATTGAAGTCTTAGCTGAATATGGAGAGATTTCAGCTAAAGGACGATATAAAGGAAAGCCTTCTCCTTATGGGATTGGAGTACTTGAGATTCAGGCAAACAAGGATAAAGAAGATATTTATGATATAATAAGAAAATATAGCCTAGAACTTCTTTATAAGAAAGATTATTTACAAGAAAGTGGAGTTGAAGAAATTGTTTTTGACATTGAAACTTCAAAAGATTTTACATCTGAAATTTCAATTTCAGCAGAAATGCTAAAGGATTTATCATTGCTGAACGCCCGGGTTGAATTTCATACAATTAATGACACAGAAAACCTTAGAATTAAAGCTGAGCACATTTCTGATAAGTGATAGCACGACTATACCAAACCACAAAAGACCTTTAACAGCAAGGGTATGTCTATCTTCACAACCGGGGCTATGCCTAACCACTATAAGCAATCTTTCACAAGAGAAAGTCTTTATTTAAAACAACCTGAGAACTAATGTCGCCGTTTGCAATATTGATGATTCTGTAACCGAACCATGAAGCATCTTTTACGATTTCACCTTCCTGATCTGCCATTTGAAAAGAAGCTGCCGGAGTGATAAATTGTGTTATATTTCTATCTGTTCTTTCATCAATCGTGTGATAATGCCCGCAAAAAATATATACCTCATTTTTATGTTTATGTAAAGCTTCTTTTATTTTTTCTCTTCCTAGCAAAGGAAATTCTTTATCTGCTACAGAGTCTACATTAAGAACCGGATGATGTATAAACAGTATCATTTTTTTTGGTGTATCGATTTCGCCGGTAAGCCATTTATATTGTGTGCTACTTATTTCATAAGCGGAAGAATCAAGGAAGATGTATTTGTGGTAATCATCTTCGTAACTGTAATACAATTCCTTACTTTCATTGTCAGTATTGACTGAATAATATTTAATAACTTCTGAAAATGTATCGTGATTACCTAATGTAATTTTTAAGTTCGGTGTGTAGTTTTTAAATGAGCGAAAAAACCATGAGTACGATTCTGTCTCACCAATGTCGCCGCCAAATATTATTTCATCTGCACTTCTTGCAGCAATATCTTTAAGTATCAATCTCCAGTTATTTCTTGTATCAACTCCGATCTCGGCAGGAGTATTTTCATCTAAATGAGTATCTGTTATATATGCAATTCTTTTAGTCATGGGCAACAAATTTATTGCTAAGTATTATAGTACATGACAAAAGTTGTGAATAAAGTTGCAGGCAGGTAACAATTAATCCACAAGTGAATAAAAAAAGCCTTAGCAGTTTTTTCTTTAGAAGAAAATTACCACATCTGCTTCTAATGGAAA
>JAABUN010000149.1_pt1 | contig 173331 bp, 148 predicted proteins | sample 5559311 | NCBI WGS metagenome assembly JAABUN01 (sample SAMN10711877, study PRJNA513370) | rock metagenome | isolation source: Antarctica rocks | place: Antarctica: Victoria Land, Siegfried Peak sud
GCTTTGATTATCGTAGATTTGGCAGACAAGCAAATAAATTTGAATCAGTTGATTATCCATAAGCAAGAAAATCTTATCATTCTTGCTTGTCTGTCACTTCTCTACTATTGATTCACATAATTTATAATTTTAATCTTTGATACAGTTGGCTCTAAATAATGTCCTTTTTAATTTATACTAATTTGCACTACATTCGGTTAATTTTTATTTTGTCTAAAAAAGCAGTTTATTGCAGAATCACGAAATATTATCAAAGCGAATTTTCTGACGGCTTTTCCGAGGCGCCTAAGACATTGTAACGCGGCTTATATTATGTGATATTTAAGCGGAAAAGGTTTTAACGTCTTTTTTAATGATTGTTTCTAAGCAATATTCTGCCGGAAAATCCAAACAACCGGCGTTTCCCGAAGAGGTCTTATAATGTCGAAATTTTTCTGCCGCTTTCTGTTTTTGTCTTTATTTTTGTCTTTTGCTGCCGAAGCGTTTGGTCAGTGGACAAACCGCTATCCGAAAATTGCGAACGTGTCGCATCACGTCTACTTGGAAGGCTACAACCTGCCGACGCTCAATCAGGGCGGAAGCGACCCGGCTGTTTCGCCCGACGGAAAAACCCTGGCGATTGCCGCGCGCGGCTGGATTTGGCTGATGGACACAACGACGCGCGAAGCGAGACGACTGACAAAAAACAGCGCGGTTGATTCGCGCCCGGCTTGGTCGCCCGACGGCAGACAAATCGCTTTTGTCAGAGACGACACGAAAGATAGGAGCATTGTTTTGATTGACGCGGCGAACGGCAGGGAAAAAGTTCTGGTTGATTCGCCCGCGCTCGACCTCGACCCGGTTTTTTCGCGTGACGGACGCCACGTTTTTTATAGTTCAGCGGAAGCCGGCGATTTGGATTTGTGGCGCGTCGAGATTGCGACGGGCGCGAAAACACGCTTGACAACCGACCGCGGGCAGGAACTCCAGCCGCAGCCGCTGCCCGGCGACACGCAGCTTTTATACATTTCAAAAGTCGGCTCGATAGATTCGGTCGCGCTCGTAAATTTAAGCGATAACTCGAAACGCATCTTGCATTCGGAGGGAATCGCCTCGCAGATGCGCTCCGCGCTCAAACCCAACGGGGGGAGTTTCGCCGTTACTTTACCTGTTCAGGATAGATGGCAGTTGTGGCTGATGGACACCAAAGGCAGTCCGGCGATTCAGATTGCGCGAGATGCGAAATATCCGCTGATGCCAGCGTGGAATTCCGACGATTCCTTTATTTATTTCGCCGAGCCTGACGCGAACGAACTTTTTCGCCTTTACCAAACCGCGCCGACGGGCGGCGTGCCGGAAGACATCTCGCCGCTTTCGTGGAATTGGAGCGAGCCGACTGCACGCGTTCTGGTCAAAACGCGAGCTGTTAATTCGGATGCGAATCTGCCTGTGCGCTTGACGGTTGTTGACGGAAAAGGACATCCGGTTCTCCCGGACGCGGGACAACCGCGTTTCGACGGGCAAAACGGAAACGTATTTTTTTATTCGCCGGGCGTAATCGAGTTGGAATTGCCTGCGGGCGAAGCGCGCGTGCTGGCGACGCACGGCTTCGGCACTGTCGCACAAACGGCGACGCGCAAAATACGCGAAGGCAAAACGGAAACCATTGAAATCGAGATGCCCGCGCCGCTTTGGAATCCGGCTTCCGACGGCTGGTATTCGGCTGATTTGCATTCGCATCTCAATTACGGCGGACCGTATCTTTTAATGCCCGAAGACATCGTTCTCGATATGCGCGGCGAAGCGCTCGATTTATCCACGCCGCAGCTTGCCAATCTGCACACCAGGTTTATTGATACCGAATGGTGGGGATGGCGGCGCAGCCGGTCGCCGATGATAGTTTTCGCGCAGGAAGTCCGCTCGCATTTTCTCGGTCACGTCGGCGTGGTCGGCGCGAATTCGCTTTTTCATCCGTGGTATTTCGGTCCCGGCTATCCGGTCTACGACGATATTGATTTGCCTAATTCGGATGCCCTGCAATTTGCCAGAAAGAGCGGCGGCATCAATTCTTATGTGCATCCGGTTTCGACCAAAGACCCGTTTCCGGCAAAAGGGGAACCTAACGGGTTGCCGCTTGAACTCGTGCCGGACGCTGTTTTGGGCGACGTTGACACGCTCGAAGTAACCTGTCTGTGGAGCGACGAACTCGGCACGAGCGAAGCGTGGTATCGGCTGCTCAATCTCGGAATTCCAATCACGCCGTCCGCCGGAAGCGACACGATGCACAATTTTTACCGCACGATGGCAATCGGGGCGACGCGCATCTACGCTAAAACCGACGGCGCGATGAACCTGCCAAATTATCTCGAAGCCGTCAGGCGCGGTCGCAGTTTCGTTACCAACGGTCCGCTAATGAGATTCAGCGCGGGCGGCGCGGAAGCGGGCGGAATTATCAGCGCGGCGGCAAATAGGCAGATCGAGTGGAAACTCGAAGCAGTATCATCCGCGCCGGTTGAAAAAGTTGAAATTATTGTCAACGGAAAAATCGTCTGGAGCGGGCAGGGATTGAGCGTTGCGGGACGCAAAACATTTGCGGGGAAAATAAACGCTCCCGACGGCGGCTGGATTGCCGCCAGAATTTACGGCGGCACGACCCGACCGCCGATGGCAGACAGTTACCCGTTCGCGCACACCGCGCCGATCTGGTTCAGACGAACGGGAAGTTTCGACCAGGCAGCGGCGAAAGCGTCCGCGCAAGACCTTCTGCGCTGGATGGAAATCGCCGAAAAACGCCTCGAACAGGGTTATACGGGCGCGAAAGTGGATAATTTGAAAAAACGCTTTACGGAAGCCCGCCGCATTCTGGAAACCAGGGCAAAATAATCGTTGAAAACACAGGAGAATCGAATGGCTCAACAGCAAACTGTAAAGTGGTATCGGTGGGACGATATGCCGAAAGAAAACGTCACCGAAATGCTCGACCGGCGACTTATCACCGGCGACCGGATGATGCTGGCGCACGTTTATCTGAAAAAAGGCGCAATCGTGCCGTGTCATTCGCACGAAAACGAGCAGCTAACTTATATTCTCGAAGGTGTGCTGCGTTTCTGGATTGGCGAAGACGAATCGGAAACGATTGATGTTTGCGCCGGTGAAGTGCTGCATATTCCGTCGCACGTTCCGCACAAAGCCGAAGCGCTCGAAGACACGCTCGACGTGGATATTTTTAGTCCGCCGCGGCAGGATTGGCTCGAAAAAACTGATGATTATTTGAGACAAAAATAGTTATGGATTTAGGACTTAAAGGAAAAGTCGCGTTCGTCGCGGCGGCAAGCAAAGGTCTCGGTCGCGCCGTCGCCGAAGAACTTGCTGCCGAAGGCGCGTCGCTTGTGCTGTGCGCTCGCAATGCGGAAACTCTGAATCGTGTCAGCGGGCAAATTGCCAAATCATCTGGCGTATCCGTTTTGCCTGTCGTCGCCGATGTTTCCATTATCCAAGATATAGCAAAAGCTGTTGAAGCAGGTATCGAAAAATTCGGACGAATTGATATTCTTGTAACTAACGCGGGCGGACCGCCAGCCGGTCAATTTGAGAATTTGAGCCGCGAAATGTGGGATAACGCAACACGATTGACGCTCAATAGCGTCCTGGAATTGACCAGAGCGGTGTTGCCCGGAATGAAGGAACGGCGTTGGGGACGGATTTTGAACGTCACTTCCATCGCCGTCAAGCAGCCGGTAGATAATCTGATGTTGTCGAACAGTTTGCGGGCGGCGGTAACTGGGTTTGCCCGGACGCTGGCAAACGAAGTGGCAACTGACGGAATCACTGTTAACAACATTTTACCGGGTTACACGCGCACCGAACGAATGGAAGAACTGGCGCGGGCAACATCTGAAAGAGAAGGCATCAGCACATTGGAAGCTAATGCCAAATGGGAAGCGGAAATTCCGATGAAACGTTTAGGCGAACCGCGCGAATTTGCCGCGCTCGCCGCGTTTCTCGTTTCCGAACGAGCGAGCTATATCACGGGAACTTCGATTCCGGTTGACGGCGGCTGGATTCGCTCGCTTTATTAATCGTTCCTTATAGGTTTAATTCCCCGTAGCTCTGCTACGGAAATAAGGAAAATAAAAAATTCCGATTCAATACCTCGCGGCTCTGCCGCGCGGAAAATTTATTTGTGAAAAAATTTGAATTCCGCATATTTCTAATCGCCGCTCTTTATTTTGTTTTGTAACTAAAAGGATAAAATTATGTTTTTCAACGTAACACGCCGGTTTTCAGCTCTGTTATTTTTAAGTTTTTCGCTTGTTTCCATCGCCGTTTCCCAGCAAGCCGTAAAATCCGACACTTTGCAATTGAACACGCGACAACAGTTGCTGCGCTACGTTTACAAAGAATTAATCGAGATAAACACAACCGATTCGGTCGGCGATACGACGAAGGCTGCCGAAGCGATGGCGGTCAGATTTCGGGCGGCAGGCTTTCCCGAAGCGGATGTGCGCGTTCTGGTTCATCCCGGAAACAAGCGCAAGGGAAATCTGGTCGTTCATTACCGTTCGGCTAATGCGGCACGCAAACCGCTTCTGCTGCTCGCTCATATCGATGTCGTCGAAGCCCGCAAGGAAGATTGGTCGGACAATCTCGACCCGTTTAAACTCACCGAGCGCGATGGTTATTTTTACGGTCGCGGAACAACGGACGATAAAGCGATGGCGGCGATTTTTGTCGCTAACTTAATTCGCTACAAACAGGAAAACGCGCAGTTTGACCGCGATATAATTCTCGCGCTGACGGCGGATGAAGAAGGCGGCGATTTTAACGGTCCCGTATTTTTGCTGAAAAATCATCGTGATTTAGTCGATGCCGAATTTGGCATTAACGAAGGCGGCGGCGGAAAGCAGCGCAAAGGCGTTAAACTTTTCAACGGCGTGCAGGCGAGTGAAAAGGTTTATCAAAGTTTTCTGCTCGAAGTGAAAAATAAAGGCGGGCATAGCTCGCTGCCGTCGAAGGACAACGCGATTTACCGGCTCGCCGCCGGACTCGAACGTCTATCGAAATTTGATTTTCCCGTTAATCTCAACGAAGTTACGCGCGGTTATTTTCAAAAGATGTCGGCGATTGAAACTAGACAAACGGCGACTGATATGAAAACAGTCGCGTCAACGACGAGCGATGCCGAAGCGTTAAAGCGTCTGTCGAATTCGCCTTATTACAACGCGCTGATGCGAACAACCTGCGTGGCAACCAAACTCGAAGGCGGACACGCCGAAAACGCTTTGCCGCAAACCGCCCGCGCCACCATCAACTGCCGTATTTTGCCGCAGGAAGATGCAAAAGATATACATCGAAAACTGATTGAAGTTTTAGCCGATGACCAGATCGCCGTAACATTTATCAAAGAGCCGAAACCGAGTCCGCCGTCGCCGCTGAACGCCGGAATTATGCGCCCGATTGAAATCGCGACGCGGGCGATGTGGAAAGATGTTCCGGTCGTTCCGATTATGGGAACCGGCGCGACCGACAGTCTTTATTTTCGGCAAATCGGCATTCCGATGTACGGCGTCTCCGGGATTTTCAGCGATATTGACGACAACCGCGCGCACGGCAGAGACGAACGTCTCGGAGTCAGAGAGTTTTACGAAGGTCAGGCGTTTTTGGACAAGTTGGTTAAATCTCTCGCGGGTGAGAAAACGGCTGTCATCAAAAAATAATTTCCGGTCGAAAGAACTTTATCTGCTTCTTAAAAAGCGGCGGATTTAAGTTAAATTCGCCGCTCTTTTAATCTACAATTTGTCCGGTAAGATACTAATATTCTTATATGAAGATGAACAAAAAACTTTCTGCTTTTCCTTCTGGAGAAATATCTGCAACCCGCCATAGCATAGCGGTTTTCATATTACTGCTAATTATCATAGTTGCTCCAAACAGTTTTTATGCGCAACGCACTGTAAAACCCGTTCTTCACGGTCGGCATTGGGTCGCCATTACCGGCAAACCGCTCGCCGCCACTGCTGGAGCGATGACTTTTCAAAAAGGCGGAAACGCCGTTGACGCCGCGTGTGCGATGCTCGCAGCAACCTCGACGATGTGGGATACATTAAGCTGGGGCGGCGAAACGCAGGCACTTATCTACAACCCGAAAACAGGCAAGGTCATCGGCATTAATGCCCTCGGTGTTGCGCCGACCGGCGCGACCGCCGAGTTTTATAAAAAGAAAAAAATGAATTACGCGCCCGAACACGGCGCGCTCGCCGCCGTCACGCCGGGAACGCCGGGCGGCATTTTGGTAATGCTCGCCGAATACGGCAAGCTCAGTTTGAAAGATATTCTAGAGCCTGCTATCGAGATGGCCGACGGTTATCCGATTGAAGCGCAGGCGGCAAACGCCATCGAACGCGAGAAAAAGCGTTTGAAAGAGTGGCGCAATTCACGCGCCGTAATGCTGCCGCATTTGGGACAAACGCGCGAAGCGCCGTCGGCTGGTGAGATTTTTCGTCAACCCGATTTAGCCGCTACTTTAAGAAAGTTAGTAGAAACAGAACGACAATCTCTCGTGCAGGGAAAGAATCGAAAAGATGCGATTTATGCCGCTTACGACCGTTTTTACAAAGGCGATATTGCGCGTGAAATTGCCAGAGGCACGCAGGAAGAAGGCGGTTTAATCACGGTCAAAGATTTGGCAAACTGGAAAGTTCGCATCGAAGAACCAGTTAAAACCACTTACAAGGGAGTCGAAGTTTATAAATTGACTCACTGGACGCAAGGTCCGGCGATGTTGCAGGCTCTCAACATTCTGGAGAATTTTGATTTGAAAAGTATGGGCTTTAACAGCGCGAGGTATGTCAACACGATTTATCAAGCGATGAGTTTAGCTTTTGCTGACCGCGATTTTTATTACGGCGACCCGTATTTCGCGCCTGTCGAGCCAATCGAAGGACTTTTATCCAAACCTTACGCCAAAGAACGAAGCAAGCTGGTTAATTTGGAGCGCAACGACCCGAATATCAAACCCGGCGACCCGTATCCTTTTCAGGGACGAACCCCGAATCCCTTTCTCCGGCTTCTGGAAAAGTGGCAATCATCGCCCGCAAATCGCGGTTCGGGATTTAATCAGGATGCCGTTTCGCGCTCTTCGCAAGAGCAGTTTGATAAGTCGTTCTACTCCGGCACAACGTCGGTCGAAACGGCGGACGCAGAAGGCTGGGTCGTTTCGATTACGCCGAGCGGCGGCTGGATTCCCGCAGTTATCGCGGGCAAATCGGGAATCGGTCTGAGTCAGCGGGCGCAGAGTTTCGTGCTTGACGCGAGCGAAAATCCTTTTAACGTCATCGAGCCGGGCAAACGCCCGCGCGTTACATTGACACCGACTTTAGCGTTAAAAGACGGAAAACCGTTTCTTTCGTTTGCCGTTCAGGGCGGCGATAGTCAAGACCAAAACCTTTTGCAGTTTTTCCTAAACGTCGTCGAATTCGGAATGAACGTGCAGGAAGCAACCGAAGCCCCGAATATCAACAGCTTTCAAATGCGAAGCTCATTCGGCGCGCACGAATCGCGTCCGGGAAGAATTCTGCTGGCAGATTCGATGCCGCAGTGGACGCGCAACGAGCTGAAGAAAATGGGCTACGACCTGACTTTTGAAGAACGGACATCGGGACCAATCAACGCCATTTTTTTCGACCGCGAGCATAACAGTTTTTGGGGCGGCTCAAGCAATCACGGTGAAGATTACGGCATTGCGTGGTAGTCGTCGCTCCCAAACTTTGTTTCAAAATCGCCCTGTCAAGCTAATCGGAGAATGCCGGATTTTTCGTCGGCAGGAGAACCGTAAAATTTTTGCAAACGGAAAATGATACGCATTTACCAAATATGAAAAAAATAATCAGCAATATTGCCGCCGCCTGTGCGTTTGCGGTTTTCGCCGCAACAATCGTCCACGCCCAGAACATTTCAGCGGACGAGCGGAAAATTGTTTCTTACATAGACGCGCACACGGAAGAGGCGATTGCTCTGCTTGAGAAAACCGTCAATATCGAAAGTCCGACGGAAAATCTGGCAGGCGTTAAAGAAGTCGGAATGGTCTTCAAACGCGAATTTGAATCGTTGGGTTTTACCGCCAAATGGATTGAAATGCCCGCCGAGATGAAGCGCGCCGGACATCTGATGGCGGAGAAAACCGGAAAAAGAGGCAAACGGATTTTGCTTCTCGGTCATATGGACACGGTGCTGAGGGGCGAAAAGTTTCGGCGCGAAGGCAACAAAGGATACGGCACAGCCACGTCGGATATGAAAGCCGGAAACGTCGTGTTGTATTACGCTCTGAAAGCTCTGCACGCAAACGGCGCGCTCAAAGACACGAGGATTATTGTAATGCTGACCGGAGACGAGGAAAGCGGCGGAACTCCGCGCGAGATTAGCCGCGGCGATATGACGGCGGCAGCGAAAAGAAGCGATTTGGCATTGAGTTTTGAAAACGGAGCGAGCAGCATCGCAACGGTCGCGCGGCGCGGCGGCAGCGGCTGGACGCTCGAAGTAACGGCGAAAACCGGACATTCGGGACAGATTTTTAAAGACGAGATGGGAAGCGGCGCGATTTTTGAGGCTTCGCGCATTATCAATCAGTTTTATGAAACGCTGCGCGGAGAAAAATATCTGACTTTCAATCCGGCTATCATTGCGGGCGGAACCGAGCTTGAAATTAATGAGGGAACGATAACGGCTGCCGGAAAGTCGAACGTCGTTCCGGCGAAAGTTCTGGTGCGCGGCGATTTGCGTTTTATCAGCGAGCAGCAAAAGGAATCCGCCCGCGCCCGGATGCGGGAAATCGTCGCCCGAAGTTTGCCCGGCACGTCGGCAAAAATTACATTTTCCGACGGCATCCCGTCAATGTCGCCGACGGCGGGAAATTACGAGATACTGAAAGAACTTGACAAAGTTAGTCAAGACTTGGGCTTTGGAAAAGTTGAAGCGCAAGACCCCGGCGAACGGGGCGCGGGCGACATTTCATACATCGCGGATATAATTCCGGGTCTCGACGGTTTAGGCGCGACGGGGCGCAACGCGCACGCGAAGGGCGAATATACCGATTTGGACACTTTGCCGAGACAGATTAAACGGACGGCGCTGCTGATTTACCGTCTCACGCGCTAAAGCATCGCAGACTTACCCGGCATCTGCCGTTTAAAAAAGTCATTCGAGCGGCGATGATTCCGTGGTATTCGGTTACCAATAAAATAAATTTAGGCATCGTTTAGCGACGGGCTTGTCCGATTCCGCGTTGATGACGGGCAAGCCCGTCGCTAAACATTGATTTTAATGAAAATTTTTTTTAGACTACAAACTTCGATAAAAACTGCGATTATTTCTACGTTTGTTTCTTTAATCCTGCTCAATTGTCAGACATTAGCTGCCCAAACAGTAAACAATCTCGTCCGTTCGGTAACGATTTATCGTGACAATTTTGGCGTGCCGCACGTTTACGGGCTTACGGACGAAAGCGTCGTTTTCGGATTGATGTATGCCCAAGCCGAAGATAATTTCGGGCAGTTGGAAGAAGACCACATCAACAAATTAGGTCGCGCGTCGGAAGTTTACGGACAATCAAGACTTGCCGGAGATGTGATGGCGCGGCTTTTTGAGACAAACAGGCGGGCGCAGGATGAATACAAAAAGTTAAGTCCGCCGATGCGAAAATTGTGCGACGCTTACGCCGCCGGACTTAACTTTTATCTCGAACGACACTCGGAAGTTTACCCTAAATTGATTAACCGTTTTGAGCCGTGGTTTGCGCTGATAACGGGCGCGCCTGCGCTTGCGTCTTTAGGAATCACGACGCAGGAAATACGGACGCTCTTTAAAGAGATTCCAGCCGCGCCGCAAAATCAATCTTCGGGCGAATCTGCCGAAGATACTGAATCAAACGAAGCGGAAGGCTCGAATATGTGGGCTGTCAGCCCGCAGAAAAGCCAGTCGGGACACGCGCTGCTTTTTATCAATCCGCACGTCGGTTTTTTCGGCGGTGGGCAGCGGTATGAAGCGCATCTACACAGCAAACAAGGTTTGAACATTTCCGGTTTTGCGATGCTCGGCTCGCCTTATATATGGTCTGGACACAACGAATTTCTCGGCTGGAGTCATACGAACACGGCTGCGGATTCGACGGATGTTTTCGTCGAAACTTTCGACAATCCGAAAAACCCGCTTGCTTATCGTTACGGAAACGATTATCGCAACGCCGTAGAATGGGCTGACGAAATCTTGGTTAAAAATCAGGAAAAGATGGAGACCAAAAGATTCACTTTTCGCAAAACACATCACGGCGCGATTGTCGGTTTGCGGGCGGGAAAATCTCTGGCGGTCAGTGCCGCGTCGGTTGAAGTCAGCGGACGATTGTTTGAACAAAAATGGGCGATGGCTCGCGCACATTCGCTTGCCGAATTCAAATCGGCAATGGCGCAGCGCAGATTGACCGGCTCGAATACGATTTACGCCGACGTTAAGGGAAACATTTTTTACATACACGGAGACGCGATGCCGCGCCGCTCGACGAAATTCGATTGGTCAAAGCCGGTTGACGGAAGTAATCCCGAAACCGATTGGCGCGGTATGCACGAATTGAGCGAATTGCCGCAGGTTACAAATCCTGCTTCGGGCTTTGTTCAAAACTCCAACTCGACGCCGTTTTTGACTTCGACAACCGACAATCCCGAACGCTCGAAGTTTCCGGTTTATATGGCGCCGGATTTGGATACGCCGCGAGCGCAGATGGCACGGCGCATTCTTTCTTCAAAGGACCAGTTCACGTTTGAAGAATGGACGCGCGTATCCTTTGATACGCATATGATTTTGGCTGAAACGCTCGTGCCAGAGCTTGTTTCGATGTGGGGAAAACTGCTGCAAACCAACGCTGCCAAAGCAAATAAACTCGCCGAACCAATTGCAGTTTTAAAGTCCTGGGATTACGAAAGTCGTATTGATTCCGTGCCGACGACTCTGTTTATGCTGTATTTTGAGCAGCTTCAGCGCGTCAACCGCGAGCGAACCGCGCAGCAGACGGACGACACGACGCTTGCTCCGACGATGCTCGGCGAGCAGTTAAATAAAATTCCCGCTGCGGCAAAAATTACGGCTTTCGAGCGGACATTGAACGATTTGCAAAACGATAACGGCAAATGGCAGGTGGTGTGGGGAGAAATCAATCGTCTTCAACGCATACATTCTAGCGGGACGCTTGAGAAATTCGATGACGCAAAACCGAGTGTGCCTGTGCCGGGCGCGAGTGGCTTAGCCGGAAGCCTTTTTACATTCAACACGCGCCGCGATGCCGGGCAAAAACGGCGATACGGCATCAGCGGCAATTCGTATTTAGCAGTTGTTGAGTTTTCTCCGCGTGTTCAAGCGCGTTCATTATTAGTTTTCGGTCAAAGCGCCGACCCGAAGTCGCCGCATTTTTTCGACCAGGCGGAATTGTATTCCACAAAACAATACAAACCGGCGTGGTTTGAACTGAAAGAAATCAAGCGCCATCTCGAACACAGTTATCATCCCGGCGCGGAAGCTGCTTTGCGCAAACAGTAATTGCGTGGCGCAGCAATAAAATCCGTTGACATCGAATAAATTCTTTTCAGGTTTAACCGCTTATGTCTAATAAATATCATAGATTTTATTCCGTTTTGCTGATTTTAGCGTTGCTAATCGGCGTGCTTCCATCGCATTTATACGCGCAACGTCGCGCGAAGAAACCACCGATTACCGATGAATTGAAGCTGGATTTGTTGATAAAGGGCGGAACAGTGGTTGACGGCTCAGGCTCTGCGCCCGTAAAAACCGATATTGGTATTCGCGGCGACCGCATTGTTTTCGTCGGTAAATCTGCAAGATTAAAAGTAGATGCCGCCAGAACGTTAGATGCCGTCGGAATGATTGTCGCACCTGGATTTGTTGACCCACATACGCATACGCTCGAAGACTTATCGAATCCGAAATCGAGCGGTAACGAAGATTATTTAATGCAAGGCGTAACGACCGTTATCACGGGCAACGACGGCGACGGACCTTTTCGCATTGCGCAAACTCTTGGAAAATGGGAACAGCAAGGCATCGGAACGAATGCCGCGCTGCTCGTCGGTCAGGGCAGAGTGCGCGGTGAAGTTGTCGGCGCGGGCGATGTTCAGCCGACGGTTGAACAAGTCGCGCAAATGAAAAATTTAATCGCGCAGGCGATGAATGAAGGCGCGTTCGGGATGTCAACCGGACTTTATTACGCGCCGGGCAGTTTTGCTAAAACCGAAGAAGTCATCGAGCTGGCAAAAACTGTTGCCGAAAAAGGCGGCGTTTACGATACGCATATGCGCGACGAAGGCTCGTATTCAATCGGTTTGCTCGGCTCGATTCGGGAAACAATTCGCATCGGGCGCGAAGCGAAAATTCCCGTTCACATTTCACACATCAAAGCACTCGGCAAAGACGTTTGGGGACAAAGCCGCCAAGCCGTCAGAATTATCAAACAGGCGCGCGCCGCTGGAATTAAAGTAACCGCCAACCAATATCCTTACACCGCGTCCGGCACAAATGTAACCGCCGCGCTTGTTCCGCGCTGGGCTGAAGCCGGCGGCAATGCGGAGCTTCTCAAGCGAATCAGAGACCCGCAGATTCGCCCGCGTCTGCTCGTCGAGATGGAAGCGAATCTGAAGCGGCGCAACGGTGCGGAAGCGATTTTAATTACCCGGTCGCGTAATCAGGAACTCGTCGGCAAAACGCTCGGCGCAATTGCCAAAGAGCGAAACAAATCGCCCGTCGAAACCGCGCTCGAAATTGTTGAAGGCGGCGGCGCAAGCGTCGCTTCGTTTAATATGAGCGAAAGCGACATCGAATATTTTATGAAACAGTCGTTTGTGATGACCGGCTCGGACGGCTCAAGCGGTCATCCCAGGAAATACGGAACTTTTCCGAGAAAGCTGCGCCAATACGTTTTCGAGAAAAAACTCATCACCTTACCTTTCGCCGTCCGCCAGAGCAGCGCGCTGACGGCTGAAACCTTCCGCATTCCCGAACGCGGGCTTCTCAAAGTCGGTTATTTCGCCGATGTCATCGTATTTGACCCGAAAAGCGTCACCGACCGTGCTACCTACGAACAACCCGAAGCGTTTGCGACGGGTATGAGGTTCGTTGTCGTCAACGGTAAAATCGCCGTCAATGAAGGAAAATATACGGGAATTCTGGCGGGACGCGCTTTGCGTAAAATCTCACCGCAAACCAAATAAATAAAATATGGAAATAGTCGGCAGTGAGCAGGACATCGGTAAGCGGCGCAAACCATTTTATAAAGTCCTTTATTTTCAGGTTCTCGTCGCAATCGTTCTCGGAGTCTGGGTCGGCTTTTTGTTTCCTGAAACGGGAGCGAGTTTGAAACCGCTCGGCGACGCTTTTATCAAGCTCATAAAAATGGTAATCGCCCCGATTATTTTCCTGACGGTCGTAACGGGAATTGCCGGAATCGGAGATTTGAAAAAACTCGGTCGGGTCGGGCTCAAAGCCTTGCTTTACTTTGAGGTCGTTACGACGTTCGCGCTTTTCATCGGTTTGGCGGTCGTTAAACTCGTCAAGCCCGGCGCGGGTATTAATGCCGATGCCGCGACGCTCGACGCAAAAGCCGTCGAACAATATACGAAGGCGGCGCAAACCGGCGGCGGTGTCTGGGATTTTGTGCTGCATATAATTCCCGACACGGTTTTCGGGGCATTTGCTCAAGGCGAAATTTTGCAGGTTTTGTTTTTCGCCGTTCTGTTCGGCATTGCTCTGACGGCGATGGGCGAGCGCGGACGACCGTTAATCAAAACGTTTGACACGATCGGAAAAGTTTTTTTCGGAATTATTGCGATTATTATGCGCGCCGCGCCGATTGGAGCTTTCGGCGCGATGGCTTTTACAATCGGCAAATACGGGATTGCCACTCTTCTGCCGCTGGCGAAAGTAATGCTTTGCGTTTACGCGACGTGCGCTCTGTTTATCGTCGTCGTTCTCGGCTCAATCGCGCGCTTCGCCGGATTTTCGCTTTTCAAATTTATCAAATATATCAAAGAAGAAATTTTGATTGTCGTCGGCACGTCGTCGTCCGAGTCGGCTCTCCCGCGAATGATGGCGAAACTCGAACACCTCGGCTGCTCGAAATCGGTTGTCGGCTTGGTCATTCCGTCGGGTTACTCGTTTAATCTGGACGGCACTTCGATTTACCTGACCATCGCCGCCGTCTTTGTCGCGCAGGCAACCAATACGCAGTTGACTTTAGGACAGGAATTAACGATTTTGGCAGTCTTGATGCTGACCTCAAAAGGCGCTGCTACTGTTACCGGCGGAGGTTTTATAACACTCGCCGCAACGCTTTCTTCTTTGGGAACAATACCGGTCGCGGGTATTGCGCTACTGCTCGGCATCGACCGCTTTATGTCGGAAGCCAGATCGTTTACCAATCTTATCGGAAACGGCGTCGCTACGGTCGTCGTCGCCAAATGGGAAGGCGAATTTGATGCTGAACGGGCGAATGCCGTGTTAAATGAAAAATTGCCGATGACTGAAGACACGCTCGAAGAAGAACTCAATCTCGCAAAAAGAATTAAAGTAGTTAAGCCTTAGCTTTATCGTTCAAGAATTTTAAGCAACCAATTATAGACAGGCTTTTTTTACATTGAAAAGTTGATTATTAAAACACAAAATCAAATTTTATATTTGCTCAAAAAATGTCGAAGATTCGCTGATAGGAAATTGCTTAAAACTTGCTCGGCGGATGGACGAGCAAGAATGTTTTACCGAATCGGCGAAGTGGTTGCTTTTTGAAGAAAACATTTGTATGATTATCAGCACCTTTTTCCATAAAATTTTACGAAAATTGAATCGCCGGCAGGTATTGAATTTCAATCGTTCAAAACCTATAAATGAATTGGTAAAAGCCGCAATCCTTTAATACTTTTTGCAAAAATTTAAAACTTAACCAGGGAGAAATGCTATATGCGGAATGTTTTACAACGAGGAGTTTATCTGATTGTTCTTTTGTTTTTAGCCGTTTCGGTCGAAGCGCAATCAAGCACTTCGAGAATTACCGGAACAATAACCGATTCAACCGGCTCAGCCGTCGAGGGCGCAAAAATTACACTCATTAACGAAGCTACCCGCGTTCCTCTGACCCAAATCACAGGTTCCGGCGGCGTTTATGCTTTTACTTCCCTGACGGCAGGCACATACACGATAGAGGTTGAACAAAGCGGTTTTAAAAAATCCGTCAGAACCGGCAATGTTTTGGAAGTTAGCACGCCGCTAAACGTCGATTTGGCATTGGAAATAGGCGGCATATCGGAGGTTGTTACGGTTGAATCCGACCGGGTAACAGTGCAGACCAACACGGCGGTTATCGGCAATGTAGTCGACCAAAAAACCATCGAATCGCTGCCTCTGAACGGACGCAATCCGCTGACTCTCGTTTTGCAGGAGCCGGGAATAGTTCAGCGTTCAGCGGGTGCAGCAGGCTCGGGCGTTCACATCAACGGCTCGCGCGACCGGGCTTTTAACGTAACGATTGACGGAATTGATGCAAACGAATCGTCCGTTCCGAATCCGGTCAGCAATGTGTATCGTATCAATCCCGACAACGTACAAGAATTTAAGGTTACGACGAACAATGCGACCGCCGAGGAAGGGCGCAATAGCGGTGCGGCGATTACGCTGACAACACGCACAGGGGGGAACGGATTTCACGGAACCGGATTTTTCTTTTTGAGAGACGATGCTTTTAACTCGACCGAGTTTTACGCCAACGCTCAAAATCAGCCGAAACGCGAAACGAAATTGAAACAATTCGGATTTGAAATCGGCGGTCCGATTATAAAAAAGAAAACATTTTTCTTCGGCAGTTATCAAACCAATATCGTCGATTTTACTCAACCGATTGACCAGTCTTTCGGCGTCCCGATTGTTTATACCGCTACAGCTAGAAGCGGCATTTTTCGGTATTTCAGACCAGACCCGGCAAATCCCTTGGTTATCGGCACGACGACCATTACGCGCAACTCGCCGCTTCTTGTCGACCCGGCGACGGGAAATTTGATTGCCGGCGTATCTGCCTGCACGACTGCGACGCAACTGCGTTGTGTTGCCAGTTACAATATCGCCGCCAACGGTCCGGCGGGAACTTCGCTCAACTCGACCGTCGGTTCTTATTTGAACACCCTGCCGGCTCCCAATTCTTTTAATGCCGGCGGCGACGGGCTTAACACCGGCGCTTATTTGTGGAATCCACCGACGGCGATTCGCGGACCGGCGATTTCCGCCCGCGTTGACCACAACTTTAACGAAAACAACAGCGTGTTTGCGCGACTTTTGTATTCAAAATACAATACGCTCGGCGGCGACCCGCTCAACGGTCGCCCGCAGGTTTTCCCCGGCTTTCCGCCGCTCGGCGAAGTTTACCGTAACACTTCAAATTTGGCTGTAGGTTACCGCCATACTTTCTCCCCGTATATCGTCAACGATTTGCGGCTCGGCTATTCAAAATTCGATTTTTTGTTTACGCAAGCCGAAGCAAATCCGGCATATCCAAACATTTCGCCGATTGATTACAATTTGATTAGCGAACCGTATAACAACACGCCGCGCACGCAGAGAACGGTTTTTACGCCGCAAATTTTGGATACGTTAAGCATCGTCTCCGGCTCGCACGTTATCGGAATGGGTTTTAATGCCAGATTTTACCGTCATCACGACCGGCGCGGGCAGCCCGGCGGCATAAATGTAACGCCCAGAATCTTGCTGAGTGCGACGACTCGTCCGCCGGTTGGATTTACTGCCGCGGCGGGAATCAACAGCACGGACAATTCGGCTTTGCAATCGACAATCAATAATTTGCTGGGCATTCCTTCGCAAATTTCGCAAACCTACATCGGCGATTTGGAAAAAGATGAATTTCTGCCGTTCCAAGTTAACGGAAAGATAACTCTGTTCGACGAACTGCACCTGGTCAATCAATACAATATGTATATCCAGGACGAATGGAAAGCGCGCAGCAATTTAACGCTTAATTACGGCGTGCGCTGGGAAATCAATCCCGCGCCGCACACGGCGGACGGGAAAACTTATGTCGCCGACACGCCGATTCTAAACGGACCGACGACGTTTGTTAAAGCCAAAGGCTGGTATAAACGCGATAATTTGGGCGCATTCGGTCCGAGTTTGGGCTTGGCGTATTCGCCGAACTTCAAAAAAGGACTTTTGAAGATGTTTTTCGGCGAAACGGGGAAAAGCGCCATTCGGGCAGGCTACCGCATCGCGTTCGACCCGATTTCGTCGTTTCAGGTAACGGCTGCCGCCGGTCGCGTGCCGGGATTGCTGTTTACCTGTTCTTCAACTGTCGGCGGTGCGACTACGCCGGGATGCACGTCTGCGCCGAACGTAACTATCGGTAACGGTTTCCCGAACGAATTGCCCGCGCCGACCGTCAAACCTTCTTCGCTTTTGAATTTACCGCTTCAGCTCAACACGAACGCTCCGCCTATAACGGTATTCGACCCGAACTTGAAACTCCCGACCGTTCACCAATGGAGCTTGAGCTTGCAGCGCGAGCTTCCGCTTAAAATGGTAATGCAGGTAGCATACGTCGGCAGACGCGGAATGCGGCTTTATTTTGCGGCTAATCGCAATCAAATCAATGCCGACAGAATCTTGCCCGACTTTTTCGCTATGCAGAGAAACATCGGTTTGGGCTGCGCGGCAAGCGGAACGGGTTGTCCGACCGGCATTACCGGAACGCCGATTGGATTGGTTACTTCAGGCGTACTGACCTCGACTTTCGTCAATTCTTCGACAACTCTCGGCGAATTGCAGTTAAACGCGGCTGGCAGTTTTGCTGAACGAATTGAAAATACGACATTAGCTCTGGGCTTGCGTCCGAACCAACAGTTCAGCAGCATAACTTATATTGACAACAGCGGTGATTCTAATTACCACGCATTTCAATTCACTTTACGCCGCCGCTTCGCTCAGGGTCTCGGTTTAGCCGCCGCTTATACGTTCGGCAAATCTATTGATAACCAATCGGTTGACCCGGTCGGCGCGGCTTCGGGCGGCGGTTTATCAACCACTAACTCACGCACGCCGATTGATATTCGAAATCTGCGCGAAGAACGGGCGCGTTCGGATTTTGACCGAACTCATGTTTTTAACTTAACAGCAGTTTGGGAATTGCCAATCGGCAGGGGAAAAACATTATTCGGCGATGCACCCGGCTGGCTTAACCAGTTTATCGGAGGCTGGACGGTAAACGGCATCTCGACTTTTATGACGGGCGAACCGTTCAGCATCAGAAGCGGTGTTCGCACCTCGAATGCGGCTCACGAATCGCGCGCCGTAGTAACCGACCCTAATTTGAGAGCCAGATTGCAACAAATTCCGGGCGTTGCAGGTCCGGTGCTTTTTGCAAATACCGACGGCTTTGCAATACCTTTGCCCGGTCAGAATGGTTCGGGTCGCAATATTTTTGTCGCGCCCAGCTATTACAATTTGGACATCGGGATTATCAAAAAGTTCTCGGTTACCGAACGCGTAAGTTTAGATTTCCGCACAGAAATGTTCAATGTGTTAAACCACCCGAACTTTGACAATCCGCGCGACGCTTCAGTCGGTTCACCGAGTATTCGCTCAAGTCTGTTCGCTCAAGCCTGTTGTTCAACAGTTGCGCCACCTTCAACCCAGACAATTATTCAAACCGGCGAATCATCCCGCGTGATTCAATTCGGTTTAAAATTGAAATTTTAAGACCAAATCTTAAAATTCGGAAAAGCCCAGGTATACAAAATACTCGGGCTTTTCCTTTTGTTATTTCGTTGCTTTTAGTAGCATAGTGCCAAGTCTAAAGGTCACGGATGAGTTTATTTTTTTCTGAAAAAGTTCTAATTCGCGTTGAAAACCGCTCACGATGCGATTGGTTCGGCACGTTCGGAATGCGACGCGCCGGACATTCTCGCTTTCATCATTTTTAGGATTAGCCTTGCTTCTAGCCTGCTCGTTCGGTTGTGCGCCATCTTCTTCGCAGCTAGACAGCAAACAAAATCCGCCTGATTCTGCGTTAAACGACTTGCCCGAACTTACCGAAGAGGTGATCCGCGAGCGAATCAATGGCACGCGCGTCAGGCAAGTGCCGGAAGAGAACGGAACCGCCGAGCCGATCAGTTGGAGCTTTGACGAAGAAGAACCGAAAGAGATCGCCGTCGTCCAGAAACAAATCGAAGGCGAGCGCGCGACAATCGTCTTAGACATCAAAACCACGTCAGCCCCGGGCGCGCGCTCGCCGAAATATCTGGCGGGGCAGATTCGCACGAAGTGGGAACTGCAAACAGGCTGGGCGCTACGCAAGTGGGAGATTGTGGAAACTGAGAATATCTCGATGAAGTACAGAAATCTTCCCAAGCCGCCCGCGCAAAATTCCAACCGTTGATTCTTTCTTAAAAACCTCGACAGAGTTTATGTTGCGATTGACATAAGAAAACAGCAAGACATCCGCTTAGCTTACTATTGTCAACAGAACCTGGTTAAATTTTTAAAACAAATTATAGTTAGAATCTTGCGCTAGTATTTGATAATATCGAATCAATTTTGAACTTTAAGTAAAGCATAGATAAGCAACGATAAAAGCTTCTCCTTATCGAATGAAAATGGTATGCTAACTCCCGACCAAACAACAACTAAACAGGAAAAGTTGATAGCGCTCCTGCTAACTGAAAAAACAATTGACGACGCCTGCGCCAAAGCCGGTGTAAATGTTACGACCTACTGGCGCTGGATGCAGGATGAAAACTTCTTGAGTGAGTACCGGAAATTGCGGCGCGGCATCCTCGAGAACACGGTTGCCAAACTGCAAAGTATTACTCACCAGGCGATTGAAACTTTAGAAAGAAACTTAACCTGCGAGAATCCAAGCGTTGAGATCCGCTGCGCCCAAATTATACTTGAACAGTCTCTGAAGGGTTTAGAAATGCTGGACATTGAAAATCGGCTTGAAATGCTCGAGCATCTTCAGAAACATCAGGAAGAAAACAATGAGTAGATTAAGCAGCCGGCTCGATAAACTAGTGTTAAAGACTTACAAGTTTTTTCCTGCAAAAGACTTATCATTAATCAGGGATTTTTTAAAGCTATATTAGATGAAAACAATGCGAAGGCTGAAGATTTTCAAAGAGAAATTGATCAAATCAATAAAGTGGGAGAAGAGAGTAGGAACGATAAAAGCATTGACTTTCGTCAAAAAGTTAAAGAGATAACGAAAGGTAATGATGTAATTCTTCTCGCGTATGTCTACCAAGAAACAATTAAAGAATGCAGGAAATACCCAAAAGGAGGCTGGGTAGCCAAAATACCTGCGAAAAGTAAACTGCAACTTTTACAACAAGCAAAAGAGTATTTTGCGAGGAAAAAGAAGTTTAATTCTTAAGTTTTGCTTTTTGGTAGATAGACAATCAAACATTCTTGCTTCTATGAGTCAGGTTACCTCCATCGATACTATTTTACCAAGAGTTAGCAGAACGCCCCTTCCAATCCGCTTTGGGTTTGGTGAGGGATGAATGCGTTCCACAGCCGCCGTGCTTTCAAACGGCGGTCATACGTTAGATTAGAAATTAAGGTTGAGTTATGACGGGGATTTGTAGTATAATTGAAGTCGAAACAAGGAAAGTTTTGAAGCCTTTCCCTGTTTCTAACCAAACGAACAGTTTTCGAGTCTTGTTCATTATGGCTAAAGCAATCATAAAATCTTTCCGTTTCCGAATCAATCCAAGCAAAGCGCAATCCGCTAAACTTGAAAATACTCTCAATCTTTGCCGCGAACTCTATAACGCCGCTCTCGCTGAACGACGCGATGCTTGGAAACTCAATCGAATCAATATCACTCGATTTGACCAAGACAAACAACTTCCAGAAATTAAACAAACCAATCCTGAATATAAAGAAATTCATTCTCAAGTTTTGCAGGACGTTTTGAAGCGATTGGATAAAGCGTTTCAAAGTTTCTTTTCCCGCGTCAAACAAGGCGTTAAAGCAGGATTCCCAAGATTTAAGGGAAAGAATTGGTTTGATAGTTTCTGCTACGCTCAAAGCGGATTTAACGTGTCGGGAAATAGGCTGACGCTTTCTAAAATCGGTAAGGTCAAAATCAAACTTTCGCGCCAAATTCAAGGCAAGGTTAAAACTTGCCAAATTAAGCGCGAATTGAACAAATGGTTTGTTATCTTCACGGTTGAAACTGCGATTGAACCTTTGCCGAAAACAGGCGAATCGGTCGGTTTGGATATGGGAGTATCTGCCTTTGTAACTTTGAGCGACGGAACGCAAATAGACAATTTCAAATACTATGAATCTACCCAAAAGAAACTTCGTGTTGCTCAAAGAAGTATTTCCCGAAAGAAGAAAGGTTCTAACCGTCGTCGTAAAGCAGTTTTGAAACTGCGTAAGATTCATCAGAAAATCAAGAATCAAAGAAATGATTTTCAACATAAAGTTTCTACATATCTCGTCAAGACGTATGACTTGATAGCAATCGAAAAACTTTCCATTCTCGGTTTGTCGAGAGGAATTCTGGCTAAGCAAATGAACGATATAGCGATTGGTAACTTTTTTCAAAAACTCGAATATAAAGCTGCGAATGCTGATAAAGAGTTGATAAAAGTCCAGCCGCATTTCACGTCGCAAGATTGTTCGTCGTGCGGCAATCGCGTGAAAAAAGATTTGTCGGTTCGTGTTCATTATTGTTTGGTTTGCAACTTAAGAATTGACCGTGATTTCAATGCGGCAATCAATATCTTAAATCTCGCGGTCGGTCAGACCGTTAAAGGCTCAAAGTGGAACAATAGTTCGTGCTTGCCTTTAGAATCCACTTCCAATTTGCTTTGAAATTGGTGGGGGAGTGTCAATTAATTTTTAGTCGTTGCAGTTCGGGTAGAATTCTTCTCTGCATCCAAGATGCCAGCCTTCACTTTTTAAATTTTGGGTTGCTCCCGTTTCTTGCGCTCCGCAAATATCGCAAAAGCCTGTTTTTGTTTCGTTGGTTTGATTTTCGTTAGTCATTTTATTTTCTCCGTTTAATTTATTTCGGGAATGATTAAGCCATTCAATCTATAAATAAGTATACCGCGGAAGAATAGTTTGTGCAAGTTAAACTATTCTTTCAAAGTATAGTTTTGAAAATAATTCTACCTTTGCGGAACAATTTATTTTGGGTTATAAAATGAATGTGGGAAATTTAATAACAACCAAAGAAGCGGCTGAAAATTTAGGTATATCAATGCGCCGTGTTACGGCTTTAATTAAAAAAGGGCGTTTGCCATCTCAACAAATCGGACGGGAACATTTAATTCAAAAATCAGACCTTGAGCTAGTGCGAGAGCGAAAGACAGGAAGACCGCCGAAGGCGAAAGTTGAGGATGGTGATGGCAATAAGTGAAGATGAAATATCGAAAGCGGAAGAGTTAGAAAGACCAAAGAAAGGTTTTTGACACTTCTTTTAACAAAACCAAAGCGATATTCAACCTTGCCGATTTTATTGATGTTATATGTAGAAAAGCATAAAAATTTAATTGTTCAATCGGAACTTAAACAAAATCAATAAATCTCATTTATGAAAATTTTCATTAGTTGGTCTAGCGAGGTAACATAGGTGAAAATGTTAAGATGAAGCCTTCCATTTATGTAATGGCAAAAAGCATTTGTTCGTTACCAATTGTGCGATAACTACTTTATCTGTGAAAATTATCAGAGAAATCTACAAATTTTCAAGAGAGCCGAAAAATCACTTATCAAAAATGCTGATTTGCAAAAGCATTTAAAAGAAAACGGTGTGCCTTCAATGATTTATTATCTGGTTCCGCTCTACCGTCAGAAAGCCTTTAAAGAATCAGTCGCGCCGAATTTTCAATTGCCGGTAACAGAAAAACTCTGCGATTCGGTTTTATCGCTCCCGATTCACACGGAAATGACGGAAGATTTGCTTTGTTATATTTCAAAACAAGTGAAAACCTTTTTTGGAAAGACTAAAAATTAGGAAGTTATAAGGCATAAATGAAAACATTGGAAGGAAAAAATTTTCTAACGAATAGAATGAGTTCTATCAGGCAAACTTTCAATAAAAGCCAAAGCAAATCAGAACACTAAAAGTTTGATAAAGGTATATCATTTTTACATCCATTGTTTTGACGAATTAATTTTACCAAACTAAACTTTTGAATATTATTATTCTATATATTAATGCAAAGAGAGTCATCTGATAAAATACCATCTCCAAACGCACATATTCATCCACACGCTTTAGTTGATGATGGAGCAAAAATTGGTGCGCGGAGCAGAATTTGGGCATTTGCTCATATTCTTTCCGGCGCGGTTGTGGGCGATGACTGCAATATCTGTGATTATACTTTTATTGAAGGGAAAGTTGTTTTAGGAAATCGTGTAACCGTCAAATGCGGTGTTTATTTGTGGGACGGAGTAACAGCAGAAGATGATGTTTTCATCGATCCCACAGCGGTTTTCACAAACGATTTAAAACCGCGCAGTCAGCAATATCCACAAGAATATGCCAAAACCTTTTGAAAAAAAGTTGCCGTATTGTGATTAGTAATAGAGGCAACTCCATAGCTAGAAAAAAGTATATAAAATGAGTGAAAAACAGAAAATAGTAATTGTCGGCGATGGTGAAACCGCCGAACTCGCCTATGAATATTTTACGCACGACTCGCCGCACGAAATCGTCGGATTTGCCGTCGAAGCGGCTTATAAAAAGCGCGATGAATTTTTCGATTTGCCCGTCGTTCGGCTCGAAGAAGTCGAAAAACATTTCAGCCCGAACGAACATCGAGCCTTCGCCGCCATTTCTTACACGCAGCTCAACCGCGTGCGAGCCAGAATTTTCAGAACCGTCAAAGAAAAAGGCTACACTTGCGCTTCATACGTCAGCAGCCGCGCTTTTGTCTGGCACAACGTGGAGATCGGCGAAAATTGTTTTATTTTCGAGAACAACGTCATTCAATACAAAGTAAAAATCGGCGATAATGTCGTCTTGTGGAGCGGCAATCACATCGGACATCAAACCGTTATCCAAGACAACGTTTTCATCTCGTCGCACGTCGTCGTCTCCGGTTACTGCGAAGTCGGCGCAAATACTTTTATGGGCGTGAACAGTTCGGTCGCCAACGATGTCAAAATCGCGCCGGACAACATTATCGCAATGGGCGCGGTTATCACGCGCGACACCGAGCCACGCAAAATTTATATGGGCAATCCCGGCAAACCGAGCGACAAAGACAGCTTCGCGGTGATGAAAGTCGTGGAAGAAACCGAACCGCCAACCGGAGATGACGCAAATTAGATGAAATGGAATAAACAGGGTTTAATTTACGGCGCGAACGGCGATTCGAGTTGGGCGAAAAACTCGGCTTTGCAGCCGACTCCGTTAATCGTCGACGAGGAGACGATTCGCGTTTTTGTCGGAATGCGCGATGAGAAAGGCAGAAGCCGCGTCGGTTTTGTTGACGTTGACGCGGAAAATCCGAAAAATGTCCTGCGCGTTTCCGAAAAGCCCGCGCTTGATTTAGGAATGCCCGGAACTTTCGACGAAAACGGAGTCGTTCCCTGCGCGGTAGTCAGACGAGGCAACGAAGTTTGGCTTTACTACGCTGGTTATCAATTGGGTCAGCAAGTTCGATTTTATGTTTTCAGCGGTTTGGCAGTCAGTAAGGACGGCGGCGAAACATTTACGCGGCATCAGCGAGTTCCCATCTGCGACCGCACCAACGAAGAACTTTATTTTCGCGTTATTCACACAATTTTTCAGGAAAACGGAGTCTGGCGGGTTTGGTATGGCGCGGGCGATGAATACGATGTAAGAGATGACGGTTATCAACTGCCCAAATATAATATTCGCTACGTTGAATCGAACGACGGAATAAAATTTAACGGGCAATCAACGATTGCCCTTGATACTTCCGGCGAGGATGAATATCGCATCGGGCGACCCTACGTTATCAAAACCGAAAATCTATACCGCATGTTTTACGCGGCGGATTCAAAGCAAACCGGTTATCGTCTGGCTTATGCCGAATCAACGGACGGCACTAAATGGACGCGCAAGGATAATGAAATAGGAATTGAGATTGCCGCTTCCGGCTGGGATTCGGAGATGATGTCTTATCCGAGCGTTGTAACGACGAAAGCCGGAACGTTTCTTTTTTATAACGGCAACAATTACGGACGCGACGGCTTCGGTTACGCGATTTTGGAACAATGGTAGAAGCGGCGGCTCAAATAATCGAAGCAAGCGAGACGAAGCCGCGCAACGCGATGCGCGTTGCGCGTTACACAGATGAAAACTGCGCTGAATGGAACGCTTTTGTTGAGAACTCGAAAAACGGCACGTTTCTTTTTCATCGCAACTATATGGAATATCACGCCGAACGATTTACAGATTGTTCGCTGATGTTTCGTGACGAGAACGAAAAACTTGTTGCTGTTTTGCCTGCTAACTTAAAAGATGACACGCTTGTTTCGCACGGCGGTTTAACTTTCGGCGGCGTGGTTTCGGGAAATCGAATGAAAACGCCGCAGATGCTCGAAATCTTTGAAGGTTTAATCGAGTTTGCGCGGGGCAATAATTTGAGCCGCGTCGTTTATAAAGCCGTGCCGCATATTTACCACGCGCAGCCTTCCGAAGAAGATTTATACGCGCTGTTTCGATTCGACGCGCAGCTCGTCCGCCGCGACATCTCGACGACGATTCGTTTGAGCGAACGGCTGCCGCTTAGCAAAGGGCGCAAGTGGACGGTTAATCAAACGCGCAAAAATCAAATCGAAGTGCGCGAAACTGATGATTTTGAAATTTTTATGCGGCTCGAAGCCGAAGTGTTAGCGGCAAAATATAAAGTCGCGCCGGTTCACACGGCGTCGGAAATGAAAATGCTCGCCGGACGTTTTCCTGAAAACATCAAACTTTTCGGCGCGTTTGCCGACGATGAAATGCTGGCTGGCGCAATCATTTATGCAAATCAGACGGTTGCCCACGCGCAGTATCTGGCGGCGAGCGACAAAGGCAAACAATTGTTCGCTCTCGATGCTGTTTTGCAGCGTTTACTCGACGATTATTACGCCGAAAAACGATATTTCGATTTCGGTATCTCAACCGAACGGCAGGGAACGTATTTGAACGTCGGGCTGATTGAATTCAAAGAAAGCTGGGGCGGGCGGGCAACCGTCTACGATACTTACGAAATAACGGTTTGACAGTTTGAGTATTAAAATGAACTCCAGAATGGAACAATGCAAACTGATGGATTTGCCGGTGATTAACGACCCACGCGGTAACCTGACGTTTATCGAAGGCAATCGTCATATTCCGTTTGAGATTAAGCGCGTTTATTACCTTTACGACGTGCCGGGCGGAGCGAGCCGCGCCGGACACGGACACAAAAAATTGCATCAACTTGTCATTGCGATGTCGGGCAGCTTCGATATTGTGATTGACGACGGATTTCAGAAAAAGCGTTTTCATCTTAATCGTTCGTATCAAGGACTTTATCTCTGCCCGATGATGTGGCGCGACATCGACAATTTCTCCGGCGGTTCGGTCTGTATGGTGCTTGCATCGGATTTTTATGACGAAGCCGATTATTTTCGTGAATACGCCGATTTTGCGCGGGTGGCGCGGGAAGGACAAGAAAAATGAAAGTGCCTTTTCTCGATTTAAAAGCCGGTTATCTTGAATTAAAAGACGAACTGGACGAAGCCTACAACCGCGTGATGAAATCGGGTTGGTATATTCTTGGCGCGGAGGTCGAAGCGTTCGAGAGCGAATTTGCCGATTATTGCCGGGTTAAACATTGTATCGGCGTCGCTAACGGTTTGGATGCTTTGCATTTGATTCTGCGCGCTTACGACATCGGCGCGGGCGATGAAGTTATCGTTCCGGCAAACACTTATATTGCCACCTGGCTCGCTGTTTCCTACGCCGGAGCGACGCCCGTACCTATCGAACCGAATCCCGCCACTTTTAATATTGCACCGGAAAACATCGAAGCGGCAATTACGCCGCGCACACGGGCGATTATGCCCGTTCATCTTTACGGTCAGCCGGCGGAAATGGACGCGATAAATGAAATCGCCCGCAAATACAATCTCAAAGTCATCGAGGACGCGGCGCAGGCACACGGAGCGCGTTATAAAGGGAACCGCGCGGGAAGTTTGGGTGATGCCGCCGGATTCAGTTTTTATCCGGGCAAGAATTTGGGGGCTTTCGGTGACGGCGGAGCGATTACGACAAATGACAACGATTTGGCGGACGCGCTGAAGATTTTAAGAAACTACGGTTCGCGCGTGAAGTATTATAACGAAGTCAAAGGTTATAATTCCAGACTCGACCCGCTTCAAGCCGCTTTTCTGCGCGTCAAATTAAAACGTCTCGACGAATGGAACGAGCGGCGCGTTTCGGTAGCTCGAAACTATTTGCAGGCATTGGCGAGCGCAAAGGATATTCAGTTGCCGCGTGTGGTGAATGACACGGAACCCGTCTGGCATTTGTTTGTTATAAGAAGTTTAAGCCGCGACAAAGTGCAGGACTTTTTGAATGCATCGGGAATCGGAACGATGATTCACTATCCGGTGCCGCCGCATCTTTGCGAAGCATACGGTGACGAAATCTTCAAGCGGGAAAACTATCCTGTAACTGAAAAATTAGCGGCAACCGTTTTGAGTCTGCCGCTAAGCCCGCACCTTTCCGCAGCACAGCAAGAGGCAGTTAATAACTCACTGTTGGAGTTTGAAAAATCCGGAAAAGTAAAAAAGCAGACATTCTAAATCTCACCGAACCCTCGTAAAAAATGAAGTCAATTTTCAGAGCCACCGCAATTTTGGGCAGCAGTTCCGCCGTCAGTGCGATTGTCGGACTTGTTTCCGCTAAATTATGGGCAATTATGGTCGGTCCTGCCGGAATTGGCTATTTGGCGATGCAGCAAAGTTTGCTTGGGTTAGCGACGATGATTGCCGGCGTCGGCGTCGGCACGGGAATTGTTCGCCTTGGAGCGAAGGCAATTGCGGATGACGACAAATTGAATATCGCGGCTAATCAAAAAGCTGTGATAGTTATCAGTGTAGCGGCGGGAATTATCGGGGTTGCGCTTTTATTTTTATTTGGTGATGTTATCAACCAAACTTTGCTCGACGGCAAGAGTAGTGGAAAAGAGGTTGCATCTCTCGGCGCGGCACTGATTTTCACTTTGCTGGCAAGCGCCTTAACCGGTATTCTCAACGCGCATCACAACGTCAAAGCGTTGGCGAAAATCGCCGTTCTGAACAGCGTTCTCAGCGCGGGCGTTTTGCTCGCCTGCGTTTGGGCGTGGCGCATACAGGGAATCGTCTTCGGAATTATCATCGGCTCTCTGCTCGGTTGTTTGACGAGTTATTATTTTTACAAGCGCGAAATCAAAGTTGAATCGATTACCGTTCCGCGCGAAAAGTTTCTGGAGGCTGTCAAATCGCTGCTTCGCTTCGGCGTTCCCTTTACCGGCAGTATGCTGGTCGGTACGGGCGTTCAACTGCTTTTGCCGATTTTGATTCTGCACCAACTCGACCTGGAAAGTGTCGGGTTTTACCGCGCGGCTTTGTCCATTGCGGTGACGTCTCTTGCCCTGGTAATAACTGCAATGGGGCAGGATTATTACCCGCGGCTTTCCGCTGCCTCGGGCGAACCGCAGGAATTGATAACTATAATCAATCAGCAGCAATATCTATTATTTGTTTTATTATCGCCGATAATTCTCTGGCTGTTGTTTTTGTCGCCGGTTGTCGTGCCGCTGCTCTACTCGGCTAAATTTTCAAACTCTGCCGAAATTCTGAATTGGTTTCTGGTCGGAGACGTCTTCAGGCTGCTTAGTTGGACACTTTCGTTTGTTATACTGGCTCGAAGCAAAAGCAGCGTTTTCTTCTTTATCGAACTTTTCGGCGGCGCGACTTCGCTGCTGACAAGTCTTCTCGGTATGCATTTGTTCGGCGCGAAAGGTTTGGGAATCAGCTATCTGGCGACTTACATTTTGTACTACCTGCTTGTTTTTTTTCTGGTTCGCCGCCAAATCGGATTAATTTACAGCCGGGAAAATAAATTGTTAGCTCTTTCGACTCTGGCAGCGGCAACTGGAATCAGCGTTTTAACCGCGCTCGAATATGCGAATTTAAGAAATGGCTTCGCGCTCATCATTTGTTTAATATATACTGTAGTCAGCTTTTCCATTGTAAGGAAGCATTTTTTTCACGAACAATCCGAACAAAAACAACCGGCATAAATTAAATGATTCAAGAGATTCAACAAAATCCGCTGGTCAGCGTCTTTATTCCTTCATATAACCACTCGCGCTATATTCAAACAACTCTGGAGGGAATATTTGCGCAAACTTATCGAAACATACAACTAATTATCATTGACGACGGCTCGACTGACAATTCCCCCGAAATCATCGAAAAAGCGCTTAAAAATTGTCCGTTTGAGTCAGAGTTGATTGTTCGTCCGAACAAAGGAATTGTTCCGACGCTTCTTGAAGGGTTAGCAATGGCTCGCGGAGAATATTTTGCCAGCACCGCATCCGATGATTTATGGCTGCCAAATTTTCTTGAGCGGCGAGTTGCTCAATTACAAGAAAATCACAACGCTGTGCTTGCCTACGGGCATTGCTTCAGAATTGATGAGAATGATAAAGTAATCGATTCTTCTTCCGATTGGGTAGAATATGGCAGTAAAAGTTCTCGGGAGGAGTTATTGGAATTGACTGTCCCGCAATCTTCCACGATTGTACATAGAAAATCTGTTTTAGATTCTCATCCTTGGAGTCAGTCATATCCAGAAGATTTAGATTTATATTTACGACTTTGCAGCTTGGGAGAGTTTGTTTTTGATTCTCAAATAAATTCGGCTTATCGAATTCACCCGACCAATACGAGTAAACAGGTTGAGCCGATGTTGAAAGGACTGATAAATGTATATCAACTTAACGCAGTTAATTTGGGATTGAACCCAGATGAGTTAAATATTATTAAAAGACGAATTGAATGGCATACAGTCGTAACTTACTTAAATAATGGACAACGGGTTAAAGCTATCAAAGCAGCGCTAAGAAATTCGAGTGGAGAAATTTCGTTCATTGAAAGAATGCGACAGTATTCAAAAATATTAATACCGTCTTCAATTTTAACTGCAACTCGCAAAAGAATCAAAAGAAATAGTAACCAGTGGCGCGGTCTAGATGTAAAAGATTTGATGAAGGCACAAGCGGCAACAAGAAAGATTTATCACGCTTGAAATTTTCCGAATTTTGTAAATTTCTATAGTGAAAAGAATTTTGCATCTTATCCCGACCTTTCGAGCGGCGTGACGAAATTGTCAGCCGACGAATATTGTTTGCAACGCTGCAAATGAATTTACACATCTTGTTTGTGCATCCTAATGATTAAAAATAATCAATTAACTCCTACCGTAAGCATTTGCATTCCTTCATACAACCACTCACGTTACATTCAATCATGTTTAGAATCAGTATTCGCTCAAACTTATCAAAATATACAGCTAATCGTTATCGACGACGGCTCGACTGACAATTCACCTGACATCATCGAAAAAATGCTTAAAAATTGTCCGTTTGAGTCAGAGTTGGTTGTTCGCCCGAACAAAGGAATTGCCTCGACACTCGACGAGGGATTGGAAATGGCTCGCGGGGAATATCTTGCTGTTCTAGCCTCTGACGATCTATGGCTACCAAGTTTTTTGGAAAATCGTGTAAATCAGCTGCAGAATCGCCCGAACGCAGTTCTATCTTACGGTCATTGCTATTTAATTGACGAAAACGACAAAATTTATTCTTCTACGCAGGACTGGGCAGAGTATGAGGACGGAAATGTTCGAAATATGTTACTAACAAAATACATGCCTTTCGGTCCAACTTTCGTTTATCGAAAAGCGGCTTTGGAAAAACAAAAATGGAATCCTGATATATTTGCAGAGGATTATGAACTATTCTTGCGGCTTCATTTGTTAGGTGAATTTGCTTTCGAAGACAGTATTCTTTCAGGTTACCGTATTCATTCTACTAACGTCAGTAAAAATACATCTGCTCTAATACAAGGTAAAGTGCAGGCATTTGAATTAAATGCAAAAGATTTGGAACTGAGTACGAAAGAACTGGCAGATGTTAAACTAAAGCTTAACTGGGAAACAGTAGATATGTACTTTTATTCCGGTCGCCGCCTGAAAGCAATCAAAACGGCATTGCAATATTCGCATATTCAAATTCCTTTAAGAACGAAACTGTGGATGTTTATAAAATTGCTTACCCCAAATTTACTAATAGAAACTTGGCGCAAGAGAGCAACAGGATACAACCACGTTCGGCAAGAAATAGATTTTAAGGATTTAATTGCCGAGCAAATTCGAATGTGCCAAACACCGAGAAAGGTTGCAGGCGAAGTTAAAAAGTGATTAGTCAAATATTGGAAACTCTAAAGGTTTTAATGCAGAAATGAAACGTATTCTCCACTTTATACCAACGCTCGGCGGCGGTGGCGCAGAGCGGCAGTTAGTGAATCTTGTCTCCAATACTGACAAAAATGATTTTTCACATCTTGTCTGTACTCTCAAGGACTCGGATTTTTTTGCGCCAGCAATTTACGCCGCCGGACACGAAGTTTGTGAATTGGGAGTTACTGGCAAACATCCTTGGTTTTCCGGCACGTCAAAACTCCTCGCTGTAATCCGCGATTACCAACCGGATATAATTGACACTTGGCTTTACGACGCAAATATTATCGGGCGTTTAGCGCAATTTAGAAATTTTAGAATTCCCCTTATCACCACACTACATTCGCCGGAATATGAGCCGGATACGATTCGAGCTGCTAACTGGTCGCCAATCAAAGTCGAGGGTTTGCGTCAAATTGACAAGTTGACCGCACGCCTGACTAATCCATACTTCGTGGCTTGTTCGCAGTATGTCAAGAAATCGTTTCAAAAGAGATTGAATATAGCCGACTCGCAAATTAGAGTAATCTACAACGCGACCGATCCCGAACTGCTCAAATGCGCCGAAGGCGATGCGCAACGTCTCCGGCACGATCTAAAGATTCCTCCTGAGGGATTTGTTTATTTGTCGGTAGGCAGGCTTGATGCAGCCAAAAATCACGCTCTTTTATTGCGAGTTTTTCCGCAAGTCTTAGCTCGCGTGCCGCAAGCGTATCTGGTTATCGTTGGCACTGGAGTTTTAGAGCAAGAACTGAAGGAATTAGCAGATACTCTTAAAATCAGCCATAGAGTTCAATTTTTGGGTAGGCGAGAAGATGTCGGAGCGTGTTTGAAGATGGCAGATGCTTTCGTTTTTTCCACTCTTCTTGAGGGACATCCGTTAGCTTTAGTTGAGGCAATGTTCAAAGAGTTACCGTGCGTCGCTTCAGACATCGAGGTTTTGCGAGAAGTGTTAACAGATAATAAAAATGGGTTGCTTTTTAATCTAAACAATCCAAGCGGGCTGGCAACGGCGATGTGCAAACTGTTTCATGAACCAGAACTGCGCCGCCGACTCGGCAGACAAGCATTAAAAGATGTTGAGCGACGGTTTCATATTCGCCGAATTGCTAGCGAATGGGAAGATTTCTACCGGCAGTTGATTAATTAAACAAAACGCAGCTAAGTATTCCACAACGTCAAACGGGCATCTCTACTCTTTTCTCTCTTAAATTATGTAAATTACGTTCAATACATTTGATTTTTTTGTTAAAAGCAATTTCAAATATCCGTATAAAATTTTGAGGTACTAAGATTATCAAAAGAGATTTGTTTGCGAAATTGTCGATCTTGCGAGAAATTAGTTGTCGGTCGCTTATTCCTCGAATCTGTTAAAATACTTCGGCAAGCAGGCAAATCGGTTTTAATTTATTCAATATGGAAAGGAGAAAAATACTTTTTGTTATACCTTCACTGGCGGGCGGCGGAGCGGAGAGAGTTTTTTTGCAGCTGCTCAATCATCTGAATCGTGAGCGGTATGAACCGTTTCTCGCATTAGGCGCGCGGCGCGGCGAGTTTTTGAACGAGCTGAGTAAAGACGTAGAAATTTTTGAAATGAATGCCGTACGTGCCCGGGGAGCTGTTCCGGCTCTAATAAAGATTGTTCGCCGATTGAAACCGCAGACTGTCTGTTCCACTCTCGGCATGAATTTCGCGACCGCACTGGCAAAACCGTTTTTTCCACGTGGAACTCGTACCGTGCTGCGCGAAGGCAGCTCGCCGACGGCGTTTCTTGCTGATGTGGCTCGAAAAAGTCCGGCGCGAGCTGAATTTTACCGACAAGGTTATAAGTATATTTATGGGTTTGCTGATTCGATAATTTGTCAGAGCGATTTTATGCGCGACGACATCGAGCGCAATTTGCAGATTTCGGCAAAAAAGCTTCATCGAATTTATAATCCGGTTGATTTTGAACAAATCAGTAAATTATCAGATGAGCCGACCGAGGAGTTTTTTAACCCGAACTTAGTTCGTTTGCTGACCGTCGGCAGACTGGCGTTTGAAAAAGCATATGACATTTTGCTTAAAGCCTTTGCCGTCGTGCGCATAACAAATCCAACTGCAACATTGACATTTCTGGGTGAAGGCGAAGAGCGGCAATCGTTGGAAAGTCTCGCGCGAGACTTGAAATTGAACGGAAGCGTTTATTTCGCAGGTTTTCAAAGCAATCCTTATTCGTATATGAAGCAGGCTGATATTTTTATTTTGTCATCGCGTTACGAAGGATTTTCAAACGTGATTGTCGAGTCTCTGGCGTGCGGAACGCCTGTTGTTGCTACGGATTGTCCGAGCGCTGTGCGCGAAGTTATTACTGAAGGCGCCAACGGCTGGCTCGCCGAAAACGAAAATGTCGCTTCGCTCGCCGAAAAAATCAATCGCGCAATCGTAGAAAAATCCAATCTCAATGCCGAAGCAATTCGCGCTGAATGTGAGAAACGTTTCGCTATCGGTCAAATTTTGCCTTTGTATGAAAAGCTTTTTTAGTGTAAGTAGTCGTTCACAATTAGACTTAACTATCTTGTAATTGGTTAAATACTGGAGCAAATAGACTTATATTGTCTATGACTAAAAACTCGAATTGATATAGGTAAACATAATTGTGAACGACTATTTAAATGTAGGTATAATGATTAACAAAGGAAATACTGATATGAAATTAAAAAGGACTTTGCCTAAAGACCGTAGTTTTAAACAAATTCAAAATCATTATCTGGTTGAAAAAGCACTTGCCGAAAAACTCAAAAAAGCCAATCGTGAAGAAAGAAAACTCATTTACGCGACAATGTATGATGAATTATTTAGTAAAGTTCCCGACCATACAAGGCTGACTCGTCGAGATAGCGAAGAACAGACTTTGGCATCGAATAAAACAAAGTTTAGTTTAGTCAAAAACTTTATTAACAAATCAACAGTATTTGCTGAATTTGCTCCCGGTGATTGTAAATTCGCTATGGAAGTCGCCAAACAAGTAAAACATGTTTATGCCATGGACATTTCCAACCAATTTAACTCGGCTGACATTCTCCCTGATAATTTTACGATGATCGTTTTTGACGGTTATAACATCGAAGACATAAAGGAAAATTCAATCGACATTATATTTAGTGATCAGTTGATCGAACATATTCATCCCGAAGATACGGAACATCATTTTAAGCTGGCTTACAATCTACTAAAAAAGGGCGGCAAGTATATATTTCGGACTCCCCAATATCATTCGGGTCCACACGATATATCCGGGTACTTTTCTGACGAACCGGAAGGATTTCATTTGAAGGAATGGACATATATCGAAATAAAACAATTGCTGAGAGACTTAAATTATTCGCGTCTTTCTTCGTATTGGTATGGAAAAGGTATTAGAGTTGCAATGCCTTACCTCTACTTCGAGACGACGGAAAAAATATTAGATTTGCTTCCGAAAAAGCATATTCAGACTTTAGCCAAGTATTTAATACCTCAAATTACAGTAGTCGCGGAAAAATAAACGGCTTCCACAAAACGAAATTTTGCAGTCTCCTCAATTCCAAAAATTAAGGTATCTTAACGAATCTAAACATTTTTATTATCAGCTATGTGCGGAATAACCGGTTTCATTGATTTTAGCAGGCGGGCAAATCGGGAGTTTTTACTGGGAACTGTCGAGAAAATGGCGACTACGCTGTATCATCGCGGTCCTGACAGCGCAGGCGTGTGGGCGGACGAAGCGTGCGGCATAACTCTCGGTTTTCGGCGTTTAGCGATTCTCGATTTGTCGGTTGAAGGCGAGCAGCCGATGAAATCCGCAGATGGTAGATTCACAGTTGTTTTCAATGGCGAGATTTATAATTTTCTTGAATTGCGCGGCGAACTAGAAAAACTTGGATACGGATTTCGCGGTCATTCCGATACGGAAGTGATGCTGGCGGCATTTGTCGAATGGGGCATTGAGCCAACTGTCAAGCGTTTGAACGGAATGTTTGCGATTGCGGTTTGGGACGCGCGCGGCGAAGAATTAATTTTGATTCGTGACCGCATCGGAAAAAAGCCTTTATATTACGGCGTGTTCGGCAACACTTTCGTATTCGGGTCGGAACTTAAATCGCTTCGAGCGCATCCCGAATTTCGCGGCGAGATTGACCGCGAATCGCTCGCGCTTTACCTGAAATTCGGTTATGTTCCCAGCCCTCACTCGATTTATCAAAACGTCAAAAAACTCGCGCCCGGATGTTTGCTGAAAATTCGCACAAGGCAAAAAGAAATCGGCGAGCAGACGGCTTATTGGTCTCTGCGACAAACAGCGATTGATGGAACAAGCAATCCGGTTGACGGTTCGGAAGATGAAATTCTTGCCGAATTTGAAATTTTAATGCGTGATTCCGTCAAACGCAGAATGCTGGCTGATGTGCCGCTCGGCGCGTTTTTATCGGGCGGAACGGATTCGTCAACCATTGTTGCTCTGATGCAGGCGCAGAGTTCAAAACCAGTCAAGACTTTTACCATTGGCTTTAACGAAGCTGAATACAACGAAGCCAAACACGCAAAGCGTATCGCCAAATATCTGAAAACCGACCATCACGAGCTTTACGTTACCTCGCGGCAAGCTCTGGATGTGATTCCCAAATTGCCTGCTTTATATGATGAACCTTTTGCTGATTCGTCGCAGATTCCGACATTCTTGGTTTCGCAACTTGCCCGCAGCCAGGTAACTGTCAGCTTGTCAGGCGACGGCGGCGACGAGCTTTTCTGCGGCTATGGACATTATTTTTTAGCGCACGACTTGTGGGAAAAAATGCGACTGATGCCTTCGCCAGTGCGACAAGTGGCTTCGACTGTTCTCAATTCGACGCTTGCAACCGTTGACAAATTTTTGCCTGCCACCGAGCAACTTGGACGGCGCAGCAGTTTGCGGCGAAGGCTGATGATGCTTTCAGAAGTGATGACAGTGAAAAATTCAGCAGGGCTATACTTAAACTTAAGGTCTTTATGGCAGCACCCGGAAAAAATGCTTTTGGTAAATGGTCAACAGGCGATGAACGGTTCTCCAAAGTCGTCCGATTCACTAAATTTTCAACAAAATATGATGCTCGCAGACGCAGCGCAGTTTTTGCCGGATGATATTTTGGTGAAGGTTGACCGCGCAAGTATGGCGGTTTCGCTCGAAGTTCGCGCTCCGCTTCTTGATTATCGTATTATCGAGTTTGCCTGGCGTGTCCCTTTTTCGCTCAAAGTTCATAATGGTGAGGGAAAATGGTTACTGCGCAAACTGCTGAACAAATACGTGCCGCGTGAAATCACCGAGCGACCGAAAATGGGTTTTGACGTTCCGATTGCCGGGTGGTTGCGCGACGAGTTGCGCGAGTGGGCGGAAAGTTTGCTTGATGAGGCGCGTTTGCGGCGTGAAGGTTTTTTTAATCCGCAAGTCGTAAGCGTGAAGTGGCAGGAACATTTATCGGGCAAGCGTAATCATCAACACGCTTTGTGGGCTGTCTTGATGTTTCAAGCGTGGCTTAATGAATAGCGTATTTTTGTTGTTACGAAATTATGGCATTTGTTTATAGTAGGTTACTTTCTAAAAACATTGGAATATTAAAATTAAATGGAAGTTTTAGGTCTTTGCTCATATCCAATAGAAGCAGCGTGTACCAGATATCGGCTCATACAATATAAAATTCCGTTATCAAAAAAAGGGATAAATCTTACCGTAATTCCATTTCTCGATAAAGAAGAATTTGATTCTTTATATCGACCCGGGAAAACTCTCCAAAAAGCGACTGCGATGTTAATTTCTGCAACAAAACGGTTGTTTGGCTCAATAAAATCAAATAAATTTGACGCTTTGTTGATACAACGTGAGGCAATGTTATTCGGTCCGCCGATTTTTGAATGGCTGAATAAAACAATCGGCAGATGCCCTCTGGTTTTAGATTTAGACGATGCGACATACATTCCTTACGTCAGCCCGACTTACGGGCGTTTAGCAAGTGCGTTTAAGTTTTTCGGCAAAACCGACACTTTAATCAAATGGTCTGAATCAGTTATTTGCGGCAATCGTTATATTGCCGATTATGTGGCTGAAAAGGGAAAGAAAACGATTGTCGTGCCGACCGTGGTTGATACGGATAAATTTTGTCCGGTTGAAAAAGATGAAAATAAAAAACCTGTAATCGGTTGGGTTGGAACTCAGTCAACTTATCCTTTATTAGAAACACTTTTCCCCGTCATACAAGATTTAGCTCTTAATTATGATTTTACGTTGAAAATTGTCGGCGCCGGAAAAGAAAAAGTCGAACTCGACGGAGTAGAAGTAGAAAACCTGGTCTGGAATCTCGACCGCGAGATTGAAGATTTTCAGTCTTTAGACGTTGGTCTTTATCCGCTCGCGGTAACCAATTTCTTGAGTAAGGAATGGTTGATGGGGAAATCCGGTTTCAAGGCTATTCAATATATGTCAATCGGTATTCCTTTTGTCGTTACGCCGGTCGGCGTTTGCGGGGAAGTCGGCGTTGAAAACAAAACTCATTTTTCAGCTTCAAACAAAGAGCAGTGGTTTGAAGCATTGGCGAAACTTCTGGAATCCGCTCAAATACGAAAGGAAATGGGCGACAGCGGGAGAAAATATGCTTTGGAGCATTACACTGTTTCGCAGCAAACTGATAAAATTGCTGATACTCTGCACGAAGCGGTGATAAACTTTAAACAAAGAAAATAATTTAATTTTAAGTGTAAAATGTTTAGCAAAACTTAATGTAAGTTTTCGTTTGAAAGGCAAATTCTAATGTTGGCGTGTAGAAATACTCAACTTAAATTTAGGCTGAAAAGGTTCAAGATGTTTTCTCGTTCAGCTACAAAAATAACAAATGGATAAATTGCTGGCAATAATACTATTTATCTTAGCCGTCGGCGTAATGATTGTTGCTAGTCCGGCAGGACCTTTAGCTGTTTTATTCGGTTCGGTTTGTGCTGTATTCGTCGTTTTCGTAATAAACAAAAGTTTTGAAGGCGAAGAAAAAATCTTTTTACGCAGAGTATTTATTATATCGCTGATATTCAGAGTGTTTTTGGCAACTGTTACATACATATTTCAACTTCAGGAATTTTTTGGTGGTGATTCCAAAACATACGATGAGGCGGGATACACTTTATATAATTCATGGTTCGGTTATGCTGTAGAGGCAAACTCCTATTACATGGATTATGTTTCCAAAGCTTCAGGCAGCGGGTTTGGAATGGCTTATATAGTTGCTGCAATTTACTCAATAGTCGGCAGAAATCCGCTTGCAACCCAGCTTTTTAATTCGGTGCTTGGCGCGGCAACAGCTTGTTTGATTTATGTGTGCGCCAAGAAAATCTTTTCAAATACTCGAGTAGCTCAGATTTCCGCTGTATTGGTTGGCGTATTTCCCTCGCTTATCGTTTGGTCATCGCAGGGTCTTAAAGACGGTATTATTTGTTTTCTGATTGCTCTGGCAATAAATAATCTTCTCTCTCTGCAAAAAAGATTCAGTTACGTTGATGTTGTTTCGCTGCTGGTTTCATTAGTCGGGATTTATACGCTTCGTTTTTATATATTTTTTGCTTTCACCGTTGCTATTGTCGGTGCTTTGTTTCTCGGAACTCAAAAATCGGCAAGTTCGATAGCAAAACAGGTGGCGGTTTTAGTCGTTATAACTTTAGGCTTAACTTATTTGGGTGTTTTGCGTAATGCTCAGACGAATCTGGAAACTTTCGGCAGTTTGGAAAAGTTACAAAACAGTCGGCTCGACCAGGCAACATCTGCTGAATCAGGCTTCGCGCAGGATATTGACGTTTCAACGCCGACCGGCGCTTTGCAAGTTCTCCCGCTTGGTCTGGCTTATCTGATGCTCGCGCCTTTTCCCTGGGAAGTAGCTAATTTTCGGCAGACGATAACTTTGCCTGAAGTGTTTGTATGGTGGGCTTTGATACCTTTTATGGTGATTGGAATCTGGTTTACACTGAAAACCAAACTGCGTCAATCAATAAGCATTACACTCCTGACATTATTGCTCACGCTTTCGTATTCGATTTTTCAAGGAAATGTTGGAACGGCGTATCGTATGCGCGCGCAGATGCAGATTTTTTATTTTATTTTTGTTGCAGTTGGTATAACCCTTTTGTGGGAGAAACGTGAAAATAAAATAATTGCCTTGAAAACTCAAAATCAACGGATGTGGCAGAGACAGGAATTACTCAGAAAGCAAAATAGTGTATAGAAATCTTAAATTAAAATGTGTGGAATTGTCGGCATAGCCAACTCAAGCTCGCAGGTTATTAATCGCCAGACGCTTGAGAAGATGAACGGTGCGATTGTGCATCGCGGTCCCGACGACGACGGTTTTTACATCAATGAAAACGTCGGGCTGGCAATGCGTCGTCTTTCGATTATCGACATAGCGCACGGGAAGCAGCCGATGCACAATCAGAATAAAACCGCGTGGATTGTCTTTAACGGCGAAATCTATAACTTTCAAGAAATAAAAAAAGATTTAGAAAAGCAGGGCGACCGCTTTTATACTAATTCAGATACGGAAGTAATTTTGCATCTGTATGACAAATACGGCGCGGATTGCGTGTCGTATTTACGCGGAATGTTTGCTTTTGCAATTTGGGACGAGAACGACCGCTCGCTTTTTCTGGCACGCGATAGAGTTGGCAAAAAACCGCTTCTTTACTCTCATCAGCCAAACGGCGATTTGATTTTCGGTTCGGAATTTCGCGCTTTGCTTGGACATCCGGGAATTTCGCGCGAAGTTGATTACAAAGCGATTGACAGTTATTTATCGTATCTTTGCATTCCCGCACCGCAAACTGCCTTTAAGCAAATTCGCAAGCTCGAACCGGCGCACTGGCTTCGATGGAAAGACGGTAAAATTGAAACAAAAAGATATTGGCAGCCGGATTTTTCCAGGAAAATTAAAATTTCCGAGCAGGAAGCCGAAGAGGAAACTCTGCGAATCTTACGCGAATCAACCAAACTGCGAATGATTTCCGAAGTGCCTTTGGGAGCGTTTCTTTCCGGCGGCGTTGATTCTTCAATTGTTGTCGCTCTGATGGCTCAAGAAAGCGCAAAACCGGTTAAAACTTTTTCCATCGGTTTTGAAGAACAGGATTTCAGCGAACTAAAATACGCCAAAAAGGTCGCCGATTACGTCGGCGCAGAGTATAACGAATTTATCGTCAAGCCGGATGCTTTGGAAATTCTGCCGACTTTGGTTGAGCATTACGGCGAGCCTTACGCCGACCCTTCGGCTCTGGCAACTTATTATGTTTCGCGCGAAACACGAAAATATGTAACCGTAGCGCTGAACGGCGACGGCGGCGACGAAAGTTTCGCCGGTTACGAAAGACATCGGGCAATGCAATTGGGCGAAAAATATCGCTCTTTACCAAGTTTTCTACGACAGACTTTTATTGAAAAGCCAATTAATTTGTTACCCACTTCTGAAATTAAAGGTAGTCGGATTCGCGACGCCAAGCGATTTTTGCAAGCTGCCGCTTTGCCAAAAGATGTTAGATACTCGCGCTGGGTAAGCACTTATCGTCCCGAAGATAAATTTGAACTTTACTCGGAAGAATTTCGGCAGAAAATTGCCGATTACGATTGCTATAAAATTATTCGCAATTGGTTTGCAAAGGCGAATGGTTCCGGCATTTTAGATGCAACGCTGCTGGCGGATATAATGACTTATTTGCCGAATGATTTGCTGGTAAAAGTAGATATTGCTTCGATGGCAAATTCCTTAGAGGCGCGCTCACCGTTTCTAGACCATAATTTAATTGAATTTGCTGCCAGTTTGCCCGATAATCTAAAGATTAAAAATTTTGAATTAAAGTATTTGCTCAAAAAAATAGCGGCAAAACTTGTTCCCCGTGAAGTCGTTTATCGTCGTAAAATGGGTTTTGGCGTTCCGGTCAGCCATTGGTTTCGCGGCGAGATGAAAGATTTTGTAAAACAAATTTTGCTTTCGGAAAAGTTTGCAAAGCGCGGAATTGCCAACCCGCATTATGTCGGAAAATTAATTGACGAACATACGAGCAGTAAACAAGACCACGGCTGGAAACTTTGGATTTTGATAATGCTCGAGCTTTGGTTTCAGCAATTTATTGATTAAAATCGATGTTTTATTTGTGTTTGGCGGATTTCAGTAATTTATGAAGCAACCAAATTTCGGAGCATTTGTCATTTCCCTGGATTTTGAATTGCACTGGGGCGTTCGTGACCATTTTTCAGCTACGAGCGAATATCGTCAAAATCTGCTCGGCGAACAGCAAGTCGTTCCGGCATTGCTGGATTTGTTTCGAGAGTTTGAGATTGCCGCGACGTGGGCGACGGTTGGTTTTCTATTCGCTAAATCAAAAAGTGAGTTAAATCATTATCAACCAAAGGTGCTACCCGATTACGCCGACGTTTCTCTCTCGCCTTACGAAGAAGAAATCGGCGCGGACGAGGCATCAGACCCGTTGCATTACGCGCCGCGCCTTATCAAGCAGATTCAAAACACCCCGCGACAGGAAATCGGGACGCACACTTTTTCGCATTACTACTGTCTCGAACCGGGACAAAATAAAGAAACTTTTGCCGCCGATTTGCAAAGTGCGGTGGCGATTGCCAAGCCTTATGGCGTGCGCCCGCGTTCGATTGTTTTTCCGCGCAACCAGTGTAATTCCGATTATGAAAGCATTTTACTCGAAAATGACATCATTTGTTTTCGCGGCAACCAAAAAGCGTGGATGTATCAAATTTCGGATAAAAACCAGAAACATCCGTTTTATCGCGCGGCGCGTATAGCGGATTCTTATTTTAATATGGCGGGAACTCATACTTTTAAATGGCAGAACGTTTGGTCGGGAAACGTCGCCAATGTTCCGGCAAGCCTGTTTTTGCGTCCCTTTTCAAAGAAAATGGAACGGCTCGAAAAATTGCGTCTGCGACGAATAAAGCGCGGCATCGCCTATGCTGCCGAAAAGCGAGAGATTTTCCATCTGTGGTGGCACCCGCATAATTTCGGTGTGAACTTACAAGAGAATTTGGATTTTCTGCGTGAAATTTTGAAAACCTTTCGTCAATATAGGGAAAGTCACGACCTTCGTTCCTTATCAATGCTTGAGGTTGCGCAGACGGCACATGATTTTGCCGATTAAAATTATAAATTTTAATTTGTTATGAAACAGGAAAAGCCGATTGTCTTGCTTTGCACGGACGGTGATTCGACGCACGCCGTCTATAACGCCTTGCGAGAAAATTTTGGCGAAATAACGGTGATAATGGAAACCCCCGTCTCACGGCGGCAAATGCTTGAACGACGTATGAAAAAGCTTGGCGTCATGTCGGTCGCCGGACAGGTTTTGTTTTTGCTCGCCGTTGTTCCGGTGCTGCGCCGTCTGAGCAAACGGCGTGTTGCCGAAATCAAGAACGAATACAAGATGCGCGAAGGTTTGCCGGAAAATATTATTCGCGTTCCGTCGGTCAATTCAGAAGAAGCCAGACAAAAACTGCGCGAAATTGACCCGCGGGTTATTGTAGTTAATGGAACCCGTATCATCAGCCGCGAAACATTAAACTGCGTCAATGCGCGTTTTATCAATATGCACGCCGGAATCACGCCATTGTATCGCGGCGTTCACGGCGCATACTGGGCTTTAGCTGAAGACAAACCGGATTTGGTTGGAACGACTGTGCATTTTGTTGACGAGGGAATTGACACCGGGAAAATTATTGAACAAGTTCATTTTTGTGTTTCAAAGCGTGACAATTTCACGACTTATCCGTATTTACACACCGGCGCAGGTATTCCAGCTTTAATTCGGGCTGTGCGGCAGGCAATTAACGGTGAAGTTGCACAGCAACCGGAAAACAAGGATTTAGATTCCAAACTTCGCTATCATCCGACAATCTGGAATTATTTGAATTGGCGACGGCGCGGCATTCGTTAAGATTTATCGCCGCTATTTTGGTATATTGATTTTTGCCGAATGTTAGAAGTAAGCAGCAAAATTTAACAATTATGAAAGGCGTTGTTTTAGCGGGCGGTCTCGGTTCGAGATTAAAGCCGCTCACAAAAGTTACCAATAAACATCTTCTGCCAGTGTATAACCAGCCGATGATTTATTATCCGATTCAGACGCTGATAAATGCGGGAATTGACGATATTATGATTGTTACGGGCGGAAATTCGGCAGGCGATTTTCTCAAACTTTTGGGGAACGGCAAGGATTTTGGCTTGAAACACATCAATTACACTTACCAGGAAGGTGAAGGTGGCATTGCCGACGCGCTTTCTTTGGTTGAACATTTTGCCGCCGGAGAACCGATTTGCGTTGTTTTGGGCGATAATGTTATCGAAGGAAACGTTCGCCAAGCCGCTGTCGATTACCAAAAACAAGGAAAAGGCGCGAAGATTCTCTTAAAGAAAGTTCACGACCCGCAGCGTTTCGGCGTTCCCGAACTCGACGGCAAGAATGTTTTGCAGATTGAAGAAAAGCCTGCAAATCCAAAATCTGATTTTGCGGTTATCGGAATTTATTTTTATGACCAAACGGTTTTCGACGTTATCAAAACCTTAAAACCGTCAAATCGCGGCGAACTGGAAATTACTGATGTTAATAATCATTACATTAATCGCGGCGAGATGACCTGGAATGAACTTGAAGGCTGGTGGACTGATGCCGGAACATTTGAAAGTCTGCTTCACGCAACAAATCTCGTCGCGCAGACCGGCGCGAACAATTTAGAGGTAAAAAGTGCAGGTACAACCGAATAAAGAAACAATTTTTACCAAAGGTAAAATTCAGGATGTAGTCATTTATCCGCTCAAGAAATTTGTGGACGAGCGCGGCTGGCTAGCGGAACTTTTCCGGCACGATGAGATTGCCGAAGAGTTTTATCCAGCTATGGCTTACCTTTCCGTGACCGAGCCAAACGTGCAGCGCGGTCCTCATGAACACGAAACGCAAGCTGATTTGTTTTGTTTTATCGGAACGGGAAACTTTAAACTGCGTTTGTGGGACAATCGCAAAGATTCGCCGACATATAAAAACGTGATGACTCTTTTTGTCGGCGCGGATAATCCGCAAGCCGTAATTGTGCCGATAGGAGTTGTTCACGCTTATAAAAACATCAGCACAATCGAGAAAGGTGTCGTGATAAACTGTCCGAACCAGCTTTTTATGGGCAAAGGTAAAAAGGAAGCGATTGACGAAATCCGTCACGAAGACGACCCAAACACGATTTTTAAGATGAAGGATTAAATTTGGAAATCTTTGTCGAAGCGTTTGAAACTCACAATTGAGGTCATTTCCTAATAATCACAGGTGTCAAATGCCGCTTTGTAAAAACTAAAAACACTAAGGAAAATCAGGCATTTTAGAATGGTGAGCCGTCAACATCCGGCGCTAAGCAGGCATATAAATTGCCTACATACCGTGTTTTGTTTACAACTCGCTTTTTTGTTATGAAAATAGTTCGCATTATTGCTCGGCTCAATGTTGGCGGTCCGGCGCGCCATGTTGTCTGGCTGACGCGGGCTTTGCAAAATGAAAAATTTCAGACGGCTTTGCTAACAGGGGCAGTTCCTGCAGGCGAAGAAGATATGAGTTACTTCGCCGCTGAAAACAAAGTCGCCCCAATTTTTATTCCTGAAATGAGCCGCGAGCTTTCTCCGAAGGATGCGGTTTCACTTTGGAAAATTTACCGCGAAATTTGCCGTCAAAAACCAGACATTATTCATACACACACGGCAAAAGCGGGAACTGTCGGACGAACGGCGGGATTTTTGTATCGTTGGTTGACGTGGAAAACTGTAATCGGAAAACCGCGCCGCGTGAAATTCGTTCACACTTATCACGGACATGTCTTTCATAGTTATTACGGCGCGTCGAAAACAAAAATTTTTCTGGCAATCGAAAAAGCCCTAGCGCGGCTGGTAACCGACAAAATCGTGGTTATCAGCCGCCGACAATACGAAGAAATCCACGAAAAATTCGGTGTCGGGCAGGCACAGCAGTTTGAAATCGTACCGCTCGGCATTGACCTTGCGGCGTTTCAGAATACAAAAGAAAAACGCAGCATTATGCGTGCGGAAATCGGCGCAAGCGAGGCGGAGATTTTAGTCGGATTAGTCGGACGTTTGACCGAAATAAAAAATATCTCGCTTTTCCTAAAAGTTGCAAAACTTTATAAACAACGCCGAAATGCTGACTCTCCTCGAATTCGTTTTGTCATAATCGGCGATGGACATCTTAAAGAAAGTCTAGAAAACGAAGCTGAAACGCTTGGTTTGAAAGATACCGTATTTTTTCTCGGCAATCGAAGCGACGCTGATATTTTCTATGCCGGTCTGCATATTGTTGCTTTAACATCGCTTAACGAAGGGACGCCGCTTTCTTTGATTGAAGCAATGGCAAACGAAAAAACGGTAATTTCAACCGAAGTCGGTGGAGTTGCTGATTTGCTCGGCGCAGTGAAGATGGAAAAGGACAATTTTAAGATTTGCGAGCGCGGCGTCAGCATCGCTTCAAATGATGCAGAAGGTTTTTATAACGGTTTGATTTTCCTAGCAAAAGACGCTCAAATGCGCTTTGATTCGGGCGCAAACGGTAAAGAGTTTGTAACGGAAAACTACTCTAAAGAACGTCTAATACGCGACATACAAAAACTTTATCTTAATTTAATTTGATATTAAAAGTGGGTAAATGCTTGCTTTTATGCCGATTTTACTTTGTAATATGTAAAATAAATTTTTTACGAAATATCGGTAGTGCCTTCTGATTTATTTAGGAATGTTATCAAATCCTTTTGTTATCACTGTTTTGAGCTTTGGTTTGTCTGTCGCGCTTACTTTCCTAACACGTAGATTTGCCTGCCAATACGGTTATGTCGCTAAACCGAAATCAGACCGTTGGCACAAGCGTCCGACGGCGATGATGGGCGGCACGGCTATTTTTTTGACGACCGTTTTGGTTTACGCTCTCGCCGTTCCCATTACAAAAGAAGCGCTCGTTATTCTAGCAGGCAGCACCGTTCTCTTTCTTGTCGGATTGATTGACGACATTCTTCACATCAAGCCTTATCAAAAACTTATCGGACAATTTATCGGCGTCGGCATTATCGTCGGCTTTGGGCTGGCTTTACCGTTGACGAATTCGGAAATTCTTAACATTGCCATCACTGCTTTCTGGCTTATCGGCATCACGAATGCGGTAAACCTGCTCGACAATATGGACGGGCTTGCCGCCGGAATTTCAGCCATCGCCGCCATTACTCTGGCAATCGGATTTGGCGCGAGCGGACAAACGGACGAAATGCTTTTAGTCACGGTTTTTATCGGCGCGCTCGTCGGATTTCTTGCGTTTAACTTTAATCCGGCTTCGATATTTATGGGCGACTGCGGCTCGATGTTTGTCGGGTTTTTTCTGTCAAGCTCGGTTCTGATGACACAGGTCGGCGGACGTTCGAGAAGTGTCGTTTCGGTTTTGGCAGTTCCGGCACTAATTCTTGTCGTCCCAATTTTCGATACGACTTTTGTTACCGTTCTGCGGAAAGTCTGGGGGCGAAAAGCGTCTGAAGGCGGGCGAGATCATACATCGCATCGGTTGGTTGCGCTTGGACTTTCGGAAAGAAACGCGGTTTTGCTGCTTTATGCTCTGGCAATCGCTGCCGGCGCGCTTTCCTTACTCGTTAATCAAATTGAAACTACGCAAAGTTTCGCGCTGATTGCGGCATTTACTTTAATTTTGACGATTGTCGGCGTATATCTCTCAAAAGTTAAGGTTTATAAAGAGCAGGATGAAGCTCGCGCGCTGCAAGACAAAGCTGCTTACGGGTTTCTCGTAAATCTTTCGCACAAGCGAAGAATTTTTGAAGTCCTGCTGGACGCGATTTTGATTGCGCTTGCTTATTACAGTTCGTATATTTTGATTTTCGGCTCTTTTGAACAAAGCGAAACCTGGATGCTTTTTGTCAAATCGCTGCCGATTTTAGTAGTTTTGCAGCTTTCCGCGTTTCTCGTCGTCGGTGTTTATCGCGGCATCTGGCGTTATACGAGCATTCAGGATTTTGTTACTTATTTGAAAGGCGTCGCGCTCGGCTCTATTCTGAGCGTTTTGGCAATTCTGCTTTTGTATCGTTTTCAATTTTACTCGCGGACTGTTTTTGTTGTTAACGCGCTGATTTTGTTTTTTGCGCTTATGGGAAGCCGTATGGCGTTTCGCTTAATGCGCCAGCTTCTGCCGTCGCCGATTTCCAGAGAAGGACGAAAGGTTTTGATTTACGGCGCGGGCGACGGCGGCGAGATGGTTTTGCGCGAACTAAAAAACAATCCGAACTGGGATTACGCGCCCGTCGGTTTTGTTGACGACGACCCGCTGAAAAAAGATAAAGTCATTCACGGGTTGCGCGTCTTTGGCGGAAACGGCTCGCTGGCAAAGATTTGCCACGACAACAGCATTGACGAAATTTTAATCTCGTTTCGCACAATTGATCCGCAGAAACTCAAACAAGTAAAGGCAATTTGCAAAGACACGGAAGTTTCGCTCAAGCAGGCATCGCTGAAAATCGAGCCGCTCGACTTTGAATAACTAAGAGTGAATAACTAAAAATTGATTTTTAGTTATTCACTTTTCCGTTCTTTGCTTTTGCGTGCGAGAGAATATAAATTATAGCTAAGAGGTTGAAAAACAATTATGTCAAAAGAGGTTATAAATGTCGGCGGTGAAGACCGAGTTGTTCGGGAAGATACGGCAAAATCTTATCGCGGTACGGTTTGGGCGCTGTTGAGCGTTTTGGGTTTTATCATAGTTTTGGCTGTTTTGTTTATCGTGTTTTTCGGTAAATCCTTAACCGACAACAGACCGAACGAAAGCCCTTCACAAATCGAGAACAGAAGACAATAAAAAATAGTGGTGAATTGTGAATAGTAAATGGTGAATAAAAGCGGTTATTTTGCCTCGCTATTTACGATTAACAATTCCCACTTTCTTCAAATTAATCATTCACCACTCACCATTTACCATTAAAACAGATGTTGGTTTTAGGCATAGAGAGTTCGTGCGACGAGACGGCGGCGGCGGTCGTGCGCGACGGGCGCGAGATTTTGTCGTCTGTAATTTCTTCGCAAATTGAGCTGCATAAACCATTTGGCGGCGTTGTTCCGGAACTTGCTTCGCGCGAACATCTGGAAAAAATCGAACCGATTGTTGACGAAGCGTTAGTGCAAGCTGATGTTTCGCTTAAAGACATTCAAGCAATCGCCGTCACGCAGGGTCCGGGTCTCGTCGGCTCGCTTCTGATCGGCGTTTGTTACGCGAAAGCGTTGGCGTTCGGTTTGGACATTCCGATCGTCGGCGTCAATCACATCGAAGGTCACGTTTTTTCGGTCGCATTTGAAAATCCGGCTGTTCGATTTCCGGCGCTCGCCTTAATCGTTTCGGGCGGACACACAAATATTTTTTTTATTCCCGAAGCCGGACTGTACAAAGTCGTTTCGCGCACGCGCGACGACGCTGCGGGCGAAGCCTTCGATAAAGTGGCGAAAATGCTCGGACTCGATTATCCGGGCGGACCGGTTGTCGAGAATCTGGCGAAAGAGGGCGACGCCGGCAAAGCAAAATTTCCCGTCGCAAAAATCTCTGACGGCAGAGCAGATTTTAGTTTTAGCGGTTTGAAAACCGGCGTCGCTCGATATATCCGCGAAAATAACATCAAACCGGTTGCAGACGGCGAAACGCCTTCGCAGCAAATAATGGATTTATGCGCCGGGTTTCAAGCGACAGTCGTCAAATCTCTGGTCGGCACGATGGAAAAACTCGCTGTCGAACTTGAGCCGAAAACCTTAATCGTCGCAGGCGGCGTTGCGTGTAATAAAGCATTGCAGGAAGCGGCACAAAAAACCGCCGACAAATTAAATCTTCCTGTCTATTTTCCGTCGAAACACCTTTCCACAGACAACGCGGCAATGATTGCGGCGGCGGGGAATTTTCACCTCGAACGCGGCGAGCGCGCCGATTTGCGTATGACGGCTGACGTTACGATGCGCCTGCAAAACCTCGAAAACGAAGACGCCGAACTCAAGAAAAAGAAGGTTCGCTATCGTCTGTAAATTTGGGTAGTGATGAAAACCAATCTCTGGAAGTATGACCGGCGAGTGTATGATATTGTGTATTTATTTTGATATAAATAAAATTATAACTGTAAGAAAATTGGATTGAACGGCTCCAATACCCGCCCGATCCAAATTTTTTAACCGGAAAGCCTCGGTTTTCTGTTATGAAACATTAATGACATACTTTTGCCATATCGCATCCCTAAGCATAGCAGCAAACTTACTGTCTATTTTTTCAAGCACGTTTAGTTGTTTCTGAGCCGACGCGCGGTCACTTTTACTAAGAAAACTGATGGCGAGGTTATAAACTGCGTAATCCCAGTCAGGACGTAGTATCGACGGTTTTTAAGAAAGCCTGGTGTGCTTCCTTTTTCTTTCCCGTCTGGCTAATGACCACACCGAGATTGTTGTAAGATTCGGCAAAATTCGGGTTGGCGGCAAGCACTCTGCGAAAATCAGCAATTGCTTCTTTTTTTCGATCGAGTGCGTAAAAAGCAGTGCCGCGATTATTAAGAGCATGCGCAAAATCTGGTTGAAGTTTCAGCGCGCTCGGCAGAACAATTTACGACCCACTGACGGCGACAGTTGACAATCCGGGCGGCAATCCTTTTCCGGGAAACATTATTCCGGCAAACAGAATTTCCCCGATTGCGCGGTATTATCTGAGCTTTTTTCCCGAAACGGACGCTTCCGGCAGAGCGCTCGTATCGAACAATACGTTGAGCCTTGTAAATTATTTTACCGGACGGGTTGACCACAATTTTACCGACAATCACAGCTTAAGTTTTACTTATAATTACAGCGATTCCGACACTTCGGAAGGAAGTGCTTTTGGTGAAACGGACATTCCCGGCTTCAGCGACAGCGATATTCGCAAAGCGCAAAATTACGTCGGGCGTATACGGCTGTGATTACGCCGAAACTAGTCAATACATTTCTGGTCAGCTATTCCAAAAATGATTTTCCGAGCGGCGCGCCCGTTAATACTACGACTCCGGCGCAAATCGGATTTACGACAAATTTCGTCGCCGACCCGAGATTTGCCGGTCCGCCTTCGATTGAATTTTTTGACAGAGATTTTATTGTGGGAAATTCGATACAAGGTCCGCAGGCGCGCGTTGCGGAGAATACTCAATTTCAAGATTCACTGAGCTACGTGGTCGGCGACCGCCAATAACGCCAATCAACTCGACAATTATTGTCTTCATATCTTCCAAAATCTTTCGCATATTTTTCGGATTTTAAATTTATAAATGTTTGAGCCTTTTTTATACTTGGTAAAGATATATTAAATTTAACTTGAAATTCAAACAAATAAAAAGGACGAAGCCCAAACTTCATCCTTTATCATTTCTAATTCATCCTTCGCGCCTTACGCCGAATAGCCTTTCGCGCCGTCGAAGTTGTAGAGATTTTCGGTTTTCACAACGTCTAATCCGGCTTCGTTAAAGCGTTGCAGAAGCGAAATCAGTTGGTTTTTGTCAACCGAGTTTCCTTCGCCCGCCTCGCTGACGAAACGGCAACGCCAGTGGTCAACGGTGAAGGTGTCAGGCATTCCGTTCGGGTAAACTTTTACGCCGCGATTGGCGATGGTTTGCAGTTTTAAGCCGTCGCCGTTGACCGCTTCGACGAGCGCGCCGAGTTCGTTTGCCACGCCGTAGAATGAACCTTTCCACCAATCTAAAAAGATGTCCACGCCGACGAGTTCTTTCTTCTGCGGTTCGGGCGATGAGAAAATCGGTTTCGCGTCAGTTTCCGCGACGTTTGCTTTGTAAGTTACGGCTTTCAAAGTTTCCGGTTTTTGTCCCAATCTGGCGACGACGGCTTCGGCAAATTCTTTTGTGCCGACTTTTTCTTTGGAAACGCCTTCTTTGAAAATGTCGTAAGTGTGAACGCCGTCTTCAATCGTGCGAAGCCACGCATTGTGCGCTTTCTCTGCAACGTCCGGCTGATTGATATGGACGAGCATCAGAATCGCGCCCAAAAATAAACCCGACGGATTCGCCAGATTTTGTCCGGCGCGGCGCGGCGCGGAGCCGTGAATCGCTTCAAACATCGCCACGTTTTCGCCGATGTTCGACGAACCAGCCAAGCCGACCGAACCGGCGATTTGCGCGGCAACGTCCGACAAAACATCGCCGTAAAGATTCGGCATCACGATAACGTCAAAGTTCTCTGGCGTGTCCGCCATTTTCGCCGCGCCGATGTCCACAATCCAGTGGTCGGCTTCGATTTCCGGGTACTCGGTCGCAATCTGGTCGAAAATTCTATGAAACAAACCGTCGGTGCGCTTCATAATGTTGTCTTTGATAAAGCAGGTAACTTTTTTGCGGTTAAAGCGTTTCGCGTATTCAAAAGCGTAGCGGACGATTTTTTCCGAACCGGGACGCGAGATGAGTTTCAGACATTCTTCGACCTGGTCGGTCTGGCGATATTCGATTCCGGCGTAAGTGTCTTCCTCATTTTCGCGGACGATGACGACATCCATCACCGGATGTTTTGTCTTGATATACGGCGCATAGGAAACGCACGGGCGAATGTTCGCGTAAAGCCCCAAAGTTTTGCGAACCGCGACGTTCAAGCTGCTGAAACCGCCGCCCTGCGGAGTCGTAATCGGAGCTTTCAAAAAGACTTTCGTGCGTCTTAAAGATTCCCAACTTTCTGGTGCGATGCCCGCCGCGTTGCCGCTTAGATAAACTTTTTCGCCGATTTCAATCGTTTCAATATCGAGGCGTGCGCCTGCTTCCTTTAAAATATGCAGCGTTGCGTCCATAATTTCAGGACCGATGCCGTCGCCGTGGGCGACCGTAATAGGTGTATTTTCTGCCATAACTTTTTTATTAACTTACCTCTGTTAGATTTTTACTATAAAGACTAAATGTGTGATTTTAACGAAATTGTGGTTTTCGCGCAAAGAAGGCAAAAGAATTAACCGCAGAATGAACGCAGATAAAAATTGATTGACTCGGATTTATTGTAAAAATTATCTGCAATAATCCGCTAAATCTATGTTCATTTGTGGCAAAAATTTCTTACTTGCTCGCTCAAATCGAGTTTTCAGATAATTTTTCGAGATGCGTTCGAGCGGCTTCCGCACCCATAGCCTGCGCCATACTTAGCGCCGTCGAACCGTCGTTTGTCTGTAACGAAGCGTCTGCTCCGTGCGCCAATAGCAAATCAATAATTTCAAGGCGATTAAACATTGCGGCGAACATCAAAGACGTTTTGCCGTCAGGCATTTGAGCGTTGACATCCGCGCCGTGTTCAATCAAAAGGCGCGCCATTTCCACGTTGCCTTTGAAAGCCGCGCCCGCAAGGGGAATCTGCCCCATATCGTTGGCAAGCTGCGGGTCGCCGCCTTGTTCGAGCAACACGCGCGTCGTTTCGAGCTGACCGTTATAACTCGCCAGCATCAAAAGGCTGTTGCCTTTGCCGTCACGAATGTTCGGCGCGTCGAATCCACGCTCGAAAAGTCCCTGCAGTCGCGGCGCATCACCTGCCCGGACGAGCTGAAACAATTGCTGCATCATTTCATAAGTTTCATCATCCATCTCCGGCACGCTCGCTTGCGCGGAATCAAAATTTTCTTCGGACATATTTTCCTCCTGCTAAATGAATGCTAGAGATTTTCAATTGCCCGCGCCAACTGGAAATCTCTCTGCGTGATACCTCCCGCGTCGTGTGTCGTGATAAAAAATTCCGCATAGCCCCAGCCGAATAAAATGTCCGGGTGATGGTCGAGTTTTTCGGCAAGCGCGCCGACTCGGTTGATAAAACCCAGGCTTTCGGCAAAGTTCTTAAACTCGAAATGCTTTTTTAAGTTTTCGTTTTCCGCTTTCCAATCGTTCAAATCGGCAAGAGAATTTTCAACTTCCTCGTCTGTCAGTTTTTTTCGTTCCACCGGTTTTTTCGCTTCCCTGTGTTTTAGGTTATACTTTGCTTTTTAGTATAACGATTTTGCTCTTGATTATTCAAAAATGCGTTTTTATTCTAAGTTCATAATTTTACTGCTGACCGGCGTTTTATTTGCGTGCGGCGAAAATCGGAAACTCTCGACGCCGCTCGAAACTCTCAAGGCTTACACGCAAGCTATCAAGAAAAAAGATACGACGGCGATGAAATTGCTGCTCTCCGGCGCTTCGTTAAAAATGGCTGAACAGGAAGCCCGCGCGCAGAATCGGACGGTGGACGATGTAGTCCAAAACGAAACTCTTTTTAACGAAAACCAAACCGAGCTTAAATTTCGCAACGAAAAAGTTGAAGGCGATAAGGCAACAATCGAAGTAAAAAATTCTTTCGGAAGTTGGGACACAGTACCTTTCGTTCGTGAAGAAGGCGTTTGGAAAATTGATAAACAAACTATTGCCAATCAGATGCTACAGCAAAATGAAGAAGGCAGCAGACGGCTTGACGAAATAATAAACGGCAAACAACCTTAACGATTTCAGATTTTGGACTGACATTTAAGATAAAAAAAATATTAAAAAATCTGGAATAAATTGTAAATTTCAGAGGAGAAATTTGTGGCATTAATCAAACCGTTCCGCGCTTTGCGACCAGTTTTCGAGCGAGCAAAGCAAATTTCCTGTGTGCCTTACGATGTAGTTTATGAACGGGAAGCGCGCGAATTTATCAAGGAAAACCCGCTTAGTTTTTTGAAAGTTACGCGCTCTGAAGCGGACTTTCCCGAAGGCGAAGACGTTTCGTGTGAAGAAGTTTTTCAGCGCGCGCGGCAAAATCTGGAAAAGTTTATCGAAGAGAAATTGTTTGCACGCGACGCCGACCCGTGCGTTTACGTTTATCGTCTTTCAACCGAAACACACTGTCAAACCGGTGTCGTCGCCTGCTGTTCGCTGGACGAATACGAACTCGGCAGGATTAAAAAACACGAAAAAATTCGTCCCGATAAAGTAGAAGACCGAACCGGACATATGCTTGCGTTAAAAGCGCAGACGGGACTTATTTTTCTCGCCTTTCGCAACACGGAACGGATAAAAACCTTGATTTCCGAAGCGATGCGAGGCAAATTGATTTATGAATTTCAATGTGCCGACGGCATAAAACAAACCGTCTGGTGCGTAGCCTCAACCGACGATTTTGTTTCGGCTTTCTCGAAAGTTCCCGCGCTTTATATCGCCGACGGACATCACCGGATTGAAAGCGCACTGCTGACGCGAAAAATCCTGCGCGAGCAAAATTCCAATCATACCGGCGCGGAAGATTATAATTTCGTGGTAGCCGGAATGTTCCCGTCCGAAGATTTGCGGATTCTGGCTTATAATCGCATCGTCAAAGATTTAAACGGCTTAACCGAAGCCGAATTTTTCGAGAAATTGCGGGAAGATTTCGTCATTAGCGAATCAATCGAGAAAGAGCCGCAAAATCACGGCGAGTTTTGTATGTATATCGGCAGAAAATGGTACAAACTCGGTTTTGACATAAATTTTATACAAAAACCAAACGCAATTGAAAGACTCGATGCGAGCATCCTGCAGCATTATTTGCTCGCGCCGATTTTGGGAATTGGCGATGCGCGGACAAACAAGCGCATCGGTTTTGTCGGCGGCAAGCGCGGAACCTCGGAACTCGAAAAATTCGTTGACGAAGGCACGGCAAAAGTTGCGTTTTCGATGTTTCCGACAACGATGGACGAGCTTTTCGCCGTCTCCGACATAGACGAAATTATGCCGCCGAAATCAACCTGGTTCGAGCCGAAACTCCGCGACGGCTTGCTGGTTCATCTTATCGAAGACAGCATATAATTTACTCTTTCTTTAAAATCGGCAGCGGTTAAGCAACAAGCGGCTGACTTGTCCATTCCTATCAAAACGGATTTATTCACAATGGGTTTAATACCCCGTCAGCTTGCTGCGGGGTAGTTTATTTAGGAAAAACGTATCTCGAATCGTTTGAAGGCTATAATTTATTCGCCTTCAAGCTGTTTTCGATAGGCTGGGTAATTCTGCTGATTTGCTCGATAGCTTTTTTGGCAGGCGTAATGCCAGCCTTGCGTGCGAGCCGGTTGAACCCGATTGAGGCTTTGCGTTACGAGTAAAAGTTTTTGATTGAAAGCAAAGATGTATTTTTGAGATAGTTCTAGTAAAATCGTCGAAATATAAGGAGAAAAATATGATTGTTACGACCGGAAATGACGTTGAGATGGGAACGATTGTGCAGTATTTGGGCGTTGTGCGCGGAATTGTCGTGCGCGCGACCGGCATTGGCGCCGGTTTAATCGGCGGCTTTAAATCTCTCGGCGGCGGAAATATCGAAGAATTTACGCGCGTCTGCGAAGCCGGACGCCAGGAAGCGTTTGCGCGTATGGTTCAGCACGCGCAGGAAATCGGCGCCGACGCCATCATCGCAATGCGCTACGACGCGACGGAGTTTTCGCAAGGCTCGACCGAAGTTCTGGCTTACGGAACGGCGGTCAAACTCGCCAATAAGTGAGTTTTTAATTACGAATTTCAAATTACGAATTGAATAAAAACTCCGACATTTGGAATTCGTAATTGTTTTTCGCCTTACGACAAAAAAGAACCTCTACCGCCGCGCCCGATGCGCATATTGACTAGCCAATCGAGCCAGCGATATTTCAATGCTCTTGGCGCAAGATACTCGGTGATGCCGACGGTTTTTCGTTCTTTGCCGTCGCTTAAGGTTAAAGTCATTTCACTCAAAAATCTTAGATAAAAAAAGCTCGCGTCAATAATTTTCGTCGGCTTAACATTCAACTGCACATTGCCTTCCGACGTAAAACTTAGCTGCTTCGGATACCTGATGCCGAAAATGTCGCGCGCAAAATTCTGCTCTTCATAGCTTGCATCCGTTTCGCTTAAAACTTCATCCTGAACGATAAAAATTTTGGTCGTCGGTTTTTCCTCGCCTATTTCTTTGTAACGATAAAAAACCGCCGTCGCGTCCGAAAAATGCGCGCGTCCCCATTGCCAGTCGGAAACGGTTTGCGGCAGCCAGCGGTTGTCGAAATTATGGTCGTGATAACCCGTTCCGCGAAAATGAACAACGTCGGTATTTTTTCCGCTTTCGTTTTCAACGCTGATTCTGCCCGAAACGTCGGCGCGCGAAACCGCTAAATTCCAACTGTGCGCGTCGCTTGTTGAAATCGGCTGGTCGGGCAAAAAATCACTTTCTATCGAAAGCCATTCAAAATTCGCTTGCACGCGAGAATTTCTGCGGAGTTTCGCGTTGATTGAAACAACGTAACCCGAACCGTAAGGTGCGCGCTCAAATCGAAAGAAATTTTCTCCTATTCGGCACGACGGTTTTTCCGCATCTGCCGAGAATTCCTCGATTGAAAACTCATTTATCGCCCGATATTTCGGTTTTCCGTCGCGGTAATAAGTAAATGCGAGAGCGGGAAAATTTTTGATTTGAGATTTCGGATTTGAGATTTCGGGTTGCTTGAATCTTGGATTCTTAAACAATTTGTTATAACGCGGCGAAAAGACAAAATTGTCGAGAAAAATTATCACGACCGCGTCGCGCCCGTCTTCGCTCAAAGCGTCGAAATACCACCATTCATATGCTTCCCGGTTCGGCTTCGGATGCCAAACGTCAGCAGCGATGCTGGAAGTAAAAGAAAATTTTTCGGTTTGAACTTTTCCGGCTGCACCCATCGGGAAATGTTTATCGAGAAAAAATTAAAAAACAAAAGCCTAAGGAAAGCTAACTTCTCTTAGGCTGAAAGTCAAAGTTTTTTTCCGACAATTCAAAGCGCGGCGCTCGGGTCGGGCAGCGCGGTGTTTGGCTGACTGGCGAGATATTCGTTCATTCCGGCGTCACTTTTCTTCAAGAATTTATAAATGTCCGTAAAACGCTGTTTCCACGTCGCCAGACTTGGGTTTTTTTGCGCTTCGCCGAATTTGATTGCGCGCGCGTAAGCGTCGAGCATATTGCCGACTAATTTATCGAGCTTGTCCTTTGCGGCTTTCATTTCGGCATCTTGGGTCGTTTTTGCAGCGTATTTGGCTTGAAAATCAGTTGCCGCTTTTGCGTATTCTTTCTCATAATAAGCGGCAATTACATAATACGGATACGAATCGGTTTTGATTCTGGAATCGTATTGAACCGATTTATAAAAATTTCGCGCGGCTTCTTTCATATCCGAATCGAGCGAGAAATTGCCTATAATGTAATACATAAAAGCAGTCGCTTCGGTTTGATCTTTGAAAGGCTGAAAGGCTTTCGGAGGTTTGCCGGCATCTATCAGAGTCAAGGTTTGTTTCGCATACACTATGGAATCGGCGGCGAAAGATTTGTTTTTATTTTTTTGCAACGCATCGAAACCGGCATAAGCCAGATTCATCGTAACGTAAGTGTTTTCCGGCTCCTGCGCTAAAATTTCTTTACCAATAGCAATCGCTTCGGCAGTTTTCGTTTCGTCCAGTTTTTTATTAAAAGCGCTGTTGCGGTAATTGTCAGCAAAAGCCTTGATTTTCTTCGTCTTATCATCATCGTCCTTGCCGTATTTCGCCAGATAGTCTTTGCCTAATTGATACGCTTTGTCGGCGTCTTCCGGTTTTTTCGTTTGCGTTAATTTGGCAATTTTATTAAAACTTTGGTCTTTGGTTTCTTTGTCTTGAGCAAAAACCGAAACGGTTAAAACAACGGTCAGAAACAAAAAACCGACGACGCGAGCAAAATTTTTCATTTTGTGTAAATCTCCTGAAATTTGAATTGTTATTGAAATATAGCAAAGCCGCCGATGCGAAACAAACCTTTCGCAGGAAAAAACGTAAAAACCGGCGGCAAACTTTTCCGGCAAAAATTTAATCTTTATAAATACTCAATCGGCTCTCCCGAATTTTTCGAGAAAATAAAAGGAGAAAAAATGAAAAAAATAACAAAAATGTTTTGGCTCGGTTTGATTTTAACAATCGGACTCTTTGGCGCGGCGTGTCCGCAGCGCGTGCGAATTGCCGACATCGAAGCGAATCCGTCAAAATATTTCAATAAAGAAGTGGCGGTTGCCGGAAGGGTCACAGACAGTTACGGCGTTAACGTTCCGTTCACACAAATTCGCGGCGGCGTTTATAAAATTGACGACGGAACCGGTTCGATGTGGATTGCGACGCAAAACGCCGTTCCGACAAAAGGCGTGCAAGTCGGCGTAAAAGGAAGAATTCAGAGCGGTTTGAATTATCACGGCAAAAATTACGGACTCGGAATGCAGGAAGAAGACCGCAGATTCAACGGCAGATAAATAATTTTAAAAAATGACATTGGGCGGGCGAACGGGTTAAAATCCTTTCTCGCCCGTTTTTTCGTATGAAAACGCTAATAAATTCTTTCGACCGACAATTTTCTCGCCTGCACAAACGCTCGTGCGCGCTCGTCGGAAAAATCCCGCCCGAAAAACTCTACTGGCAGCCGCCGCAGCGCGTGTCGAACCAATCTTTTGCAGCGTTTTCCTGCGGCGAATATGTCTTGCGAAGCGCTGGGAAAATCGAGCAGACTTTCGGCGGCATAACGACAAAACTGTGGGATGATCCTTTTGAATGGACTTTGCCGGAAGAGCTTTCGACAAATGAAAAAGTTTTAGAATATCTTGCTGAGGTTGAAGAAACGCGGGAGAAAGGTTTCGCTTTTCTCGCGTCGGATGAAGATTTGCACCGCGAAATTCCCGCGCCTGAAAAACTGCAAACAATTTTCGCGATTTTGCTCGAAACGCTCGCGCTTGCCGAACACTTCCAAGGTCGCGCCGTTGCGATTTTTCAAATGTTTTCCGACGAGAAAATCCCGTTTGCTTGAAAAAATGTTTTTGAACTCTGAATAATTTCGCGTAGGAATCCGTTAGAAATTCAGTCATCAGTAAATTCTTTATAATTTCGGAGAAAAATTGTATTGTCCAAATTGCAGTCAACAGCAAATTTCGCCGGAAACAAAATTTTGTTCGCGGTGCGGTTTTCCGCTCATACTCGTCGCAGAAATCGTTGCGGACGACGATTTTCTGCCGCAGCCTGCGGAACCCGGCAAAAAGAAAAAAATCACGCGCCGTAACGGTTTAACTTTTACGCTTTTCTGGTTTATGTTTTTTGTTCTGATTTTAACACCCATTTTCCTTGTTGCCGACATTGACGAATTAGCGGCGGTTTCGGCTCTTTTCGGAACGTAGGGCGGTTTGATTCTGTTCGTCGCCCTTTTATTTTTTTGAAAAAAGCGCAGAAAGCGTCAAGAATTTTTATCAAAACAATCAAAATGCGTTGCCGCCGCAACAGTCAATTCCGGCTTCGACTTTCGTTTCGCCGATGCGGGCAAACTGGCGCGACACAAAAGATTTAGTTCAGCCGAGCGTAACCGAAGGCACAACAAAATTATTGAGTAAAGAGGAATAATAACTTTTCAATCGACTTGATTTTCCGCCCAATCCGCCGCATTCAGAGCATTTAATAAAGCACGCGCCTTCGTTAAAGTTTCCTCGTATTCGGCTTGCGGGTCGCTGTCGATGACGATGCCGCCGCCGACATTGAAAACCGCTTCATTTTCACGAATAACCATTGTCCGAATCGCTACGCTTAAATCAAAATAGTGGAAAGTAGAAAGTCGAGAGTTGTGAGTTTCCGCATCTGGAATCTTAAATTTAGAGTATGGAATCTGAAATCTGGAATTTGGAATTGAATATCCGATTGCGCCCATTGAAACACCGCGCGGCGCGGTTTCGAGTTCTTCGATTAGCTGCATCGTGCGAATCTTTGGCGCGCCCGTGATTGAGCCGCACGGAAAAACGGCTTTGATTATGTCGAAAAATCTCAGATTTTCGCGCAGTTCGCCTTCGACGGTCGAAACCAGATGGAAAAGCGTCGGATGCGTTTCCAAATCGCACAGCTTTTCAACCGAAACGCTGCCGAATTTGCAAATTCTGCCGATGTCGTTGCGTATTAAATCCACAATCATCACATTTTCGGCGCGGTCTTTTGCGCTTTTAACGAGTTCGTTTTTCAAACGCAAATCTTCTTCTACTGTTTTTCCTCTCGGTCGCGTTCCTTTTATCGGTGACGTTTCGATAACGCGACTTTGAACTTTGAACTTTGAACTTTGAACTTTAAAAAATCTTTCGGGCGAGATACTGACGACAAAATCCGCGTCGCGTTTGATAAAAGCGGCAAACGGTGCGGGGTGATTTCGCCGCAAACGTCGAAAGATTTCCTGCGCGGTTAGATTTTCCGGCAATCGAGCGCGGATTTGCTGCGTTAAATTCGTTTGATAAGTGTCGCCGCGACGGATTAATTCTTTAATTTTTTCGATTGTCGCCATATAATCGGCGCGGGTAAAATTTGAAATGACTTTTGAGTTCTCAAAGTTTTTAAGTTTTGGCGGAATGTTCGTAGAATGCGTTGTGAGAAGTTCTTCCAGTTCGTCGAACTTATTTTCGCGTCCGACAAGAAAAGTTTTGCTTTCGTTATAATCGTGAATTACCAGACAATCGAAAACGGCGAGAAAAACGTCAGGTTCGGGAAAGTTTTGAAATTTGCTTTTATGAGTTTTAATATTTTCGAGCTTTAAGCCGAAGTCGTAAGAAATCGTAAAGATACAAGCCGTGTTTTGCTGCGACAATTTTTCGTCTAAAAGTTTAAGTGTATCGGCGGGATTTTCGTTTGTGATTTGAAAAGTTTCAAGCGGGTTTACGCCCGCAATCAGAAACTGCGAGTCGAGGTGGTTAACGCCGCAACTGTCCAAAATACAAACATTTGCCTGCTCGGAAAAGTCGAGCAAAGCGGCAATTAATCGGTCGGCTGAAAGTTCGATTTCGCGCATTTTTGAATTCAAAGATTAACACGAAATCAGTGTTGAATGGTAAATGGTCAACGGTAAATGAAAAGCATTCGACTCATTCATCATTTACTATTAAATCTGTGTTAATCTGTGTAAATCTGCGGTTAAATAATTTATTTTAAAATCTATGGCTTCTAATTCAATCGACAAGATAACTTTGGTGCGCGGTCTCGGGTTTCTGGCGGCGATTTCGATAATTATCGGGAACGTCGTCGGCACAGGCGTTTTTCTGAAAGCGCGCGTAATGACGTGCAATGTCGGCACGCCCGGCTGGGTTATGGCAGCGTGGATTGCGGCGGGCGTTTTGTCTCTGGCGGGCGCGTTGACTTATGCGGAACTATCGGCGATGAAGCCGGAAGCGGGCGGCGAATATGTTTTTCTGCGCGATGCTTACGGGCGCATATCGAGTTTTCTTTACGGCTGGATGCAGATTTTTATTGCAAAAACCGGCTCGCAGGCGTCGGTTGCAGTCGCGTTTGCAATTTTTCTCAACGATTTTCTCGGTGGCGAGCTAAAACAAACGCTTTTCCAAACGAGTGTTTTCGGTTCTGTTTACGAAGTAACTTCGCTTCAATTAATTGCCGTGATGATGATTGTCATTATCACGACGATAAACTGCGCATCGGTCGTTTTCGGCGGACAACTTGCCACGTATTTTACGATTATAAAAATCGCGCTGATTTTGCTGGTCGGTTTCGGTGCGTTTTTTCTCGGCGGCGGTGATTTCGCCCATTTCACTCAGGCAAATACAGGCGGCGCGTGCGAAGGTGTGGCGGATTCGGTCCGTTACGGCGTTGCTGGAACGACTTTTATGGCTGGCTTTGGCGCGGCGATGCTCGGCGCATTGTGGGGCTACGACGGCTGGAACAATCTGACTCTGATTGCGGGCGAGGTGAAAAATCCGCAGCGCAACATTCCGCTCGCGCTCATCGGCGGCACGATTTTAATAATTTTGCTGTATGTTTTTGTCAACCTCGCATATTTTTACGTGCTTGACCCGACCCAAGTAGCTTCGGTTTCCAAAGATTCATCGGTTGCGCGCGAAGTCGCCGTCAGATTTTTGGGCGCGGGCGCGCTCGTTCTAATGACCGCCGGACTGATGGCATCCTCGGTCGGAACGCTCCACACTTCGATTTTGACCGGGGCGCGCGTGCCGTTTGCGATGGCGCGCGACGGCGTAATGTTCAAATCAATGGGCAACCTCTCGGAAGGGACGCGCGTTCCTGTTATTGCGCTGATTGTGCAGGGAATTTGGGCGTGTGTTTTATGTCTTTCAGGTTCGTTCGACACCTTGACCGATTACGTTATTTTCGGCTCGTGGATTTTCTACGCGCTCGTTACGTCTTCGATTTTCGTTTTCCGCCGCAGATACCCGGATTTGGAAAGACCCTACAAAGCGTTCGGTTATCCGGTTGTGCCGATTTTGTTTTTGCTGGTCGCGGGCTGGCTTCTGATAAACACGATTTGGACAAGCCCGACACAATCTTTCGCCGGAATTTTTCTGATTTTGCTCGGATTGCCGGTTTATTATTATTTGACAAGAAATTCGGAGGCTGGAATTCAGAATCCGTAAATGAAAAATTTCTTCTCCCGTCCTTTGTGAACCTTTGCATTATAGATTTTTGTCTTTAATTTGTAACGCAAAGGGCGCTAAAGAGTTTATGAAGAACTTCTACTCTTCGTCCAGCTTTTCCAGTGCTTCACGTGCAATCTCACGGTCGTCGAAATGAAATTTTTCACTGCCGATAATCTGATAAGTTTCATGACCTTTTCCGGCAATCAAAACAACATCGCCGGATTTTGCTCGTCCGATTGCTTGATGAATCGCTTCGTGCCGGTCTGAAATCACAAAATACGGGCAATTTGTTTTTTTCAACCCAAGCTCGATTTGAGAAATAATTTTAAGCGGGTCTTCCGTGCGCGGATTGTCTGAAGTTACAATAACCAAATCGCTGTTTTCGCCCGCAATCTTACCCATCGGCTCGCGTTTTGTTCGGTCGCGGTCGCCGCCGCAGCCGAAAACCGTGATAATTCTGCCGTCGGTTAAATCTCTGGCAGTTTTCAAAGTATTCAGTAGCGCGTCGTCCGAATGCGCGTAATCAACAACGACGGCAAAATCTCCGTCATTCGGCACTCTTTCAAAACGTCCCGGCGCGCCGGCGCAAATCTCTAAACCTTTTTGTATCAAATCTAAATCGTAGCCGAGTTCGAGCGCGGCTGCGGTCGCCGAAAGCATATTATAAACGTGCGGTTTGCCGACGAGCGGTGAGATGATTTTTCGTGTGCCGCGCGGTGTTTTCAAATCGAAAGACGTTCCTCGAATCAATGAAACTTTAATGTTTTCAGCCGTTAAGTCAGCCCGGTTATTTTGAGCGAAAGTTACGACCCGTTGATTGTTTGCTTTGAGTTCGACGGCGAGTTTCGCGCCCCATTCGTCGTCAATGTTTATCACGCTCGACGCCGGTTTTTCGCCGATTCGCCCGTCAAACAAACGTTTTTTCGCGTCGAAATAATTTTCCATCGTCAAATGATAATCTAGATGGTCACGCGTTAAATTTGTAAAAACGGCGACGCGAAACCGCAGCCAATCGCAGCGATGAAGGTCAATCGCCTGCGATGAAGTTTCCATTACAGCCGTTTTGCAATTTTCGTTGACAGCCTGCCGCAAAAACCGTTCCGTGTCGCTCGCTTCCGGCGTTGTCCGAACCGCCAGTTCGCTTCGTTCGCCGATGCGATATTCAACCGTCGTCAGCATTGCTGCTTTCTCACCGCTGGCTTCGGCAAGCGCGAAAATTAAATAAGTCGTCGTTGTTTTTCCGTTTGTTCCCGTTATTCCGACGAGCTTAAGATCGTGCGACGGATTACCGTTGATAACTGCAGCCGCTTTTGCAAGAGCTTCGCGCGCGTTTGCGACCTGAAGCCACGCGCCTTGAAAATTTGCCGGAACTTCGGATTCTGAGATTATACCGACAGCGCCGCGCCGCATCACGTCGGCGACAAAGCGATGCGCGTCCGTTGTCAAGCCCCGCACGGCGACGAAAAGTCCGCCCGCTTTTGCCTGCCTCGAATCGTGCGTTACGTCAGACGCTTTCGCTTGAGCGTCGCCGTAAATTTTCGCCTCTAAATTTTCTGCTATTTCGCCGAGTGTCGCGCTGTTTGAAATCAATTCGTGTTTCCCCAAATGTTTGATAAATAACGTTTGTGATTATACGATAAATGAGAAATTTAGCCACCCGAAGATTTTAAGCAAAACCAATTCTGGACATTAGAACTCTTGACCGACTTTATGCTCGAAACCGAAAGACTTTTTATTCGCAAATTTGCGACCGAAGATTTGGAAACGCTGATTAAGCTGCGCGCCGACCCGGAAGTAAATAAATATCTCGGCGGCACGCGCCTGCAAAATCCCCAAGCGCTCGAAAAACGCCTGCAATTTTATATTGATTGTTACGCGAAATACGGTTTTGGAATGTCGGCGATGCTTTGGAAGGAAACGGGCGAAATGATTGGCTGGAGCGGATTGCAGCCGCTCGACGGAACATCTGAAATTGAAGTCGGTTACGGAATGATAAAAGAATTTTGGGGCAAAGGCATCGGTTTTGAATGCGCGAAAGCGTGGCTCGATTACGGATTTAACGTTGTGCAGCTCGAAAGAATCGTCACCGTCGCTTATCCTGAAAACAAAGGTTCGTGGCGAATTATGGAAAAACTCGGTATGAAATATCAAAAAACCGAACAACACTACGGCGCAGAATGTGTTTTTTATACTGTTACGCGCGATGAATTTTTCCGTAAATTTAACCAATAGGCGTGATTCGTCTACAAATTAAAAACGTCGAAAAAATGATTGTGCAATTTGCTTTGAAGAAAAAAAATTTATGAAAGCCACACTTATAACAGGCGCGTCCGGCGGCATCGGCGAAACGTTTGCGCGCAGGCTGGCGGCGGAAAAACACAATTTGGTTTTAGTTGCGCGCACCGAAAAAAAACTCATCGAGCTATGCGACGAATTGATGCTCGAACACAAAATTATGGCGCATTACGTCGCCCTTGATTTGATTGAAAGGCAAGCCGCCGCACGGCTTTTCAACGAAACCGAGAAACACGGATTTGAAATCAATTGGCTGATAAACAACGCCGGTTTCGGTTCGATGGACGATTTTGCTAAACTCGAACTCAAGCGCGAGCTTGAAATGATAAGTTTGAACATAACGACACTGGTTTCTTTAACGCATCGCTATTTGCAAAAAATGCGCGAGCGAAGAAACGGCGTAATCGTCAACGTTTCTTCGACGGCGAGCTTTCAGCCCGTTCCGTTTATGGCAACTTACGCCGCAACAAAGGCTTTTGTTACATCGTTTAGCGAAGCGATCGCCGAAGAAAATCGTCCGTTTAATATTCAAGTTCTAGCGCTTTGTCCCGGTCCGACCGACACGAACTTTTTCAACGCCGCACACGCCGAAGCCTTTAAAATGAAGGGAATGCAGACGCCGGAAGCAGTTGTTGAAACGGCTTTGAGCGCGGTTAAAAGCAGAAAATCCAAAGTCGTTTCCGGTTGGACAAATTACGTCGGCTCGGTTTTCGGCGCATTTTTGCCGAACTCGCTCGTTACGCGCGTTGTCGGAAAAGCGCTGCGCGGGAAAGTCGAGGAGAGATAATAGGTGTCAGGTTTTAGTTAGGTTTTAGTAAGAAACCTAACTAAAACCTGACACCAAAAACCTAACACCTGCATACAAAAATGAAGTTCACGGTTCTCGGCAGCGGTTCGACGGGAAATTCCGTTTTAATCTGCACCGAAAAAACAAAAATTTTGGTTGACGCAGGTCTCAGCGCGAAGGAAACGCTGCGTCGGCTTGCGGTCGTCGGCGTTGATTTTGCGGATTTAGACGCCGTTTTAATCACGCACGAACACAGCGACCACGCGAGCGGTTTGCGAGTTTTGCTCAGAACCTTAAATTGTCCGGTGTTTATTTCGCGTGAAACACGCGACGCTTATCTGCGCGATACGAACCGGCAGGACAACGAGGCGAATAAAAGAGTTGAAGCGATAAAAAATCGGACAATCGAAATAGAATCAAGCCGCGAGTTTCGCATCGGCGATATTGATTTCGAGCCGTTTTCAGTGCCGCACGACGCGGCTGATAATTTCGGTTTCGTCGCAAAAAACGCCGGTGTCCGCATCGCAACCGTGATGGATTTAGGCTGTTTTACGACACTCGTCAACGAAAAACTTCGTTGCTGCGACGCAATCATTATCGAGTCGAATCACAGCCGCGATATGCTGAAGACGTGCGCGATTTACACTTGGGAATTGAAGCAGAGAATTTTGTCCAGAACCGGACATTTATCAAACGAAGATTTGTCCGACTGGCTGACCGGAGAGTTTGACGGCGCGGCGCGCCACGTCATTTTAGCGCATCTTTCACAGCGCGCTAACGAACCGCATCTGGCGCGTCTGATGGCGGAAACAGCACTGCAAATGCGCCCGGAACTTTTCCGAGCCGAAACACGCATTACGATTTCATATCACAAAGAGCCGACCGATTGGATTGAGCTTTAAAAGTATAGGATTGCCTTTTATTTCACATTTGTCTTTTCACTTTTATTTACGCTTTCGGCTGCAAAATTTCTCGCACAATCTTTTGTCGGTAATCAAAAATATAATTGAGTTCGCGGCTGACAAGCCAATTGGCTAAATCACCGAAAGGTTCGAGCAGCAAACGGTAACGCACAATGTCTTCGATGTCCGTTCCGCCGTTCTCGTTTTCGGTAAAAACGTGGCGATGAATCCATTGTCGATACGGACTTTTTAAAGCTCGGTCAACAAACAAGTGCGGCGGATTCCATTCGGAAATCTCAGTGCGCCATTTGACCGGAAAACCGCGTAGTTTTAATTGGTAATCAATCAAAGCTCCTTTGCCGAGAGCAATCGGTTGCGGCGTGATAATGTGAAATTTGAGCTCCGGCGGCGTAATGCGCTCCAAATTTCCCGCATCGGCAAAAAACTCGAAAACATTTTCGCGCGGCAAATCTAAACTTAATTTTCGCGTTAGAATATGCTCTGCCATAAATTAACGGGTGAATTTGCAAATCGTGAATTGTGAATTGTTAATCTTCACAATTTAAAATCTTCTGTTCACGATTTACGATTTACTATCAATTTTCCATTCTTGTTTCGAGCGCGTCCTGCAAATTCTGCGGCAGGTTTGAAAGTAAATTGTAGCCGGTGCGCTGTTCGATTGAGCGGACGGTTGTCCGAAATTTTCGCCAATCTTCGTTGGCAATGCCGGTTACATTCGGCATATCAACCGCAATGACGTGAGTTTGCTCGTTGATGGCGGAAACGCTCGCACCTTGCGGAACGGCGACAATTATTTTCCAGCAATTGGTCGGCACGACGACTTTGTTTTTGAGCTTTCCCTTTTCGCCGTAAACGCCTGCGACGACGTATAAATCTACTTTTCCCTTTTTGACCAACCCGCGCGAATAAGTTTCAAATTCCTCCCAGACGTTGCGGTTCAAATCGCCTGTCTGCGGAATAATATTCGTCATCAAAAAGGTTTTGCTGTTGGCTTCGGGACTGCTCAAACGGTCAGCGCTCGGACACAAATGCCCGCGGTCAAACCCGCTTCCCGTATAATCGGCGGGCGTCGCGCGTGTAAAACCTTGCGGCAAACTCGTATCGGGACGAAAATTATTTTGCCGGTCAGTCATCCCGAAATCGCTCTCGGCAATACGCCATGCGACCCAATTCGCCGTGCCTTTGCCGCTGTTGTAGGAAAGCGCATAAGCCGTATTTACAATCAAATAATTGTCTCGATTCGGAGCGATGCCGCTGCCGCTTGCGTTGCTTGGGTTTCCCAGAGAGAGAAAAACCCGCGCGGCTTCCTCCGGCGTTGTCGGCGGCAAAATAATTTGCGGCTCTAGCGATGTATTTGCATTCGTTTGGTCGGGTTGCTGCCACTCGTCAACAGTTTTTTTTCCGAACCAAAAACAAAAATACGCAATCAAACCAACGATTGCCAAAGCGATAATGCCGCCGATAATGGGTTTGTTTATCATAAAATTTCGCGCCAAACGGATTTTCAAAAAGTTTATCACAAACTATTGAAAATTTAGTCGGTGCGCGTTTCGTCAGAATTGAGGTAAAATAAAATTGCAATGAGCGAAAAAATTCATCTGACCGCACTTTCAAAAAATGAATTAGCCGAGTTTGCCGAAAACCTCGGCGAGCCTCGATTTCGCGCCGCGCAGATTTTCAAAGGCTTGCACCAGAGGCGTCTGCGTTCATTCGAGGAAATGACGGATTTGCCGAAAACTTTACGCGAAAAGTTGAATGAAACGGCGACGGCTTCGACGTTAAAAGTCGAATCGCGCTTTGTTTCCGAAGACGGAACGCGCCGTTTTCTGATGAAAACTCGCGACAATCTTCCGGTCGAGACGGTTTTTATTCCGACGGAAAACCGTGACACGATTTGTTTTTCATCGCAGTCGGGCTGCCCGCTCAAATGCGATTTTTGCTTGACGGCGAAGTTGGGTTTATTGAGGAATCTAACCGCCGGAGAAATCGTCGAGCAGATAATTGTTGTCTTAAATGACGTTTACGGCACGGGCGCGGAAACGCCGCACGGCACAAATCTTGTCGGAATGGGCGCGGGCGAGCCGTTCTTGAATTTTGAAAATCTAATAAAAGCTCTGGACATTATGAGCGAAGCGGACGGACTTTTTATCGTGCCGAGCCGCGTTACCGTTTCAACCGCCGGAATTGTGCCGAAAATTTACGAATTCGCGCGGCTTGAAAATCGTCCGCATTTAGCGATTTCGCTTTCCGCGCCGAACGACGAGCTGCGCGACAAATTGATGCCGATAAACCGGCGCTGGAACATCGAAGAGCTTTTTGCGGCGGCAAAGGAATTTGAAAAATCCCTGCGCCGCGGCGAGCGTTTCACATTTGAATACGTTCTCCTCGGCAATGTGAACGACTCGGACGAACAAGCGCGCGCGTTGGCTAATTTACTGAACCGGTACGATTTGCAGCGAGTGAAAATAAATTTGATACCGCACAATTCCGCCGAACCGCTCGAATACAAACCGACATCCCGGGAACAAGTCGAACGCTTTCAAACGATTTTGGAAAGCAAAGGCGTCTCCGCTTACGTGCGTCGCCCGCGCGGGCGCGACATCTACGCGGCGTGTGGACAACTGGCGGCGAAAGACGCGCCGAATTTGGTGCAGATTTCAGGTTAAGATTTAGTGTTCATTTGCGTCATACTTTCATTTTAGTTTATGGAAATTTTTATTGTCGGAATTGTCGTCGTTGCGCTGATGGTTTTCGTTTCGACAAAAATAAAAAAAAGCGCGGGGCAAGCCTTTGTGCCGGAATTTATTGAAAAGGATGAATTTACGATTGCGAAACCCGAAGGCTTTATGAGTCCGCTCGAAGGAAATTCCGATTTTTTATTTGAAGCGTATTCGCGCGAATACGGCGAAAAGAAAACGCGAAACGTGCGGCAGGCGCAGGCATTTCTGACGGTTACGAACGGTTTGAATTTTGACGGCGAAGGCGCGAAAGCGAAAAGTTTAGCCGATAAAATATTGTCGGAGAGAGTTTTGGGAAATGCTTCGGGCGACGAAAAGGTTTTTCTGCTCGAAAGCGAGAAAACGGAAGACGATTTTCCGATGATTGATTTCCGAAAAATCGTCGAAAGCCGGAAACGGCAAAAGACATATAATCTGCAAGTTTCAGTTTTGCCGCCGTTTAGAGACGTTTACATTCACAGAATAAACGAAATGATAAACAGTTTTCGCTTGAAATAAAGCATCTTGCCGAGATGCAAAACCATCAATCTTGTAAGAGAAAAATTATGAAAAAACATTTATTTAACGCAATTTTATCTTTAATTTTCGTTTTCGTGTGCGGTTTGTTTGTTCAAACATACGCGCAATCGGTCGGCATAAACGGTTCAATCGGCGCGGTCAAGCGCGGCGGTTCGACCAGAGGCACAATCGTGATGAACGTTCCGCCGGGTTTGCACGCCAATTCAAATCGTCCGGGAAACGAATACTCGATTCCGACGGTTGTAAAATTAATGGCAATGCGCGGCGCGCGTGTCGGTGGCGTCAGTTATCCGCGCGGCAAATCGCGCAGATTCGAATTCTCCGAAGACACACTGAACGTTTATGAAGGGCGCGCCGCGTTCGGTTTTAATTTATCCGTTCCCGCAAATTTCAAAGGAAATGTCGTCAAAGTGCGTGCTACGATTCGCTATCAAACTTGCACGAACGAAGTTTGCTACCCGCCGAAAACTCAGGAAATTACTTTGACCGCGCCGGTTAGGTGAGAAAGGGAAACAACTTTTATTTGTAATTTTCGATATAAAATTCAAACTTGAATTCCAAAATTTTATATCTTCTTTTTCATTTTCACCTTATTTCTGCAAACCGATAACCGAAAGCAAGCGTCCCGTCTTGCCGTAAAGATTTTTTTCTTTGCGGTAGGAGAAAAACAAATCGGTTCTGTTTATCGTGCAAAAAGGCGCGACGAATATGTTTTCGGGCAAAACGCCGACAGAAATGAGCTGTTCTTTGTTGGCGAGATGCAAATCTATTAGCGCGTGATGCTCGCGCGTCGGCGTGAAAAGATGTACTGAATCAGGGAAATTTGTTTGAAAAGCGTCAAGCACGTCCTGCCCGATTTCGTAATTTTTGCAGGTTGCCGCCGCGCCAATTGCGCACGTTAAATCTTCCGCTTTCGTGCCGAATTCAGCGCGCATTTTCTCGATTGATTTCTTGACGATAGACTGCACAGTTCCGCGCCAACCGGCGTGAGTTGCCGCGAACGCTCCGGTTGGCGCATCACCGATAAGAATCGGAACGCAATCGGCGGTTTTTACGCCGACTAAAACGTTTGGAAGATTTGAAACGAGCGCGTCGAATTTTCCGCTGCCTTCGGCTGCTTGCGCTAAATTTTTAACGATTTTCACACGGTCACCGTGAACTTGCCACGCGGTTGCAAGTTGAAAACTACCGTCGAAAATTTGCAGAAAACGCCTCCGATTTTCAAAAATATTTTCGTCAGAGTCTTCACCGAAACCTGCTAAATTTAAATCGTTTTCGGGAAAAGAAGATACGCCGCCGAGCCGTGTGGAAAAACCGTTCGCAAAACCTTTTTCTTCCAAACGGCGACAGACGAGAACTTTTACGCCGTTTTTCTCTCGCCAATAAAAGCCGTTTTCGGTTAAACTTTCATCACTTTGAACTTTAGACTTTGAACTTTGAATCGGTTTTGTGATTGTTTCAATCGGAATAGACATTGTTGAAGTTTACCGCATCAGCGAAACGATTTCGAGAACACCGCGTTTTGTCGAAAGAGTTTTCACAACAGGTGAGCGAACCTATTGCGAAGCGAAAGGTGCAGCGGCGCCACAGTCTTTTGCCGCGCGTTTTGCCGCGAAGGAAGCCTGTTTGAAAGCGTTAAAAACCGGTTGGCGCGGGAAAATTACTTGGCACGATATTGAAGTTATTTCAGGCGAAAATAGCGTTCCGCATTTGGAAATTCGCGGTGAGGCGCGGAAGATATTAGAAAATCTTGGCGCAAACAAAATTCATCTTTCAATTTCTCACACAACTGAACACGCAGTTGCACAAGTTATTTTGGAGCAGGTTTAGATTTTCGTTTCGCCAGCTTGTTCAATACAGTTATATCTTTATTCGATTTTAGCAGGGAAGTTCGAGTACAGATACCTGTTCCTAAATTATTTTGCTTACCGTAAGCGTAAATAAGATATTCTTCCCCAACTTCAAAATTATAACCGCACAAGCCATCATTCAGTCCTGTAGTAATTGTTATTTCTTTGACAAATTTGTTTTTCCAAGTGGTTTTGACTTTGAATTTTACTTTTACGAAGAAGGTTCCCGGCTCCTTTTTTACTTCTGAAACTTCACCGGAAAAAACCGCTGTTGAAATATCAACAGCTTCTTTTACTTTTTCTTCAAACGGTATATTGTCAGCAGAAGGGGAGCAACTGCAAGCAAGAATTTTACTTCCGGTTATAACCGATATAAAAGCGAAAATAACTATTGAGAAAATAAATTTTTTCATTGATTTGGCTGTTGAGTTTCTCTTTCAGACGGAAGCACAGGGCGCGACGCTGCCGGATTGTCGGGCGAAGTGTGCAGGTGAACGACTTTCCAATCTTTGCCGATAAGCCGGAAAACGAGCGTCATTCTGCCCGAAGCCGATTCGAGCTTTCCTTCGTATTCCTGCGTTTGTTTCCATTTGCAGGTTACATAGGCAGCGTCTCTGCCGAGCATCTCAACGCGTACGCCCGTCGGGTCTAAAGTAACGTTTTTAATTTTAGAGTAAGATGAATCACGATTTTTCTTCATCGTTTCCCAGCCGATTGTCGCCGTGCCGTTGTTGTTGAAGAAAAGAATATTGTCGGAGTTTTGATAAACGCTCATTACTTTGTCGGCGTCAACTTGCTTGATGCCTTCGATAAGTCGGTCGAATGCAGCGCGCACAGCTTTTTCACCGGCTGTTTTCGGCGTCTTTGACGTTGTTTCGATTTTTGTCGTCGGCGTTTTTGTTACAGTTACGACTTTCGGTCTGATAGTCGTCGTAGTTTTTTGTCCGAAAGCGCCGAAAACAGCGGTTAAGATAATAAGATTTATGAATGCTAATTTTTTCATTTTTATAAGTCCTTTTATAAGAAATTTTATACGCTAATTTATAAAGCGAAAAACTTTTAGTTGCAAAATCGCAATAGAAAGTTTTATTGATTATACCGAAAATTGTTCATAAGAAATAGTTTTAGACTTTAAGATTTTATACTATTTCGTATTTAATATTTTTTCCGTTGCACGATTTGGTTCGGCATAAATTTTTTACTTTTAATTTTAGTCAACAAATTCAACGCAGAAGCGCGAGGGGAAGTTTATTTCCAGGTCGGTATAATTTTTGCCTTCAAGCGCGGCAAACAGTTGAAGAAATTTTACCAAACTGCTTTCCCCAAAAGGAAAATCTAAATTTCGAGGAGAAAAACTTATGCGTCCCGCAAGGAATTTTCTTTGGGCATTTCCGCTCCTACTGCCTTTTTTGTTTTTGAACACGGCAAACGTTTTTGCCTCCGACGACGATTATACGCCGGATGTTACGGCGCGGGTTGCGCGAATTGGTTTTTTGCGCGGCGATGCGCAAATCAAACGAACCGGCAGCCGCGATTGGGAACGCGCCGCGCAAAATCTGCCGATTGTCGAAGGCGATGAAATCACTACCGCTACAAATTCGCGCCTGGAAATACAATTCGACAGCCGTAACTACCTGCGTCTTGCCGAAAACTCGTATCTGAAAATCACGACTTTGAAAGACGAAGGCATCGCGGTTAGTTTGTCGCAGGGAAGTTTGAGCCTGCGCGTTTTGGCGTTTGATAAAGAACGCAGTTATTTTGAAGTTGACGCGCCGAAAACGACTGCCGCCGTGCAGCGAGCCGGATTGTACCGCGTCGATGCGGGCAACAACCACAAGCCGGAAGTTCGCGTAACCGTTACAGACGAGGGCGAAGCGCGGCTTTATTCGGAAAATTCAGGCTTCGTGCTTCGCAACGGCAGAAGCGCGCGAATTTATCTGGAAGGAAGTTACGCGGGCGAGTGGGAAACCTCGGATGCTACGCGTTACGCAGACGATTTTGACAATTGGGCTTTAGAACGCGATGCGATGATTGCCAAACGTCTGCAAAATGCGGCTTACGATAAGTATTATGACCGCGATGTTTACGGCGCGGAAGATTTGAGCGAATACGGCGAATGGATTTATACGAAAAAATACGGTTACGTTTGGCGTCCTTTTCCAAACGCAGTCAGCGATTACGCCAATTGGTCGCCGTATCGTTACGGGCATTGGCGCTGGGTTCCGCCTTACGGTTGGACGTGGGTCAACGACGAGCCTTGGGGCTGGGCGACATATCATCACGGACGCTGGGTTTACGTTAGTAACAGCTGGGTTTGGACGCCTTATTCGCAGCACCGCGCCAGCCGAAATTGGTGGCATCCGGCTTTAGTTATCGTAACTTATTCGGGAAGTTTAATTTGCTGGTATCCGCTGCCTTACGAAAACAATTATTACAATTATAACTCCACTTACATTGACCGTCGCCGCACGACGATTATCAATAACACAACCGTTATTGTAAATCCGACGCCTGCGCCGACTCCGATAATCAGCAAAAAAATTCCGAGAGAAAAGAATCCGAGATTTGAACGAAAGCCGCTGGAATACGATGTTCCGCCGTCGGGCGTGATTGCGGTTGACGCCAGCGATTTCGGCAGGAGAACAAAAGGTTTTATGACCGCGCCGCCGGAACTGGCGGGAAAAGTTTTGTCTCGAACGCCGCTTGAAACCGAAAAGCCGCTGATTCTTCCGACATACACGGATTTAAACGGGAATGTCAGCAAAGAAATTCTGGTTGACAATCCGCGCGTCGGAAAAATTAACCGACAAATTCAGACGGGCGCAAGTCAGAGAAACGAAGGAACTTCGCTTGACGAAAATCTCCGCAACGAACGCATTTACGGAAATCGCCTGCCGGTTGAGAGAACTCCGCCGAGCGCGGCAAAAGAAGACGGCGAAAATCCGGAAACGCCAAAAACGGGCGCAGTTAAACGTCTGCGGCATTCGGGAATTGTGCGAGGTGGCAGCGACAGCGGCGACAATTCGGAAACGAGAGAAAAATCTCAAGAAGGCAACGTCGAACAGCCGGCATACAAACCGCGCAACAAAAACCGCGAGCGCGAACAAATGCCGCCGAGCATCTACGTTCCGCCCTCTCAGCCGGAAGAACAGCAAGAAGAGCGCAAAGAACGTAAGGAACACCGTCGGAATCCGCCCGAACAATCACCGCCGGTGCAGGAAGAGCAGGAGCAGCGCAGGGAAGAACACCGGCAAAAACCGCCCGAACGCGAACAGCCACCGCCGCCGCGTTCTGAACAACCGCCAACCCGAGTTGAGCCGCGACCTGAGCCGCCGCCGCGTATCGAGCCGAAACCCGAACCGCGCGAGGAAAAACCGCCGCCTCAGCCCGAGCGAAAAATAGAACCCTCGCCGCCAAAAATTGAAAGGCAAAAGCAGGAAGATAAAGACGGCTAGTTAAAATTAAAAAGGATTTAAAATTAAAAAAAGAGTAAAAATGAAACCGGTTTCACTTTTACTCTTTTTATTTTTCCGTTGAAAACCGGCAAATCCTAATTTTGCAGGAAAATATCTTTGTTGACCGCCTGTGGATTTCCGATGACGACAAAGCGAATATTTTTTATATATTTGTTTGAAACGGCTTGAATATCTTGCGGCGTTACTTCGCGCACTCGGTCGAGAAATTGAAACGCATTGCGCCAGCCGCCTCCGATAAGCTCGTATTTTGCAATCTCGGCGGCTTGCGCGCCGTTGGTTTCCTGTGCGAGGTAATACATTGTCAAAAAATGTCCGGCAATACTGGAAAGTATTTCCGGGTTGATGGTTCGAGTTTGCAGATTTTTCACCTCGTTGAGCATTACACTGACGGCTTGGTTGGCGTCAACTGCCGTTACATAAATGTTTCCCGTATTTACGGCGAAAGAGTCAAGTTCCGCGTTCGGCGCATAGGAAAGCTGGCGTTTGACACGAACTTCGTCGAAGACGCGACTCTGCAAAAGCGCCACTGCGACGCGCATCGCGTAATAATCAGGATTATTCGGCGATGGAGCATTAAAAACGCCCTGCACATAATTGGTCGGCAAAGTGCGCGGGGTTACGTCGAGCGTCGCTTTGGAAAAATCCAGCGCGGGAAACGCCTGCTCTTTGTAATTGCCGCGCGGCAGTTTTCCTAAAGTTGCGGCGACGCGCGTTTGCAAATCCCTAGCGTCGATATCGCCGACGACGACGAGCAGAAGCTGCGAAGTCTGCATAACTTTTCTGTGATATTCGCTCAAATCTTTTACCGTTAAACGGTTTATCGTGTCGAGCGTTCCGCTGACCGAATTTGCATACGGGTGATTGGCGTAAATAATCCGGTCTTGCAAAATGTTCAAAAAATTATCATTGTCGGTTTCCTGTTCGCGCAAGCCGGTCGCAAGTCGCTGCCGCACCTGTTCGAGGTCTGTGGCGGCGAAAGCCGGATTAAGCGCGATGTCTGTGAAAACGTTCCACGAGCGGTCAAAATTCTGACGAGTCGAAGCCAGACTCAAAACGCTGTAATCGTTTGTCGCGCCCGAATTTATGCTGCTTCCAGTGCTTGCCAGCTCGCGCCGCAGAGTTTCGCGCGGAAAACTTTTACTGCCTTCTGTCGAAACTTCAAGCATCAGATTTTCGATTCCGGCGTTTTGCGCGTTGATGTTGCGCGCGCCGCCGCGTATAAAAAGCCCGGCGGCAACGGTCGGCGAATTGGCGCGGCGTTTGACCAGAACCTTCAAACCGTTCACGTCAAATTCCGTTACGAGCGCAGCTTGTCCGGCAATACTCGCTTTATTGTCCATCGCCGTTTGAGCAAAAGCGGAAATTGTAAAAGTTATAAAAACAAGCGTCAATAAAAGCGTTTTACTGACATCCGACATCTGACATCTGATTACTTTCATATTTATTTTCCTATCAAATCTTCGGGTGTAATTTTGGCTTCCGTCTGAGCTTTCGACGAAACGAGCGCAATGCCAACGTGCGGTTTGCCTTGAATATAAGTTCTGACATAACGATTTAAGTCATTACGCGAGGCGGCGCGTAAGTTTTTGTAATAACCGCGAAAATAATCAATTCCGGTCGAAGACCACCAGAAACTCAAAGTGTGCGAGTAATCGCTGAGTTTTTCGCGGTCGAACAAATCTCTTGACTCGACCAGCGTTCGAGCGTTATCTAATTCCACGTCAGTAAAATAATTGGGTTTATCAAACTGCGCGATTTCGGCGTAAACGGCACGAAGCGCAGCTTTGGCTTTGTCGGGCGTCGTAATCAAACTCAGTTGAATTGGTCCGACGTTTCTCTGCGTGTAGTAACCGATGTCAACCGCCGCGACTAAGCCCGAATCAACCATAGCGCGCTGAAAACGCGAATCGGGCTGCGTCAGAATAAAAGAAAAAACGTCTGCCGCATAAGTCGCCGCGTCGTCTTTGCCAATCGAAGGTCCTTGCCAGCCGATATTTATCAGCACATTTTGCACGGGCTGCTCGACAATTACGCCTTCGCTTTTCGTCAGCGGCGGATGTTCGACGAGCGGAAATTCCTTAAACGGGTCAACTTTTCGCCGTTCCCAGCCTCCGAAAGTCTGCTCGGCTAACTTGAAAACTTCATCGGCGTTGACATCGCCGGTAACAACCAGAGCCGCATTATTCGGCACGTAATAACGCGATTGAATCATACGCATTTTGTCGGTTGTCGCCGTCAAAACCGATTCGCGCGTTCCCAAAGGATTTTTGCGCGTCGGATATTTGTAATAAAGTTTATCCTTTAAGGCTCGGTCGAGGTAATAAAACGGATTTGCTTCGTTGCGGTCAATCTCGCCGACGACAACGTTTTTTTCCTGCGCAAACTCGTTTTCGTCAAATGTCGGATAACGAACCGCGTCGTTGATAAGACGCATCGCACTCGATAAATACGGGCTTGTCGTCGTGTAAAAATATTCTACGACTTCTTCCTGCGTTCTGCCGTTGAAGATGTCGAGCTGTTCGGCGTCGTTCAAATACGCGACGCTGCCGATTTGGGATTTGAGTTTTGATCTTGCCGAACAATTTTGATTGTTGTAATACGTAACGTTACCGTATTGCTCGGCAAGCTCGCACCGATACAGCAGCGACGCCTGATTCGGTTTAAAGAACATATGTTCAAACATATGCGACAGACCGCTTAGCTCCGGCGGTTCGGTAAAAGAACCGTTGCGGACGGCTAATTCCACGGTTGCCAGCGGCACGCTTTTGTCCGCCAAAACGATTACTTCCAGACCGTTTGGCAAAGTCCGATTGACAAACGGAACTTCGATGCCTTGCGCGGCGGCAGTTTTCGCAGTCGCCGTTTTTGCGGCTGCGGCAGGTTGCTTACCGGTTGCGGTTTGTGCGAAATTTAAGTTAAAAGCGGATAAAACGAATAATGAGACAAGTAAAAATTTTTTCACTAAAGAAACTCCCGGAAAATGAAACATAAATTTTAAGTTTTTACGCAAAAATTGCGAAAAAGTTTTTATCCAGAAATCTACCCTAAAGGAGAAATCATAAATGCAGCGAGACAATATGATGCACGGAGCGCGAACCGCGTTGAATCAAAATCAAGAAATACGCGATTGGTGCGAAAATTTTTTGAAATCAAAGGAGCGCGAGACGAAACCGGAAATGTCGGACGAGGAATTTGAAAAACACTGGCGTTATCACAAACCGGAAATTATGCACGCCGGCGCGGCTGAAGCGGTTCTGGGATATAAAAACGCTTTTCCTAAAAGTTAGAAACCGGAGACGAAAATCAGGAAATTAACCGCAGATGAACGCAGATTTTTATTTAATTTTATCTGCGTTCATCTGCGGTTAATTTTTTGTTTTATTGCTTTGCCGTCGTCACTGATTTTTCATCAAAAGAAAAATAACCAATCGCCGGATCGTGGTCGGAAAAACGCTCGACACGAATTGGGTCACCGCGATAAGATTCGGGAAAATCCGCATTCAGGCGCGAGTAACCGAAGCCGGCGAGATGTTTTTTCATCGCGTTCGTTACAATCATATGGTCGAGAACCTGCGCGTTGCCGTCGTAAACATACGAATAACGCTGTTCTTCCTTTATCAAATCAACCAAATCAATTAAATCGGGATTGACCGAATCGTCCGACGCGATTAGAACCTGTTCTTTCGGTGCGGGCTTTCCTTTTATCGTGCCGATAACGTCGAGAACTCCGTCAGGAAACTGAAAAGCGTTGAAATCGCCAATCAAAACAATACGCTCGTTCGGGTCTGCTTTTTGGCGTTCCTGCACGAACTTTGCAAGAAATGCGGCTTGAGCTTTTTTCTTTTGCCGCACGCGATCGGTCTCGTAACCGAGAAGCGATTTCAGATGATTGACGACGACCGTAAAGCTAAACGGCTGATTGGTTTTCGGGTCGTTTATCGTCGCTCTAAGAAGAAGCGGCGGGCGGTCGTTTAAAATTTCATTTTCCTTCTTTTCGGGATTTTTAAATTGGTCGTCCTTACCGAATTGTTTTACTTCGACGACATTGACCCGCGAAGATTTGACTAGAAAACCAACGTCAATGCCGCGTCCGTCGTTGCCTTCAATCAAATACGCTTCGTATTTTGGGTTTGGTTTCCCGTCAGCAACCGTATCATCATTGATTTTTTGCGCGAGCCGCTTGAGAGCCGCCAGATTTTCCGCTTCGACCGCTCCGATAACATCCGGATTTCGCATATATACACGAATCGCCGTCGAGATTTTCTTTAACCTTTTTTCAAACGCTTCGGTCGTTACGATGTCTTCTTTTATCGAAGGGTCGTCCTGGTCGTCGAAAAAGTTTTCCAAATTCATCCCGACAATCGCAAATTGACGCTCGGTCGGCGCGGGTAAAGGTTTGGATTTTATCAAGCCGGAAATCTCCGGCTTTAAGCCAGCGTCCGGCAGAATCGTGTATTTCCGGTAACCGTAATGCATTACGCCGACGAGATTTTTGATTTCGGCTCCGCTGGTAACTTCAATCGTCTGCGCGCCTAATTGCGCGTCGCTGTCAACGCGCAGTGTTTCAGGGTTGGAATCGAAAACCAAAAGTTTAGGAAAATTTTTCTTCAACTCATCCTTGTCCTTTGAGAAGTAGTAATCATAAACGTCCATTCCAGGCGCGCGAAATGGTCTCGCCATACCTTTTAAAACCGCGTAAAAAACACCGTCCGAAACGGAGGTGGCATTCTTGTCGTCAACTCTGCCCCTTGTCGGCGCGACAACGGTCAGCCCGGAAATTTCGACGCGCATTCCTTCGTATTTTTCGAGTTCGTCAATCTGGTTCGGCGCAAAATCGGCAGCAGTTAAAACAATCGGTTTCGGCAGAGCGTTGCCTTTGGAAACGACTTTTATCGTATCGGTTCCTTTCTTCATCGAAAGCTCGGTTAAAGGCAAACTGGCAGATTCGGCTTTCGGACGAAATTCGGTAACAAAACCGGTAACCGTTACGAGATTTCCAAGGGCTGCGTCGCCGGTCGGCTCGCTTCCCGTGAAAACGTAAATTCCTTCGGACGTTGCCGGATTATTGTCGGTTTTATCATCCGGCGTTTGAATAAAAAATCCGCTTTTTAATCGCGCCGTTACAATTCCGTTCAATTGCGCCGTCTGACCTTCAAACGGCGAAACGTTTTTATCACTCTGCACGGCGTTAATTGCTCTCTCCTTCTGCGCGAAAGCAGTAATCGGTAAACAATAAGCGGCAAACAGTAAAAAAACACAGCACGGAAAAATTCGTTTGAACAGCGCTGAATTTGAAACCGAAAATCGCTTTTCACATTCAAACAACTTTGAACCTCGAACCTTAAACTTTGAACTCATTATTGATAATCTCTTCTGCGTTCCATCAGTTCCTGACTAATTTTCGCAACGTTAGAATAAAAATTGTAACCGGTTTGAACCAAACAAAAGTCCGTGCTTTGACGATAAACAGCCATTCTGCGTTTGCCGTTGTCGCCGAAAAATAAGTTTTAGAAAACACCGAATTATATGTCAAAGCTATGAGGTTATTTGGAAAAGTTTTATCAACGCCGCTTCTTCCGGTTCAAATTCATCATTAAAACGTTTGATTCGCCGTCCTTTTCTCGGTCTGAATTCTTCGATCGTTACGCCCGCTTCATAAGATTTCAAAACGGTCGGATGAATATATGAGCCGCGGCAAACCGTCGGCGTGTTGCCGAGTTGTTCGGCGACTTTTTTGACCGCCGCGACAATATTTTTTTTCAACAATTTTTCGTCGTCCGCTTTGCCGATTTCGGCAAGCTCGGTTGCCGCCAGCAATGTGCCGCCCCAGGTGCGAAAGTCTTTGGCGGAGTATTCCGGTGCGGTCGCCGTCTTTAGATATTCATTGATGTCTTTCGGTTTTATCGGGTGCGGTTTGCCGTTTTCGTCTAAGTAATTAAAAAGTTTTCGTGCGCCGCCGATTGATTTCAAATCAAGCATAATCGCAGCTAATTCTTGGTCAACTAAAATTTTTCGATGTTTGACGTGATGTTTCCCGACAAAGTTAAAAATCAATTTGCCGCGCTCGACTTCCAGATGCTGATTTTGCAGAGTTGTGATGCCGTAGGTTTTATATTGTCTGACGCTTTTTTCCGTTCCCATACGAATGTAAAGCGAATTTATCAGGCGCGTCATCACGGCTAAAACCTTCTCGCGCGGAAAGCCTTCGAGCGAGATGTGTTCGTTTGTTATTTTTCGCAATTTCGGCAAATGCTCGCCGAATTTTTCGATTTTTTGGAATTTTTTGCGCTCCTGTTTTTCTCTGAATTTTGTGTGGTAAAGATATTGTATGCGCCCGCTCGTGTCCATTCCGACCCCTTGAATATTGCTCGAAAACGAAGGCGCGATTCGCACAAATTTCCAGGCAGGCGGAATTACCAGAGATTTTATGCGTTCGAGATGTCTTTCGTCCATTATGCGGTTTCCTTCTCGGTCAACATAGAAAAAACCGCTCGCCTTTCCGCCTTTTCGCTGCCACCAACCACCGCGCTTGCCTTTTTCGATAATCTCTTTCGTCTTTGCTTTATCGAAAATCATTTTAATTTTCGCCATTTTTTATAACCCTTTTTCGTCTCTATTTTCAAGATACGATTTATTGGTTTCATTCGCAAGCAAATAATTTTCCTGTTTCTGTAAACTATTATATCTACGTGGTTTACAGTTACAATTTTGATAAAATATTTTACCTCGCAAAGCAACTTGTTTCACAGATGAAACATCTAATAAATCAATTCGGAGAGGTAAAGAAAATGACTAAAAATATGAACGGAAATTTATTTGAAACAGAAGAACTGGAAACTATCCAAAGCAAAAAAGAAATGATCTTGTCGCTGTATAATTCGGGAACAACCGAAGTCGAAGCGATTGCGGCGATTTCCGGCGCGAAGCCAAGTTACGTCGGTTCAGTTTTGCAGCGCGAAGGTTTGATTGACAATTATTTTGATTTATACACATCAAATGCGCATCCGAGAAACGTTTATTCCAAACATTTTCAGGGCAAACTCGGCTTTAAAGATGTTTTTACGGCGCGTCGCAGTGTGAACAATTTGCAGGAGTCTTACAGCTATTTTGCCAACCGGCAAGACCGAGCCGGACAGCATCACGCGCTGGAAATGGCTTTGACAATGCTTGACCGCGCGCGCTGGACCGGAAAACTCGAAGAAGCGGAAATTTACCGCCGCTGGCTCGTCAGCAAGCTGAGCGCGCCTTTGACGAGCGTTGCCGACGCGAAAGCAGAAATAAAAGACGCGAGCAAAGAAGTTCAAAAAACTATTGAAAAAGTTCGATTAAAACTCGCGGCGTAATTTTTATTTTCAATTCAGTGTAAATTTTTTTGCACAGTTTGTTTCATACTTGAAACAAAATCCTGCGCGTTGTAAAATTGTATTTCAATCAAAATAAAAAAGAGGTTTTATAAATGGCACTTGAATTAGTTGAAAGCAGTCCGGTGCGCGAAAACGGTTTGGCTGTCGGTCAGGCGACGCTCGAAGACGTTTCGATAGAGCAAAATTTGCGACCGAAAAGATTGGACGAATACATCGGGCAAACGAAAATCGTCAACAACTTACGCATATTTTTGAAAGCGGCTCTGCGGCGCAGCGAAGCGCTCGACCACGTTTTATTATTCGGTCCGCCGGGATTAGGTAAAACGAGTTTGGCGATAATTTTAGCCAACGAACTCGGCGCGGGTTTGAAAACGCTCCACGCGCCGGCGGTTGAAAAAGGCGGCGATTTAGCGGCGATTTTGACGAATCTCGAAGAAGGCGACGTTTTGTTTATAGACGAAATCCATCGCTTAAAACCGCAGATTGAAGAAATTCTTTATCCGGCGATGGAAGATTTTCAACTCGATTTGATTATCGGGCAAGGCACTGCCGCGCGTTCTATAAAGATTGATTTACCGAAATTTACATTGGTCGGCGCAACGACGCGCGCCGGAATGATTTCCGCGCCGCTTCGCGGTCGTTTCGGCATCGTCAATCATCTGGATTTTTACTCGCGCAAGGATTTGGAAATTATCATTCACCGTTCGGCGGAAATTCTCGGCGTCGAAATCGAATCAACCGGCGCAAACGAACTCGCGCGCCGCTCGCGCGGAACACCGCGAATCGCCAATCGTCTGCTGCGCCGCGTCAGAGATTACGCGGAGATTTTAGGCGACGGACGAATCACGGGAGCGATTACTCAAAAAGGTTTGGACGAAATGGAAGTTGACCGTTTCGGTCTTGACGAAGTTGATCGCAAATTATTGTTGAGTATTATCGAGAAATTTGACGGCGGACCGGTCGGCGTTGGAACAATTTCCGCATCAATCAGCGAAGACCGCGAATCAATCGAAGAAGTTATCGAACCTTATCTGATTCAAATTGGCTTTTTGAATCGCACGCCACGCGGACGAATCGTGACTGATGCAGCTTATAAACACTTCGGTTATGAACCGCCAGCACTTGAACAAGCGCGAGCAATCGCTAGTTAAAAAATAAAAAGACGCGGGGGTTCTGAAGATCTCCGCGTCTTTTTATTTTTAATCGGCGGCAGCTTTTCGGTATTTTGGGCTGTGACTATGGTTGTCATAAATGAGACGAGGACGAGTAGAAAAACAAAAATGCTCTTGAATTTCATCTTAAACTCCTTTTGTTTTGGGAAAAATGTGAAACACAAACTTTTCTTTAAATTTATCTAGTTGTAGATATTATTAATATGCAAGGCAAGTAAAAAGGGTTTTAACAGGCGCGTGAAATGGTTTTTTGCGGCTTGGTTTTGCAAACAATCGAACAATTTATATTGTAGAATTAAATGTCGAAAATCAATTTTTAAGCCTTAAAGGATGATTAATCTGAAAACCTTTTTCGCCGAATGCACCCGAACGATTGACGAAAAACTTGAGCGTCTCGTGCCGACGGAGCAAACTGAGCCGAGAAAACTGCACCGAGCCATTCGCTGGAGTTTGTTTGCGGGCGGCAAGCGTTTTCGTCCAGCGCTTGTTCTGGCGGTCGGCGAAGAATTCGGCGCAAAAAAAGAAAATCTTCTTTCCGCCGCCGCTGCAATCGAAATGATTCATACATATTCGCTGGTTCACGACGACTTGCCGGCGATGGACGACGACGATTTGCGGCGCGGGCGCGCGACTTGCCACAGAAAATTCGATGAAGCGACGGCAATTTTGGCGGGCGACGTTTTGCAGACCTTGGCGTTTCAAGCCGTTAGCGAAGACGAAAATATAAGCGCAGAAATTCGCCTCCGGCTCGTTTCCGAATTGGCGCGCGCGGCAGGAACGCCGACCGGGATGGTTGCCGGACAGCAGCTTGATTCAGAAGCGGAAGGAAAGAAAATTTCAATCGAAGATTTGGAAAAAATTCATCACAGCAAAACCGGCGCCGTAATTTGCGGCGCGGCGCGCGCAGGCGCGATTATCTCCGAAGCAAGCGAAAAAGAACTCGAAGCCGTTTCAAATTATGCTTCAAACCTCGGCTTGCTTTTTCAAATTACAGACGATTTGCTCGACGTTACGCAAACGACCGCAGTTTTGGGGAAAACGGCAGGCAAAGATTCGGTGGCGGCAAAAGCGACATATCCGGGTTTTTACGGCGTGGAAGAATCCAGCAAATTAGCGCGTCGGGTTTGCGCCGAAGCGTGCGCGGCGTTGCAGGAGATTAACAAAAACACCGATTTGTTAAAAGAATTGGCTTATTTTGTTTTGAACCGGAAGTCGTAAAAGCAAATAATTTCAGGTTGAAGTTTTTCGCTTAACATCTGTCGAAAAGCAACTTTAAAATTCGTTTGAACTTGACATCTGCGACTTATTTTTCGTAGCATTGCAATTCGCCGCCTGGTTATAATCGGCAGCGTTTTTTGAAGAAAACTTGGGCGTTGTGTCAAAATAAAATTTGAAGCAGAAAAGTTTTCGGGCACGTACGTCAATTGGTAGACAGCCTCCCTTACAAGGAGGAAGTTAGGGGTTCGAGTCCCTTCGTGCCCACCAAATTTGTAAAGATGCGGAGTCGTAGTTCAGTTGGTTAGAACGCCAGCCTGTCACGTTGGAGGTCGCGGGTTCGAGTCCCGTCGGCTCCGCCATAAATTACCGAGCCTCCAGAGATAAAAACTCTAGCGGCTTTTAATTTTTTCTGCAGTAAATAAATTCATTCGACAAGTTATTAAACGCGCGGTAAATTGCTTCTAAATAGATTTCTTTCTACTTAAATTCATTGCGTCCAATTAAATTTATTGTGTCCAAAAAAAGACCGAACTCGCCTCTCCGATAAAAATAAACTTATAGCAATGACGCAGAAAATATAAAACGTAAAATTGTTTTTCGTTAAAGTGCAGAGAGCGTCAAATTCCCGCCGCGTCGGGCGAAAGTATTCGACTTACACGGGCGATTTAACTATTTTTGGAGGTCAAACAAGTGGAAAATAATTTCAAGTCGGAAGCTGAAGAGCCGACTTCTTCTGAATTAGCTGGCATAACTTCGCGGCGCACATTTTTGAAGTGGTCGAGCGCCGCTGCCTTGACAGCGTTTGCGTTCGGAGCTTTGAATCCCGAAAAACTAAGCGCGAAAATGGCGTTTGCAGGGTTGCCGATTGACGACGACAAATCCGGCATCGTTGATGTCGGAAAAGGCGACATCGGTGTTTTGAATTTCGTTTACGCGAACGAACAGCTCGAAGCGGCGTTTTACACGCAGGTTATCGCTACGCCCTATGCGCGAATGTCTTCCGAAGAGCGAGCGATTTTAACCGACATCCGTGACAACGAAATCGCGCACCGCGAGTTTTTCCGCGCCCAACTCGGCAAAAAGGCGATTCCGAATTTGCAGGTGAATTTTACGAGCGTTAATTTCAATAGCCGCGAGAGCGTGCTGCAAACCGCTATGATGTTTGAAGACAACGGTACGGCTGCGCTTAACGGCGGCGGGCAATTGCTGAAAAATCCTTTGTTTTTGCTGATAGCGGGCAAGCTCGTCTCGGTCGAAGCGCGTCACGCGGCGACTTTGCGCGATTTGCTGCGCCCGATGTCGGCGTTCTTTTCAGGCGACGACATCACTGACCCGGCGACCGGCTTAGACCCGGCGCGAACGCCGGCGCAGGCTTTAGCTGTGATTAAACCGTTTGTCGTAACGCCCGTTTCAATTGCCCGGCTGCCGCAGCCGAAAGCGTAAAAGGAGGAGAATATGGAAAACTTAAATTTACCGTTACTTGAATCGGTTGAACCCGATTACATCAATGAAATGACCGCACGGCGCGAGCCGATTGAAAAAGCCGTAGGTATAACAGGCGCGGCGGCAACGACGATTATTTCTTTCGGCGCGCTGGCGGGCGCGGCTTACGGGCAAGACAAAAAATTGCCCGGAAAAATTGTTGACGTGCTGAACTTTGCGTTGACGCTCGAATACTTGGAAGACGAATTTTATCGCACCGCGCTCGGTTCGGGGAATTTAATTCCAACCGAAACGCGCGACGTTTTCGGACAAATCAGCAAACACGAGGTGGCACACGTTGCCCTTCTTCGTTCTGTGCTGGGAAGCAAAGCGGTGGCGAAACCGAATTTCGATTACACGGCGGGCGGCGCGTTTGCCGACGTATTCAGAAATTACCAGACATTTCTCGCCGTGTCGCAGGCTTTTGAAGACACGGGCGTTCGCGCTTATAAAGGTCAGGCGGGAAATCTGAAATCGAACGATATGATTTTGACGACCGCGCTGCGGATTCACTCGGTCGAAGCGCGCCACGCGGCGATGGTTCGCCGTCTGCGCGGCGAGACGCCGTGGATTGTCGGCGATTCGCGCGGAACTTTGCCCGCACCGACCCAACCCGTCTATAACGGCGACGGCAACACGACGCAAGGCACCGTCAATGTAGCGACTTTGCCGAACTTAAACGCCCGGATCGCTTCGCAAGCCTTTGACGAGCCGCTCTCGAAAGCCGAAGTTTTAGCTATCGCCGGTTTGTTTATTAGAAAATAATCTGCGAACGGCAAGTTTCTGCAAGCAAACGGTTCAATTTTAAGTTTTCGCTTCCGACGGTTTTTTTCTGTCCCTTAAAAAAGCGAAAAATTGAAATTCAGAGTTGATTTGCTTGCAGAATTTTTATAAGATGAAAATTAACTTAAGTTAAAAATCTCGGTTCATTCGCGCTCCTTACAAAAATACGAATTAAGAATGTAAATGAATCGGCGAAAATTTAATTTGTATTTATTAAATTTTTTTGCGGCGAGATTTAACCGCAGTTCAATTTTTGTTTGAAAGTTATGGCGACGACAAAAACGAAAAAAGTTACGACTTCCAAAGAAGATTACCTGAAAGCGATTTGGACGCTTTCCGAGCGCGAGACGAACGCGCGGGCAGAGGCGATGACGAACGATTTGGCGGAACATCTTCAAGTCAGCGCGCCCGCCGTCTCGCGTATGCTCAAGCAGATGGAGCGGCAGTCGCTGGTCGCTCATACGCCTTATTACGGTGTTCGACTGACGGAAAAGGGACGCGAAGTTGCACTCTCCATCGTGCGCCGCCATCGCTTGCTCGAACTCTTTTTGACGAAAATTTTAGGCTACGATTCACATCTCGTTCACGACGAAGCCGAGCGGCTCGAACATCACATCTCCGACGAGTTTGAACGGAGAATCGACGCGCTCTTGGGATTTCCGAAAAAATGTCCGCACGGCAGCCCAATTCCGAGCCGCGAAGGAAATTTTCAAGTTTCAAATAAGTAACGAATTAAGAAACGAAATTTATGTTGAAGATACGATGCTTACGACTTCTGATTGTGCTGGCGATGTGCGCGGCGGGAGCTTTCGCGCAGTCGGCGGGAATCGTGCGCGGGCGCGTGGCGGACGCGAGCGGCGCGGCAGTCGACCGGGCGAAGGTGCGGTTGGAAAACGTGAGACGCGGATTTAATCAAGAAACCACCACGAACGACGAAGGACGTTTTCAATTTTCTAATCTGCCGTTTGAAACTTACACGCTAATTGTCAGCCAGAGCGGATTCGCGGAAGTTTCAAAACAAATAGGGCTGCGTTCAACCGTTCTCGCCGAAACCGAAATTTCGCTCGCGCCGACAGCCGCGAGCGAGCGGGAAACGAAATTGTCTTTGCGGCAAACTGACGAAGAAGAACCAATCATCACTGACCGTCCCGATTTCACGGAAAGTCCGCAGACCGTGCCGCGCAGATTCAAAGCGCAAATTGAAAGCGGCTTGACGTTTGCGCGAGTCGGCAAGGTTAAGGAAACTTCGCTCGGCGAAGTGCTGGTGCGCGTGCCGGTTGCGGAGCGCGTCGAGCTGCGATTCGGCGTGCCGAATTATGTGTTCGTCCGCGCCGCTTCCGGCGGTCATCCCGATGACCGCGCGACGGGTTTTGACGATGCGTTTTTCGGGGCAAAAATCGCTTTGTCGGAAGGCGCGGGCGAAACGGGTTTGTTCAAAAAACCGGCGGCGGCTCTGCTAATCGGCACGAGCCTTCCCACCGGCGCGCGGGCTTTCCGCGAAGACAATCTGCAACCGGAAGCGGTGCTTGCCCTATCGGTTGATTTGTCCGAACGCTTCGCCCTGTCATCGAACGTCGGATACGTCAGGGCGAGCGACGGCGGCGAGCGTTTTAATCAGGTTTTCGGCAGTCTTTCGCTGGGCGCGGGTTTGTCAAAGCGCGTCGGGGCGTATCTCGAAGTTTACGGATTTACGCGCGTCGAAGCCGCGACCCGGCAGAGCGCGCGATTTGCCAACGGCGGCGTGACGTTTCTCGTCAATAAAAATTTTCAGCTCGATGCTCGCGTCGGAGTCGGTTTGGGCAATAACATTTCGGGACCGGACTATTTCTTCGGCTTCGGCTTCGCCAGACGTTTCTAAGTAATTTGAAAGCGAGTCAGCCCGATTGAGGAACGTAAAAAACAACTCGCTTTGCCGACGCAATACATCTACAAGACACTCGAACAATGGCGCGAGCGGCGCGCTTGCCGCCCGCGAAAAACAGGAGTTTTTTTTATGAATACAGAAGTAACGGAAATAAAACCTTTGAGCGGCTGGCGCAGACAGTCGCCGCAGCCGAGTTTGCCGGAATCAAACGCAACTCTGCCCGTGCCGACCGGATTAGGATTCTGGCGCAAGCTGCTCGCTTTCTCCGGTCCCGGCTATATGGTCGCCGTCGGTTATATGGACCCGGGAAATTGGGCGACTGATTTAGCGGGCGGCGCACGCTTCGGTTATACATTGCTGTCCGTCATTATGATTTCAAACTTAATGGCGATACTGCTGCAAAGTCTCGCTCTGCGTCTGGGAATCGTAACAGGGCGCGATTTGGCGCAGGCGTGCCGCGACCATTATTCGCCGCCCGTTTCTTTCGTGTTGTGGATTTTGTGCGAAGTCGCCATTATCGCCTGTGATTTGGCGGAAGTCATCGGCTCGGCGATTGCGCTGAATTTGCTGTTCGGCATTCCGCTGATTTACGGCGTGCTTCTGACTTCGTTAGACGTGATGATTCTCTTGCTCTTGCAGAATCGCGGTTTCCGCTGGCTCGAAGCGGTCGTCATCACACTCGTCGCCACCGTCGGCATCTGCTTTGCGGCGGAAATAATTTTCTCGCGTCCCGATGTGGTCGGTATTATGCAGGGTTTCATCCCTTCGTCGCAGATTGTAACCAATTCCGAAATGCTCTACATCGCCATCGGCATTTTAGGCGCGACCGTGATGCCGCATAATCTTTACCTGCATTCGTCTATCGCGCAGACGCGCAACTACGAGCGCACTTCGACGGGCAAACGCGAGGCGATAAAGTTTGCGACGATTGATTCGACCATTGCGCTAATGTTCGCGCTCTTTATCAACGCCGCGATTTTGATTGTCGCCGCCGCCGCGTTTCATTCGAGCGGCAACACGGAAGTGGCAGAAATCGGCGACGCTTACAAACTGCTCTCGCCGCTTTTAGGAGTGTCCGGTGCAAGCACGCTGTTTGCCGTCGCGCTTCTGGCTTCGGGTCAAAACTCGACTTTGACCGGAACGCTCGCCGGTCAAATCGTGATGGAAGGCTTTTTGAATATTCGCATTCGTCCGTGGCTGCGGCGTCTTATTACGCGCTTGATTGCGATTGTTCCAGCGGTGTTCGTAACATTTTATTACGGAGCTTCGGGAACGACGCAGCTGCTGATACTCAGCCAAGTCGTGTTGAGTATGCAATTGAGTTTTGCCGTCTTTCCGCTCGTGATGTTCACCAGCGACAAGTTGAAGATGGGCGAATTCGTCAATCCGCTGTGGCGCAAAATTCTCAGTTACATTGTCGCCGTTGTTATCGCCGCGCTCAACGCTTGGCTGCTTGTGCAGATTTTCAGCGAGTGGTTTATGACGTAAATTCAACTCAACATACTGTGCTTTTATGCGATTCTAGCCGCGTCAATTCGCGGCTTTATTTTCCTTCCATTAGTTGATTCGGAAAAATCTCACCTACAAATGCATCTGTTTCAAAGCCGGCAGCGAATAAAAATAATAAGAATAAGGAAAACGGCATACGAACAAAAGGGAAAATTATGCAGGGAGCAACAGCACTTCAACGTACAAGTAATGTAAACGCCATTCTTGCAGCTTTATCCGGTCGAGAATACGAGCATCTTCAGCCGCATCTTGAAACGGTCGATTTGCCGTCGGGACAAAATCTTTATAACTGCGGAGACGCGATTCAGCACGTTTATTTTCCGCTCGACGCGGTTGTTTATTTATTTACGACGTTAAAAAACGGCGCGACGATCGAAACCGGAATCGTCGGCTCGGAAGGCGTTTTGGGAATTTCTGCCGTTTTGGGCGTCAAAACAACATCGTGTCAGGCGTTGGTTTTATCGCACAATAAGTCTCTGCGAATCCGCACCGAGCTTTTGAAAAAAGAGTTCGACGTCGGCGGCACTTTGCAGAACTTGATGCTGCGCTATTTTCATGCGCTTTACGTGCAGATTTCGCAGACGGCGGCGTGCAACCGGCATCACAATATAGAAGGACGTTTGTGCCGCTGGCTACTGATGATGCACGACCGCAATAAGTCGGACGATTTAAAGGTAACACAGGAATTTATTTCCGAAATGCTCGGCACACGCCGCCCGTACGTAACGACCGCCGCCGGAATTTTGCAGAAGCAGAAAATCATCGAATGCACGCGCGGACATATTTGCATTCTCGACCGCCAAGCATTAGAAGATTGCTGTTGCGAGTGTTACGGAATTATTCGGGAAGAATTCAAACGTCTGCACGAAATATCCGAATCATCGAACGGGAAAAAACTAAGCGCGTTTCATTAAAGCGATTCTGACTTATTGCACAAAATTGCCCGCAAAGCCCGCCGAACTCTCACAAACACGAATGGAATTTTCCCCTGTCTTCAGCGTTTCGCGGGCAATTGCTTTAGATTTCAAATGTTTTTTTAGTTAAATTTTATTGCTCTTAACCGAATTATTAGAGAGTTTGCCTAACGCCCGCTGCTATAAAAGTTTATTGCCTCGCTAAATTAAAAATGCTAAGATTTTTCTCAAGTAATTGCTATCGGCGCGCCGCCGAATAACTCATCGAATTTGCCCTTCCGGTATCATTTTAATCTTGTACAGCTTGCCGGTTTTCGATTGCGTTTCCCCGAAGAAAAGAGAGATGAAAAATCATTTATTTTCACAAAATCCGCCGGGCTTGAATTTCGTTGCCATTGGCGGCGGAAACGGTCTTTCGACACTTTTGTCGGGATTGAAAAAGTTTGTCGCGGCGGGAGATACAGAATCAATTTGGCTGAAAAATCTTTCGGCGATTGTTGCGGTGTCCGACAACGGCGGAAGCTCCGGCAGATTGCGCGACGAGCTGCAAATGCCGCCGCCGGGAGATATTCGCAATTGTATGGTTGCGCTTTCGGAAGATTCGCATCTTTTATCGAAACTTTTCCGGCATCGTTTTGGCGGCGGCGGCGATTTGGGCGGACACAGCTTCGGCAATCTTTTTCTTGCTGCAATGTCGGAAATTACGGGCGATTTTGCCGAAGCGGTGAAATTGTCGTCGGAAATTCTGGCAAGCAAAGGACATATTTATCCGGCGACGCTTGTGGATGTTCAACTGAAAGCAGAGCTTTCAGACGGTTCGATTGTTTTCGGTGAAACAAATATTTCAAAAGTCGGAAGTTCGATAAAACGCCTTCGCTTAGTGCCTGAAAATTGTCATCCGCTTCCCGAAGCGCTAACCGCCATCAGCGAGGCAGACGTTATCACAATCGGACCCGGCTCGCTTTTTACTTCTCTTTTGCCGCCGATTTTAGTCAAAGGCGTCACCCGTGCGATTGCCGAATCTTCAGCCGCAAAAATATTTATCTCTAATCTGATGACGCAGCCCGGCGAGACAAACGGTTTTTCCGCTAAAAAGCATTTGGAAATTATTCGAGAATACGCGCCCGAAATAGATTTCGATTTTGTAATTGTCAACAATCGTCCGATTAGTCCGGCGCAGACGGAAATTTACGCGCTCGAAGGCGCAGAGCAAATCGGCGTACGCAACTCAATCTCACCCGATACAATTGAAGGCGCGGAAATCGTTTGTGGTAATCTATTAGATGACGGCGAAAAGGTGCGCCATCATTCGGAGAAATTGGCGCAAGTCGTTTTGCTGCGCGTGTTACAGCAAAGCCGGAAATTACCCGTCTAACCGGAGAGACAACAGCTGCAAAAAGCTCAAAAAATACATATTGTAAGCGGAAAAATACCAATGTTTATCTGTATGCATCCGTGGTTAGTTTTTTCCTTAACTGTCTAAAATCTGTGGCAAAATTCTAATATGGAAAACAATTCCAACGAACAAAAACCGCTCGATGTTCTGGTTTTAGCCGCCGGACTCGGAACTCGTATGCGTTCGGGTTTGGCGAAGGTTTTGCACCGGCTCGACAATCGCCCGCTGGTTAATCATGTCTGCCGGACGGCGACGGCGCTTGCTCCGCGCAAAATCTACGTCGTCATCGGTCATCAAGGCGAAGAGGTGAAAAACGCCGTTTTAGAAGAACTTGACCCGGAACACACCGAATTTGTCTGGCAGCAGCAGCAACTCGGAACGGGCGATGCGGTAAATGCGGCGCGCCCGTTTCTCGAAACGGAAGATTCGACCTTGCTGGTGCTTTCGGGCGATGTGCCGATGATACGCGCCGAAACTTTGGCGGCTCTGATTCAACAGCATTACAATCATCGCGGGCGCGGCGCCGCCTGTACGATTTTGACCGTTCGGCTGGAAGACCCGACCGGTTACGGGCGCATCGTTCGCGGTGAGGACGGACTTTTCAGCAGAATTGTCGAGCAGAGAGAGGCTACTGACGAAGAGCGAAAAATCAGGGAAATCAATTCGGGAATTTACTGCTTCAATACCAAAAAACTTTTCACCGCGCTCGCTGACGTGCAGAATAACAATGTGCAGGGCGAATATTATTTAACAGACGCGCCTGCGCTTCTGCGCGACACTGGCGAAGGCGTTTCGCTTTATCATCACGCCGACGCACGCGAAGTCGCCGGCATCAACAACCGCGTCGAACTTGCCGATTTAGAAAGGATTTTGTCGCGCCGCACCGTTTCAAGAATGATGCTCGATTACGGCGTTACGTTTATTGACCCAAAAAACTCCTATATCAGCGAGCAGGCGAATATCGGGCGCGACACGGTGATTTACCCGAACGTCTCAATCGAAGGCGAAAGCACAATTGGCGACGGCTGCACGATTCGTGCAGCCGTCCGCATTACAAACTCGCGCATCGGACACGGCGTTACGATTTTAGACAATTGCGTAATTGCTGATTCCGAAATTTCAAACGACTGCACGGTCGGACCTTTCGCACACTTGCGCGGCAGCGCAAAAATGGACGAAAAGTCAAAAGTCGGAAACTTTGTCGAGTTAAAAAAAACAGTTTTAGGGCGCGGCTCGAAAGCGAGTCATCTAACTTATTTGGGCGACGCAACTATCGGCGAAAAAACGAACATCGGCGCGGGAACAATTACCTGCAACTACGACGGCAAAAATAAACACGCGACGACAATCGGCAATAATGTAAAAATCGGCTCGGACACAATGCTGGTTGCACCGGTCAAGATCGGTGACAATTCCGTTACCGGAGCTGGAAGCGTTGTAACAAAGGATGTTCCGCCAGATTCATTAGTTGTCGGCGCGCCCGCTAAAGTGAAAAAGAATTTTCAGGAAGAAGCCGCCGCCGAAGCGTCTAACAAATAGTTTTTGTGATAAATTTGTTCACCGATTCGCCTTACTCGTTTGAAGAAAATTCCGATTTGCTTGCAGCTTATAGCGACAAAATAAGAAAAGCGGCTTTCGAGGCTTTGGAAGAAGAGGCAATTTGGTCGTCGTTTAACAGGCTTATCGTTCAATTTGAGGTTAGAGATTATGAAACAAAAAATTGTAATCATTTTATTTTTACTTACAGCTTTTTGCGCCGTTTCCGTTTCGGCTCAAAAAACCGAAAAGGAAAAATCCAATTTGAGAGGAACTTGGGAATTTGAAAAATTAAATTCGGCGGACGGAATGCTTGTCGCCGATAAAAACTCTGAAAATATCAAAGTTTTTCATCAAGTTGTAATAGAACAGAAAGAAGCGGAAGTAAAAATCGGCGAGAAGATTCGCTATGAATTCGTAAATCCCAAAACCAAAAAATCAGTTGTAAGCGAAGGCGAAACGACGGCGACTTATTTTACGGACGGTCGCGGCGAAACCAACACGATTGATAAAAAAACTGCAAACAGCACTACCAAGTGGAAAGGAAACGTTTTAAGCATCAGCTTTTACGACTCGAAAACGAAAAACGTCGTCGGAACGGTCGAGTGGAAAATTTCAAAAGACGGAAATACTTTAACCTCGATTAAGCAGGAGAAAAATCCCCGCCCGGTCGCGCCGATGACTTTTATCTTAAATCCGCTTAATAACAACAGAACTACTTTTGCTCGCAAATCGTAGCATACAATCATTGAAAAATAAAATAAAATTATGTGTGGAATTGTCGGATACGTCGGAAATAAACAAGTCGTACCGCTCATTATTGACGGTTTACGAAAACTGGAATATCGCGGTTATGATTCGGCGGGCATTGCTGTGGTTGACGACGCGAAGCATCTCGAACTACGCCGCGCTGAAGGCAAACTTCGCAATCTCGAAGAATGCATCAGGCTGCATCCTTTGGACGGAAATTACGGCATTGGGCATACGCGCTGGGCGACGCACGGGCGACCGACCGAAGAAAACGCGCATCCGCATCGTGATTGCACGGGGAAAATCGTTGTCGTGCATAACGGCATTATCGAAAATTACTTGCAGTTGAAGGAAAAGCTCAAAGCAAAAGCACATGAATTTAAAACCGAAACCGATACAGAAATTATCGCGCATCTAGTCGAAGAGGAATTGAAAAGCGGCTTGAATTTTGAAGAATCCGTGCGCGCGACCGTAAAACAACTTCACGGCATTTTTGCGCTTTCGATAATTTCAGCCGACGAGCCGGACACGATTATCGCCGTGCGCGAAGGCGCTCCCGTCGTCATCGGTTTGGGCGACGGCGAGTTTTTCGTCGCAAGCGATATTCCTCCGATTCTGCAGCATACGCGCGATGTTTTCTACTTGGGCGAAAAGGAAATCGCCGTTCTGACAAAAGATTCGGTGCGCGTTACGGATTTTGACGGAAACGCCGTCGAGCCGAAACAGCAGCGCATCACTTGGGATCCGATTGCGGCGGAAAAAGGCGGTTTTAAACATTTTATGCTCAAGGAAATCTACGAGCAGCCGCGCGCCGTCCGTGATACCGCACGCGGGCGCGTTTCTCTGGATACGGGAAAAATTTATCTCGAAGCGATGAATATTTCCGAAGACGAATTCAAAACTATAAACTCAATCATCGTCGCCGCCTGTGGAACAAGCTGGCACGCCGGAATCGCCGGAAAATATATGATTGAGCAGATGGCGCGCATCTCCTGCGAAGTAGATTACGCATCGGAGTTTCGCTACCGCAATCCGGTTTTGGACGAAAACACTTTGCTCGTCGTCATCTCGCAATCGGGCGAGACAGCCGACACGATTGCCGCGATGCGCGAAGCAAAAAAATATAACTGCAAAGTTTTAGCCATCTGTAACGTGCAAGGCTCGATGATTCACCGCGAAGCCGACGGCACAATTCTCACGCACGCCGGACCGGAAATCGGCGTCGCCTCAACCAAAGCATATACGTCGCAAATGATTGCACTCTATCTTTTTGCATCTTTTCTAGGTCAATTGCGCGGCAAAATTGATGAAGAACAGGCGAAATATCACGCGCAACAACTCGCCGAACTCCCCCTAAAAATCGAGCATCTTTTGAGCGACGCCGATTCAATCGAAGAACTCTCGAAAGACTTTTTCCGCAAAACGGATTTTCTCTATCTGGGACGCGGCATCAACTTCCCGGTCGCTTTGGAAGGCGCATTAAAACTTAAAGAAATTTCCTACATCCACGCCGAAGGCTATCCGGCTGGCGAGATGAAACACGGACCAAACGCGCTGATTGACGAAAAACTTCCGGTCGTCGTCGTCAATACGCGCGAAGAAGGAAACGCGGCAAGCGAGCTGCGCTACGAAAAAACGCACTCAAACATCGTCGAAGTAAAGGCGCGTGACGGCATAATTTTGTCAATCTTAACTGAAGGCGACGAAATGTCTTCGCTCGTCTCGAACTACGTCATCGAAGTTCCGCAAACGAGTGATTTGCTCGCGCCGGTTTTGTCGGTCGTGCCGTTGCAGCTTCTCGCTTATCACATCGCCGTCCGCCGCGGCTGCGATGTCGACCAGCCGCGAAATCTGGCGAAGTCTGTAACGGTTGAATAAAATTTTAAACGACTGACATTCAATCGTGAAGTTTTGAAAATGGAAAACAGTCGCCAAATACAATCCGACAAAGGCAGGGCATCAGAAGGAAGATTATCGGCGCGACCTACGCCGCAAAATCACCAGGCGATTAATTCCAAACTGTATTCTCTACCGATTTTGGACAAACGAACAGCTTTGCTTTACGCGCCTGCCGGATATAATCCGAAAAATACCGCTCCGCTCGCTTTAATGCTCCACGGCGCGGGCGGAAACGCCGAACAAGGCATCGCATTGCTGCAAAATTTCGCCGATGAATTCGGAATTGTCCTCCTCGCGCCGAAATCGCTTCGCGCGACTTGGGACGTAATAGCCGACGGATACGGAGCGGATGTTGAATTTATAGACCAGGCTTTGAACCACGTTTTCGAGCGGTTCAGCATTGATTCTTCGCGCCTTGCCATCGGCGGATTTTCCGACGGAGCTTCTTACGCGCTTTCGCTCGGAATCACTAACGGCGATCTTTTCTCGCACGTCATCGCCTTTTCGCCCGGTTTTGTCGTCACGAACCGACGGACAGGCAAACCTCGCATCTACGTTTCACACGGAACGCGCGACGGCGTGCTGCCAATCGAGCGCTGCAGCCAAAAATTTGTCCCGCCGCTCAAGCAAATCGGATATGACATAACTTATCGGGAATTTGAAGGAGCGCACGCGATTCCGCCGGAAATCAACCGCGAAGCCGTCGAATGGTTTGCGCTTAAATCCGGTTAAATTGAAAGAAATAAAATTTCAAAATCAGCACCGGCAAAAATTTAATAAATTGTCTGCTGCAAATTAAAGCGCGAAGTCGTTTAATAATTTTGCTCAAAATACCGTTTCAAAACCGTCGCCGAAATCTCCGACGAGATAAAACCGATATAATTGTCGGGTCGTAGAAGCGCCATAAAAGATTCGTTTGCGCCGAAGAGTTTTGCGATGTGCGGATACAAAGGCAAGCGGTGAAAATCCGTCAATTCGGAAAATTCGGTTTCGGAAAAATCCGGTAAATTGCCGCTTCCGTCATAAAAGGTCAAAAGGTGAAATTTCGGCTCTCGCAACTTGTCGTAAACGCTCGCGCCTTCAACCGTAAAATACGGCATTCGGTCTCCAGCTTTAACCGGAAAATTTTCTTGTGTATCGCTTAAAGACGAGTGACGATAACTGATTCCAATCTGTGATATGCGCGGAAAGACGAATTTTTTAACCGCGTCGAGATTGAAAGCGGCGCCCGCGATATATGGAAAAACGCGCGTTCGAAAGTAAGAGAGAAATACGTCGGGGCTGGTGACAAAACTGAAAAGACGGTCGGTCGTTTTTAAGAGATTCTCCGCGTTTTCGAGCCGTTCTTCATTGTAAGTTTCCAGAATGCGCTCGCTCGCCTTCGCGTTCAAAACAAGCGCGATTTTCCAAGCGAGATTGTAGCCGTCCTGAATTCCCGTATTCATTCCCTGCGCTCCGGCGGGCGTGTGAACGTGCGCGGAGTCTCCGGCGAGAAAACATCTGTCGGCGGAAAATTTATTGACGCGGCGCGTGTGAACTTTGTAGGTCGAAAACCATTTAACGTCCGTGATGTCAAGTTTGATTTCGGCGTCCTGCTTGATTCGCTCTTCGATTTCTTCATACAAAACTTCGCCTTCGTCTTTGGCAAATTCTTCGGGAAAAGTACCGACGATGCGGTGATGCCGTTCGCCGCGCATCGGGAAAAACACAAGCAGATTGTTTTTCAATAAAAAAACCGTCAGTGCGTCGTGACTTAATTGCCAATCAACTTCAACGTCGGCGACATAAAACAAACGTTCAAACGTGCTTCCTTCAAACGTCAATCCGAGCGCGTGCCGAACCGCGCTTTTCGCGCCGTCGCAGCCGACGAGAAATTTCGCTTCGATTGTTTCAATTTCGCCGTTTGCGTTTCTAACAGTCGCTTTAACGCTTGCGTCGTCCTCCTGCGTAAAATTTTCTAATTCCGTTTGCCACGCCATATCTGATTAGTTGACACGCCAAACTAAGTCCGGTCGGTCCCGCGCCGACAATTATTACATCTGTTTTCATTGCTGAATCACTAAAAATTTAAATTTAATTCACCAGCTTTCTCCTCAACCGAAACGCTTCCGCCGTCGGACAATTTGCCGAAAAGAATCTCGTGCGCGAGCGGCTGTTTGATTTTGTCGTGAATCAGCCGCGACATTGGACGCGCTCCGTATTTACCGTCGAAGCCGTTTTTCGCCATCCATTCGCGCGCCTTTTCGGTCAATTTTACAAGCACGCGCTTTTCGGCTAATTGCCCGTTTAACTCGTTGATAAATTTATCAACGATGAGTTTGATAACTTCCAAATCGAGCGCCTTAAAGGCGACCCAAGCATCGAGACGGTTTAAGAATTCCGGCGTAAACGTGCGTTCAATAGCGCCTTTCCCCTGCCCTTTCGTGTTTGCCTGATTTTTGAAACCCATTCCGCCCGAAGACAATTCGCGCGCTCCGGCGTTTGTCGTCATAATCAAAATCACGTTGCGAAAATCCGCCTTTTTGCCGTTGTTGTCGGTCAAGGTAGCCGAATCCATCACTTGTAATAACAAATTAAAAAGATTCGGATGCGCTTTTTCGATTTCGTCTAAAACTAAAACGGCGTGCGGAGTGCGCATAATCGCTTCGGTAAGTAAGCCGCCTTGGTCGTAACCAACGTATCCCGGCGGCGCGCCGATTAATCGGGAAACTGTGTGCGGTTCGGCGTATTCGCTCATATCGTAGCGCATAAATTCGATACCGAGTTGTTCGGCAAGTTGTTTCGAGAGTTCGGTTTTGCCGACGCCGGTCGGACCCGAAAACAGAAACGAGCCGACAGGTTTTGCTTCCTGCCCGAGACCGGCGCGGGAAATCTGAATTGCGTCCACGATTTTATCAACCGCGTCGTCCTGCCCGAAAATTACTTCTTTCAAATCCGGTCGAAGCGTTTTTAATCTGTCTTTTTCGTCGGCGACAACGGTTTTCGGCGGAATCTTCGCCATCCGCGCAATCGTGTTTTCGACCATCGAAACGGTAATTTGTTTCGGGCGTTTGTCTTCCGCGAGCAATTTTGTCGCCGCGCCTACTTCGTCAATTACGTCAATAGCTTTGTCCGGCAAATGGCGGTCGTTGATATATTTTCCGGCGAGTTCCGCCGCGATTTTCAAAGAATCGTCCGAGTATTTTACGCCGTGATGCTTTTCGTAAAACTTTTTCAGACCTTTCAAAATTTCGTAAGTTTCGTCAATCGTCGGCTCGCCGATTTCGATTTTTTGGAAGCGTCTCGCCAATGCTCTGTCACGCTCGAACGCGGCTTTATATTCAGCGTATGTTGTCGAACCGATGCAGCGCAACTCGCCCGCCGCAAGCGCTGGTTTCAAAATGTTTGACGCGTCCATCGCGCCGCCGGAAACTGCGCCCGCGCCGACGATTGTGTGAATCTCGTCAATAAAAAGAATCGCGTTTTCTTCTTTTTTCAAATCGTTGATAATTGCTTTGAAACGCTGTTCAAAATCGCCGCGGTAACGAGTTCCGGCGAGAACCGCGCCCATATCGAGCGCGAAAACTTTTGCGCCCTGAAGAACTTCCGGTACGTTCCCCTCACTAATTTTCAGTGCAAGACCTTCTGCCAAAGCAGTTTTGCCAACGCCCGGTTCGCCGACGTAAAGCGGATTGTTTTTCTTGCGCCGACACAAAACCTGAACGGTTCTTTCGATTTCTTCCTGCCGCCCGATTATCGGGTCAATCTCGCCCTTCGCGGCTTTTGCAACGAGTTCAATGGTAAAACTTTCGAGCGGTTTTTTCTTTGCCTGCGCTTGCCCGCCAAATTCGTCCGCGTCGCCGAAGCCTTCCAAAATCGAATCGTCGCCGTCAATCTTAGAAATGCCGTGCGCAATATAATTTAAAATGTCGAGCCGCGAAACGCCTTGCTGCTGTAAAACATAAACGGCATAACTTTGCTCGGCTTGAAAAATCGCCGCCAGGATATTTCCGCCGTCAACCGCCTTCTGCCCGCTTCCTTCCGCCTGCACAATCGCGTATTGAATAGTATTCTGAAACGTCGAAGTCAGCTCCGGCATCTGCTTGACATTCGCCGGCATTTTCTCCAAAACGTCCTTAAAATAATTTTCCAACTGCCTGCCGATTTCCTCCAACTGTGCCCCGCAGTTATACAAAATATCGCGCGCCGCGCTGTCTTCAAGGAGCGCGAACAGCAGATGTTCGAGCGTTACGTATTCGTGTTTATATTTAACGGCTTCGTCAACCGCAAAACTCAATGTTTCTTCTAATTCTCTGGTTAGCATAATTTGAAACAGCTTTGATGCGAATTACAACTGAAATTATCACAACAATTTTACTTCGCAATTTGTTTGTTTAGCCACTCAATTCCTTTTGGAATTCCTTCTTTTATCATTGAAGAATAATGGTCGCCGCTTTTTGCTTTGACAAAAGTTACATTCGCATTGCTTTGATTCAGTTTTTCTGAAAAATCTTCGGTCATCTTAATTGAAACTGTCGAATCAGCTTCGGAATGAAATAAAAAGACCGGAACTTTTATTTTAGAAATATTATTTATCGGCGAACTTTGCGAAATGAATTTGTGAAATCCTGATATGTAATCGTCGAAGGCGTCTAAGCCCGCGCCGATAAATTTTTCAATGTCTGTCGCTGGGGCATAAGCGATTGCGCCTTTAATTCTCGGTTCGTTTGCAGCCACCAACAATGCGTGAGTCGCCGCCGAACTGTGTCCGGCAATATAGATTTGTTCCGAATCTACAACGGGAAATTTCGCTAAAGCGTAATCAAGCGCGTTTTCCTCGTTTATTAATCCGGCGTTTGAATTTTTGAAAGCCTTTGCCGCTTTAATTAAACTCGCTTCCGAATCGTCTTCAGCTTCGCCGTCAATGTCATAAGCGATTACCGCGAATCCGGCTTTGACGTAAGGAATATGTTCAGCGCTTGAACCTTCGCCCAAACTCGAACCGTCAATTAAATGACTTCCAGCAGGCGCAATTAAAACGCAGGGAATTTTTGCTTTTGCTGGTTTTTGGGGCAAATAAATCCAAACGTTATTCGTTTGATTTTCGTTTTTTAGTTTTATTTCATAAACCAAAACTCCATTAGAAATTTTTTTGGGATTTCCGATTGTGGGAGAATAAATTTTTTGAGTTTTAATGTTGTAGATTTGTTCTTGAACATTGGAATTTGTTTTAGCTGATTGAGCATTACAGCCGCTTTGTAAAAACAGATTTGAGATTGTAACTAAAATAGCAGCACTTAAAAATTTATTTGACATAATTTTTTATTCTTCTTCAACCGTGCAAAGCAGCGGATATTCGTTCGCTTTCGAGAGATTCATCGCTTTTTCGGCTTTCATCTGCGCGACTTCAAACGTATAGATTCCGGCGATGCCGATGCCGTCGTTGTGGACTTTGAACATTATTTGAAACGCTTCCGTGTCCGAACGCATAAAGACGGTTTGCAGAATATAGACGACGAATTCCATCGTCGTAAAATCGTCGTTGTGCAGCACGACTTTGAAAAGTTTCGGCTTTTCGAGCTTGGTCTCGCTCTCGGTTATTACGTCGGTGTCGAAATCTGGAAATTCGGGCATAAGTTTATTTTGCCATAAAAAGAAATTAGCCACGAACAAACACGAAAATTCACGAAAAAATTTTTGTAAATAAATTTCGTGTTCTTTCGTGTTTGTTCGCGGCTAAAAATTCTTAAATTTTGCCGACTTCAAAATACGCTTTTATCGCTTTATATTTCGCGGCGTTGTTCAAAATATCGAACGCCTGCGCGAAGTTTTCCAAGCCTTCGATTTTGTGCGTCATCATCTTCGAGAGCCAGCCCGCATACATCGCTTCGCAGAGCGCTAAATCTTTTACGCCGAGTTCAAAATGTTCGCGGTTGGCGTTCACTGTTCCGAACATCGCGCGGTTTCCCAGCACGAATTTTTGATTGATAACGTCCGACGGAACTTGGTCGGTTTTTCTGTCGCCGCCCGTAACAGACGCTAAAATTAAAACGCCGTTTTCGTTCAAAGACTGCATCGCGTCGAAGATAATCGGCGAATAGCCCGTGCATTCAAAAATCAAATCGAATTCGCCGTATTTTTCCGTCGAAGCGAGAACGGTCGTCTCCATTGTCGAGTCGTAAGTTACGCCGATTTCTTCCAACAAATCCGCGTTTAAATATCCGTCGCGCGGGTCTTTGCCGAAACCGTGAACTTCATAACCGCGTAGCCGCAAAGCCATTGCCGTCAGCAGTCCTACGCTGCCCGTTCCCAAAACGGCGGCGGTTTTCGGACGCCAGATTTTCAAACGTTCCTGAATGTCGCTCGCCTGTTTCAAACCTTTTTCGATAATTGAAAGCGGCTCTAAAAGCACGGCGGTTTCTTTGATTGCGGGCGGAATTTTTACGAGAAAATCGGCGCTTTCGGCGTAAAATTCCGACATATAACCGTGCAGACGCGAGATGCCACGCTCGAAATATTCGTCGTCGGTCGTAAAATCCTGCTCGCCGATGTCGTCGTAAAAACTGTGTCCCGGACGACGAACGGTTGCGACGACGTAATCGCCGACGGCAAATTCTTTAACATTCTCGCCGACTTCGGCGACGCGTCCGAAATTTTCGTGTCCCAAAACAAGAAAATCATAACCTTCGGGAGCAACGCCGTATTCGCCGTTGTTGATTTCTCTGTCTGTACCGCACGCGCCGACGCGCAAAACTTCAACTAAAACGCCGCGTCCATTTTTTACGTTCGCCGTTTTCGGTTTGTCCATTTCTTCGAGCCGAATCGAGTTGGCTTGTTTCGGTGTAACTGCAATTGCTTTCATAATTTTATTGTAACCTTTTATTTTTCCGTCGTGTCATTTGAATCTTCCGCCGCCAAATCGCCGGTTTCAGTAAATTCGCCGCCTTCTTCGCCTTTGTATTCTCCGATTTGCTGTAACATTTTTCCAATCAAACCCGTCCAGCCTGTTTGATGACTTGCGCCCAAACCACAGCCTTTATCACCGTGAAAGTATTCGTAAAATAAAATGTAATCGCGCCAATTGGCGTCGGTTTGAAATTTCTCTGTGTTTCCGTATAAAGCTCGCCTTCCGTCAATATCTTTCAGGAAAACATTTGAAAGTCGTTTCGATAATTCCTGCGAAACTTCCCATAAAGTCAACATTCGCTCTGAGCCGGTCGGAAATTCGATTTTGAATTTTTCGCCGTAGTAGAAATCAAATTTTTGCAGGGCTTCGATTAAAAGATAATTGACGGGAAACCAAATGGGACCGCGCCAGTTTGAGTTGCCGCCGAACATTCCGGTGTGCGATTCGCCCGGCTCGTATTGGACGACGTTTTGTTCACCTTCGATTTCCAAAACATACGGATTTGCAAGGTGAAAACGCGACAGTGCGCGGATGCCGTAGTCGGACAAAAATTCGGCTTCCGAAAGCATTACGCGCAAAATGCGGCGCAATCTATCTTCATTGACAATCGCCAAAATTCTACGATTTTCTCTGCCCGGCGTTTGCATACACTCGATTTGGTCGGTCAAATCAGGACGGTTTTCCAAAAACCAGAGCGCGCGTTTTTTGAAATTCGGCAAACTGTCGAGCCATTCCTGCTCGATTGTTTCTACGGCGAAAAGCGGAATAAGTCCGACCATCGAACGCACTTTTATCGGAATGTTACGCCGGCTTTCCAGATGAAGAACGTCGTAATAAAAACCGTCGCGCTCGTTCCAAAGTTCTGTGTTTTCGTTGCCGAGATTGTTCATCGCGTCGGAAATATAAACAAAATGCTCGAAAAATTTGCTCGCCACATCTTCGTAAACCGTGTCTTCTTTAGCGAGTTCCATTGCAATTGCCAGCATATTCAGGCAATACATCGCCATCCATGAAGTGCCGTCGGATTGTTCGAGATGCCCGCCGTCAGGCAATTTTGTATTTCTATCAAAAACACCGATATTATCGAGTCCGAGAAATCCGCCTTCAAAAACATTGTTGCCTTCAAAGTCTTTGCGGTTGACCCACCACGTGAAATTAAGCAGCAGTTTATGAAAAACCTTTTCGAGAAATGCGCGGTCGGCTTCGCCGCGCCGTTTCGCCTCGATTTGATAAACCCGCAGCGCAGCCCAGGCGTGAACCGGCGGATTAACGTCAGAGAAAGCCCACTCATAAGCCGGAATTTGCCCGTTCGGGTGCAGATACCATTCACGAAGCAGCAGAACGAGTTGGTTTTTTGCAAAATCCGAATCAACAATTGCCAGCGAAACGCAGTGAAAAGCCAAATCCCACGCCGCATACCACGGATATTCCCACTTGTCGGGCATCGAAATCACATCGTCGTTATAGAGATGTTTCCAATCTGAGTTTCTGCCTTCGACCCGTTCTTTCGGCGGCGCGGCGAATTTCCCGTCACCTTCGAGCCAGGTTTTGACGACGTAATGATAAAACTGCTTTGACCAGAGCATTCCGGCAATTGACTGCCGCATAACGTTTTTCTGGTCGTCGCTTAAATTTTTTGGAATGACGTCATCGTAAAACTCGTCGGCTTCCTTTTTTCTTGCAACGAAAATTTCTTCACATTCTTTGATAAAATCGCCGCGATTTAATTTCTCCGTGTTCACTGTATCTCCGCGACGGAATTCTTCGTTTGAAAGCCGCAAATAAATCGTCTCGCTCGCTTGCGGCGCGATGTCAAAACGGTAATGCGCGGCGGCTTTTGTTCCGCTTCGCGCCGGATTTACGGCGTTTGTTTTAGCTTTAACAATAAAATCGTTGATGCCGTCTTTTGCAAAAGCCGAAGCGTTTTTTCCGCCGTAAAGCCTCTCGAAATTCGTTTCGTTTTCGGTGAAAAGCAACTGATGTGCGCCTTCGCAGATTAAAGCGTAATCGCCGCGTTTTTCTTCGTGCAGTCGAATCGAAAAAAGATTTTCCGCTTCGATTTCGACGTTTTCCATTCGCGGTTTTTGCGCCGTTTCGTACCACGACCAGCGATTGCGAAACCAAACGGTCGGCAAGATATGCAGCGGCGCAGACTCGCGTCCGTGATTTGTCGCCGTGATTTTTATGCAGATGTCTTCCACATCGGCTTTGGCATACTCGACAAAAACATCGAAATACCTGTCTTCGTCAAAAACGCCCGTGTCCATTAGCTCGTATTCAGGAGTTGATTTATCGCGCTTCGCATTTTCAGCGCGCAGTTTGTCGTATGGAAATTCGTTTTGTGGGTATTTGTAAAGAAATTTTTGGTAAGAGTGCGTCGGCGTATTGTCGAGATAAAAATAATACTCTTTTACGTCTTCGCCGTGATTGCCTTCGTTGCCGCCGAGTCCGTAAAGCCTCTCTTTTAGGAACTTATCTTTCTCGTTCCAGAGAGCTACGGCAAAACAAATGCGCTGTTTGCGGTCGCAAATTCCCGCAATTCCGTCTTCGTTCCAGCGATACGCTTTCGAGACTGCTTGTTCAAACGGAAAATAATCCCAAGCCGAGCCGTCCTTTGAATAATCTTCGCGCACCGTTCCCCAGGCTCGCTCGCTCAAATAACCGCCCCAGAGTTTCCAATCTTTTTCTTCGGTTCTGGCTTCTTCGAGCCGTCTCTCTTCTGCGTTCAAAGTTTTTCCTCTTGAGTAAATGTGTTAAAAAATTGTCATAGAAAAGCCCTTTGCGTTCGGCATTTGATTTTTAACAGTAAAAGAGTATAAACGGTTGCACAATTTTTATAAATTTACAAAGCATCGGATTTTGAATTTTGAATGACAAGCGAGATGCCGATGCCCATCAATATAAAAAACACCATTGCAACTTCGCCGTCGCCGAGGCTGTAATTGACCGAACTGCTGACACAAAATCCAGCTAAACCGCCGACACAACCGAGCAAAATTCCCCGCCGCTGCCAACTGTCTGATTTTTGATTTTTGATTTTTGATTTTTGATTTGAAACAGCCAAACTCGAATCTTCAATCTGGAGTCTCAAATTAAGCAACAACGTTCGTGCGTAAATCCAGAGAATCCAAAACCACAGGAGCAACGCAGGCAAACCGCGTTCGACCAGCAATTGTAAGGGCGTCGAGTGAAAATGTCCGACGGGAAGTCTGCCGTCGTCATACAAATGCCATTCTTCGGCGAAGCGTTTTGTCGAATCCATTCCGATGCCAAACAGAAATTTTCGGGCATCGTGCGTCCATAAATTAAAGCCTTCACGATAAACCGTCTGCCGGTAAATTAGCGATTCGTCTTTTTTTTCAAAACCGGGGTTGCGATTCTGTTGCAAAAGAAAAGCTCCGGCAACGGCGAGAGGCAAAATGATGATCGCCGAAATTAGCAGCATTTTGCGATTGCCGTAAACTAAAATCATTACGATTGCCGAGACTAAAAAACCGATTTGCGCCGAACGCGTGTAAGTTGTCAAAAGCGCGAAAATCATTGCTGGCAGACAGAAAATAAGAAATGGAAACGAGGCGAAGAGGCGCGGTGGCAGCCGGAAAAATGAGCGCGCCGATTTTCTTTCGTCGGGAGATTCTTCATCTCCATTTCTCGTTGTCTCTTCTTCTTCTTCTCTGCCGAAATTGGCGATAAAAAGACCGAGAACCAGCGAAGTAATCATCTGCAAAACTTCGGCGTAAGTTATAATATGCCCGTAAAAACCGCCGTATCGCCAGTTTCGGCTGTGCTTCCAATTGGTGATACCGAACTTTTCCAGCGAATTTGCGCCGTCGAGTAGATTTTCGCGTTTTACAATGCGCGTAAAATACTCGGGCGGGTTAAAACATTCGAGATAAGTCAGGTTCGACTTTTTGATTTCGTCAACCAAATCTTCGGGAGTTCTGATTTTTCTGCCGTTTGCCTCGACAATCGTGTCGCCGTCGCCGAGCGGTTTCGGCTCGTTTTCCGCCCCCAAATTTTCCGGCAGATTTTTACCTTTTGCTTTCAGGTATGCGTCGTGGTCAAAATGGACGGCTTTTGAAAATAAACTCTCTGCGCCGACGCCGTACATTTCCACGCCGCGCCCGTAAATTCTTTCAATCGGCGACCAAAGGGCGCTTGCCATGCACGAGAAAACGAGTGTAAAAGCCAAAAATTTCGCGGCGCGAATGTTTCGCAGATTATTGACAACAAAATAAAAAACTAAAAAAATCAATGCGCCGCGCAGTTTATCAATCGAAATACCGGGCGCGTAGGAAAAAACAGACGTAACTACCGTCCAACCGAAAAAAAGCCAGAGCGCAATGTCGAGCGGCGTTCTGACAATTTTCGGGCGCGGTTTTATAAATAATCGGACGAGCCATGCTGCCGTTCCCAAAAGCCACGCAGTTTGCGTTGCGGCAATCGAATGCGGCGCGGACAAAACCATCAAAATCAGAAAAACAAACGCGATGCGCTCAAGCCACATCGCCGATTTTTTTTCGCAGTCTGCGCCGCCAAGCTCGTCAATCCAATCGAAGAATTTTCGCATATAAAAAGCAACAAAAATAGTGGTCAGTTGTCGACAGTCAGTTGTCGGTAGGTAATAAACAAAATTAATTTTAATTTGTGATAACTCTTCACCGACAACTGACTACTGACCACCGTTTTACCTGAGTTTCACATTCCGTTGATTTTAAGTTTTCTCACCTCGACGTTTTCTTGAAATTCGACCGGCAAAATCAAATGCGGCGCGTTTTCGCCCGCGTCGTTTTTTTGATTTTCCACTTGCAGATTTTCCGCATTCAATGTGTCCAGAACAGAACGCGCGCCGTATAAAACGACCGTCGCCGTCTTGTTTTCGCCTTTGACCCGAACGAGAAAAGTTTTTTCCGTTCGTTTTTCACCGATTTTAAAAAATACATCGACAACCGTGTCGAGCAACGTAACTTTTGGATTGACAAGATTTATTTCGACTTGTCGGGCGGTAAAATTCGTTTCCCGATTGTCAAGATTTACCTTTTCGGTCGAAACCGAATCGAGAGAGACGACAAAACTTTTCGGTCCGCGAACACGCACGTTTTGCGGCAAAACAGTCTGGCTGTAAATTTCAAAATATTCCGCAACCGAGCCTTCGGTTGCCGCTTTGACCGGAATTTCGCGTTCAGCGACCGTTTCGAGCTTGACTGCGATTTTGTTCGGTTGGATTTCTTCGAGTTTAACGCCGGTCGGAAGCTCGATATTGACGTTTTCCGGTGTCAGCAAAACCGTCCGGTCGCCTGCCGGAACATTTGTTAAATCAAGAAGAACAACCAAATCGTTTTTATTTATCTGGTCAATTTTGCGTTTATCGCCCGTAATTACAAGGTCAACTTCCTGCACGGGCGAATTGGTAACTTCCGTTTCGTTGGAAAAACGAACCGTCAACGGAACACTTGGCAGGCGAACCGTAATCGGCGCGCGAAGCCCGGTAACGCCGAGCCAAAGACCGAACGTAATCAACAGCGCAACCGCTTTTATTAGCCAATCTTCGAGAAAAATACGCCGAAACAATCGGCGAGCGATTGACCGCCGCGTTTGTTTGTCGAAAAATTTTTCTGTCTGAAAAAGCATTTTCAGGTTTCGGGTTTCAGGTTTCGGGTTTCAGGTTTCAAGCCGCATTTTGAACTTGAAACTTGAGACCGGAAATTTGAAACTAGCTTATCGTTATTTCAGTTTCGGATTCTTTCATCGTTTTTGTCGGCTCGCGTTTGACTTCGGCGACGGGGATTTCCAACGAGGTCAGAAGCAGCGCGCGAAGCTGCGTCGCGTCGAGATTGCGTTTTACCGCGCCACTTTCAACGAACGTAATCAAACCGGTTTCTTCGGAGACGACAACCGAGATCGCGTCCGAACCTTCCGTGATGCCGATTGCCGCGCGGTGGCGCGTGCCGAGTTCGCGCGAGACGCTCGGGTTTTTCGTCAGCGGCAAAAAAACCGAAGCGGCGGCGATGCGCTCGCGTTGTATGACAACCGCGCCGTCGTGCAGTGGCGTTGACGGGTTGAAAATCGTAACCAGCAAATCGTAGCTCAGTTTGGCGTCGAGGCTGACGCCCGCGTCAATAAAATTTCGCAAACCGACGTTGCGCTCGACGACAATCAACGCGCCGATTTTCTCGCTAGAGAGTGTCGTTGCCGCCAGCACGATTTGGTCGTAAATCGTCTCGCCCAAATCACCGCGACCGCCGCGCAACGCTACGGGAAGACGCAGCCGGTTGCCGAAATAAATCAGCGCCTGCCGAATTTCCGATTGAAAAAGAACGATAATAGCCACGCCGATATACCATACGGCGGAGCTCAAAACAAATTCGAGTGTCGCCAATTCCTGAGCGACCGCGAACCAATATAAAAGTCCGAGAATAACCATTCCGACACTTGTCGGCACCGCACGAGTTCCGCGCAGAAGTTTGAGCAAAACATAAACGAGAACGAAAACCAGTGCAAAATCCAGCGCGTTTCGCACTGTATTTATCGTTGGAATGTAATCGCTTAAAGGCATTTCAATTACGAATTACGAATTACGAATTAGAAATCATTACCCACATTCGTAATTCGTAACTTTAATCTTATCCGATGTGTTGCAGCATAACTTCTTTGACTGTACTATTTTCCAAACTCGATGTTTCCAGAAATATCATATCAACTTTCGGCACGGCTTCGTTTATATTTCCCTCAATTTCGTTGATGCTTTTTACAATCTGCTCGTTGGTCAACTCATTTTTGAGATTGACGTGCGCATTGACGAGAATTTGTTTCGGCGCGAGGTGCATCGTCAGAAGCTCGACGACTTCGACAACGTTTTCGTGCGATTTTATGGATTTACGAATTGCCTCGACATCTTTTTGCGTTGCCGCTTCGCCCAGCAGCAGACCGCGCGAGGAACGCGCCAGCGAAAAGGCGACGATTGCCAAAACCAAGCCGATTGAAACCGATGCGATGCCGTCCCACATCACCCCTTCGGCGGGCGGGATTTTGTATTGTCCGAGCAATAATCCTGTGGCGGCTAAAACAATTCCGACAAGCGCGGCGGAATCTTCAAAAATTACGGTTTTCGCCGTCGGGTCTTTCGATTCGCGCAAATATTCCGCAAAAGTCAAACCCTCGTGATGCGCTTCTTTTATTTCCTGATAAAGCGCCAGAGCAATCGAACCGACTTCTAAAATGAAGGAAATGCCCAAAATCCAATACGCCAACGACAGATTTTCAATCTGGTGCGGGTGCAGTATTTTCTGGATGCCTTCGTAAACGGCGTAAGTTGCGCCGACGCCGAAAATAAAAATCGCCGCGATAAACGACCAGAAAAAACGCTCCTTGCCGTAGCCGAACGGATGTTTTTCCGACGCCGGGCGTTTGTAAAACCTCAAACCGAGAAGCAAAAAAACCTGATTAGTCGTATCCGCCAGCGAATGCAGGGCTTCCGCCATCATACCGGAAGAGCCGGTGAAAACGGCAGCAATAAATTTCAAAACTGTGATTAAACCATTTGCGACAAGCGCGCCAATAACGGCTAACATTCTTTCTCCTCGACCTGTTAAATTCTCGTACGATTTTTATTTAAATTTGTTGCCTTGCAGAAAACCGACGAGATTGCCTTTTGCGTTAATCACACCGAGCGCGCCGATGCCGTTAATCCGCATTAATTCTTTGGCTTCGAGCAGAAACGTATCGGTTTCGACAAAATAATCGGGCGTTACGGCGCGCATCACGGTTTGAATTTTTGTTTTGTGCCAATCCTCGCGCGGCAATTTTTTCAAATCTTCCAGAGTTAAAATACCATAAAGATGACCGTCTTTGGCTACGGGGAAAATTTTCTGACGATAAAGCGGCAAAGTGTGGTCAACAAAATGTAATACGTCCGTTTCCGGTTTGACCGCAATGGGAAGCGACATTACGTCTTCGACCAGAAGTTTTTCGTAACTGTTGACCTGGCGGATAATTCCCTTTGCCGCGTCGAAAAGAAACAAACCAACTAAAACCGTCCAAAATCCGGTGAAAAAATCACCGCGAACGAGCGCGACAAAAACGCCGAAACCAATTAACACAAAGCCGATAATTTGCCCGAAACGTCCCGTCAAAACGGTCGCTTCATTCAAATCCGTTCCGCGCCGCCACAGATAAGCGCGCAAAACTCTGCCGCCGTCGAGCGGATAACCGGGGAAAAGATTAAAGACTGCGAGCAAAAAATTCAAAAGGCAAAGCGTAAAAAACAAAGGCGCGAGGACGTTCGTGCCAAACGAGTTAGAAACCGCCATCAAACCCGCGAAAACGAGCGCAAGCAAAAAACTCGCCACCGGTCCGGCAACCGCAATGCGAAACTCGGCGCGCGGCGTCTGCGGCTCATGTCTGAGGCGCGTCAAACCGCCGAACGGGTGAAGTACGATTTCTACAACCGGAACACCTTCGAGCCGAGCGACAAAAGCATGTGCGTATTCATGCAGAAATATCGAGACGAAGAAAACAAGAGTCGTCATCAAACCGAAAAACAAACTTGCCAAAAAATTTTCGGTCAACGAATTGACCGTGTTCGCCGTAATCAGAGACATCAAAGCCAGAATGAAAAACCAACGGTAATCGGCGCGCACCGGAATACCGGCGACGCGCGCGATTGTGATTTGACGTTTTAAGAACTCGAAGAAGTTCATAGAGTTCAGTCAGTTCGCTGATTTTATCGTGTTTATAAAGTTTTTAACCGTAAATAAAGTTATGGCGCTTGAAGCATTTTATTTCAACGCTGCAAACGCCATAAATTCTTCAACTCGGCAAACTCTGCCGGCTCGCAAAACTTTTTTACGCTTCAAACGGTACTTCCGAGTTTTGCAAAAAATGAAGTTCGTTGCGCGAAACTTTTTCGAGCAGTTCCGGCTCGTCAAACATACTTAAAAGCCCGTGTACTGTTGCATAACGCGGCTCGTCGGAAACCGTTACCGGCAGATTTACGAAATTACGCAGATACTGGTCAATACCGTTGAGCATCGCGCCGCCGCCGGTTAAAATAATTCCTCGATCGTAAATATCGGATGCAACTTCCGGTCGCAGTTCAGTCAGAGTATCGCTGACGACTTGTGCGATACGGCGAATAATGCCTTCGACAACCGGGTAAATTTCGCCCGTCGTAATCTCGACCGCGCCCGGACTGCCCGTCTGCACGTCGCGCCCTCGCACGACGATTGATTTGGAAACATCTTCAGGCATAAAGCCTGTAGCAAACGTAGTTTTGATAGTTTCGGTCGTTTCCTCTCCGACCTGAAGCCCTCGGTGCCGCCGCAGATGATTTGCCAAAGCCAGGTTTATTTCATTGCTGCCGATTCTTTCCGAACGCGAATGAACAACGTTTCCGCGGGCTACAATGGCAATATTCGTTGTTCCGGCGCCAAAGTCTATAACCGCCGAAGCGCGTTTATCGCGCGGCACGACGCCCGCACCGAATGCCGCCGCCAGACCTTCTTCCATCATAAAAACTCTGCCGATGTGAGCGTCTTCCGCCGCGTTCAGGAGCGCGCGCTGCTCGACGTGCGTTACATCGCCGAGCATACTCATTACGGCTTGCAGAGACATTTGCGAGCCGCCGGTTTTCGATTTCCTGACAAAATGCGCGAGCATTTTTTTCGTTCGTTCAAAATCGGCAACCACGCCGCCGTTCAGCGGAGCAAGCACGGTTATATCGCGTCCTTCGCGTCCGAGCAAATCGTGCGCATCGCGTCCGTAGGCGGTAATTTCACCGCTCAATTCGTTGACGGCAATCAGCGAAGGTTCGTCAAGCACAATGTCGCGCCCTTTGACGGCGACAATTGTATTAGCCGTTCCCATGTCAATCGCCATCGAATCAGTAACAAGTTTTTTAAGTGATGAAATTCCCCTCATAAACGCGATTTCCCCGTTGCGGATATAACAATTTAAATTCTCAAAACGAAAAATTCAAACCGCTTTAATTCGTCTCATACTACGACCGATTTTAGCTCAATTCCATTTTACCTCAAACAGCGAAACTGATTGCAAGCGATTTTTTACATTTAAAGGCTCGCACGCCAGCAGCGGAAATAAATTTTCGCTCGCTTTTGCCGTCGTTTCGCTGATTAAAATTTGTCCGCCGAGCGCGTTTGATTCGAGCCGCGAAGCCAGGTTAACCGTATCGCCGATTGCCGTATATTCGGAGCGTTTTTCAGAACCGATATAACCGACAGTCGCTTCTCCGGTGTGAAGCCCGATGCCGACATTTATCGGGCTGATTGCTTCGGATTCCAGTTCACGATTCAAATCTGCAATCCGTTTTTGCATAGCGACGGCTGTTTTCAGCGCGTTTTTTGCGTCTTCGGGCGTTGCTTGCGGCGCGCCGAAAAGTGCCATCAAACCGTCACCGATATACTTATCGAGCGTTCCGCCGTGCGCAAAAATTATCTCGGACATCAAGCTGAAATAACGATTCAAAAGTCCGACGACTTTTTCCGGTTTTTCCGTTTCGGAAAAGGCTGTAAAGCCGCGAATGTCTGCGAAAAGAACAGTAATCGTTTGATTTGTTCCGCCTAATTTAAACGAGTCGGGATTTTCAAGCAACTGTCTGACAACGTATTCCGGCATAAAACGACCGTAATTTGCGCGCGCTATTTCTTCGCGCGCCAGACGTTCGTGCGCCTTAAAGATCTCGACCGAAACTGCCGTTTGCGCCGCAACCGCACCGATTAGCTCTAAATCCTCCGAACTAAACGCGGAAAAGGGGTCAAAACGGTCGGCGTAAATTACGCCGTGAATCTTTGATTCAGTCATCAAAGGAGCGCAAATCGTTGACCTGACGCCTTGTAAGACGATTGATTCCGCGCCGCGAAACTGCTCATCCGCGCGCGCGTCCTGCGAGAGCAGCGCGACTTTTTCTCGCATAACTTTTTCGGTTATCGTCCGGCTGACGGTTAATTTTTCGGTCAAACCGCTCAAGGCTTTTTCTCGCGCTTTGACGGCAATCGGAACAAGTTTGTAATTCAAAGTTTCGCCGCTCGAATCTTCGTCGGCGAGCAGCGCGACGACTCGTTCGGCGGGCGTTCCGCGAAAAATCAAATCCGTCGCTTTTAGAAAAATTTCCTTCAAATCAAAAACCGTGCCAAGTGTTTTACTCATTTCGTAAAGTAGTTCTAAAAACTTGGCTTTACGGCGCAGAGCTTTGATTTCTTCGGGCGTTGTCGTCGCGCTTGCTATCGAAATATTTGAATTATTTCCAATAATTTCGTTCGCCGAAAGAAGAAGAAGCTGCGTGTGTCCGAGCGGTTTGTCGTCGTAACTTACACGAGACGAATTTGCAAAAAGTTCGTTGCCACCTTCTCGATTTTCAACATTTCGATTTTCAACGTTTCGATTTACAAATTCACGACTCTCGGACGCTTTTACTTTAACTGCTTTGTAAAATTCCAGCTTGCTTTCGCCGATAACGATTCGGTCGCCGGTTTCTAGAATCTTTTCGAGTGTCGGTTTGCCGTTGACGAAAATGCTGTTGGCGCTTCGCACGATTTCGCCGTTCGCCGCGAAACCGTCAACGATTTTATAATTTCCGGCATCCGAGATGACTTGCGCGTGGCGACGCGAAACCCGTTTGTCGTTGAGAACTACGGCGTTGTCCTTCGCTCTGCCGACGCCGTAAATCTGGTCGGGAAACAATTCGATTTCCCAACTTTTTCCGCCCGCTTCAATAATTTTAAGAACTGCGTTCACGATTTTGAAAATGGTAAATAGCTTATCGTTAATGGTAAATTGGAGCATAAATAATTTACCACTTAGCACTTACCGCTTACCACTAATATATGATTTATTTCGACAACAACGCCACAACGCAAATCGCGCCGGAAATTTTCGAGGCAATGAAACCGTTCCTGACCGAATTTTACGGTAATCCTTCGTCGGCTTATAATTTCGGGCGCGAAACCAAAAAAGCGATTGAAAACTCGCGCCAGAAAGTTGCCGAACTGCTCGGTGCAAATGAGGCGCGCGAAATCGTTTTCACTTCCGGCGGAACGGAAAGCGACAACTGGGCGATTTTGGGCGCGCTCGAAGCCAATCCGAATAAAAAACACATCGTTACGACGGGCGTCGAACACGAAGCCGTCCGCAAATTGTGCGAAAAATTAGGGGAAAAAGGTTTTGAAATAACGTGGCTCGGAGTTTCCGAAGAAGGATTTTTAGATTTAGAGGAATTGAAAAATGCTTTGCGCGCAGATACGGCAATCGTCTCCGTAATGCTCGCCAACAACGAAACCGGGATACTTTTTTCGGTCGAAGAAATCGCGCGAATTGTTAAAGAAAGTTCCGATGCGATTTTTCACGTTGACGGCGTGAACGCGGTCGGCAAAATTCCCGTTAATTTAAAAAATACCCAAATTGATTTGTTTTCCATTTCAGGACACAAGTTTCACGCGCCGAAAGGCGTCGGCGCGCTTTATATAAAAAACGGATTGGAATTGCCCGCCATTTACGTCGGCGGCGGACAGGAAAATTCTCGCCGTGCCGGAACCGAAGCCGTTCACCAAATCGCCGGACTCGGCGCGGCGGCAGCGTTGGTTAAAGATTTTTCCGCAATGGAAACTGTTCGCGCGTTGCGTGACAAATTGGAAGACGAAATTTTGCGGACGATTCCAGACGCTTGTTTGAACGGAACAAGGAAGCGCGAAAAACGCTTGCCGAATACCGCGAATATTTCTTTTCCAAGTCTGAACGGCGAGGCGATTCTCGCAAAGTTAAACGACGCCGGAGTTTGCGTCTCGACCGGCTCGGCTTGCAACGCGGAAAACCACACGGCGTCCGCCGTTTTGCAGGCAATGGACGTTCCTTACAGCGTGGCGATGGGCGCGATACGCTTTTCGCTCGGAAGATACAATACCGAAAAAGAAGTTGATTTTGTGCTGGAGATTTTGCCGAAGATTATTGAAGAAATAAGTTTTTATTCGCTCGGTTGACGCAGGCAAGCAAGTGCTGGATTCTACATTTTTAATTCTAAATTATTGTGGAAGAATCTGTTTTACCCGTGTGAATTTAGAATTAAGGATTGTTATAAACATTGAATTACTTCGTCCACTCGTCGGCAATCGAAACGTCAACTTTGACCGGAACTCGTTTTATATATTCTTCGCCCGCCGCGCACATCGCTTTTTCTAATTTCTGCGCAGTGATTTCAGCTTCGCCCGCCGCCGCTTCGACAATGATTTCGTCGTGAACGATGTTGACTAATTTGGCGGAAGTTCCGCGAATTTCGTTGTGAAGCAGACGCAAAGCGCGTTTTAGAACATCGGCGCTTGTTCCTTGAATCGGCATATTTTTGCCGTTGCGTTGCGCCAGAGAAACCGCTTTGCGGTCTTCCTCATCAAACCGAAAACGCATCATTCTGCCGGCTGCCGTTCTAGCGATTCTATCGGTTACGACCCGTCGCGCAGCGTCTCTGAGCCAGGCGTCAAGCCCGCGATACGTCGCAAAATAACGGCGCATTATGTCTTCGGCGTCGGTTTGTTTCAAACCCGTCATCATCGCAAAACGCTGCGAACCGATGCCATAAACGACGCCGAAATTCAGGCGTTTGGCAAACGAACGCTGCTCGGATGTAACTTCTTCCGGCTTGATGTTAAAAACCTGCGCGGCGGCGGTCGTGTGAAAATCTTCGCCGGAAATAAAAGCGTTGATAAAATTCTGGTCGCCGGAAAATTCGGCTAAAATTCGCAGTTCGACCTGCGAATAATCTGCGATTATCAGCTTGCTGCCGTCGGCGGCGCGAAAACATCGGCGATATTCTTCTTCGTGCGGTATTTGCTGAATGTTTGGTTTCGAGCAGGAAAATCTGCCGGTCGGCGCGCCGATTTGCCGAAAGTCGGCGTGGATTCTACCTGTTTTCAGCTCGATAAATTCCAGTATATTTTCGCCGAAACTCGACAGAGATTTTGCGACGCCGCGGTATTCGAGCAGTTTTTCGACAACCGGATAATCTGCGGCAAGCGGCTGCAATTGCCATCCGCGCGTCGTTTCGGGAACGGGAACGCCCAAGTTTTTCAAGGCATCTGTAACTTGCGTCTGCGAGTCGAGATTTATCTCGGAGCGCCCGAAAAGCGAGCCTTGCGCGACACCTGCCGACAGCAGATTTTGCAGCTCGTCGGCGACTTTGACTTGTGATTTTTTCACCTTTTCGAGAACTTCGCGCCAGCGCGCCGCGTCGAGATAAAAACCTGTAAGTTCCATGGCGGCAATCGGCATCACGCAGTCGAATTCGAGTTTTGCGACTTTTATCAATTCGTCGGCTTTTAATTTTTCGACGATTCTTTCGCGCAATGGAATCATCGTCGCCGCGTCGCGCGCCGCGTATTCGATTTGCGCGTGCGACAGCTCCGGCGCGCTCCAATCGCTGACTTGTTCGGATTTATCAAGCTCCGTGCCGAGAAAATAACTCGCAACTTCCGCTAAACCGTGGCGACGGTCCTGGTCGCCGGCGGCGATTATTTGGCTGGCGAGCAAGGTGTCGAACACGCCGCCGAGTTCGACGCCGAGATGATGAGAAATCCATTTGGCGTCAAATTTCGCGTTGTGCGCAATTTTCACCGGACGACTCGCGGCAAGAATTTCTCGAAGCGGCGCGAGTTCCGGCATCGTCCGCAAATCACCCATCTCTTTAAACGGTTTCAAATCAATAACCTGCGTCTCTTTACCGGTGCTTAACTGGACGAGCCGAATCTCACCCGCATACGGGTCGAGCGCGGTCGTCTCCGTGTCGAATCCGAGAACGTCTGCGCCTTTTAGCTGCTCGCAAGCCCGCCGCAGCGTTTCCGCGTCTTTGATAAGCTGAAAATAAATTTCCATAAATTAAATGGTAAATAATAAACGATAAATATATCCAGTTTTAACAACCGTTTTCTGACAATCTTCACGTATAACTCTTCCGTCAGCATACACAGTTATATTTTCTTTCTGGATGCATTCATTCGGAATTGTCCTTCCACGAAGTTCGACAGAAAGTTTAAGCAGAAATCGTTCAGTTAAAACTGCTGATCGTGTTTGGGAATAAATGCTTAAAGGAAATAAAAGGAAGCTAAATACTAAAACTAATACTTTGGTAAATGATTTCTTCATTCTTAGTTGATTTATCTCAAATACGGTAAATTTTTGGAACAAAAACAAGTATAGTCCAAAAAGATTAACATACCACCAAAAAATCCAAATAAATTTTATGTTTCTGTTGAAAATAAATACAAGATTAGCAATCTGAAAATCGAACGGTTTTATGAAAGTTTTGGTTCTGTTTACCGTTTACCATTTACTATTGACGATTTAACATTTATACTAACCGGGTTTGCTTGAGGTTTTTAAGTCGAACCGATTCGATGAACAAGGCGAACGTAAAGGATTATAAGGATTTCTACAATATTTTATTTTATTGAAAGAGAAAATTTTAGGCAGGTTCGAGCGCGTTTGAGAGAAAAAACTTTTGCGCTCCCTGCTTTGGAAAAGCGGTTAAAATATAATTGCTTTTGAAAAAACGAGATTCCTGCGTGGTAAAACTCAAAGTTCGTTTGTTTTAGAAAACAACTCTAAAAACAAAATAAATCATTTGAAAAACGCAAAATCCCGCTCAAACGATTGAGCCTTTTGCTCAGTCTGAAAAAAATTCCAAATCCAGCACGTTCATCTTCCAAAAATCTTCAAGGCAAGCCGTCAGCGGTCGGCAGTCAGTCGTCGGCGAAAAATCTATTTTTTCCGATGCGCCTGAACTTTCTAATTTAAAACCCTGACAACCAAGCATTTAATTAAAAAATTATATGTCGAAAGAAATGATAATCAGCCTCAACGGGCGCGAAAAAAAGATTGCCATACTCGATAATGGACGCGTTTCGGAATTTTACATCGAGCGCGGCGAAGAAAACTCCGGCATTGTCGGCAACATTTATAAAGGTCGTGTGCAGAGAGTTTTGCCCGGTATGCAGTCGGCTTTTGTCGAAATCGGTCTGGAGCGCGATGCGTTTTTGTATGTTTCAGACTTTTTTGACGAAGAAGAGGAAATCGAGCGCATCGTGATGGAAAAATCGAGAAAGGTTTCACCCGAAGAAGCGGCGCGCGAAGCAACCGACCAAATTCAAAGAGCGCGACTCGAACGCGAAAAACAGATAGAAGCGGCGCAGGAGATTGCCGAGCCTTTGGCAGAAACTAAAACGGAGATTTCTGAATTTCCCGAAATTGTCGAAGACAAAGAAGTTTCTAATTTTACTAAAATTACCGACGCTGCCGGCGAAGAAGCCATTGTCAAAGAACAGCCGAGAGGCAGGCGTGACCGCTCGCGTCGCAGCGGCAGTAAATCAAGAGAATTGCAAAACGAAAGACCGGGCGACGAGGAAAAGCAATCAGTCGGAGGATTGTTTCCCTCAGAAGAGAACAAAAAGGATACGGAAGAACGAATGAAAGAAAGCTCGCCGATTTTTGAAATTGAAGATTCGGGCTTTGAGCGCATTGTTGACGACGAAGAGACGACCGGCGATATGTTCAAAGACGCTTATATGCAGGAAGCGATTATTGACAAAGTGCGCGCCGTCGAATTTGATATGGAAGGCGCGTCAATGGCGGAAGTCGGCTCACTTTTTGATTCGGCAACGGCTTCTGCGCCGAACAGTTTCGAGCGTATTGCCGACGATGACGAGACACCGGAAATTCAACCGCAGCAAGCTACGAAAACCAGAGGCAGCGGTCGCGGCGGCAGAAACAGAAATTCCAGAGACGGCAGAAATGCCAAAGTAGAAAACGCGCCGCGAACCGAAACGGTTCAATCGCAAAATCAATCTTCCGAAGACAAATCCGAGCAAAATAAAGCTGAAAAGCCCAGAGCTTCGAAATCAAGAAAATCCACCGCAAAGAGTTCGCAGGAAAATGCTGAAGAATCATCTTTAGACACACAAACTGCTTCACAAACTGCTGCCCAGACAAATAGAAAAAAGAATCGCGGCGGCAAAAAAACGGCTAAAGCCGAAACGCTCGGCGATGCGGAAGCAAGCGTTAGAGAAACGGGCGATATTTCGGAAATGGCTGTGCGGCGCGGCGGGCGCGGGCGTCGGCGCGGCGTCGGCGGCGATAATCGCCCGTCGGGACAATATACAAAAACCGACGGTCAAGCCGGCAGCGACGGCGAGCAGGAAAACACTGCTTCCGAACATCAAGCCAGCACTAATAGCGGCGGCAGCAACGGTAAAGGCAACATTGTCAACAACAGACGCGATTCGCGTCCGCCTCGTGTGCCGCAGCCGACAATTAGCGATTTGCTGCGCGAAGGACAGGAGATTCTTGTCCAAATCGCCAAAGAACCGATTGCCAAAAAAGGCGCGCGCATCACGTCGCATATCGCGCTGCCCGGCAGATTTCTCGTTTATATGCCGACGATTGAACATCTCGGCGTGTCGCGCAAAATCGAATCTTCTAATGAACGCGCGCGTCTTAGAACTCTGATTCAAAAAATTAAACAGGAAGAAGACGTTCCGACCGGCGGCTTTATTGTCAGAACAGCCGGCATCGGCATCTCCGAACAAGATTTGCGCGATGACGCCAGATATTTGGTTAGAACCTGGCAGGATATTAAAAAAACTGCGGACAAAGCGAAATCGCCCGCCGTGGTTCACCAGGATTTGGACATTGTTCAACGTCTCTTACGCGACCAGCTTTCCGAAGAATTTACGGCAATTCGCGTCGACAGCGAAGAAGAATATCTGCGCACCGTCGAGTTCGTCAATCGCATTCAGCCGCGAATGGTCAACCGCGTCAAACTTTACACGCGCGACGAGTCAATTCTCGAGGCTTACGGTATTCAGGAAGAAATCGACAAGGCTTTGAAGCCGCGCGTGTGGCTCAAATCCGGCGGTTATCTGGTGATAAATCAAACAGAAGCTCTTGTAGCAATTGACGTAAACACCGGAAAATTCGTCGGCAGAGGCGGCAACCGGCTCGAAGATACGATTACGAAAACGAATATGGAAGCGGTTGACGAAATCGCGCGCCAAATTCGCCTGCGCGATTTGGGCGGAATTATCGTGCTGGATTTGATTGATATGGAAGACCGGCGCAACCGCAATAAAGTCGCGCAAGCACTTCAAGAAGCCCTGGCAAGCGACAAATCGCCGAACAAAGTTCTATCGTTCAACGATTTCGGTTTGATTATTATGACCCGCAAGCGCGTCAAACAATCTTTGGAGAGAACGATGTGCGCTCCGTGCGATTACTGTGAAGGCGCGGGTTGGGTGAAATCACCGCAAACCGTTTGTTTTGAAATTTTGGAAGAATCCCGACGGCTGGCGAAAAGCGTTGACGACGTGCGCCAGACGACTCTCAGAGTTCACCCGGACGTAGCACGCGCCTTACATGAATCGGAAAATCTTGTTTTGGAAGAAATTGAAGCGTATCTCGGAAACATTGACGTAACGAGCGATGCGTCAGTTCATTTAGAACAGTTCGATTTTGCTTTTATTTAGAGAGCAGCAATGACTAACGAGTGAAAAGGACGAGAGAAAATATATTTTCTCTCGTCCTTTTCAAAGTTTTAAATCTTTTTTCAATTCTTTCGGGCTTTTCGGCTGCGCGAAAATCGAATCGGAAATTGTTTTATTAAATTCGACCGACTCATAATTGACGCGGCTCGTCTGTTGTTTATTTGAAAAATGGTCAACGATAAACGGCGTTTTTATGCCTTGTATGTCAACAAACTGCGCGTAACGGTCTTCTTCCGCTACATCTTCGCCGTCGGCATTTTTTCGTTTGTAAACGGATTTGAACGGCAATCCTTCATCGGAAAATTCAAACTCGACCGCAAAACCGTCGGCGAAAACGAGTTTTACCACGTCGTTTCTTTTTCCCAGACTGGCTTGTCGTTTACCCGCCGTTTGCAGTTTCGCCCCTTCTTTGCGCCAGCCGCCACGCAGAAGATTGTCGAGGCTCGTGCGAAGACTGCGCCGGTAATTGTCGATTTGCTCTTTCGATTGGACGTTGATAACCTGCGCCGCGCCGTCGAAAATCCAGCCCGCGTCGCCGAAGTTTGTCTGCACGGTTTTCGCTCCGCCGGATTTAAACTCGGTGCGTTCCTTGTCGGGAAAAACTATCACGTCAACAAAAGTTTGAAATGAGACGAGTGCGCCGTCTCGCAAAATACTGTATTTTCCGCGCCCGATTTGTGATTTTACCTGTAAATATCGTTCGCCGCCGAGATTTTCGACGGCGTGTTTTAGAATTGCTTCTGCTTTCTCAGTGTTTTGAGCAGAAGTTAGATTATAAAAAAACAAAGCGATAATTACAGAGAGTAAAAACTTCTTCATCAAAATTTCTCCAAAATAAAGGCTTTAACGAATAATAATCGCTAAAGCCTTTTCAGACAAGAATTTCTTGTCTGCTTAATTTAAGTTAAAAGTGTCCGCCGGTTTGACGAAAACTTCGCCGTCTTCGACATCAACCGTAAAGCGCATTGATGATTTCCAAGCGTTTGTAATGGGAAGTTTGACCTTTTCATCGATGTGCCGCTTCAAAAATCTCGCGCCGTAAGCCGGAGAAAAACCTTTTTCCGTCAGTGCGTCGATTGCTGCTTCGGCAACTTCGACAATTTTCCCCTGACGTTCCATCTGCCGTTTCAGCTTGCCAAGATAAATCCCTGCGATTTCACGAACTTCGTCCATTGTCAAAGGCGAAAAGATAACGATTTCATCAATGCGATTTCTGAATTCCGGCGAAAATCTGGTTTCGGCGGCTTTCATTACATCGCCTTTAATTTGCTTTATCTCGCCGCGCGATTTCATTCCGAATCCCAAAGGCTTTTCGTATTTTTTGAAATTTTCCGAACCCAAATTTGAAGTCATAATGACGATTGCGTCCGAAAGATAAACTTTCTTTCCGCGCCCGTCGGTCAGCCAGCCTTCGTCAAAAGCTTGCAGGAAAATGTTCATCAAATACGGATTGGCTTTTTCAACCTCGTCAAGCAGCAAAACCGTGTACGGATTTTCCCTGAGCTGTTCGGTCAAAATCCCGCCGCGTTCCGAACCGACAATTCCGCGCGGCATACCGATAAGTTTTTCGATACCGACCGTGCCTTCGCCGTATTCGCTCATATCGATGCGAACCATTTTTTCTTCATCACCGAACATAAATTCGGCAACCGCTTTGGCAAGTTCGGTTTTACCAACGCCCGTCGGACCCAAAAACAGCAGAACGCCGTCGGGTTTGTAGTGATTTTCCTTCAAAGGTCCTTTGTTCAAACGCAGACGCTGAGCGACGGCTTTGACCGCATCTTTCTGTCCGATAATTCGGTTAGCAATCGTATCTTCCATAACCGAAAAACGGTCGGTCGTCTCTCGGAAAATCATATCCTGCGGAATATGCGATTCCTGCGAGATAACTTCGATAATGTGTTCGGGACGAACAACCATCGAAGCCGGTTCGTTGATTTCTACCTTGACCGAAGCTGTATCGAGCCAGCCGATTGCCTTGTCAGGCAAGTGCAGATTGCGAATATATTTCGGCGACATCTCAAGCGCGGTGTTTATCGCTTCGTCGGAAATCGTAACCGAATAATTTTTCTCCAGTCGCGGGCGCAGACCCAAAAGAATTTCCTTTGTTTCTTCAATTGTCGGCTCTTTGACTTTTACCAGACGGAAACGACGCGCGAGTGCTTCGTCTTCGCCGATGTATTCTTTGTATTCGGTCAAAGTCGTCGCGCCGATAATTCGCAATTCGCCGCGTGCCAGCGCGGATTTAAACATATTTCCCGCATCCGAACTCGTTCCCATCGCCGCGCCCGCGCCGATAATCGTGTGCGCTTCGTCAATAAATAAAACGATGTCGCTTTTCTCTTTTACTTCGTCAATAATGCCTTTGATGCGTTCTTCAAACATTCCGCGCAGCATTGTTCCGGCAACGAGTCCGCCCATTTGCAGTTGAACGATGTGAGCATCACGAAGGCGCGCCGGAACTTTTTCCGGCTCCAATTCAATCATTCTTGCCAGACCTTCGACAACCGCAGTTTTTCCGACGCCGGGTTCTCCGACCAGCATCGGCGAATTCGACCGCTCGCGGTGCGAGAGAATTTCCATCATTTGCAGAATTTCTTTTTCGCGCCCTATTGTCGGCGGAATCTTGTCCTGCCGCGCCAGTTTATTTAACGACACGCCGAAGTGTTTCAAAAATGACGGCAACTCGTATTTCTTGCGAACGCGCTCTTCTTCTTTTTCGATTTTGCGAATGCGCGTGCGCGCTGTCTGTGCGACTTCATCTGCCGGCACGCCCAAGTTTTGCAGTACGTCATTTAAAATACTGCGCTCGTCATTCGACAAAACATAAAAAATATCACTCGCTTCGATGACGCGGCGACCTTGCGAACGCGCTCTATCCATCGAGCGTTTGAAAAGGTCGGTTGTCTCCGGGGCGATGCGAAAACCCTTGCCCATATGCTGACGGCTCGATTCGAGTCGCTGATCAATCAGCAATCTGACCGAGCGCGGGTCAACCGCCAAATCGCGCATTGTCGAGTTGAAAAGCTCGGTCTCTTCGCTGGCAATAGCGTGAAGAACATGCTCGATGGACACATAATTTTGGTCACGTTTTTTTGATTCGTCCAAAGCGGTTTCAAAAATGCGTTTTCCGCTGTCGCTGAATTTATCTTTGTATGCGTCTATATCTGCCATAAAATTCCCTTTTGAAATTATAAATACTTGTGTAATGCTTTTGATGCCCGCAAACAGAAAAACTCTGTCCGAGAAACATCATAACATTTGAAAAAGTCGTGTGAAAGAAAAAACCGAAGGTAATGCGATTTTATACTTCGTCTCAATTTATACAATACGCTAATCGGGGTTGGAAATTCCAATAAATTTTTTCTGATTGGCTTAAAAACAATACGAAAATTTGAGATGTACGTTGTCCAAAACCATCTTTAGATTCGAGACATTTCGGAAGCGACCAGCGCGGCGACGCGGGCGTTATTTTTCAGAAGCGCGACGTTTGCCGCTAAAGTTTTGCCCGCGCTTCTTTCTGACATTTGCGACAACAAAAACGGCGTGATTTCTTTGCCGCGAATTTTATTTTCATCGGCTAACCGAAGCGATTCGCTCAAAATATTTTCAAGCTCTTCGCTTTCGATTTCAAACTCCGTCGGCACGGCAACGGTTAAGAGAATCGCGCTCGCCAATTTTAATTCATCGCGCGCCTTTGCAATTTCTGCCGCATCGCGCGGCGTTTCAACTCGTTCGTCAACCGGCAGCCCGCTTTTTCTCGAATAGAAAGCGGGCATTTCGTCGCAGCCAAAACCTAAAACGCAAATGCCGTTTGTCTCAAGCCATTCGCGTGTCGCGGGCAAATCCAGAACAATTTTCGCGCCCGAACAAACGACGACAATCGGCGTTGCGGCAAGCTCCGGTAAATCCGCCGAAACGTCCGACGCAAAACCGCGATGAACGCCGCCGATGCCGCCCGTCGCAAAAACTTTAATTCCGGCGCGATAAGCTATAAAACTGGTGGTCGCAACCGTTGTCGCGCAATTTAATCGTTTGCCGATTGCGACGGGCAAATCGCGGCGCGAGATTTTACGGATATTTTTATCGGCGGCAAGTCGCTCGATTTGAGTTTTGTTTAATCCGACACAGAATTCACCGTCAAAAACGGCAATTGTCGCCGGAGCCGCGCCGTTTTCGCGGACGATTTTTTCTAAGTTTTGGGCAGTTTCGAGATTTTCCGGGAAGGGCAAACCGTGTGCGATAACGGTTGATTCAAGCGCGACGACGGGTTTTTTATCTTTCAAAGCGTCGGCGACTTCGTCACTGTACTTGAAAATCATCTTTAGTGGTAAACGGTAAGTGGTAAATGACAAGTGAAGAAAAAACTTATCACTTACCGTTTACCACTTACCACTATTTAATCAATTTTCCGATGCGGTCGAGTCGCGGGTTCGTGAGGCAGCCGAAAGTGCTTCCGTTGCTCGCGCCGCGGTCGCACGACCAATAAACAAACATCGCGCGTCCGATAATTAAATCGCGGCTGACCGGACCCCAAAAACGGCTGTCGAGGCTCTGGTCTCGGCTGTCGCCCATCATAAAGTAATTGTTTTCAGGAACAATATACGGTTTTCCTTCGCCGGCAAACGGGTAATCGCGTTCGCGCAAACTGCCTTTGATTGACCTTTCCGAATAATAAACGTTGTAACTTTGGTCGGGCTGAAGCGGTTCAAAATCTTTTGTTTTTAAAGCCGCTTCCCTCGAAGGCGTGCTGCCGATTAAAGGAGCATCGCCGATTATGCGGTGTTCAGGCAAAAGCTGGTCGTTGATATAAACTTCATTGTTGCGAAATTCAATTTTATCGCCGGGCAAACCGATTACGCGCTTGACGAAATTTATTTGATAAGGCATTCCGCCTTCATCTTCTGTTTTCGCTTTATTGTCGGGAAATCCCGGATATTTGAAAACTATTATATCGCCGCGCCGGATTTCACGCTGGGGCAGAAACGGCAACGGTTCGCCGCCGGGCGCGAAGATGAATTTGTTTACCAGCAAGTAGTCGCCGATAAGAATCGTATTTTGCATCGAGCCGGTCGGAACGGTTACAGCTTGCAAGATAAACGTCATTCCGAAAATCGCCATCACAAGCGTTACGACAAACGATTCAAAATACTCGCGCGCGACGCTCTTCGGCGGTCCGATTGGTTTGTCTTCGGCTGTCGGTTCAACCACTACTGATTCTACGTTTTTGCTCATAATCGGGATGATTTAGAAAATGCTTTATTTTTCACTTCTTTTTACGTTCCTGCCCATCTCTTTGTTTATTTTTTTCAAAGCAAGACTTGCCGCCAGCGTTTCGGCTGATTTTATAGAACTGCCTTGAGCATTTATTTTACCCGTGTCCCAGACGACTTCGACTGAAAACGTCAATTCATGCGGCGGTCCATGGGTTTTTATAAGTTTATAAATCGGCGCGGGACGCTTATCGCCCTGCAAAGTTTCTTGAAGAAGAGTTTTGTAATCGAGCGAACTCTGCGGCGTCGCTTTGCGAAACTGGTCGGCAAAAACACGATTGACGAAAGCGCGCGCCGAAACATAACCGCTGTCAAAAAAAATCGCGCCGACAATGGCTTCAAAAATATCCGCCAGAAGCGCTTGCTTGCGTCTGCCGCCGGTTTTTTCCTCGCCGCGTCCGATACGCATAAATTTGCCGAAATCGAGTTTCCGCGCAATTTTCGCCAGCGTTCCCATACTGACGAGATGATGTTTCATCAATGTCAAATCGCCTTCGCTGGCATCGGGATGAAGTGTAAAAAGCTGCTCGGCGACGATTAATCCAAGCACCGAATCGCCTACAAATTCCAACGATTCGTTTTGCAGGCTGCGAATATCTTCCTCGTCCCCGAACGGCATTTTTTCATATGCCCAGGAGCGATGCGTTACGGCGCGTTCGAGTAAGGCAATATTTTGAAACGTATATCCGAGCAGTAGTTCTAAACTCGCAAAACTGTTTGACATAAAACGCCTATCTTAAGAATTTTCGGTTAAAAAAGAAAGCCGGACGCATTAAATCTTGCGCCCGACCCAAATTTTCAATCTCTAGCAGGAGGAAAATTAACGCCTTCCTTTCTTTTTCGGCGCAGGTTTTTTTACTGTAGTTTTGGTTTTCACAGTCGTTTTCGTAGCCGTTCCATCCTCAGAAGTGGTCGTCGTTGTTTTTGACGTCGCCGTTCCCGGTGTGGCGGATTTTACCGCCGAACTGCCGGATGTTTGGGGGGCAGCCTCAACAGTCGTGTTTGAAGATGTCGACATTGAAGAAGTTGTCGCCGCCGGAGTTGCTTCGACTACGGGGGTCACAGCCGTTGCCGGATCAAGCATCGGCTTATTCATAACGCTTGCAACAAAAGCATCTAAGCCCTCAACTTTGCCGTCGTAGCGGAATTTGTACAGGTCTTGCAATACTTTGTAAAGACCATCTTTATATTCTTTTTTCGTCGCCGGATTGCTGCCGGCAATTTTATAAGCTCTGGCGTAAGAATCAATGGCGCGGTCGGCGTTTCCTTTCGCCAGCGCATAGAGAGCCTTTGTTTCGTCGGTGTCTTTTCCGCCCGCCGCTTTCAATTTCGTATCGGTTTCCTGGCTGAGGCGTTTTGCTTCGTCGAAATATGACGCGCCGATTACCTGATAAACGAGCGGGTTGGCTTTTGCCGGAGAGTTATATTGCAAAGACTTATAAAAATATGGAATTGCTTCTTTTTTCTGATTTTGACGGTAATACATAATGTATCCGATATTGTAGTTCATCGAACCGAGCGCGTTGCTTTTACCGTCAGCAAACTTTTCGTTTTTGTAAGCGTAAGTTATTGCGCCCCAGTCGCCGGTAGTTGAAGGTTTGTTGGCTTCGATTTTTTGAACCGCCGTTCTCGCGTAATTAACCGCATCGCTGTTATAAGTATCAACCGGCGGCACTAAAACCGATTGGTCATAACCCATCGAAGCGAGAACTAGCAAAACGTCGACAAAATCAGGGTTTTGAGCAAGAATTTCTTTTCCGGCGGCGTAAGCGTCGGCGGTGTTATTAGCTCTAACGGCTGTATCGAAGCGCGTAAAAAGAGCGCCTTGTTTAGTTTTGGCTCTTTCATCGGCAATAGCTTTTTTGAGCGCGGGCAGCGCTTTTTTGAAGTAATCTACCTGTTCTTTATCTTCGGCATTAGCACCGTATTTTGCGACATATTGTTCTGCTGCATCAATAGCCGTTTGCCTTTGTTCAATTGAACCCTTGTAATTATCCGTATATTTTTGGTAAAGGGCTTGCTTTTCAGCCGTCGGGTCTTGAGCAAATGTGGTTGTGACGGAAACGGCGGACAAAGCCGTCATAAAAAATCCAAGCATTAATGCTCTAAAAATGGTTTTCATTAAAATTCTCCTCCAAGCGTTTTCAAACTGTTCTTTTCTACTTTCTGCAAAATCCGAAACCGACAAACGTTTGCTCGTTTTGCGGAAATTCAGATGTTGCCTCACGAAAAAAAGTTGCTACTTTTTCGGGTTTCACAAACTATTTTAATCTGATAAAAAGTCAGCGAATAAAATTCTCTCCAACAATAATTGAAGCTAAATAATCACGCAAAATTCGCGCTTGTGTCAAGCTGGGATGCAAGAGAAGAAAGCATTTCGCGGAGAAAAATTAAACTCTTCAGGATTAAATTAAATTAATCAAACCGAAGAGTTTGATTTTTACTGCATTTGTTTTTTTTAGCTGGTTATTTGTGCGCCACGATACGCGGGCGCGTCATTTCTGATTTTCCCCTTCTTACGGTTTCGAGTCTCAATGTTCCGAATTTTTCCTTTTTCACCGTTATAATTATGGGAGAAAACAAATTCGCGGGTTTTTCAATTTTCTTCTCTACTTGCCGGGCAATTTCAGTTCTCGGAACTGTTTGAGTTTTAACAGCATTGTCCGCGCCGCCTTTTTTTCCTTTGCTGAGCGTGTCGTTACCGGTTTCGGCTTCGGCATTAGTAGTTTCAGCATCTTCGCCTTCTTCGTCTTCACCGTCTAACATTGCGGCGGTTTTGGCGTCAATCTTCGGCTGCGGTTTTAGTGGTATCGGAATTTGGGCAGCAATCATAGGGTTATCGCCTTTTTCTTTTAGACGGCTGCTCAATGCCCGATAAATTTTTCCCGCCACTGCCGCCGCGGATTTTCCGCGTTCGGCTTGTCCGCGTGTGATGACGACGACGGCGAGTTTCGGATTTGTAACCGGCGCAACCGATGCAAAAAGACCGAGCCACGTGCCTTGACCGATGCACGAGCCGGTTTTCCCGGCAATTCCGAGCGACGAATCAACACCGCGTCTAGCTGTTCCGTAGCTCGCCGCGCCAATCATTCCCGGAACGACGCCGAGAAGATCTCGCGGCGGAAGATTAATCGTGCCGCGCGTCGTCATTTTGAAATTCGACTTTTCAAATTTAGTGCGCGGAATGTGCGGAACGACCATATTTCCGCCGTTTGAAATAGCCGAAACAAGAACGGCAAGCTGCAAGGGCGAGACTTCAAAATCTTCGCCATGCGAATAAACCTTCGCGTTGCTGTTGCCGAAAGGAAGTCGCCCGCCGGTCTCATCGTCGCTATTGATGCCGGTCGGTCGTCCCAAACCGAGCATCTGCGCGTAGCCAAGCATTTTTTTGTTGCCGAAATTCGTGCCGACTACTTGGAAATATCTGTTGTTTGAGTAAGCGAGCGCGTCGCTTAAGTTCATCGGAAAATGCCGCGTCTTGATACTGCCGTCGTAATCATCAATGACTTTTTCGTTTAGTCCGGCAATCGCCGTTACCAGTTTTATCGTCGAACACGGCTTGTAGCTTTTGCGAATCGCCCAATCCTGATTGACGATTGACAGAACTTTTCCGGTTTGCGGCTCTAACACGACAACCATTCCGGCTTTTGTTCCGAGAGCCGCAACCGCCGCACGGCGCACTTCCAAATCTTCGCCTTCTGTAGCATCGGCGGCAATATTTTGAACGGTTTCGGTGTGAAGCCCGCGCTCGAAAGCTATGGCGCGTTCTCTGGCTTCGCGGGCGGCTTGCTCGCGTCGGCGTTTTTCTTCTAAAGCGGCTTGGCGGCGCGCTTCTTCGATTTCGCGTCTTCTTGCTGCTTCTTCTGCTTGGTGCATCTCCGCCAGCCGTTTTTCTTCGGCTTGTTTTTTTAACTCTGCTTGACGAACTTTTGCGCTGTTAGCTTTATCGTCATCTGCGTTTTTACCTTTTGCGCTTTTACCTTTTACATTTTTGCCATCTGTCTCTTTGTCTGCAAGGGTTTTGTCGTCGGCTGCAACTTTACCTTTTTTACCTTTGGCGTTTTTGTCTGTTTTTGATGAGGTTTGCTTTTCTTTCGATAAAGTTTGCTTTTCGGCAATTTGCTTGGCGGTCGATTTTTTATCGGTTGTTTGATTTTTGGCTGCGGTTTGTTTGGAGGTTTGAGTTTTAGTGGCGGGAAGGATTTTCTTTTTTTGCGCCTTGGCGGTTGCAGAAAAGAAAACAACGGTTACAAAAACGGCGGACAAAAGTTTAAAGTACAACTTTTCATCGGCAAAAAACATCGGCTATATCCTCTTTTTACTTAAAAATTTCGGAGAATTTCGGGCGGAGAGTTGAAAATTTTTGAATTTGAAATTTCTGTTTACCCAAAAACTTTGCTTCAAAAGCTAAATAAGACTATAACATTCAAAATATCGAAACGGCAAGAAAAATTGAGATAAAAATAAAAAGTAAAAAGGCAAAAGTAAAAGCAGACGCAAAAGTAAAAGCAGACGAAGGACAAAAAGATAAAAGTGAATTTTTTCAATACATTTCGCGGCAGACTTCTGGTGATTTTGGCGATTCTTCTCATCACCACGCTCGGCTTTCAGTATTATTTAAATCTCAAAACTCAGAGAGAAAATAATAGATTGATTGCAGCGCAAACACAGGCGCTGGTCGCTGGCATCGCGCTCGGCTTTAACAGCATAGTTTCGACCGACCGTTTGGAAGATTTCGTCGAGCGCGAAGGTCAGGCAGCTTTTGAAGAACGGACAAATCACCGAGTAAAAGACATTATTGTTATTAACAACGATTGGCAAATCAACGACAGCTTAAATCCCGAATACAAGCCGTATTATGACGAAAATGACAATCCGCAAAAACATGATTTGAAAGAAATAAAGGATTTGCCGCCGCTGATGGAATCAGACCGCTTGGGCGAAGACCGCAAAAATTTTCCGAATATCGAAAGAAATTCCGACGCGGGCGGCGAGGTGCACGCCATTCCGATTGAAACCAGCGAAGGACGTTTTTACGTGATGGTAATTCTTGAAAATGACAGAAAAGAAGCCGTTACCCGCGCGGCGCGCCCGCTCGTTTACACGCTTTTAATTTTGCTACTTTCCACGACGATAACGGTTTTTCTCGTCTGGCGATTCACGCGCCCAATCGCCCATTTGTCGGAAGCTGCGCGTCGCGTAGCTGAAGGCGATTTGAATGTGCGTGTAAAAGACGGCGTCAGCAGCAGCAATACAAACGAAATCGGACAACTTGCTTTACGTTTCAACGAAATGATTGCAGAGCTGGCGAAAACACGCCAGTTGGAAGCGCAGTTGCAACAGGCGGAAAAGAGCGCTGTCGTCGGCAGACTCGGCTCGGCAATCGCTCACGAAATCCGCAATCCGCTTAACTATATAAACTTAACACTCGACCATTTGCGGGCGAAATTCGCGCCAGAAGACACGCAGAAAAAAGAGAGTTTTGAAAATTTAACTTCGCAATTGAAGATAGAAGTCGGACGAATCAATCAGCAAATTACCGATTTTCTAAGTTATTCGCGCCCGACAAAAGCGAACTTGCAGCCGATTGACGCGCGAAAGGTGGTTGAAGATTCTTTGCGAATCGTCGAAGCGCAAGCCGCCGAACAAAACATAAAAATCAGCCTCGTCGAACACGAAGACGTGCCGCGAGCTTTGGGCGACGCGGAATCTCTGCGCTCGGTTTTCAACAATCTTTTTATCAACGCCGTTCAAGCGATGGAAGGCGCGGGCGGCGCTTTGAACGTAAAAATTTCGCCCGACACGGAATTTGTCCAAATCGAAATCGAAGACACGGGCAAAGGAATCTCCGAAGAAAACGTAGAGAAAATCTTCGAGCCTTATTTTTCGACCAAAGAAACCGGCACAGGTTTAGGTTTGGCGATTGTACAGAAAATCGTTGAATCTCATAATGCGACGGTTACGGTTGAATCGAAGCCGAATGAAGGAACAAATTTTGTTGTCAGATTACCGAAGGCGAGAAATTAGCCACAGATTTGCGCGGCAAACGCGGCTAATTCCTTTTTTTGTGGCAAAATAAAATTATGGCGAGAAAAAGTATTTTGGTTGTCGATGACGAAAAATCTCAGCGCGAGATTTTGGAGGTGATTTTGTCGGGCGAAGGCTACGACGTAACGACTGCATCTTCTGGTGAGGCGGCGATGAAATTTGTCGCCGACCGGCATTTCGACCTTGTTTTGACCGATCTGAAAATGCCGGGTATGAGCGGGCTTGATTTGTTGAAAAATTTAACGGATTTTGACAAATCGATTATCGTCCTTTTATTGACGGCGCACGGAACGGTTGATTCGGCGGTTGACGCGCTGCGTTTGGGCGCGTTCGATTACCTGCAAAAACCTTACGACCGCGACAAATTGCTCGACACTATTTCGCGCGCTTTGAAAAAGCTCTCGACGCTCGACGCGGAAATCATTTCCGATTCGCCGGAAATGGACAGAGTGAAAAAGCTAATTTTGAAGGTGGCAAAATCCAATTCGACCGTATTGATTCGCGGGGAATCGGGAACGGGAAAAGAATTGATTGCACGCTCGATTCATAAAAACTCTCTGCGAACCGACCAGGTTTTCCAAGCCGTCAACTGCGCCGCGATAAACGAAAATCTGCTGGAAAGCGAGCTTTTCGGACACGAAAAGGGAAGTTTCACGGGTGCGGTTAACGAAAAGAAAGGCTTGTTTGAAGTCGCTGACGGCGGCACGCTTTTTCTGGACGAAATCGGCGAACTCGACATTTCTTTGCAGGCAAAAATTTTGCGCGCTTTGCAGGAAAAACAAATCCGGCGCGTCGGCGGAACGCGCGAGCTAAACGTTGACGTGCGTGTCGTTGCAGCGACAAACAGAGATTTGCTGAAGATGTCGCAGGACGGACGTTTCCGCGAAGATTTGTATTATCGCCTCAATGTTTTGTCAATCGAAATCCCGCCGCTTCGTGAGCGCCGTTCCGACATTCCGATTTTGATTGATTATTTCCTGAAAAAACACACGCGCGACACAAAGCGCGACATCAAACTCAGCAGCGAAGCAAGGCGTTTGCTCGAAGATTACAGCTATCCGGGAAACGTTCGCCAGTTGGAATCGGCAATCGAGCGCGCCACGCTGCTTTGCGAAAACGACACGATTACGATTGACGATTTCCCGCCCGAAATGCAGTCGGTTCAAACGCCGACAAACGCCGCAGACGCGCTTTTCAAACTTCCGCCGAACGGCGTAAATTTTGAAGATGTCGAGCGCAGCCTGATTATGCAGGCGATGGACAGAACGGACAACAATATCACGAAATCGGCGAAACTTCTGGGCTTAACGTTTCGGACTTTGCAATATCGGCTGGAAAAATTCGGCTTCAAAAAAGAAACCGACGGAGCCGAAGACGAAGAGTGACATTTATCATTGAACATCTACCATTTATCAATCGTTTTATGTTTAATGATAAATGATAAATGTTCAATGAAATAAAGGAGAAACACAAAATGAACGAATGGCTTCCGACTTTGTCTTTGGCGCTTGGTTCGGCTTGGACTTCGGGCATCAATCTTTATGCGACGGTTACGGTTTTGGGATTGCTGCAAAAATTCGGCGCGACACATCTGCCGGGCGGTTTGGACGTTCTCGATAATTGGTGGATTATCGGCGTCGCCGGATTTCTTTACGCGATTGAATTTTTTGCCGACAAGATTCCTTACGTTGACAGCGTTTGGGACGTAATTCATACGTTTATTAGAGTTCCGGCGGGCGCTGTTGTCGCTTATGCGGCGACAAATCAAATGGATGCGGACGTTTCGACCGCTGCGACTTTGCTCGGCGGCGGACTCGCGCTCTCTTCGCACGGAACGAAAGCCGCGTTGCGCGCAACCGCAAACGTTTCGCCCGAGCCGGTTTCCAACTGGATTTTATCCGTTGTCGAAGACGTTATCGCTTTTGTCGGAACCATTCTCGCCGTTTTTGTGCCGGTTGCGATTGCGATTGTGCTGATAATTTTTACGATTTTCTTCATCTGGTTTATGCCGAAAGTCGTCCGCGCGATGCGCCGTATAAAAACGGGAGTCGGCGCGATTTTTGCCGGTGAAAGTTTTCGTGAAGTCGCGCGCAAGTCTTCATAAATTTCTCGTTCTAAACATCGTTGTAATAAAACTTCGATGTGGAGAAATTATGAAAAAATTAAATTTTGTTTTCTTTTTGTTTTTGTTTTCATTCATTTTTACGGCGTGCAGCAGCCCTTCAAGCAATACAAACGCATATCCGTCGCAGGGGGAAATTAGCGGCAACGCGCAAATTGAAACGGCTGCGCAAAAAATTTCGCTCGCCGACGCGCAGCAAAGCCAAATCGCGCCTGCCGCTGCCGTTGAACGCAAAATTATACGAGACGCCGATTTGACTTTGGAAACCGAATCGCCCGCCGACGCGCAAAATAAAATCGCGGCGATAGCGGAAAGTAAAGGCGGTTTTGTAATTGAATCGAACCAGAGCAGCAGCGACGTGGAAACGACAACGCATGACACGGTTACAATGACGATTCGCGTTCCGGCTGCAAAATTCAACGAAAGTTTGGACGAAATTCGTAAAACGGCAACGCGCGTGATTGTCGAAACCGTCAAAGGTCGGGACGTTACCGAAGAATTTATTGACATCGAAGCGCGCATAAAAACGCAGAAGGCGCTCGAAGCCCAGTTTCTCGAAATAATGAAGCGGTCGAACTCGGTCGAAGAAGCGTTGAAAATCCAGCGTGAAATTGCCGACGTGCGCGTCGAGATTGAAAAAATCGAGGGCAGAAAACATTTTCTGGAAAATCAATCGAGCCTTTCGACCGTCAAAATCACGCTGCAATCGCCGACGGCGTTCTCCGCCACTACAGCCGGCTTTTTCTATCAAATCAGGCATTCGTTCGGCAGCGGATTCGACGCAGCATTAAGTTTTATATTAGTTTTAATTACACTGGCGGTCGCGCTTTTACCGTTTTTGATTTTTATCGTTTTGCCAATTTATCTGATTATGCGTTACTTTCTTAAAAAGAATCGCAGGCAAAAATTAGCGAGCGAAATAGCCCGCGAGGAAATTAGAAACGATTAATTAAAATGGAAAGAACTTTTCAAATTCTGGCGGTGATTCTGATTGGAGTCGCCGCGTTTTTTGTGTGGAAGGGAAATACGGATGCTGTATTTGTTTCGGCTGTCGCGGGCGCGGTTTGTTTCTTTTTGAGCGTTCGATTTCAAATCGGGGAAAGAGTAAAGCAGAGAAAGAACGAAGAAACGGAAGAAAAATTAATCGCAGCCGAACACGGATATTTATTTGAAAAACAAGCTGCAAAAATCGAAACAGAGAAGATGCCGAGAGAAGATAAAGCAGATTTTGGAAACAGGATTTAAGACTTAAAAAACTGCCCGTATGAAAATCGTCTTATCAACTTTCGGCTCGCTCGGCGACCTTCATCCGATGCTCGCGCTGGCAATCGAACTTCGCTCGCGCGGACACGAAATCGTTATCAATACTTTAGAAGTTTACAGGGAAAAAATCGACGCGCTTCGGTTTGAATTTTTTCCGCTTCGCCCGAATCTAAATCCTGAAAACGACAGGGAACTTGCGCGCGAGATAATGGACGCTAAAAGCGGCACGGAAAAACTTTTGCGCGAAATTCTGCTGCCAAATGTGCGCCCGATGTATGAAGATTTGATGAAAGCCGTCGAAGGCGCGGACGTTTTGATTACGGGCGAAGTCATTTATCCGGCGGCGTCGGTCGCCGAAAAAACCGGCGTCAAATGGATAACGACATCGCTTGCGCCCGGTTCTTTCCTGTCGCCGCACGACCCGTTCGTGCCGCCGACAGCGCAGTGGCTCAAACATTTTCGTTTCCTCGGTGCGGGCGTCCACGGCGTGATTTATTCGGCAATTCATCGAGTTGTGTCGTCGTGGCTCGAACCTTACCGCGAGTTTCGGCGCGAAATCGGTCTGAGCGAAAATCACGACCCTGTTTTCAAAGATAAATACTCAAAAACTCTGCATCTGGCGATGTTTTCAAAGGTTCTCGGAAAACCGCAACCCGACTGGCACCGACCGACTTTGCAAACCGGATTTTGCTTTTACGACGGTCAGGACGATTTGGGAGCGATGCCCGAAGGATTGCAGGAATTTCTCGACGCGGGCGTGCCGCCGATTGTTTTTACGCTCGGTTCCGCCGCCGTGATGGACGCAGGAAACTTTTTTGAGGAAAGCGCGAAAGCGGCTAAAATTCTAAACGCCCGCGCTGTTTTGCTCTACGGAGTTTTTAGCGAGCCGCCGCAATTGACTGAGACCGGCGATGAAAATCAGCCGCAAATTGTCGCTTATGATTACGCGCCTTACAGTCGGATTTTTCCGCGCGCCGCGTGCGTCGTTCATCAAGGCGGCGTCGGCACGACCGCGCAGGTTTTGCGCGCCGGAGTTCCGCATTTGATTATGCCTTACAGCCACGACCAACCCGATAACGCCGCCCGCTGCGAGCGAATCGGCGTGGCACAAACAATTTCGCGTGAAAAATATTCGGCGCAAACTGCGGCAAACAAACTGCGCGAGATTCTTGCAGATAACAATTATAAAACAAACGCAATAGAAGCAAGCAAAATCGTTTGCACCGAACACGGAACGCGAATGGCGTGTGATGCGATTGAAGCGGTGTTAAAATAAAGGGATGTTAAATTAAAAACTGTGGACACATTAGGACATCTTTTAGACAATAACAAAAAGTGGTCAGCGAAAATCAAAGCTGAGCGACCACACTTTTTCTTGGATTTAGCCAAACAGCAAAGCCCCGAATATGTCTGGATTGGTTGTTCGGACAGCCGTGTTTCGGCAAACACTATCGTCGGTTTGTTGCCGGGTGAGATTTTCGTTCATCGAAATGTTGCCAATCAGGTAATTCACACCGATTTGAATTGTCTCTCGGTTCTGCAATTTGCGGTTGAAGCCTTAAAAGTAAAACATATAATTGTTTGCGGACATTATGGTTGCGGCGGCGTGGCAGCCGCGCTCGAAGACAAAAGGCACGGTTTGATTGACAACTGGCTACGGCATATTCAAGACACGGCGAATCTCTACGACAAAATTCTCGCCAAATTTGAAGATAAAAATAAAAAACTTGATGAACTTTGTGAGCTGAACGTCATCGAACAAGTGTTGAACGCCGGCGCCACGACCGTCGTTCAAGACGCCTGGAATCGCGGGCAAGACCTGACGGTTCACGGCTGGATTTACAGCATAGAAGACGGAATCATCAGCGATTTGGACGTTTGTCTCGAAAACGAAGCCGAGCTTAAAGTTTTGCGGAAGCGTTTTTTGTAATAGGTAAAAGGAATTCACGATGGAAACGGGAAGAAAAATATTTTATTCGTTGATTTTATTTTCTCTGACAATTTCGTTTGTCTTTGGACAAATGGCTGGAAAACCTTCGCCGACGCGCGAGCCGGAAGATGCAATGCCGGGCGCGCCGGACACAAACAAACGCTCGCTCGCAGAGATAAAAACGCAGGCGGATTTCGATTCAATTGCCCGCACGTATCATCAGGGAACGCCGTTCGCACTGCCGCACGCAATGTTTGTTATTGACCGCAAAGCCGAAAATAAAATTTATTACGTCAACTCGCAAAAATACCGTTTTCACAAAGATTTTTTGCTGGCGAATTATCTGGTGGCGAAAGGCGACGACGTTTATAAGCCGATTTATATTGACGAAAACAGAAGATTCATCGTCGGCACAATCGCCCGGCAAAAAACGGTCGAAAAATTTACCTGGGAACTTTACGAAGGCGACCTTGCAACCGCCGAACTCCTCAAGCTGGCAAACGACACAATTAACAAAACGTTTTTTGAACGGGTTTCTTACAAACCGAACTCGATTCGTCAGGAAGACGTTTCCGCCAAAATGGGCATTGACCGCGTTTTGCAAAGCGACATCGCCAAAAATCAAGATTATTTAGCGCTGAATACAGGCGAAGCCGTCGGGCGCATACACATTATCGAAAAACTCGACGACACGGTTGAAATCGGTGACAACGAAATTGTAGTTCTCAAAGAGTTACCTTTAAGTTTGCCGCCCGTTCGCGGAATTATCGTTGCCAAACCTTCGACTCCGCTCTCGCACGTCAACATTCTGGCAAAAGGCTGGGGCATTCCGAACGTTTATATCAAAGATGCCGACAAACTCTTCAGGGAATACGATACATACGTCTATAAACTTGATGCGAAACTTACAAAATACAATCTCGACCCGGCGAATTTGGGCGACATCAAAGAAAAATTCAAATCGCCCGACGAGCAAGTTCCGCCCGTAAATTTAAATATTCGAAAACTTACCCCGCTGCGCGAAATGCGAAAAAAAGACAGCATTACTTACGGTTCTAAATCAGCGAATTTAGGAGAAATGATGAACGCTAAAATCGTCGGCGTCGCTGTTCCCGACGGCTTTACCGTCCCTTTTTACTGGTACGACAAATTTATAAAGAGCAACGGTTTCGACAAACAGATTGATGAGTTTACCGGCGACAACGATTTCGTTCACAACCCCCGCCTCCGGCGCGCACGGCTCGAAAAATTTCGCAAGGAAATTCAAAAAGGAAAATTCGACCCGAAACTAAGAGCTGAAATTATTCAGCGATGGAGAATACAACTTAGCGGGCGCAGCGTTTTCGTTCGCAGTTCATCGAACTCGGAAGATTTGCCAAATTTTTCCGGTGCGGGACTTTATTCGAGCGTGCCAAACGTCAAAACCGAAGCGAAATTAATCGAAGCAGTGAAAAAAGTTTGGGCGTCGCTGTGGAATTTCGACGCTTACGAAGCGCGTGTGCGCAACTACGTCAGCCAGACGGACGTTTATATGTCGGCGCTCATTCAAGTCGGCGTCAATATGGACAGAGGCGGCGTAATGATTACGAAAGACCCGTTTGACGAGCAAAACAAAAACGCGGTCTATATCAGCGCGGTTTGTGGACACAACTCGAAAATTCCCGACAATAAAGGCATTCCCGAGCAGATATTATTCAACCCGAAATCAAATTCGGTCGTCGTGATGACGCTTTCGCAACAGGAAAACGCACTTACTTTCGACGAAAACGGCGACTTAAAAGAACAGCCGGACTTCTGCGCCGAAAAAGGTCGCGTTCTATCGGATTTGCAAGCAAGAAATCTGGCAAAAGCCGCTTTGAATATAAAACACGCATTCGGCAACCAAAACACGCAGGATATTGAATGGGGAATTATGAACGGACGAATTTACATTGTTCAGGCGCGCCCGTATTTGGAGAAATAAGTTCTAAGTTTAAGGTTCAAAGTTTAAGGTTAAATTTGTTCCTTAAACTTTGAACTTCATTATGGCAAAGCCGCGAGTGTGTCGGAAAGTTTTTCGACCACGAGCAGAAGCGTTCTACCCGATTCGACGAATCTTCCGTTTGTCGCCTGGTCTTCGGCATTGCCGCTGATGTCGGTAATTCCTTGAATTTGGAACAGATAATTTCTCAGCGCGGGTTTGGTGCGAAATTCGACTTCCAGGGCGGCAAGCCCGGCGCGTAAGTTTTTGATTGTGTTTATAACGGCTTGCTTGTTTTTCGTGTTCAGTTCGCCCGCATTACGCGAGGCTTTTCCCGCCGCTATATCACGGTCGAGGTCTTCGATAACGCGCGCCACGCCTCCCAAGCCGTAGATAAATTTCGTTACGTTTTTTATCTGCGTCGAAACCTTTCCCGCGCCCGCTTTTATTTCGCTGCTCGCCGTTATGGTTGATTGTGTTGTCGCCGGTCTGGTCGCGCGTCTGGTTGTATTTCTACGCCTTTGCGCGTTTGTCGAGACGGTTGAAAATGCAAGACAGAGGAAAAGCGCTATAAATGTCAGAAACTTTTTGTTTATTTTCATAATGGTTTTTTCTTCCAAATAGTAAATCGGTCAAGAAAATCTTATCATAGCTGAAGATGCGAAAAAAACAATTAGAGGTTCGCCGTCTCGGACGTTTTGATTATGACGCCGGTTTGGAATTGCAAAAGCAAATTGAACGCGAAGTTATAGAAAAGCGTGAAAAAGATTTTTTACTTCTGCTCGAACATCCGCACACTTTTACAATCGGCAGGCGAGCCAAAGCCGACGGCGTTTTGGCGATGGAGGAGATGCTCAAAAGTTTGGGTGTTTCGGTTTTTGAAACTAATCGAGGCGGCAAAGTTACTTATCACGGACTCGGACAAATCGTCGGTTATCCGATTATAAGTCTTTCGCCCGAACGCGAAGACGTGCATAAATACGTGCGCGATTTGGAAATGGTTTTGATAAAAACTTTGAAAGATTTCGGCATCGAAGCCTTTCGCATCGAAGGTTTGACGGGCGTACACACGCCGGAAGGAAAAGTCGCTGCCATCGGCGTTCACATCAAACGCTGGGTTACAACACACGGTTTCGCGCTGAACGTCAATACGGATTTGAGTTTTTTCGACTTCATAATTGCCTGCGAAGGCGAACCCGTAACTTCGATGGAAAAACTGCTCGGACGCGAACTTAGTCTGCGGGAAGTCGAAGACAAAATCATTGAAAATTTTGCCGAAGTGTTCGATAATCAAATACAGGAAAATTAGCAAGATTTGAGATTGCCGAAAACGCTTTCTCTGCTGCACGACAGGCAACCTGCTAAAGGTTTTGGCGCATCTTGAACAAATAAGAATTACTGTCTAAAATTTAAAAAGCAAATAATAAAATAAATTAACAAGCGGGAAAGCAATTTCTATTGCAAGTTTTATACGAGGAATTTTACCGTTATGTCTAAAATAAAATTGATTCGCAATTTCGCGTTAGCAACTTCGGTTTTGGCGGCAACCGCGTCGGTCAGTTTTGCTCAAAAAGATAAAGAGCAGCCGAGTCAAGACCCGACCGGGAAAGTGCGCAACGTTAAGGTAGAAGTAAAAAAAGTTTACAAAGATTGGGTTAATAAAGACGTCGCTTATGTTATTACGGGCGATGAAAAAAAAGCGTTTAACCAGCTGAAAACCGATGAAGAACGCGAAAACTTTATCGAAAATTTCTGGAGGCGGCGCGACCCAAATCCCGACACGGAAGAAAACGAATACCGCGAGCAATATTATGAGCGCATTGCTTACGCCAACGAACATTTTGCGTCCGGCATTCCGGGCTGGAAAACCGACCGCGGGCGGATTTACATCACTTTCGGCAAACCCGATAGCGTAGAATCACACCCGAGTGGCGGCAGTTATGACCGTCCTTCCTACGAAGGCGGCGGTTCGACGACGACTTACCCGTTTGAAACCTGGTTTTACAGACATCTCGACAACGTCGGCGAAGGAATCGAAATTGAATTCGTTGACCCGACCGGAACAGGTGAGTATCGTATTGCTCGCAGTCCAAATGAAAAGGACGCGCTGGCGACGGTTCCGGGCGCGGGTTTGACCACCGCCGAACAACTTGGACTGAGCAATAAAGGCGACCGCCTAAATGGAATGGGCAACAATAACTACCAGCGCGAGCAGGACAGCCCGTTTCGCCGTCTTGAAGTGATAGCCGCTTTGCAGCGTCCGCCACAGGTGAAATTCAGCGACTTGCAGGAACTTGCCGGCGGCAATTCCGGCGTCATTGATAATAATCCGCTCGATTTTGATTTGCAGGTGGACTTCTTTCGTCAATCGGAAGACCGCGTAGTAACAACTTTTACCGTTCAAGCCAGCAATAAAGAACTTGCTTTTACCGATGTCGGCGGCATTCAAACGGCGCGGATGAATATCTTCGGGCGCATCACGGCGGTTTCGGGAAAACGCTCAGGCATTTTTGAAGATTCGGCGACGACCAGTGCATCCGAAGCTGATTTAAACGAAGCGCGCGACCGTAAATCGGTTTATCAGAAAGCCTATACTCTGACGCCCGGAACTTATAAAGTTGACGTTGTCGTGCGCGATGTCGGAACGGGTAACAGAGGAGTCCGCAGCATCGGTTTTACAGTGCCGAAGTTTGAGGAAAACAAACTCAATATATCAAGCCTTATTCTGGCTTCTAAACTTTATTCGACGACCGAAAAAGACATCGGCGGAATGTTTGTTATCGGCGATACAAAAGTTCTTCCGAACCTTTCCGGTGTTTACAAAAAAGGTCAGGAAGTAGGTATTTATATGCAGGTTTACAACACCGGAATCGACCAGACGACGCTTCGTCCGGCGGTTGATGTCGACTACGTTTTGTCGAAAGACGGCAAAGAGCTTTTGAGTCAGAAAGAAGATTGGAAAGGTATGTCGGATGCCGGACAGCGATTAACTTTAGCCAGACTTTTGCCGACCAATGCGCTTGCTCCGGGCAACTACGAAATCAAAGTCAAAATCAAAGACCGAGTTTCAAATCAGTATAAAGAAAGCTCGGGAAAATTTACCGTTACGCAGTAAGTATTTAGATTATGCTAAATTTTCAGTCGACGTTTTTTCTCAGAAAAAACGTCGACTTTTTTATTTATGGAAACCGAAAGACTCGTTCTGAAAATTTACTCGGAAAAAGACAAACCGGATTTTATCGGTTTATTTACTGACGAAATCGTAATGAAGCACGTTGATAAAGGCGTGATGACTGAAGAACAAGCTGAAAATCTTTGGCGAAAACTATTTGAGAAATTATATGCCCAGCAAAATGTAAAAACAATTTGGGCGGTTTTTGCCCGAGATGATTTGCGTTATATCGGAAACGTCAGTCTTCGTCCTCGACCCGAAAAACCGGAAGATTGGGAAATCGGTTATGTGTTGAAAAAGGAAGAATGGGGAAAAGGTTTTGCGACAGAACTTGCGCGGCGGCTAATCAAATTAGGTTTTGATGAATTAAATTTAACGGAGATTTTTGCAACCGTTGATGACGACAATTTTGCTTCGATTCACGTTGCCGAAAAAGCTGAAATGAGTTTCCATAGTTACGATTACGATGAACAGGGCAGATTTTCGGTTTATTCGATACGGAACCAATCAAGCGAGTTACAGGAAGGATCAAAATTTTAAAGGTTTTTGCTGTACAGATATAGAAAAGACGCAAAATTCCGTTGGAAAATAGAATTCAAGCGTAACTGTAAAAGTTTATTTTTCGACTATAAAATTTTTATACCAAAGCTGAAAAACCAGCAGCGTCCAAAGCTGTTTGTGATGCGAAGCCGCGCCGCGCTCATGTTCAGTAATAAGTTTTTGCACAAACTTTTCATCAAACAAACCCTGATTTTTCAATCTCTCTGGAGCAAGCAAATCGTGAAGAAGCGCGTTTAGGTTGCCTTTGAGCCATTCGGCAATCGGAACGCCAAAACCTTTTTTCGGACGTTTTAGAATCGTTTTGGGCAGCAAATCTTCAACCGCTTGTTTCAAAATATACTTTCCTTTCGCGCTTTTGAGTTTGTATTCAAGCGGCAAACCGGCGGCAAATTCGGCAATTCGCGGGTCGAGAAACGGCGCTCGAACTTCCAGAGATACAGCCATCGAAGCGCGGTCAACCTTTGTCAAAATATCTTCCGCCAGATAAAAATTCATATCCAAAAACTGCATCTGCTCGATTTGTTCTTGCGCGTCGCAGATTTTCAAAAGATTTTTCGCGCCGCCGTAAATATCGCCGGAACTTTGCGCTAAAACATTTTCGGTTAATAAACTGTTTTGCTGTTCAATCGAAAATGAACCGAACCACGAATGATGACGAGTTACGACATCATATTTTGAAGCGGCGATAAAGCGTTTTGCCTTGTAATCAAACGAAAGATTCTTCGTGCTGACGGGCAAATTATTAACGACAGGCTCAATCAGACTCGAACGTAAAAATCGCGGAATTGAATCATAAATGCCAGCCATTTTGTGTCCGAAATACATTGGATAGCCCGCAAAAATTTCGTCGCCGCCGTCGCCGCCAAGCGCGACTGTGACGTGCTTTTTAACAAAACGCGCCAGCAAAAATGTCGGAATAAGAGAGCCGTCCGACAGCGGTTCGTCGAGCCACGCACCGATTTCCGAAATCAAATCCGCCGCTCTTTCGACGTTCAGTTTCTCTTCGTAATGTTCTGTTCTGAGATGCGCGGCAACTTGTCTCGCGTATTTCGATTCGTCAAATGAATCTTCTTCAAAACCGATGGAAAACGTTTTGACTCGCTCGCTCGAAAACTGTGTCGCAAAAGCCGCAACGGTCGAAGAATCAACGCCGCCGGAAAGCAAAATTCCCAGAGGCACATCAGAAACAAGACGCATTCTAACGGAATCGGCAAGCAGTTCGCGCAAATCTTTCGCCGCTTGCTCGATTGAAAATTTGCCGCCGTTTTTCCGAAAACTCAAATTCCAAAAGCGTCTGGTTTTTACCTCTTCGTTTTGAACGGTCAAAAGATGCGCGGCGGGCAGTTTATAGATATTTTTGTAAATCGAAAGGGGCGCGGGAACATAATCAAACGAAAGATATTGCCGCAGTGCAGTTAAATTTATTTCAGCTTTAACGTGCGGATTTTCCAATAAAACTTTCGGCTCGGAAGCGAAAATTAGTTTATTGTCAAAAACGCCGTAATAAAGCGGCTTTTCGCCGAATCTATCGCGCGCTAATAAAAGTTTTTTCCTAGGCAAATCCCATAGCGCAAAAGCGAACATTCCGTTTAAATGTTCGAGCATCGCCTCGCCGTATTCCTCGTACAAATGCGGCAAAACTTCCGTATCGGTCTGCGTTTCAAATTTGTGTCCGCGCTTTTCTAAATCACGTCTAATCTCTCGAAAATTGTAAATCTCGCCGTTCATCACGGCAATCGTTTGCTTGTCCTCACTAAAGACAGGTTGCTCGCCCGTATGAAGATCAATAATCGAAAGCCGCCGCATTCCGAGCGCCACCGATTCGTTTAACCAAATGCCTTCAGAGTCGGGACCGCGGTGCCGCATCCGATTACACATCGAACGCAAAACGGCTTCGCCCCGATTTTGCGAAGGTTTATTTTCTAAATTTGCCCAACCTGCTATGCCGCACATAAAAACTAAATAACTTTAAATTCAAGATGAGGATAAACTGTCAATTCAATATCAAGTTCAGTCGCAAATTTAGTTTTATCAAACAAATCCTTGCCTTCATTACCTTGATACATCCAAAATTGGTCTGAAACAAGAATACAGTTTTTAAACAAAAGACTTGCTGAATCTTTTTCATTTATAAATTTTATTTCATCACGAATTATAAAAGTAAGCGTTAGAAAAGGTTTGTTACTGGTTTGCTTGAAAAGCGAAAAGGTTATAAGGCTTTCATATTCGTAAATCGTCAATTCTAAAATTAAACCATCTTTTGCAAGTTTAAAGTGATGAGATTCAAAAAATTCTTCCTGCTCGGGCAGAACACCTAAACATTCAATAACTTCATATTCATATCATTTCAATTGAGGCATTTTAACTTTTAGCGTCAAACCCAATTCGCTCGCGTACTGCGTAAGTCGTCTTGTCCTGCGATTCGTGATATGTTCGCACGAGCATTTCAGCTAATAATCCCATCAAAAAAAACTGCATCGAGATTGCCAGCAGTACAATGGCGATTACGGGCAGAGGCGTTAAAATGAACGACGTTCCGTAGCCGAATTTTAAAATGAACGCCCACAGTCCGGCGAAAATCGAAAGCAAAAACGCTGTTAGTCCAAACGTGCCGAAAACGTAAATCGGCTTAGTTTGATACGACGCCATAAATTTTATCGTCATCAAATCAAAAACTACTTTGAGCGTACGCGAGATGCCGTATTTCGATTTTCCCATTGTTCTGGCGTGATGTTCGACCGAAATTTCTGCCACTCGCGCCCCTGCCCAGCTCGCGTAAATCGGGATAAAACGGTGCATTTCGCCGTAAAGTTTTACGTCTTGAATCACGTCTCGCCGATACGCTTTCAAACTGCAACCGTAATCGTGAAGCGGAACGCCGCCAATCAGAGAGATGATTCGATTGGCAATTTGCGACGGGATTTTGCGCGAAATCAATTTGTCCTGTCGATTTTTCCGCCAGCCGGAAACCACGTCATAGCCTTCGTCCAATTTACTCAAAAGGCGCGCAATATCTCGCGGGTCGTTTTGCAAATCGGCGTCCATCGGAATCAGTATTTCGCCTTTCGCCGCGTCAATTCCGGCGCTCATTGCGGCGGTTTGCCCGTAATTTCGGCGGAGAGAAATAACGCGAACGCGCGAATCTTCCGCCGCAATTTCTTTTAAGATTTGGAAACTGTTATCAGTTGAACCGTCGTCAACGTAAATTACTTCCGCCGTTTTGCACAGAGAATTTAAGGCTTCAGAAATTTTGGCGTGCATCGGGCGTAAGTTTTGCTCTTCATCGAGAACGGGCAAAAATAGCGATAGTTCGGGCGCAGGTTTTTCAATTTCGGATACAGCTTTCAACTTAGCTTGATTCATTTTTGCAAAAAATTATTGACAGTCGAGACGTAGGGAATTGAAAGGAAAAGGCAAAAACCTAAAATTGGCTTTTCGCTCTTGTCTTATTAATCTCTGCATCTCCGCATTTCGGCGGCTCAAATCTTCTTAGCGACAATCACAATCGAAACACCGAATGGAAAGTTAAAATTTTTGAGCCAAAATCTTTCCGCGCCGAAAAGTTTACCCAACACGCCGTTGAGCGCCGAAACGTTGACATTATTTTCTGATTCGGGTTTTATTCCTGTTAATTTCATCAAAGTTCTACCGCCCAAAATAGGCGCGAAAAAAGTTATATTCGCGTAAGTAGCGCGTTCGATTGTGAAACCGGATTTTTCCAATCTTTCGGCAATCTGCTTTTTTGTATAGCGAATTCGGTGATTTGAAACGTCGTCCTGCACACCCCAAAGCCACATAAATGCGGGAACAAAAATCAAAGTTTTGCCGCCCGTTTTCAAAACGCGGTGCATTTCCTTTAGTCCGGCAATGTCATCGTCCAAATGTTCGACGACATCGAGCGCAGTTACAATATCGAAACTTTCGTCGCCGAACGGCAAACTTTCCGCCAGACCTTTATGCACAGTTAAACCTTTCGATTTGCAGAACTCAAGCGCGTCGTCCGACACATCAACACCTTCCACAGCGCCGAATTTTGCCAGCATTTCAAGATTTCCACCCGTGCCGCAACCAACATCGAGAATCTTCGGATTTTGGATTTTAGATTTTAGATTTTGGACTATTCCTTCAAGAAAACTTTCCAAAATAACGCGACGCCCGACATACCACCAATGCGAATCTTCGACGCGATTCATAATCGCGTAGGTATGCTGTTGCATTTCCTGCGGAAGTGTTGTGTTCATTGTTTCTTATTTTCCTGAAAAACGATTCCATCCACGACTCTTGAAAGTTGGGCGAAATTTATATTAGGCAATTCTGCGAGTTGTTCTTTCACCGTTTTAACTAATTTATCTTGTAAATGAATCTTTCTCGCTTTTTTGAGTAACTTCTCAACGCTATATTCTATATTTTCTTGATCAATGCAATCCTTAAGTTCATTTTTTCTCTTTTGACGGTATAACCCCACAGCCCAAGAAACATAAGAGCAAACACCAAATCTAACAGCTAAATCATTTTTGTTCTCACGTTGAAGAAACAACCGCATTTTGTCATAAACAATTGAGTTTGCCATAGGAACTAATTGCGGGTCTTTATTTTGATTCGGATAACTGTGAGTTAGCAAAATGTTGAATTCTCTCCATGCTTCATCATTTCGTCCGGCTTTTTGGAGATATATTGGTAATCTAAGAAATGTTTCAACAGAACATTCCATTCCTTCTATTTTTGTTAATTCGTAAGCTCTTCTTAGAAGGTTAATAGCTTCATCTAAATTTCCTGCTTCTTTTTCTGCAGTTGCTTTTCTGAGGAGTGAACTAGTAGCATCTAAGTTGTCGGAAATATTAAACTTTTCTGTTGTCGAAGCAGAAAAGAATTGAAGTATTTTATTCCACATAATTATCTCTTTCTATTTTAGCTTTCCAAAACCGCACCAGGAGTTTTGATTATGCCAGATTATTTCGACATTTTGTGCATCAATTTCGCGCCACCAGTTTTCAAAAACTTTTTTGGGAATATAAAATGCCGTCGGTGCAACCAGATGGTCGAAGACGATGTTATGTTGTTCGCGCCAGCCGAATGTCGCTAAATGATTTAGATAATCGTTGTAGAAAAGTTTGCCGGCAATCGGTTTTGCAACGGCATTGGCGGGTTTATAAATTAATTTCGAGGCGAGAAAAACGCCAAGCGCCGGAAGTTTTGAAAGCTGGTAAAGCGTCGGCTGCGACAGGCGCGAAGTGAAACGTTCGCGCATCGGCGAGACGTAATTCGTAATCCATTCGTTGTTTTCCGCGCCGTAAACCCAAGCCGAAATTGCGCCGTCTTTTTTTACTTTTGAAGCCAAAGACACAAACGCTTTTTTCGGATTCGGCGTGTGATGCAAAACGCCGACACTGAAAGCGTAATCGAAAACTTTTTTGAACGGCAATTTGTAAATGTCGGCTTGAACAACGTGCGCGTTCGGCAAATTTTTCGTCGCTTGAAAAGCGGTTTCGACAGCCGCGCTCAAATCAATTCCGATGACTTCTCGCGCGCCCCAATTTGCTGCCAAAGTCGTGTGTCTGCCTTTGCCGCAACCGCCTTCGAGTATGATTTTATCCTTAAAAAATTTTGGTTCGACCGGCTGAATCCAACCAAGAAATTGCGATTTATATTTCTCGTCTGCCTGCGTGAAATGCGTCCATTGCCAGCCGAAATTTTCGGCGGTTTCGGCTTTGTCCTGCTCGATTTTCGACAAATCGGCAAATCGCGGGACGCCGCGCACAATTTTGTATTCGCGCGTACATTTTCGGCACGAAAGCAAGCCTTCGATAATTTCTCGTTCCTCGCGCACGCCGACGTGAACCAGCAGAATATCGCCGCCGCAGGTCGGACACGCAAGAAGTTCTAAAAGTTTTTGTTTCATCAGATTTTAGCCGCAAGAAGACGAGAAGATTGAAATTTTTTTCGTAAATGTTTGTGTTTGTTTGCGGCTAATTCATTTTATTTTTAAATTCTTCAAATTCCGCCAGTGGAAAAGGCTGTCGCCAATTGAATTCAAACTCGTCCGTGTCTTTGTCTTCGTAAAGTTGCGCGAAGGTTGCTTGAAACGCCCGCGCCGTGTCTCGCAAGTTTCCGGTGTGCGAGAAAACCATTTCGCGTTCGGACGCGCGGCGAGTTTCGCCCGGATATTGGTAAATTTCCAAAATTACGTTTTCGCCAGTGCGCGCGAAACGAAAATCAAATTCTTCCGGTTCACGATTCCAGCGCAAAACGTATTCGTCGCGTTCAGAATTTTCGTCGAGCAAAGCCGATAAAATTTGCAGAAGTTCCGGCAGAGCGCGTTCGTGCGGCGCGTGCGCCGTCGTAGTGTGAAACTCACATTCGCCGTCGTCGAAGCCGATTGACATAAAACCGCACTGCGGCGAGTTGAAGCTGACTTCCAATTTGTTTGACATAAAGTTTATGTTTAGAAATTTCAAACAAGTATAGTAACTTTTCGAGTTTGCTTTCGACAAATTTACGGTTAAAATTTCCAACAAATTCAAAAATTCGCAAATCCGAAATCGAATGAAACAGTATCAAGAACTTCTGCGACATATTTTGCAAAACGGTGCGTGCCACGAAGACCGTACCGGCGTCGGCACGATTTCAGTTTTCGGTTATCAAATCAGATTTGATTTACGCCAGGGCTTTCCGATTGTTACAACAAAAAAAGTGCCGTTTCGCTGGATATTTGAAGAACTAGCCTGGTTTTTAAGCGGCGATACAAACGAAAAAAATCTGCGCGAGCGGGGCGTGGACATTTGGGCAGAATGGGCGGACGCCGAACATACAAAACGATTTAATCGAGAAGAAGGTGATTTAGGTCCGGTTTATGGATATTTGTGGCGAAGTTTCGGCGGCGATTACCCGAAGCGCAACGGTTTTGACCAGGTAAAAGCATTGGTTGAAGAAATTCAAAAAAATCCGAATTCGCGCCGTTTGATTGTTTCCGGCTGGAATCCACGGCAAGCGACGCAAGTCGATTTGCCGCCGTGTCATACGCTTTTTCAATTCAAAGTCGAAAACGAAAAAACTCTGCACTGCCAGCTTTACCAAAGAAGCGCTGACGCCTTTCTCGGCGTTCCGTTTAATATAAGTTCCTACGCGCTTCTGACGTATTTAATCGCGCACGTCTGCGATTTGCAGGTCGGCGATTTCGTACACACTTTCGGCGATTTGCACATTTATTCAAATCATCTAAACCAGGTCGAAGAATTATTAAAACGCGAACCTTTGGAATTACCAAAATTGGAATTGGTAAATGCTGAAGGATTAAAAGGTTTAGAAGGATTGCTGAATTTTAAATACGAAAATCTGAAACTCGAAAACTACCAATCGTGGGGGAAAATCGCCGCGCCGGTTGCGATTTGAGTAATGAAAAACTAAAAATAGAAAAGACAAAAAGGCGTTTGATTTTGTCAGATTATTTTTAACAAAATTAGTTTTTCACTTTTAGTTTTTCACTATTTCAAATTCGGAGGTTGCGCGGTTTTTGTGCGCACCCTAATGCCTTCGTCGGCGATTAGAAAAACGCGACGCGCGTCGTAAGTTGAAGTATTTGCGGGAAAATATGAGAGAAGATAACGATTTTTTTTCAGCTCGTCGCAGATGAATTTCGCGGCAATTTGTCCTTCGTCAATCGAAAAGGCTTTGCCGCCCGTGCCTTCGGTCAATTGGTTGATAACCTCGGCTGCTTTCGGTTGATCGCGGCGGTATGCGCCGCCGGTTCGGTCGGGAATTTGCAGGGCGTAAACCGTGATGTTTTGTTTTTGCAGTTCGCCCAAAATTTTATCAAAAGGCGTTTTGCTGCCGCGGTCGAGTCCGTCGCTGATTAAAACCACCACTGTTTTTCTGGTTCCGGGCATAAGAGGCAGTAAAACTTCATTGACGGTCGAATTCATCGAATCGAACAAAAACGGATTTCCCTTTTTGCGAAAAGACGCAACTGAAGCTTCGATTTTTTTCGCATCGTCAGTCCATTCCTGTATGATTTCCGGCTTTTCGTCGTAACCGACAACAAAAAGCTGGTCGCCTTCAAAGATTTCGTATGCGAATTCCATTGTTGCTTTCTTCAATTTTTCGATGTCGGCGCGAACGGTCGAAGAATTATCGACCAAAAGAACAATGCGTGCCGGCGACGGGTCGAAACTGAAATTTTTGATTTTCTGCTCGACGCCGTTTTCGTAAAGATTGAGATTTTCCGGTTTTATCGGCACGGTCGAATCAGTTGTGCGAAGCGCGGACACGCTCAAAATCGTTCCTTCCGAGTTGGTCGTTATCGCTGCGTTATGCCGTGACTGCGCGTCGGCAAAACTGCTAAACACGAGCAAAATCAAACTCGCCACCCCAATTTTCCCCGCCGAAATTTTTTTCATCTCGCTTTATTCCTTTTGCTTAACAGTCTCTTTTTTTGAATCCGTTCCGGTTTCATTCGATTTGTTTGATGCGGCTTCGGTCTTTGCGGTTGATTCGGCAGCGGAATTTTTTTCGGCGGCAGAATTTTTTTCCGCCGTTTCGCTTTCCCCGGTTTTGTCGGATTTCTCACTCTTTTCAACTGTTGCGATGGATTTATTTGCATAATCGGTTACATACCAACCTGCGCCTTTGAATTGAAAGCCGGATAGCGACCATTGTTTTTCCAGTTTACCGCCGCACTCTTCGCAAGTTTCCAAAGGCTCGTCGGAAACCTTTTGCATCTTTTCAACCTGAGACGCGCATCCCAAACATTTGTATTCGTAAATCGGCATAAAATTTATATTTGTTCTAAAGTATAGGAAAATTATAGAAACTGCCGACTATGAAAAGCAAATTTCGGCAGACTGGTCGCTTATAAAAGTTTTAAGATTTTACACGGAAAAGGAGATTTTAGTATGAAAAAAATATTGCCGGTGACATTATTATTGTTGTTTCTTGTTATCTCAACAACCCTTTTCGCTCAATCAAAAAATTCCGGTAAACAGACGATGCTGCAGACGGTTTCGTCGGTTGACCTGAACCGATACGCCGGTAAATGGTTTGAAATCGCGCGTTACCCGAATAAATTTCAAAAGAAATGCGTCGCCAATACGACGGCAACTTATACGTTCAAAACTGACGGCACGGTCGAAGTTTTTAACGAATGTCTGGTAAAAAACGGCACGCTCGATGGCGCGCGAGGTCAGGCGAAAGTTGTTGAAGGCAGCTCGAACGCCAAACTTGAAGTGCGATTTGCGCCGAAATTTATGTCGTTTCTGTCGGCGACGTGGGGCGATTATTGGATTGTAGATTTGGACAACGATTATAAATACGCCGCCGTCGGCGACCCGAAACGCGAATACTTATGGATTTTGAGCCGCACGCCGCAGATGAGTGACGCGAATTATCAAGACATTTTGCGCCGCGTCGAAAAACTGGGCTTCAATCCGGCAAAACTGGAGAAAACTCCGCAAAATGCCGAAGTAATAAAAGGCGCGGTGGTTGAAAGGCAGTAATTTAGGGATTAGATTTTAGGTGTTAGTTAAACGAAAACAGCGAAAACTTCGTTGGAAAACAGAAAACCTTTTCTCGTCAATTTAAGGCGATTTTCGTAGAATTTGATTAATTCGGCTTCGGCAAGTCGGGTTAAATCTTGCTCATATTCTTCGATTAAATCCGTGCCGAAACGCTTTTTGTACTCGCGCAAATCAATTCCTTTCGTTAGGCGCAAGCCTAGAAAAACAAATTCCGACCTTAAATTCACCTCACTTTTTTCAACTATCGGCGACTCGTTGTTTTCGATTAATCGAACGTAATTAAAAGTGTCGCGCTCGTTTGCCCAACGGTTTCTTTTGCCGTCGAAAGAATGTGCCGAAACGCCGAACGCAAAAACCGGCTCGCACATCCAATATTTTGAATTGTGTTTCGACTCGAAACCGGGAAGCGAAAAATTTGAAATCTCGTATTGCGCGTAGCCTTTTTCCCCAACCGTTTCAACCATTAATTCATACATTTCGCCTGCCAAATCTTCGTCGGGCGAAGGCTGGCGGCGACTTCTGACCTGCTCGGCAAGCGGCGTTCCTTCGTGAATTTCCAGCAGGTACAAAGAAAGATGTTCAGGTTTGAGTTTTAACGCTTCGTCCAGATTTTTTTTCCAATCAGTGAGCGTTTGGCGCGGCAAACCGGCGATTAAATCAAAACTGACATTGGCGAAATCAGCCGCGCGCAAAAGCTCGATTGTTTCGCACACATCGGCAGCAGTATGGTTTCGTCCGAGACGTTTCAGTTCCGCGTCATCAAAAGTCTGCGCGCCAAAACTCGCCCGATTTATGCCGAGATTTTTGTAATCACGCAGAGTTTCCAACGAAACAGTCGCTGGATTCATCTCCATCGTAATTTCTGCATTATCTGAGACGGAAAATTTTTTATAAACCGCGTTTAAGATTTTTTCGAGTTGCTTCGCCGTCAAAAGTGAAGGCGTTCCGCCGCCGAAATAAATCGTGTCAACTTTAGGATTTTTAATTTTTAATTTTGGACTTTGGATTTCAAAACAAAGCGCGCTGACATATCGCTCAACGGTTTCGTTATTTTTAAAAACATCCGTCGCAAAATCGCAGTACGAACAGCGCGAGCGACAAAACGGTATGTGAATGTAAATTCCGGCGTTAGTCATTAAAAGTGAAAAACTAAAAGGCTAAAAGTGAAAAACTGAAATTGATTTTTGTATTTAAAAATAACGGAAATGTCCGGTGATTTTCCAATCGAAAACGACATCTTTGGCTTATGCGCCCGCGTCGATGTTGTGAATGATTAAATAGCGTTTCGTGCCTTCGTTATAAATGTTTGAAACCAGCCCGATATGCGTCATTCCTTTGCCGTTCAAATCCCAGGAGACAACGTCGCCCGGCTTACAATCTTCCGATTTTTCAGTCGTCGGCAAAGATTTTCCCTTACGAATGAAAAAAGTTTGCAAATTCGGAACGCGCCGGTGGTCAATATTTGCGTCCGGCAATTTCAAGTTCCATTTTTTCGGGTAAGACGAGAAATTCGTCCTCATATCTTCGTGAACTTCGCGCTGTAAGTCTACGCCAGCGCGACGGAAAGCGCGAATGACGATATCGGTGCAGACGCCTTTTTCAACGGAAACGTCGCCGTTCGGATACGCGATTACCGTGTAATTCGAGTCGTAGCTTTTTGTCAGACTTGTTTGCTCGACGGCGCTTTCGAGCATTTTTCTTATTTCTTTGGAAGCGATTTCAGAAAGTTTCGGCTGTTCAGAAGTTGCCGAAAAAATCGAATGCCTAGTTTGGGCAGTGGACTGTAGATTTGTTTGACAGGCAAGCGTTATAAATAAACAAAACATCGGAAGCGCGATTCGTGTGCGTCACTTGCTGGTCTCGACCCGATTTCAAATTTCATGGATTACACGGACGATTCGTGTATGTTTGAATTCACAGGTGGTCAAAACACAAGAATGACCGACCAATTTACGGCTTACCGATTGGGTAAATAATAAGTTAGGTTAATTTTAATTTTCAAGCGGAAAGTCTTTCACAGGCTTTCCGCTTTTGTTTTGTGAAAGTAAAAAGGCGCCGGACTTTGTCAAACAATAAAAAGTCTGCAAAATCAATCATCCTGCCGTTTATTGCGGCGCGCTAATTTTGTTATGACAACTCCGGCAGCAACAGCGGCAGTTGCTCCGAAGGCAATTTTTAGCGGGTCTGTTACCGGCGGCGGAACGCTGACAACGCCGCTTTCGTCGGTAATCGCCGGAGCGTTGACATAACGACCTTTCGGCGGCGGTTGAAAATTGCGGGCAAACTCTTTTAATTGCTGCGCCGTGTCCGCATCCGTAATCGGTCTGCCGTGTCCCGCGCCGACCACTTTTGGTTCTAAATCCGCGAGCAGTTCGACCGAACGCCGCGCCGCTTGCCAATCGGTCGTAAAAGGCGCAGCCGGATTGCAAAATTCCTGCTTTTCGGTAATTTGGGAAACCCACGAATCAAGATTCATCGTTGACAAAGCATCGCCGGCAATGAGCATGCGGTCGCTTTCGCGCCACAGCGAAATGTGACCGGCAGTGTGTCCGGGCGTATGTAGAAACTTCCAGTTCGGCATTTCGGGAATTTCGCCGTTTTCCGAGAGCTGTCTAACGCAATTGCCAAAATCATAACCGCCGTGCGGAAAAAATCTAGCCATCTGCGCGATTGCGCCGCCAACGGTCGGGTCTTGCGGCGGATAATCGGATTTTCCCGTCAAATACGGCATCTCCAAACGATGCGCGTAAATCGGCACATCCCATTCTTCGGCAAGCGCCCGCGCCGCGCCCGCGTGGTCAAAATGCCCGTGCGTCAAAATGATTGCCGAAGGTTTCTGGTTGCCGTATCTTGATTGCGCCGCTTTTATAATCCTCCCTTGCGAAAGCGGAAGCCCCGTGTCAACTAAGACCCACGAATTAGATGCATTTTCCGGTGTGTCCACGAAATATGCTCCGACGAAAACGATTTTCGTATGATAAACCCCATCGGCGACGAACGATAAAAAATCTTTCGCAGTTTCGCTATTTTGCATTTTTTCTCCTTATTAAAACAACACTAAATAATTTTCTGTAGAACAGCTAAAAGTTAAGAATGAATGATTTATATTTACAATCCTTCGGGAAAAGTTTCAGGAACGTCCTCATGCGTCCAACCGGAAATTTTGTCTAACGGCAAGACGGCGTGCGTTTCATCAAAGTGTATCACGCCGTCGAATTGCTCTGACAGACGAGCGGTAAAATAATGACTGACTCGCTCGGTTTCGGGACGATAAATTACTCCGATGGCGCGTTCTAATTGCGGTTGACGAAGAAACTCTTCCGTTTGTCGGTCGCGCAAACTCAGAAAAAATCGCGGCAGTTCGGTTTGGTGAAAAATCTGCTCGTAACTGTCTTTGTGCGAAGGTCGAACTTTCTTCAATTGTGCCGGTTCATCCCAATTCGTTGCTGCTGCAACCGTTCCCGCGTGCGTTGTAAAACCAATTGAACACGCATCGGTTTTGTATCTTTCACGCGCCAGTTGCCCGACGTTCCACTCGCCGCGCTCGCCCATTTCGGTCGCCCGTGCATCGCCCAAATGTGAGTTATGCGCCCAGACGACGATTTTTGCAGATTGATTTTCCGTTTCGAGATGCGCCGCCAGCGCGTGTAAAGTTTCCGCCATATGTCTGTCGCGCAAATTCCAGGAAGAAACACGACCTTGAAACATTGCCCGATAATATTCTTCGGCATTTTTTACAAGACGCGCGTTTTGTTCGGCGAAAAAATATTCATCGCGGGCGACAAAGCCATCTCGATTGGCGTATTCGGGAGCGCGTTTTTGTAGTTCGACAAGCTGTCTAACGGCTTCATCCTCGCACGACATTCTTAAATCAAAACTTGCCGCATAGCCGTAGCTTTGCGCGTCCTCGCCAAAATCCTCAAAACACGAATAACGAAAACGCGCTTGTTTTGCCGCTTCCGGATCAACATTTTCCAGATAATCGAGAACCGCTTTCATCGAAGAATGAAGGCTGTATAAATCGAGTCCGTAAAAACCGATTTTTTTATCAATTTCCAATCCGTCATTATGCGCCCGCAACCAGGCTACAAAATCCAAAACGTCCGAATTGCGCCACATCCAGAGCGGAAAGCGCGTAAAATCCGAAAGCGCATCATTTGCGTTTTTATCTTCGCCCAAACCGCGCACAAAACGATTAACACGATAAGCATCGGGAAAATCGGCTTCGACGGCGATGGCGGAAAAACCCTTTTCTCGAATCAAACGCTTTGTTATTTCGGCGCGGTATTTGTAAAATTCGTGCGTTCCGTGCGACGCTTCGCCGATTAAAACAAAACGCGCGTCGCCGACAAGCGCAAGAATTTCGTCCGGAACATCGTTTATGCTGTTTAAGACAATCGCCTTTTCACGAATTTTTTCGGTTAAATTGGACATTTCCTTTATGATATTTTAATAAAAATTTGAAATCAAACAATTTAACTCGAAGGAATAGGAAATTTTATAAACTGACCGTTTATCAAATAAATATATGGTAAAATAGACGTATGTTACTTGAATTGCTTGAAGCCGAAAATTTTCGTAACCTGCACGGACGAATATCGTGTGCAAAAGGCTTAAACGTTATTTTCGGCGAAAACGGGCAAGGCAAAACCAACTGGCTCGAAGCGATTTATCTACTTGCGACGACGAAATCCTTTAAAACCGCTAGGCTTCTGGAAACCGTAAAATTTGGCGAAGAATTGGCGATAGTGCGCGGAACGGTTCATCAAGGCGAAGATATTAACCGTGTCTTGCAAGTTGCGATGCAGGGCAACACGAAAACCTTGAGCGTCAACAATAAACGCGAAACGGTTCAAAGATTTTTGGGTCAACTTCACGCCGTCGTTTTCAATTCGGACGAACTCGAAATCGTGCGCGGAAACCCTGACGCGCGTCGTAAATTTCTCGACGGCGGAATCGTTTCGATTTATCCGCCGTTTGTGCAAACACTCACCGATTATAACCGCGTTATTCGTCAAAAAAACAGCTTGCTCCAATCGGCGCAATCCAATGAATTTTCCGTCGAAAAAACCGGCGAATTGCTTGCGCCCTGGAACGAACAATTAATTGCGCTTGCCTCGCGAATTCACAAAGCGCGCCTTCGATTTGTCGAAAGATTAAACGGCGTTTTGGAGACGAAACTTTTCGGGCAAGAAGAAGTTTCGATTCGTTACGCTTCGTCGCTCGAAGGCAAAGGCGATTTGAACGATTATGCAAACTTACTTGCCGAACGCTTAAAACTTCGCGTGCAAGCCGAACTCGTCGCCGGTTATGCGCTGGTCGGCACGCACCGCGATGATTTGGACATTCTGTTCGACGGACACGATTTACGAAAATACGGTTCAAGCGGTCAGCAGCGAAGTGCGCTTTTAATTCTCCAACTCGCTAATTTGTCAGTTTATTTTTCGCAACACAACGAATATCCGCTTTTTCTGCTCGACGATATTGACGCCGAATTAGACTATAAACGCATCGGTCAGCTTCTCGAATTTCTACAAGACAAAACACAGACTTTTGTAACTACTTCAAAGGAAAGTTTCGTGGAAAAATTCGGCGAAAAGGCGCAGGTTTTTACCGTTTCAGGCGGAAAAGTAATCGAACCGCAAATGAACAAAATCGCGCATCGGTAAATTATTCTTTAATAATTAAATAAACTCGTAAATGTCGGCTTTTCACGCTGTTTTAATCGGCGAAAATATGGTAGAATTTAGGTTACTTTTGACAGTAAAATTTTCAACAGAGGATTAACAAAATTGGCTAAAGCAAAAACAGAATACGGTGCGGATTCAATTACAGTTTTAGAAGGGCGCGACGCAGTTCGCAAACGTCCGGCGATGTATATCGGCTCGACCAGCGACATCGGGCTTCATCACCTTGTTTACGAAGTCGTGGATAACTCGGTTGACGAAGCGCTCGCGGGTTATTGCGATACGATTGAAGTGGCGATTCATATGGATGATTCGATTACGGTCGTCGATAACGGGCGCGGCATTCCGACCGGAATTCACAAGGAAGAAGGGCGTTCGGCAGCGGAAGTCGTGATGACGATTTTGCACGCGGGCGGAAAATTCGACTCGAATTCATATAAAGTTTCCGGCGGTTTGCACGGCGTCGGCGTTTCCTGCGTCAACTTTTTGAGCGAACGGCTGAAGCTGGAAATCTGGCGCGACGGCAAAACGCACGAAATGGAATTTCGCGCCGGAATTCCGGTCGCACCTTTGAAGCAAACGGGAAAGACCGAAAAACGCGGCACGAAAATCACTTTTAAGCCGGATTCGAGCATTTTTGAAACGACCGTTTACAGTTTTGACAAACTATCGGAACGCCTGCGGGAAAAAGCGTTTTTGAACAAAGGCATTCGCATTTTTATAAAAGACGAGCGTGAAGAACCGGAAAAGTCTCACGAGTTTTACTACAAAGGCGGCATCTCGGAATTTGTCAAACATTTGAACAAAAATCGCAGTGTGCTGCACGACGATCCGGTTTATGTCGAGCAAATTTCGGATAATCTTTCGGTCGAAGTCGCAATGCAATACAACGATTCCTACGACGAAAAAGTTTATTCGTTTGCCAACAACATCAATACAGTTGACGGCGGAACGCATCTCTCGGGTTTTCGCGGAGCGATTACCCGAACAATCAACGCTTACGCACAATCTTCGGGTTTGGCAAAGGATTTCAAAACTGCGCTTTCCGGCGACGACGTGCGCGAAGGACTTGTGGCTGTAATCTCCGTTAAATTGCCGCAGCCGCAGTTTGAAGGACAAACCAAAGGCAAACTCAACTCCGATGTTAAAGGCGCGGTCGAATCCTTTCTAAACGAAAAGCTGGGCGAATTTTTCGAGCAGAATCCGATTGTCGCTAAGAAAATTGTCGGCAAAGCGATTGACGCGGCGCGTGCGCGTGAAGCCGCCCGAAAAGCGCGTGAAATCGTTCGCAAAAGCGCGTTGGGAAGTTCCACGCTTCCGGGAAAACTCGCTGATTGTCAGGAAAAAGACCCGGCGCTGTCGGAGCTTTATTTAGTCGAAGGCGATTCGGCGGGCGGCTCGGCAAAACAAGGACGCGACCGAAAAAATCAAGCTGTTTTGCCTTTGAAAGGAAAGATTTTAAACGTCGAAAAATCGCGTTTCGATAAAATGCTCGGACATAGCGAAATCAAGGCTTTGATTACCGCGCTCGGCACAAGCATCGGCAAAGATGATTTTGACGTAACGAAACTTCGTTACCACAAAATTTGTTTGATGACTGACGCGGACGTTGACGGTTCGCATATCAGAACTTTGCTCCTGACTTTCTTTTACAGGCAAATGCCGGAACTGATTGAAAACGGACATATTTACATCGCGCAGCCGCCGCTTTACAAAGTCAAACGCGGCAAGCGCGAGGAATATATCAAAGACGAAAGTTCGATGCTGCGCTATATGATGCGGCAGGCGACGAACGACATCAAATTGAAATCTTCCGATAACGGCAAAACATACGAAGGGCGCGAACTCTCGCGGCTGCTCGAACAAGTTACGCAGTTTGAGCGTTACTGCGCGCGGTTCACACGGCGTTTAGGAAACGATTCAAAACTTCTAAAGATTCTGCTTGATGCTTTTAACGGCAAAGACGGAATTTTGACCGGTCAGAAGTTGAAACTGCGCCAGGTTTTTGAAAAGGAAGAATTAATGGCGCAGATTGAAGGCAAAATCGCCCAATCCGGTTATAAAACCGAACTGCTCAACGACGAAGAACACGGGCTTGCCGAAATAGAAGTTACGTTTTCCAATAATACAAGCCTTTTGTTTGATTGGAATCTGGCAAGTTATGTCGAGTTTCAGAAAGCGCTGGATTTAAAAGGAATTTTGGAAGCGGAACTGCCTGCGCCGTTTGTTTTGGGCGAAAACGGCACGAGCGAGGAAATCGCCACGCGCGAAGAACTGCTGGAAAAAGTTCTTGCCACCGCTAAAAAGGAAATCGGTATCCAGCGTTACAAAGGTTTGGGCGAGATGAACCCGGAACAACTTTGGGAAACGACGATGGACCCTGAAAAACGCACGCTTCTACAAGTTCGCATCGAGGATGCTATCGAAACCGACCAAGTTTTCACTATTTTGATGGGAGACCAAGTTGAACCTCGCCGCAAGTTTATCGAAGACAACGCGCTTGACGTGAAAAATCTGGACGTTTAATAATTAATGGTGAATGATGAATGATAAATGGTGAATAAAAGAAATTGTTTTTCATTCATCATTCACCATTAACTTCGCTTCGTTCCAGAGGGCGTCCATTTCTTGCAAATTCGATTCGTCCAAACTTTTGCCGCGAGCTTTCAAACTTTCTTCAATAAACTTAAATCTCTGCCGAAACTTGCGGTTTGTTTTCTTTAATGAAGTTTCCGGTTCGACGTTTAATCTACGCGCGAGATTGACGACCGAGAACAGCAAATCGCCGATTTCTTCTTCGACATTTTGGATTTTATTTTCGTCAATCGCACTTTTTAATTCTTCGATTTCTTCACTCAATTTATCAAAAATTTGTTCTGTATTTTCCCAGTCGAATTTAACTTTTGCAGCTTTTCTCGTCAGTTTATTCGCTTCGATTAATGCCGGAAAAGTGACGGGAACTTCTTCTAAAATCGAGTCCTTTGTTTTTTCTACTTTACCACTCGCGGCGCGTTCGGCTTTTTTTAATTCATCCCAATTATTGAGAACGTCGTCCGCTGTATGCAATTCTTTTTCGCCGAAAACGTGCGGATGGCGCAAAACTAATTTTTCGGTAACGCCTTTTACAACTTCGTCGATTGTAAAATCATTTTTTTCTGCCGCAATCGTCGAATGAAAAACGACTTGCAGCAAAACGTCGCCTAATTCCTCGTGCAGATTCGTCGTGTCGCCCGTCCGGTCAGCTTCCTGAATGGCGTCAAATGCCTCGAAACATTCTTCAAGAAGATACTGCGCCAAACTCGCGTAAGTCTGCTCGGCGTCCCACGGACAACCGCCCGGAGCGCGAAGCCGCGCCATAACTTGAACTAATTCATCGAAATTTTTTGACATAAATTTTTGAGTATGGAGAGTTTTAAGAGTCTGGAGAGTGATGAGTAAAACAGAATTTAACTCGCCGGACTTTCGAGACTCTCCAGACTACCTTAGACTCTCCGGACTCTTTCGATTTTGAACTTTCTTTTCGCAAAATGCTACTATCGAATAAATTAAACAAAATTTTTTTGAGGAAATAATGATTGGAAAAGAAGAACTAAATGAAGAAGAACCGGTTTTAAAGGTGTTGGACAGACGCAAGTTTAACCCGGACGGCAGTGTGCGCGAAGGCGTTACGCTCGAAGCCGGAAAACCGAAACAGCAGCCGGAAGTTGCTGTAACAACTGGCGAGCCGAGCCGGGAAACGGCTCAAACAAATGAAAACGTAGCGGAAGATGAGAAAACATTTGTCGAAACGGAAGAAGATGAAGAATTCGACGCTGCGGATATTCCGGGCGCGGATGACCCGGCGAGTTTCGTAAATTTCCTGACAACGCTGGCTTCACAAGCCGCTGCCGCGCTCGGCGCAATGCCGCACCCGACAACCGGTCAGCGCACTTTGGATTTGGAAACCGGCAAATACTGGATTGACGTTTTGGCAATGCTCAAAGAGAAAACGCGCAATAATCTGCACCCGAAAGAGAGCGAACTTTTCGACGGAATTTTGTCTGATTTGCGAATGCAATACGTTCAGATTCAGCGTCTAGCCGAAGAAAAACTCAAACAGCAGGCGGCGCAAAAGTTTTCGGCAAACGATATTTTGGGTAAAAAATAGTTAACAGAGTTTACAGAAAGTTGCAGGTAGTTTCAGACAGTTTTAACTCTGCAACTACCTGCAACTTTCTGTAACTTTCTGCAAACTCAAATGAAACTGACATTTCTCGGCACAGGCACATCAACGGGCGTTCCTTCGGTTGCCTGCGATTGCGAAACTTGTCTTTCGGACAATCCGAAAGACAAACGTCTGCGCGTCTCAATCTTGATCGAACACGCCGACAAAAAAATCCTGGTTGACACTTCATCAGACTTTCGCCAGCAAGCCTTACGCGCGAAAATCGGATACCTCGACGCTGTTTTAATTACGCACTGCCACGTTGACCACGTTTTCGGTCTCGACGACATTCGCCCGCTCAATTTTCGTTACGGCGCAATGGGCATTTACGCCAACGAAAACGCCTGGAAAGATTTGCGCCGTATTTTTCAATACATTTTCCAGCCAACACACTTCGGCGGCGGTCTTCCGCAGTTGATTCCGCACACAATCGAAAAAGGCGCGCCATTCTGCATCGGCAAGGATTTGCTCATCACGCCGCTGGAAGTCATTCACGGGCAACTGCCCGTCATAGCCTACCGCTTCAACGATTTCGCCTACGCGACGGATTTGAATTTTATTTCACCGGAGTCAATGGATGGCTTGCGCGATTTGGACGTGCTTGTTTTGGATTGTGTCCGAATAAAACCGCACGCCACGCATTTGGGTTTATACGAAGCGCTCGAATATATCGAAAAGCTAAAGCCGAAACGCGCATTTTTAACGCACCTGAACCACGACGTTTTATACGAGCGCGATTCAAAATTGCTGCCCTACAACGTGCGGTTCGCTTATGACGATTTGGTTGTAACCGATTAAGAAACGATTATGAAAATTTCTCAATTATTTATTTTTTTATTGATATTGTCGGTTTTCGTATCTGCGGCATTCGGGCAGAAAAAACAACCCGAAATTGAAGAAACAAAAAACACGAAAGCGGAAGTAATCTGGAAAGACAAAGGCGAATTAACGACAAAAGACATCACGCAAAAACGCGATTCGACTCAATATGACGACGGCGGCTACTTCGATTGTCGCGGCTGGATTGCCAAAAACGAAGCGCGCGGCGTCTGCGACGAAAAGAAAATCCGTGATTTTATTTGGTGGCATTGGAACGATAAAAAGCGCGGCTACGTGCGCGTAACATATGACAGCGTTGACGCCAAAAGCACTTCGCATATTTTTATCGAGCCGGATGAAAAAGGCGAATGGTCTGTCGCGTGGCGCATTGTCAGGTTTCACGCTTTCCCGCAGCTCAATAATCAAATAACTGATATCGCTAAAATTGTCAGAGTAGAGCGCATCGAAGATAAACCGAAAAAGGGCGAATGGGCATTAATTTTCAAAAATAAAATCGGCAGCATTATGGGAAAAATGCCTTATTTTTACCAATAATTTTATGAAGCCCAGGAAATGAAATTTTATCTGAAATGAAAATTTTTCACGGCACGGAAAACGCGAAAATTTCGCGCCCGACGGTTTTAACTCTGGGCGTTTTCGACGGCTTGCATCTCGGACATCAACGAATAATGCAGACGGTCGTCGAGCGCGCGCGGGAAACAAAATCTGTGCCGACCGCGATAACTTTTGACCCGCATCCACGCGCCGTTCTTTTTCCCGAAAACACGCCGCCGCTTCTGCAAACACTCGACCAGCGACTTGCGGCGTTTGAAGTTTTAGGAATTGAACAGGCAATTGTCATTCAATTTAACAAAGATTTTGCAAGTCAAGACGCTGAGGATTTCTTGCGCCAAATCATTCACGACCGCTTGCAGGCGCGCGAAGTTTACCTCGGCAAAGGTTTTGCGTTCGGTAAAAATCGCGGCGGAAATATCGAATTGCTACGACAGATGAGCGCGGAACTCGGATTTTTTGCTGACGAAGTTGCCGAAGTTTGTTTGCGCGGTTCGAGAATTTCTTCTTCAAAAATCCGTGAACTTCTCACTGCCGGACAAGTAAATCTCGCGCGCCGAATGCTCGGACGTCCTTACGGAATCGAAGGGCAAATCATCCGCGGCGACCAGCGCGGGCGCACAATCGGTTTTCCGACGGCAAATCTGAAGCCGAAAAATCGCGTGATTCCGCGTTATGGCGTTTACGCGACGGCAAATTTAATCGGCGGCGTCTGGCGCAGAAGCATTACAAACGTCGGCGTCCGTCCGACTTTCGACGGCGACCGAGAACTATCGATTGAATCTTACGTTTTCGATTTTGACGGTGATCTTTACGGCGACGTTTTGCGCGTGCGTTTTCTGCATCGAATCCGTGACGAACGCAAGTTTGGCGGTATCGAAGAATTAAAGGTGCAAATCGAAAAAGACACGAAACACGCTCTGGACTATTTCAAACATCGTGGCGTTAGGAATATGTTAGATTTAGCGTGAAGTGAAGTTATGAGCATTACAATTTCAATTTCTGAAAAAACGGAATAAATCATTCTAGAAAAAGCCGAAAAAAGAAGTTTTCCGAATTGGCGGGAATTTTTACGGCAGCAACATAGCAGAATAACTCATGATTTGTTACCCATGTACCGCAGTACATCACTGCTGGTTAAGCTGAAATAATTATCAGTCCTGCGTTTTTCTAAATGTTTGAGTGTAGTGATTTTATAAATGTTTTGAGCGTATTATTTAGCCCCGCAGATGCTTTATAGTATTATATGTTCCAATCTTAAAAGTTAAAAGAACAAAACAATCACTAAAAGAAAAACCGGTCAAATAAGGAACGAATATGATTATGAAATTTCTGTTTATATTGTTGGTAGTTTTGACGGCTGGTACACTACATGCTCACTCTGGGAAAGCGCCGACTATAATTGAGAATGTCAGTACTGCCCTTGCTCGGTATGGATGGCAGGATAGGATCAAGCTGGGAGCAGTATCTGCTGATGGGCATGAGGTGTCGGTGCAATTTGTGTCAATAGATGATAAAAATTTTGTACTTAAGGCACTAAAGTCGAGTAAGCACTTTAAAGAAAGTGACGGTATAATGCTAAATCTCTTTCATCATGGAGCTCAAAAAAGTTTTCGTGAACAAAGTGACCCGTCTATGCACATTGTGTGGTATGAAAATAAAGTTGAAATCCATTTTGATCTCCATTGCCCGGGATGGAAACACCCGTTAAAAAGTTATAAACATTTCCGAGAAGTGTTTATAAATTGGTGGCATCATTCATCTACTCCTCAGGAAAAAGTCGCTGTTAGATTACAAAATAATCATTAAGTAAGAAGCCTGTTCATATTCCGAAGCAAAATACGAATCATATTGTACGGCGTTCGGAGACTTTGCCTTAAATCGAAGACAAAGCAAAAATCGTTTGCGGCATCGAAAACCTTTTATTTATTTTTAGCAAAAACTTTTACAAGATGAACGAATTAACGAACAAGCAGGGTTTGGCAGCCAAAGAGAAAACGAGTTCGCCGGTTTTGGAAAACGGTATCGGCGAAAACGGTATCGGCGCAAACGGCAATCACGCGCTTTTGCCGACGAAAAATCTGCCGATTTCAAAACAACTTTCCAACGAAGATTTAATCGCCGAAGAAAAACTCTTAATTGAAAAAGAAACCGAAATCGAAAAAAACTATCACGGCATCGGCGGCTATTTGCGGCTTTTTCAAGTGTCGAAAGTTATCGGAATGTTGTCGCTTTATCTTTACCTGGACCAATACGACACTCACCACGCGCAGCATATCAAACAATCGAAAACGCGCCTTGAAATTGCCAGCAAATTAACCTGGCTGGCTGTTTTAGGTGAGCGATTTCACCGAACCAATCTCGCCTATTTTCACGATTTTATTCTACTTCTGCGCCGTTTTTTCGTCGGCAATGAGACAAATAAAGAATTAAATCAGGAAAAACAAGCCGTCTGGCTCAAAGACAATTTAATAAATCTCGGTCCGACGTTTATCAAAATAGGGCAATCTTTGGGAACGCGCGCCGACCTTTTGCCTTTGCCGTTTGTCAAAGCGTTGGGTGAATTGCAGGACAATGTTCCGTCGTTTCCGAATGAAATCGCATTTGCGCGGATTGAAAAAGAATTGGGCAAAAAAATCAACGAAGTTTATCAGGAATTCGATGTCGAACCGATTGCCGCCGCGTCTTTGGGGCAAGTTTACCGAGCGAAACTATATACGGGCGAAGAAGTTGCGGTCAAAGTTCAGCGACCGAATCTGAACGGAATTATCAAAGGCGACATTGAGATTTTGCGAAAAGTTACAAAATTTGCCGAACGCTTTCCGTCGCTTAACGAAAACGCGGATTGGGCTGGAATGCTGCGCGAGTTTGACGAAACCGTCCACGAAGAAATGGATTACGCGGCGGAGGGCAAAAACGCCGAACGCTTTCGTGAAAACTTCAAAGACTGGACAAACGTTCATGTGCCGAAGATTTACTGGAACGCAACGACCGAAAAGGTTTTGACAATGGAATTTATTCACGGCTCGAAAGTTACGGCTCTGGAAGAATTAAAAGCCAGAAACGTTTCGCCTGAAAAAGTAAATCGCCTTCTGATTCGCACGTATCTAAAACAGCTTCTCGAAGACGGATTTTTTCACGCCGACCCGCATCCGGGAAATCTGCTCGTGATGCCGGACGGCAGATTAGCGTTTTTCGATTTCGGAATGGTCGGGCGCATCACGCCGCAATTGCAGTCGAAAATGATTGACGCATTTTTTCACGTCGTCGCCAAAGACCCGGCGGGAATTGCGCAGGATTTGATTGACCTCGATTTTATGAAGCCCGGCTCGAACCCCGACGTTGTGCGCCCGGTCGTCGAAAAAATGTTTCAGTTTCACTTGAATCTGAAACTCAAGGAAGTGAATTTTAAAGAATTAACTTACGATTTGGCGGACGTAATGTATGATTATCCGTTCCGTCTGCCGTCAAATTTCACGTATATTATGCGAGCTTTGATGACGCTCGAAGGCATCGGAATTATCACCGACCCGGAATTTAATTTCTTTGAAACGGCAAAACCTTACGCCAAAGAATTTATGTTCAAGCGCGAAGGCAAAGATTTGCGAAAACTTTTGACCGACAAACTTTTAGGGCGCGACGCCGACGGCAAAGTCGATTTCGACAGAACCTGGAAACTGGCGAAAATGGCGTTCAAGACGGTTTGGAATACGAAAAATAAATAAATTCAATGCACAAAATTTCGTTTGTCGGTGAAGACTTCTCGATTGATGCGTTCGATAATGAAAATTGGAGAAAGGCAGCAGAAATTTTAATTGAGAAATATTGGTGCGGCGAAAGGGCGAGTGTCGGACGACATTTTACGGCAAAACTTTTGTGGTCGGCAGTGGATTTTTACGTCCGTTTTGAAGCAAATCAAACAGAGTCTTTAATCGTCAGCGAGAAACCGAATTTGCTGACGAAAACGCACGGGCTTTGGGATAGAGACGTTTGCGAGATTTTTGTTGCGCCCGACAGACACGAGCCGCAAAAGTATTTCGAGTTTGAGATTGCGCCGACGGGCGAATGGATTGATTTGCAAATTCGTAAATTAGCGGATGGCAAACGCAAAACCAATTTTGATTACGACTCGGGAATGAAATCGGCGGCAAAAATTGAAAAAGATAAAATTTTTATGGCGATAAAAGTTCCCTGGAAAGCCTTCGGCAAGACTCCGAAAACCAATGACGTTTGGCACGGAAATCTTTTTCGCTGTGTCGGAGCGGGCGCGGCACGCGGTTATTTAGCTTGGCAGCCGACAAGAACCGAAAAACCGAATTTTCACGTTCCCGAACTGTTTGGCGAACTAAAGTTCGTATCCTGAGTTCCGATGGCAAAGATTTTTACCAAAATCAAACCTGCCAAAAAGCCGCCGATGTGTGCCGCGTAAGCAACGCCGCCTGTTCCAGCCGGTGTTAAATAACCCGAAACAATCTGATAGACAATCCAAAGTCCGAGCGCAACATACGCCGGAACGGTCGTGAAAAAATTAAAAATAATGGCGCGCACGCTGCGTCTCGGAAACAATAGCAAATATCCGCCGAGAACGCCGCTGATGGCGCCGGATGCTCCCAGCATCGGAACGACCGAATCGGTTTGCATCAGGATTTGACCGATTGCAGCGGCGAACCCGCATAAAAGATAAAAAAGCAGATAGCGAATGTGTCCGAGACGGTTTTCGATATTGTCGCCGAATACCCACAAAAACAGCATATTGCCGAACAGATGCATAAAGCCGCCGTGCATAAACATCGAGCTTAGAAAGTTGAAATAAACAGGCAGCGGCGAAGCGTAATTCGGAATCTGCGCCGTCTGTCCCGTCAACGTGTCGCGTATAATCTGCGGCGTCGTCAAATCAATGCCGGTCGTAATCTCTTTCGGCACAAGCGAAAAAGCGTAATCAAAATGCTCGTTTGCGCCGAGACCCTGCAGAAAAACGAACACCAAAATGTTGATTGCGATAATCGCGTAATTGACTATCGGCTGAATGTGCCGGTCGCTGTTGTCGTCGCCAATCGGGAACATATTTTGTAAAACCTCTGTTTTTAACTGAGAATTTCGTCGGTTGAAATGGATAAATTCGGCACGATTTCCGAAGCGATTTTCTCGCCCGGTTTGAAAATTTTAACCAGTTGGTAAATACCGATGCTTGGTTTTTGGTGAACCTCAACAATATTCTTTTGCAGATTAACAATCCAAACCTCAGGAATTTCCGCCTCGCCGTAAAGCGAAAGTTTAGTCTCGCGGTCGTATTTGACGGTTGCGTCGGAAACTTCTACAACGAGTAAAATCTCGGAAGGTCGCGGATGTCGTCTGCCGTCGAATTTTTTTAAATCGGCTAAAACTAAATCCGGTTCAGGCTCGTTGAAATCTGACAGGCGAATCGGATTTTGAACCCGAACTAAAACGTCGTCGGCAACATTTTTGACGAAAAGTCGGGTCAAAACATCAACGACAAAAGCGTGGCGGTTTCCGACTGTCATTTTCTTTATCAACTCTCCTTCGATGATTTCGGCTCGCTCGTAATCTTTTAATATTCCGAGTTCAATCATCTTGTAGTAATCGTCAACCTTAAAACGCAAAGCAACCGGTTGCGGCATCATAAATTTCACCTCACGAACATTTTAACTTAATTTTTAATTTTAATTGACAGTTAAATTTTAAGTTGCCGCGGCAATAATCGCGTCTTGACCGGTAATCGCCTGCAATTCGGCTTCTTCGGCACGCCATTCGTCGTTGCGAAACGCGCCTTCCCATTTGGCAATTACAACCGTTGCCAGACAATTGCCGATAACGTTTGTCGCCGTTCGCGCCATATCCATCAGTTCGTCAACGCCGAGAATTAAAATCACGCCTTCGACCGGCAACGCAAACGAAGCGAGCGTTCCGAGAAGTATAACGAGCGACGCGCGCGGAACACCGGCGACACCTTTCGATGTGAGCATCAGCGTAAGCAACATCACTATTTGCTGCGTCCAGGAAAGTTCGACGCCTGCCGCTTGCGCTACGAAAATCGAAGCGAGCGCCAAATAGAGCGTCGTGCCATCGAGATTAAAACTGTAACCGGTCGGCAAAACAAACCCGACTATGCGGCGCGGCACGCCCAGATGAACCATATTTTCCATCGCCTTCGGCAGAGCCGATTCCGATGATGTCGTCGCAAAAGCTATCGTCGCCGGAGTTTTCACGGCATTGATAAAATCACGAAGCGGAACTTTGAAAAGCAATGCAATCGGCAAAAGAACCAGCAGCATAAAAGCGATGAGCGCACCGTAGAGCGTGGCGACGAGCATTCCTAAATTTTTTAGAACGCCGAGACCGCTGTGTCCGACCGTGTAAGCCATCGCCGCGCCGACGCCGATTGGCGCAAATTTCATTATAAATTCCGTAAAGCGAAACATAATATCGGCTAAAGATTCGCACCATTTGACCATCGCTTGGGCTTTATCGCCGCCGATGCTCGTTACGGCTAGCGCAAACAGAACCGAGAAGACGACAATTTGCAAAACGTCGCCTTCCGCCATCGCTTGAATAATCGAAGTGGGCGAAAGATGTGCGATGATGTCGCTTAAGGTTTTTGGTTTGGCTGTCGGTTCAGGCGCGGTCAAACCGCGGGCGGCGGTGTCGGCTGCTTCGGCGGCTTTTTGCGAAGCAATTGCTGATTGGGCTTCGGCTTCGGCGGCAGCGTTCGGGTTTGTCGCCGCTTGTGCGCGCAATTCGTTGGCGCGCGTTGAAGCGTCGGTCGCTTCTTTCGACAAATTTTTTGCTCGTTCGGCTAGAACGGCTTTGTCTTCTGCTTTCGCAATTCCGGCAAGCGTTACGCCGCGTCCGGGCTGAACGATGTTGACCGCTGCCAAACCGATGAGCAGCGCAAGCGTCGTTACGATTTCAAAGTAAAGCAAAGATTTCGCGCCGATGCGCCCGACTTGTTTGATGTCGCCCGTACCGGAAATACCGATGACGAGCGTGGCGAAAATCAGTGGCGCGATAATTGATTTGATGAGATTTAAGAATAAATTTGAAAACGAGCGGATAAACGACAACAGCCATTCGGTTTGTTCTTTTGAATAGCTGTCTCTGAATTCCTGTATTAGCGCGCCGAAAGCAATTCCCAATACAAGACCAATCATTATCTTCCATGTCAGCGAAATTTTCGGTAGCTTCATAACTTATTATTTGTGCATTGGAAAAGCGACGTTTGAACCGCTCGCGCCTTTCC